>Ga0210399_10000502_pt1 | contig 31357 bp, 29 predicted proteins | sample IncBWC14MmetaG_FD_150865 | JGI IMG/M metagenome (GOLD analysis project Ga0210399, IMG submission 150865) | Forest soil microbial communities from Barre Woods Harvard Forest LTER site, Petersham, Massachusetts, United States - Inc-BW-C-14-M | ecosystem: Environmental > Terrestrial > Soil >... | reverse complement strand
AAGCTAGCGCGCAGCCGGGAGTCACAGCCATGACAAGCGCGGCGGATCCGGATACTCACACCCCGTTTAAGCTGCAGAGATTTGGTGGACCTGGTCGGGATCGAACCGACGACCTCTTCCATGCCATGGAACTACAAAAACCGTAACTTGCTGACGGCAAAAGCTTTAAAAGTCGGATGAGTCGGCAAAAACAGCTAAAGTCGGCGCGTTTTGCTACCAAAATGCTACCAAAACGCGTGCTACCAATTTGCTACCAAACTGATTCGGGCCGAAGGCTGACCGCGGGGGATCAGCCCGTTTTCATTCTATGACGACGTTGTCATGCAGCCAAATAAAAGGTTCATGTGGTTCGCCTGATACAAGACTTGGTTGCCGGGGCTTCGCAGAAAGAGCCTCATTTCTATTAGGTATTTAAGTTCCCTCTGAAGAGCACCATGGCCAGCACCAAACTGCCTGGACGAGCGGCCGTACATGGGAATCATTGGTCCTATGATCATAGAGCATGGTCAGGAGTGCGCTCCGCGCGGGTGCCCGAATAGGCTCGCGGACTCGGCGTGCATAGTTGGTTTGTTGGGTGGAATGAAGTCGTTACGATCTCGAACCCGCCGCGAGGTTTTGATGAACCACAACCCATGTGGGCACACTCAGAATCCTGGTCCGGACATTTGAGTGTTATAGGGATGTTGCCAACAGTTAGCCCTTGACAACGACAGCCAGCCTTACAATCGAAGAATGCAAACGTGGGGTCGGTACGTTCCCTTAATAGCGATTCTCTTGCTCAGCTTGTTCGCCCCGCCGTGCAGCGGGCAACAACAATCCGATTCCCGGCTCCCTGAAGAATTTACTGCCATGAGATCGGCTCTTTGTGACAAACCGACAGATTTTACTGAAACGGGTTGCAAAGTTTGCCCCAAATTCATGGCAGAGGGTAATGAGCTGCCCTTAAAAGGTGGTTTGGGAATTAACAGTATTTTATTCGGGAGTTTTACCTCCGTTGGCAAAACGGAGGCTTTCTTGAATTCCTTTGGATGCTTTGGTCATTCGGATGGCTTTGCTAGTGCCTTCCTTTTGCGCCTGGAACAAGGCTCGTGGCGGAGGGTTTCTTTTTTCCATAGGGATGGCCCGCTGGGGATCTGTTCGAAGATAGCGGGTCTAAGCGATAAGCGAGATTTACTCATCTGCAACTATGAGGACTACGGAGCGGGCGCTATTAGCGTTATAGGTTTTAACGCCAATGGAGAGGTGAAAACAGAATCAGTGCTCGTTCAGACTTGGACATTTCCCTTCCGGTCTCTCGACAAACAAAAACATTGCTCATCTCTGCAAGCAAACGTAAAAAAGGTCTCTTTCGACTCTATTGAAATCTCGATTTTTCCGAATTCCTTTGATGTCGACCCTCCGATCATCTGTGACGAGAGTGATGATACGACTTCCAAAATTTCCAACTCCAGAAAAGTTGAAGCGATTGCGGTATTCTTCCGTAATGACGACAATTTCGTCCCCGATGAAAGGACCAAGAAGCTCCTTTCGGAAGCTGAAAAGAGCCGCTGAGGCAACGCCAATTGTTGCAATCAGGCCATATCGCTTATTGAGGGGTTCTGAGCGTAATGGGGATGTTATGCCAAGTGAGACGACTGCTTACCCGTCGCAACTCGGATAACCTCCTGCTTGTCTACGATGCATCACTAATCGGCTTAGCTGCGACGCGCGTTCTGCCTGCACATCACTCAAAGCGATAGCGGAGAGCTTCTGCGACAGGTCGATATCCAATTCGACGGTAGATGGAATTTGACGTGGGATTCGCCAAGTCAGTGTAGAGGATGCAGCGATTTCCAGCGTCACGCAGCCGTCTGGAAAGAGCGTGAACGCACCCCGCCGCGCAACCATGGTTCCGTTTTTCAGGGGGTGTATAGACGCCCGACAGGCGGACTACTCCATCTACCGGCTCGCGGGCAACAGCCATAGAGACCGTTTCTCCGTTTCGATCCCACAACCACAGTTGTCCGGCCGCCAACCCTCGATCCACACGCAGTTCGGTATCGTCAGCAGACTCACCAATTTCATGCTGGAAAGCACGGCTCCAGAGAATCATCAAGCTACGATCTTTCGGACCTGCCTGCCGTAACGTACCGTCGATATCGGGAACTTCTCCAACCTCCAGAAGTTCATAAAGGCGGTTCCCCTGGAAAGGCGTGGCTGCCGATTTGGAACGCTCGCTCCATTGGCCCGAGAAAATCGCCGCTGTCGCCGCCTCGCCGTTGACTCCTGGCAGAGCGACGCCCGTATCTGCAATCGCGTCCGCCATCGCTGCTGCTACCGGCGGTTCCATCGGTGTCAAAGTCGCTGGGACTGTCAGGGGCGATTGCAGTGCAACACCAACTACGTCTTCCCGTTGAATTGCCATCCAATAGCGGCCCGGATCGCCTTGTGCAACGCGCGCGTGCAGGATCGAGAGAACCAGATTGTGGAAAACCGGTTGCGAGGAAAGGAAACCTCCGGCCCTGTTCAAAACGAACGCAGGGTCTTCACTGAATACCACCTTGAGTTCCATTTAGGAGATTTTACTTGCTTTGGAGTGCAGGTCTGAATGGGTTGATAGGCGGTTGCGCAATTCGGAGCGCGTCACGGGCCAACAGAAGTCAACTGTTGTAAACAGACGGCAAGCAGTGTGACCGCAACTAGCACAAGCGAAGACCGCCTTATGGTAAATTTTTCCTTTGGATTGGTAATGAACTGCGAAAACACAGCCACGCGAGGCTAGGACTGTCCTTATGAACGGGCCGTAAAAGCGGCAAGTTCATGCCTCGCGAAGGGCAATCATTGGATCCACTTTGGTAGCGCGCCGCGCTGGAAGGTAGCTGGCTAGAACGGCAACGGCAAACAAAACCACAGGCACGATCACAAACACAGCCGGATCATGCGGGCGCACGCCGTAAAGCAAACTGCCCATCAACGACGCAGTGGATGCAGAAAGGACCATGCCGGCCACAACTCCGAGGCCCGCCAGCACCATAGCCTTTTGCAAGAACAACTTCAGGACGCCGCCTCGCCCGGCTCCCAAGGCCATGCGAATACCGATCTCGCGCGATCTTTGGCTAACCATGTAAGCCAGCAAACCGTAAATTCCGATGGAAGCCAGAAGCAGTGCCAGTCCAGCGAATCCGCCCACCAGATCGGCAGAAAAACGGCGTGAAGCCAGTGACCGATCAAGGATGTCATTCATAGGGACAACATTGAATACGGGTAAGCCGGGATCAATGCTCTGGATTTCATGCCGAATCTGTGGTTCGAGCAGGGTCGCGGGCAGAGACGTCCGCAACACCACGCTCACTTGCTTGCTGGGGTCTTGATAGGTCGAAACGTAGATGTGGGGAACGCCATCGATGTCGAGACCATCACTCTTGATGTCCTTAATAATACCCACGACGGTCGTCCATGGCTTGGTGGGGTCTTGTCCGAACCGCACTTGGCGGCCCAGCGGATCGCGATCCGGCCAATACTTACGAGCGGTGCTTTCATCAATAATGGCCACCGGCTGTTTGCCGTCTACATCGCCCTCGGTGAATGAGCGCCCGCGTAGGAGCGTCGCCTGCAGCACCTTAAAATAATCGGGGCTTATCCGAATTCTCTCGGCGCGCAGATCCTGTGAGGACTCGACCAGTCTGTCTTCAATCTCTAAGCCTTCAATCTCTAAACCACCGACCGCGTTGGGGTTGCTATTGGTGGTCGGTAGAGATGAGGTGATTGCGGCGAGTTCTACTCCCGGAATTGCCTGCATGCGCCGCAGCACCTCACGCTCAAACGCGATCCTACCAGGAATACCGAGATACGGATCCTTATTCGGATCGTTGGGATTTCCCAGCCACGTGTTTGCCGTGACCACTTGAGTTGGATTGAAGCCTGGATTTTCCTGCAACAGGTCGCGCAGCGTACGCAGCAGCAAGCCGGCTCCCACCATTAGTACGACGGCAAATGCCAGTTCCGAGACGATTAGAACATCCCGCAATCGGCCGGTCGTAGTGCTGTAGCCGGAACCGCGACCGCCTTCACGAATGGCCGCGCAAAGAGCAACTTTTGCCGAGTGAAGCGCTGGAGCAAGTCCAAACACTAAGCCGGTGAGAATGGAAATCAGCAGAGCGAAGGCCAGCACCACCCAGTCGATTCGTACTTCGTTCAGCCGGGGAACGTTCGATGGCACAAAGCGCAGGATGAAACCCAAAGTACCAACCGCGGTTGCGATTCCCGCGGCACCGCCGATGAGCGACAGCAGCATCGACTCGGTCAGCATCTGGCGCACCATGCGGCCGCGGCTCGCGCCCAGCGCTAACCGCACCGCCATCTCTTGTTGTCGCCCCGAAGCGCGCGCCAAGAGGAGATTGGCAATGTTCAACGATACGATGAAAACGATTAGGATTACCGCACCCAGTAACACCAGCAGCATGGGCCGAACATTGCCCACCAAAGTTCCTTGCAAGGGCTGAATCTCAATTGTCCATTGCGCCTGCGGCGGATAATCGGTGGGAAAGTCGTGGCGTAATTGGGCAGCCATGGCAGTGAGCCGCGCCTGAGCTTGCACCAGTGTCAGACCAGGCTTAAGTCGTCCGATTCCAGATACTAAAATCCGGGTACTACGCATTGGCGGGGGAAAGGGATCTCCGCTGAATCCGCCGGCGCCAAACACGTCCGCGTCGCCGGAAGTCGTCGGTCCAGGATGGCGAAATCCGCGTGGCAGAACCCCGATAATTGTAAAGGGATCAGTGTCGAGCAGCAGGGTTCGGCCGACAACATTCGGATCGGCACCATAGGCACGGCGCCACAGTCCATCGCTGATCACGGCCGTTGAAGCGAAACCGGGCACGAAGTCCTGCGGACCAAACAACCGTCCAATTTGCGGGGTCACACCCAGCATGGAAAAGTAGCTGAAACTGCCATTGACCGCCTCGAGACGTTCGGGCTGTTTGGCGCCGGTCAAATTCTCGCTACCCTCGTCGATCGGGGTCACATCTTCAAATACGCCCGCTGGCGTCTGCAAGTCATCCATTTCGGGCTTGGAAAACGGAACGTCCCGCAATCCCACGCCGGGCTCGTTAAAGTAGATTCTTACCAAACGATCGGGGTCGCGGTAGGGCAGAGAACGCAGCAACACGGCATTCACGATGCTGAAAATTGCCGTGTTGGCTCCCACGCCCAGAGCCAGAGTCAAAATCGCAACCGCGGTGAAACCTGGATTCTTGCGCAACAATCTCCATCCATGACGCATGTCCGAACCCAGTTCACCCCACCAGCGCACGCCCACGGATGCTCGCACGGCATCTTTGTGAGACTCGACTCCGCCGAACTCAATCCTCGCCTGTCGCATCGCTTCCTGCGGGGAAAGGCCTTTGCGAACCAGGTCCGCTGCGCGGCTCTCAATGTGGAAACGCACTTCCGTTTCCATTTCACTTTCAAGCCGCTGTTCCTTGACCATCCACTTCAACCAGGAGCGGAAGCGAGTGATATTCATATCTCCTCCTGAGTAGTTCGCAGGATACTCGCGATCAACGACGCCATTCGGTTCCACTTCTCGGTTTCCGAATGGAGTTGGCGCCGCCCGGTTGCGGTCAGGCTATAGAACTTCGCCTTGCGGTTGTTGTCCGATTCCCCCCACTCGCTGGAGATCCAGCCCTGATGTTCCAGACGATAGAGCGCTGGATATAACGAGCCCTGCTGGATCTCCAGTTGTTCGCCAGAGATCTGCTGAATGCGCAGCAGAACCCCGTAACCATGCAATGGGCCAAGCGAGACGGCTTTGAGAATAAGCATGTCCAGCGTGCCCTGCAGCAAATCAATTTGTTTGTCCACGAACTCTCCTTGTTTGTCTAGGAGAGGTTTAACAAAACTCACCTAGATAGTCAAGGAGAGAGTATTCTTGCGGAAAGATTCCCCCGAGTGACGGGGAAACCTTCATCACGCATAAACCTTTCTTGGAAAGAGGTCAGGAACTGTTGCAGCCGATAGTTGTAAGGTGACGGCTCGTTTGTTCGACGGGCGTTGACTTAGTGGATTACTGTCGCGGCTTAGATTTTGGCGCAAAACGCGCAAGATACTCATTCGCAGTCCCCTGAATTTTCGGATTCGGCGCGTGCACTGCGGCGCGCATGAAGCGAGTCACGCGGGGCCGCTCAGTATTGGACAACATCACCACGATCTTCTCCATGGTTTCCGGTTGAGGGTTCGAGTGGTATTCCGAGATCAGAGCCTGCACGATTCCCGACAGGTCGATTTTGTCTTCGTGTCCTTTCCATGACCCGAACCACCGTTTCGTCGCTCCGCGAATGTGCTCATCAGGATCAGTCGCAGCAGCGGACGCCAATCGGATATCCGCGTTCAGCACACTGTCTGGGTCGGCCTCTCCCAACGCCCATTGCAGCCCGGGCCGACCAATCTCGCGTCTGCAATCATCGTCGCTCAGGAGCGCTTCGATGATGAACGGAACACCAATGTTATCCATGTCTGTCAGCACGCGCGCTGCCCATTCTGGATAGCCTTCACCGGTGTCTTCGCACGCCGCCAAAAGAGCTTGAGCGGCCGGTGCGCCGAGATGCGCGAGTTGCTGCCCAATTTGGAAGCTGTCGTTGTCCGAATGAAACGGCTTCAGAAGCGACAGGAACACAGGGAGCTTGCTCGGGTCGTCGTACTTAGCCAGTATCTCGAGAAGGTCGTCGCGAATGGCACCTCGTGACGATGGCAATGCCTTCAGCAAGCCGGGGAGCAACGTTGGATCAGGATGCCGCAAGAGTTCCACTTTGGCAGCGCCGCGTACGGCTGGATCAGAACTGACGAGTTGGTCCAGACGGCTATCGTGCTCTGCCTGCTGTGCTGCAGCCAGCGGCTGAAACAGCAACACAAGAACAGAAATAGAGCAGACCGCTTTCCAAGTCGCGCTAAGAGTACGCATGCACATAGATTACGCCACACAGTACAGGCAATGCAGAAGGCTCTTCTCGGACTAAAACGTGAGTTGGGGGTTGAGGTGCGTTCGCAGGTTGTTGCAAAATCGGCCATAACTCTCATTGAGGGGTTCTGAGCGTAACGGCGATGTTATGCCAACTACGAACGCTATGGTCCGGCGGAGGCGACTTTGGTGCCGGGGTTGCCACGCTGATGGCGCTCGACCGGCCGGATCCAATCATCGGAATCCACCTGTCCACGGTAGTGAGCTTCCTTTCGATGAATCAGATGATGATGAAAATTGAAAGGATCGTAAGGTTGCACCTTGCGTTCGTCTGCCGGCGACGGGTCAAAAATGACGATAGCGAGAAATAGACTCTCCAACGGTCTGGCGAAGATCACGATTCATCCTTTCATGCTGATTCAGCGGACACAGCGCAGGGACGAGCGGCTGATCCTGAAATAGTCGAACTGGTTGGTGTCTCAGGGCGGGTTGGCCGCAACCGGTTTCAAAACCCGTTTGTCAAAGAACGCTGGGTTTTGGAGAATGTCGTCAAGTTCAATGGCAGAAGAGAAGTTTGCGATTTTGTAAGCACCCCCCTCATGCAGAATGTAGGAATACGTCAGATTTTCTGTTGTCCAGTCGTTCCCTGGAGTCGGAGCCTCAAACACAAGAAAGACCGGGTCGGCGTTGAGCACGAATTTGACGCTACCTAGAGACGATGGCGTTTGTGGCGGTTGGTTTGCCAGTTTCCTACGGCTTTCCATCGAGGCGAGCCATTTTCTTACGGTGTCTGCGCTCTTAGGAGTGAAGCTGCTGGCGTATAAATCGTCCTTGCCGTTCTGATGAGCGAGGGCCGCATTCCGAAAAAACTCCAACAACGGGTTGGGGGCCTTTACCTTCTCGTCTGCGAGCGGGAAATCCATCGGCGATCCGTCGAATTCGAGGAAAACGGTATGCGCGCCGGTATGGGCCTTGCCATCGAGAATTGGATACTCATAACTTAGATTGATGTTCGGCAAGGGCTTGTAGGCGTCAGGCTCAGTTTGAGCTGCCCGGAAAGCATTCAGCACCATGGCTTCGACCGGAGTGGAACTGCTCACCCAGCTCAGCCGCAATTGATTATTCTTGTCGAATCCGACATAAAAAGCATTCCGCAGGATGCCATCCTTTGTCATCGAATCCCAGATGAACATGGTCTTCGACCCGATCTCGATTTGAGCGATCACTCTTAAATTGTCATAATCGAAATTGCTCCTGGCCTGGCTTATCCAATTCTCGGGCTTGTCGTCCACCATGGTTATGATCGTCGTACCGAGGCCCTTCATTTGATCCGGGGATGTCCAGACGCTTGCAAATTTTGCCGCATCTCCCTTACGAATTGCCTGCACCGCCGTCACAAACATCGTTTGCTCTTTGTCCAGAGGACCTGCGGCAAACTGGTCAAAGGGAATGTTGTAATTCTTCATTTCGAACTTCAGGTAAAGTGGACAACGCATAGGCCGAGCGTCGATCTCAACTGGAAGGGGAATGCTGACGCGGCTGAATTCCGTTGGTGCTGCCGCGCCGAAGGACAGCGCGGTACTCGTGGAGTGAATGAGCGCTGAGTAGACGACGCCGACAAGGGCAAGCCCCGCAGCCAGTGCAAAAACCGCGGCCAGTCCTAATTGTTTCATGGTCATATTTTTTCCTCTGTCGGAGTCCTGCGGCTCAACGGACCTCTTGCCGGGATAAACATTGCCCTGAATCCACTTCACTCAATTTTAGATTGTCGGCTTTCCACCGTCCCGCGCGGAGCGTGATAATCTTTTACACAATGCACCTTCGTGCGCGGGCCGCTCTTATCAGCTCCTGAGCCTTTCATCGTAACCCTCAGCCTTGCGTCATCTGTGTTACGGGTTGACAAAAACGGGCAACAGAAACCCTTCGGTCGGACCGAAACCATCAAAGTCTCCGAAGATTGTTCCATCTTCAAGAAGTCCCCTGGGATTCATGGCGAAGTTAGAATTGAAAGTGAAGGGAACGTCATTTTTTCCTTTGCAGCGGACAAACCCGGCCTGTCCGACATCCGGGTTCACATCGAAATAGCCCAGTGTGCACGCGCCTTGGATTGCCACGACTCCTGTATCGTGCACAACTCTGCCCTTGAGTTTCGCGTCGACGACCGCCAGGTGGTCGCCGTTGAGATCGACAACGAAGCCGTGCCATCTTCCCCCTTCGAGAAACGTGCCGACGATACGCCCCCCGGGCGCGAGCCCCAAAATCTTCGTTCCGTCCGCACCCGGGACGACGTAATCTCGTTCATCCCCCGATGGACTCACAATCAGCCCGCTGTACTGGAGATGGGGATTGTCATGGTAACCCACCAGCAAGCCGTCGTCTGCCATTCCGGTCAGGAAGGTTGCGTTGTATCCGTAGTCGTAAGCGAGGTCACCACTGGGACAGGAGCGGAATCCCAGGATGCCGGCGTAGTTCGCTTCGGTGAAGAACCCGAATATGCATCCGGCCTTGATCCCCACGATGGTGGTTGTGGCCGCTAGATTTGGGCCATTAAAGAGTGCGTATTTTAGTTTTTCTCCCAGGCCTTTGATGTATCCGAGGGGGGCAGGATTAAGGTCGCCGACACCCGGCACCAGCCGCCCCTTCTCAATGGCGAACCATTCTCCTTGCTTGAGGCCGGTCTTTGTCGTTACCTGGCCGACGAGACCTTCGGAGGTTATGGCGTAAAGCTGCGCGCCAACGCCGTATTGGAGCAGAACGGCGGGCCGGGCAGGCGGAGTGGCGCCTGCGGCTACAGCGCTCAAGACAACGATGATTAAGCTCACGACCGCTTGCTGGCGGATGTTTGTCACATGAACCTCCCGGAAACTTTGGGCTTGTACACAACATCAAACCCTGCCCGTCAAAAAACCCAACAGCTGTCGGCTGAATAGCACGTGGGGACGCGAATCTGGTGATTCAATCAAGCCTTCACCGCAGTCTTTGCCGCTGCTCCGGACGCAGCATGACGTGGCTGATCCGCCTGTGAAACCAATAGCAACTTCTTGTAAGGATATTCCAGAGCTGACACCGGCCCTCGTCGCTTCCGGGCGATGACCTTGAAGCCATGGGCGGCCAACATTGCCGTCAATTCCTCTCTCGAATAGAGGCAAACAAGCAAGCTTTTTCCGGGACAAAGTAACTCGGGGAATTGGACATCACCTTTTCCTTCTTGCATGATGAGGCCGAAAATGCCATCAGCCACCAGGGCCTTTCGAATTTTCCTCAGGACAGTTTGGAAGTCCTCCCGCCCCATATGAAAAAGTGAGTATCCAGCCCAGATGGCGTCAAAATGACCAGGCCGATAATTGGAATTCCGAATGTCCTTACGACTGAAACTTATGTGCGGATAGGTTCGCGTTGCCACCTCAATCATGCTGCCGGACAGATCTATGCCTTCGACACGCATGCCGTGATCGGAGAAATACTTTGCGCCATTACCTGTTCCGCAACCCACGTCCAGAAGTCGCTTGCCCGTTCGGAGATGGGAGAGAAACTCTTCCAGAAATGGTCGGTCCGGATTTCCGGACACGTAATGATCCGCGTAAACTTCTGCCAGAGCGTCATAAACCTCGATCACCTGATCGGGCGCTCGTCTGCCGGTGGCAGACCTTGCGACCCGACTCTGAGACTGGCGTCCTCCGGTTGTCATATAAACCTTTTCGCAGCCCATCGCGTGGGAATACTGATGGCGAGGTGCTGGACCTTGCCATCGGGGACATTGCAATCCAATCTCGAACATCCCACAAAGAAGCGAGGTGCCGCGCCTGCAACATATGGACAGTCTCCCATCGAATGATGGGTGGGTCGTGTCCTCATTTTGGCGGGCGCTTGATTTCAAGCCTAAAAGCCGTAGGATGCTTAGGCTGATAAAGGCCGACCTCGCCTCCACCCGGAAGCCGCATCTTGGTGATGGAACCCCATCGTGCTTCCTGAGTTTCAGAGCACTTAACGCCCTTCTCGGCGAGGGAAGATATTTCGGATTTCAGGTCATCGCACATGAAATAGACTTCCTGGGTGCCACTCTCATCGGCTGGGTGTACCGCGGCTTCTCCGGGCGGCAGGGCGAAGATCAGCCAGCCATGACCCGCATCAACGGATTTGAAACCGAGGACATCGCGGAAAAATGCGCGGTCCGCCTCGGCGTTTTTGCTGTAGAGAATTACGTGAGCGCCAAAAATCATGTGTCCCTCCTAAACGGACCTGTGTGCAGTGCCATTTGTCTCTACCCCGTGTAAACGGTTCCCTCTTCCACCAAACAAAGGGGATTCCCCCATGGATCCTCGGCATAGAAGGATCGTTCGCCCCACGGACGCACGACGATGCCGCCTCCCGGTGCGTCGTGAACCTCCTCGCGCGACAGACAGCTCAGCGCCTGGGCGCGTTCGAAAACTGTCTCTAGATTCTTGACCGTGAAGTACAAAGACTTTGCCGCTGGGTGCGGCTGGCTCCTCGAGGAAACATCCAGCACTTGCAGGGTTACCGGCCCACAATCAAAGTAGCATCGGTGTCCCGGCTGCTTGCGCCCTTGCACACCAAGCAGCTTCGTATAGAACGAGGTCGCCGCGTCGAGATCGCCGACCTCCACGTTGAGCCTGAAGAACTGCGGCACGTCGTCAGGCGCTTCGCGCTTTGGTGATTTCGCCTTGACGACGGTTGGTTTTTTTGTTGCGGACATCTTGTTTTCCTCCTGTGCGGTTTCTCACCGGGGCTTGAAAGTGCGCCAGCCAATCGCTCACCAGCGCCAATCGCTTTCGCTCGATGCGATAAATACGCATCCTGCCCTGCCTCTCGTGCGTTAGCAGACCGGCGGCTTCCAGTACCTGAAGGTGCCGGGTCGTGGTCTGCCATGCATGCACAAACATCGCCGCAATCTCTCCGGCAGTCATCGCACTTCCATTGAAATAGACCGCGAGCAGCACGCGGCGCCGAGCGGGGTGGGCCAGCGCCCCGAAGACATCCTTATACGCGTCTCGCCGAACTCTCGATGTAGGCATCAACTATATTCAGCCATATTGCTGAATATTTGTCAACACATGTCCACTCGGAAGCTATCGGACTCACTATCCCGTTAGGCAAACGCCTCAAGTGGCGAATATCGCCGCTACTCATTGACCGGGCAGGGTATCGAGGAATTACTACGACAACTGTGTGCTTCCCCTCAGCTCACGGTTCTCAGTCACTTGTAATTATTGTCGTTCAGCTATGTTTGAAACTTGATCCGCAGGACCGCGCTGTTGCCACGAAGACACGGGGACCGTTGCATAAACGGAAACGCAACATAACTCGTAGGCAAGCGCCTCGCGCACCGTTATTTGTGACGCCGACAACGTGGCAGAGAACTGGCACCCGCAGACAAGAAAACGGACACGGCAGGCCAAATGACGATGCGAATGGCACGGCACGCCCTCATGACAAGGCTTTAGGTGCGAAGCGCGGGGCCGCGTTTTCAAAGCTCGCACGTATACAAATCGCACGTCAGCTGCGACATGGGTTCGTCCAGCCTGAGAGGCAACTGAGGTTTCCACGCCGCCTTCGATAGATGAGAACAGGGTTCGGGAGGGTCGGCATAAGCCCAATTTGTGAAGTACCAATTGTCATGTTCCCAGACAGCACGTACGGCAGCAATGCGCTTAAGCTTTTGGTTCCCGTCAGGAATTTCAGCACACCCGTAGACGTCGTAGCCAAAGACGCTCATCTCCGTCCGCATTGGCGTGAGTTTAATCAGCCGTTGCAAGTCGGAGGTGCCCTGCATGTCCCGAACGAATGCTTCCCTGCTCACCTTGTCCTTACCGTCTTCCACGCTGATCTTATCCTGGTCCGACACGAGATCGTAGAGCGCAGCCCAGTCCTTCTTGCGGAAGGCTTCCGTATACGCGATCAGACGTTTTGTCAGTAAAGGACGCCGGCTCGCCGATACCGGGGCGAAGGCGGTTCCCGCGCCCAGCGGATGGACCGCTGTCACAATGAGAAGTATGGACACCAAGACCATGCCGGAGCTGCGGCACACCGGACGGCCTGTGACTCTGAACTTCATCGTGCTTCGCTCAACTACAACGCTGAGACTTGGCTGATTCTGGGCGCTCAGCCATCAAGGTGCAAGATTACTATCGTTCGCCGGGGTCAGTCGCCGTTGTCCGGCACTTCACACGGCATCTGATAAAAGATGGTCATGTATGTGGGGCCGCCGGCCCCATTGATCCAGCCTGTTATTTCCGCAACCTTGGTGTCACCACCCAGGGCGGCACTGTCTTTATCGCAATATGTTATTTCTTCATGTGTGCCGTCGTGTCTGCACGCCGCCTTATAAACAAGTCCCGGCGCGGTAACTTTCACTGTGAACGCATGGCCGGGATTAACGCCGTCGCCGCCTAACGGTCTGTTCATATCGACGTGGGGCTTCGGATCGAAGGCTGGTATGTCGAATTTGTATGTTTCGCCGGTTTGCGGATTTACCGTGCAAAGACCCGGTTTCATCTTCTTCTTAGGCGGCAGCGCGGCCGCCTTCTTGGCCGCCTCTGCTTGTGCCTCGGCTTGAGCCTTCGCTGGGGCTCTCTCTTTGTACCAATCCTGCACGATCGGATTTATCAGCGCGAAGAGGCCCGCGAGAACAGCGGCAAGGACGACGGCGCCCGCGGCAATCCAGGCCCCCCCAGGGCCCTTGCCTTCAGACGGCTGCCTCGATCTTCCCGAGGTCATGGGGAGGAATTATACAACTTGTGTATTCAGTGCCGTCGATGGCGCTCGCCGAGGCGACGAAACGGTCGATGGGTTACATTCAGCGGAACGACCAGGCCGTTTTTTTATATATATCCGCTGCGTTTGTCGTACACTGCAGGCTGGAAACGGATGAGCGACAGAAGCTGATGAGACCAGCTTTCCCACGAGATTGTTTCGCGTTGCTGATACTCGTTGGCATCTGCACCGCCTTCCCGGTGCGTTCTGTTGCGCAGCCGGAAACCCCGGTCACACCGCACGGCCTGAAGGTTTCGAGCCCGCCCGGCTTGCTCATCGTCATGTTTCAGACGCAACAGGGCAGCGTTCGCACCTATCTGCCCGATAAGCTTTTCCCCGGAAAGCCCTTTTCCGGAACCGTAGAAGCTTCGCCCGAGGGAGCCAGCTCCGCTCTCTCCGAATATTTCCTGCAACTGGCCAATCAGCAAGTAATGGTCAAGACCCGCACCTTTCATTGGACCATGCCCGCCGAGCCAGGAACGTTTCCGCTGCGCGTGAAAGATTCCCAGGGCACCGAGCTCGCCCGTTACGATTTGTACGTCAGCCTGGGACAGCCGCCCGAGCCCAGCATCCCGGAGCAATTCCGCGTGCCGGATGTGGTGCAGTCCAAGACTCCCATCCCTGTTCTTGGCCCCTTCGACGGAAACTCCGCCTCCACCACTTTCAAACTCGGCGGCAGCCCCGCAGAAGTTCTGACCGAAGTTCCCGGTAAAGCGATGATCCTGTCCAGCGCCGACCAGACCGGCCCCGTGCACTACGAAGTCTCAAAGTCCTCTCGCAAATCGGAAGCCGAGACCCGCGCCCTCTCCCTTCGCCTCATCGGATTACCCACGTCGTTCAAAAACGGAAAGCGCTACAAGATTCAGCTGATCGTAAGCGGCATGGCAGGAATTAAACAGAACACCGAAATCAAGCTGGAGATCGTCACTCCAGCCATGGTATCGATCGAAGCATATCCGCCCCTCGCTTTCGGTCCCCACAACCTGGAGTACATCTATTTTCGCCCCGAAGAAGTGGGCAAGGACGGCACGTATACCACACGGAGAACCCTGCGAGGAATACAGGCCGTACCCATTCAAATGCTGGCGAATGTAGTCATGCCGCTAACCCCGCACGAAATCGTTGAACAAATCCTGAGAACTCCGCACGTCAACCTCAGAACCACGCCCTGGCAGGAACACGCCGAGGCGCTCAAACCTTTCGGCGAAGAAACGCTGCCGCTGCTGGCCGAATTCCTGACCGGCGACTTCGACCTCTCTTATGAAGCTCTCCAGACAATGTTGTTAGATCCGGACCGAGCCGCCCCCCTGGTCCTCGCCGCCATTCCCAGGATGCAGGGACAGCCTGGGGAGATAGCTTTGGAGGTTTATACCAGCGCGGCACGAGACAACTCCGCTTTTCCCCATCGCGGCGAACTGTATGACGCAGCACTCGGCGTGCTGGCGCGCGGCGCGGACATGGCAGCGGTCAGCGCCCTGGGAGTAGTGGGAAGCAAGTCCGATTTCCCGATCCTGGAACAGGTTTATCAAAGCCAGTCCGAAAGCAAGTCCGGAAATGCCCTCATTCGGTATGCCAGCGAAGCCGCTCTCGCCCGCCTCGGATCGCAGCCCCATATCGCAAACATCAAGCAGCAACTGAGCGTGGCCGTCAAAAACACCGGCGACGTCGCCGTGTTCGAACAAGGCGTAAGATCGGCCGTGTTCACCGGCAACAAAGACTTCATCCCCCTCCTGTGCGCCCATCTGCATGATCCCTCGTGGGACTTCGGCGACTACGGAGATTACCCGTCGCAAGCCGCCGAGTTGGCCATCGACGCGCTCCTGCACAAGCCAGTCGATGCCAAGGGAGTGGAAGCCGAATGCCAGGCGCAACCCGCCAAGTAGTTACGCCGCTGGCGAAATATCGCCTCTCTGACAATGTCGGCGGTGTCAAGCCGTTTTCGAGCGCACTACAGCATGCACTCATAGTGTTGGACGCAAGAGTTACATGGGTTGTCGTTCTATATGCAGTAGGATTTCAAACGTGACGAAGCGACACCAGCCGTTATGCGCACAAGCCGATAATCGGCTTGATCAGGCGTGGATGCGCATCGCTGTTCTCGTCGCCCTGGGTTGCGTTGCCGCTCCGGTGTTCGCACAAAATTGTACGGCCAGCAATCCGCAACTTGCGGTCTCTGATCTCGAAACGCTGCTAGCCACCTGTTCGTCGCCGGCTGACTTCCAGGTGATGAATTACAAGATGAGAGGCAAGTATGGAGACAATATCATTCTGGGGCAGGCGTCGGTTGCCGGGAAACTCGCCATCCCCGCCCTTCGCCGGTTCGCCAGCCTACCCAAGCATAACGAGTGCACTTCCACAGGGCTCGATGCTGCAGCGCGGATGGCTCTTGCGAAGCTCGGCGACGAAAATGCTTACGCGGCGATTAAACAGCAATGGGCCCATTCAACGCGTAACGCGATGTACCCAGCCGGGATTGATTTTATTGGCGATGATTGGGCACTCCAGACGCTGGTCGAGTTCTTAGTTCAACATGCGAACGATCCCAGAATGATCGAAGAGCACGGACCGGCCGACGGGCCTGTCGATTACCGCAGCGGATTACTCGCGGAAATCACGCGAATCGCCCGGCGACACGTTGTTCCGGACCTTCCGGACGCCGACTACTCGCCCTCCGGGATTGCGCAGTGGAAGCTATGGCTTGGGAAATACAAGGGACAACATCTGAGCACGCCGGTCTTCGAGAGCGTATCGGATCCCTATCTGCAGTGTCTCGCACGAAGAGTCGAGTGGGGCCACCCCGATGCCATTCTCGATATCGCCACGTTTGGCGGCCCTGCTGCAGAAGCAATTCTCAATCAATTTCCCGCGCCAAAATCCGGCGAGGTCATGGGAGCAAGAGAGCTATTCCCGGACGTGCTTTGGAGTGAAGATGAACGTCCGGACCCGGACTCAGAGATTCAGGGCAATCTGCAGGCCGCCTTATTGCGTTTCGGGGACCAGAAAACCGCGGGCCAAGTGGCAACTGAGTTAAATTCGTTCGCTCTTAAGCCCGGCAACTTTCCGCTCGAGGCAATCCGGAAGCTCAGGTTCGCGGGGGGCAAGACCGCCGTTGGAGTTCTCATCGATGGCTTGGGGAGCTCCAATCGAATGAGTCAGGATGCGCAGAAGAACTTTGACGCATGCGTGGCGAGCGTCACGGCCGCGAACCAGTCGTCGAAGCCGCCAGGAGATGCCGCGCAGAAGGCCTGCGCCGAATCTCTTTTCTGGGCGGCGCGCCGCACCAGTTTTGTCCTGAGAGCCCTCGCAGAAATTGTGAAGGACCCACCTCTGCCCGCCGATGCGCCCCCAACCACCGAGAGTTCTCAAAAGTGGAAGGATTGGTGGGCGAAAAATCGGGACAAGGCCGTTTTCGTTATCCCGCCGCGTGCATCCTACGATTGGCACTAACCTGTACGGAAGACTCGATCAGAACTGCGAGGTACCAGCCCGCGAAATCCTCACACCGCTCTAAGAAGCCCGCCATCCGCCGAATGACTCGGAGGGTGGCGCACGAATGGCTTTACGGTATGGATGAAGATATTGATTTCACTTAACTCATTGAAAACAAAGCAGCTGGATGATATAATTGGCGGAGAGAGTGGGATTCGTTTATTGCCGAATCTGTTATCTTTCACCATCTCAAGCACATCGCTCGGAACCTACGCTAGCGCAATAGCTTAAGTCACGTTGCGTCCCTTAGCCGCTGTTGCGGGCGTTTCTCCTGAAAGCCAGCTTTTCCAGATTTTAGGTATCACTGGTATCACCGACTAGAGGCCAGCAAGCATGTTTTTTAGACACATCAGGAACACGACCAGCGAGCTCGTGAAATACGAGGATACAAAACACGGGAATTCATTAACGTGCTCGTAGGCGGGCCCCGGTTACCGCCGTGAAAGAACAACCACGACGTGGGTCGGATGCTGCAACGGAAGATTGCGCGCCCCTGCTTGTGTCCCCACCAACTGCCGGGCACCGGCTCGCCGGCTACGGCTTCGGCCAGAGTAGGTCTGGATCCCCGACCTGCTTCCCGTACGACACCCTGCTGTTCAACAAACCGTATCGGATCCATAAGAGGGGTTACCGACTCTGTGACGGGTTTGGGTAGCGGTAACCCATGGAGTCACTTCAAGTAGTCTTCCGCGCTCACCAGGCAAAAATAGCTCGAACTCCGCGCAAAATCGGCCAGGATGGTTTCATGCCCCGAGCCGATCACCAGTAAGATGCGGTCCCCCGGAAATGTCGCGATGCGATTGACATTCGTAAAAATACGGAGGTTGCGCTTATACCAGTTCGTGACCAGATCGGCGTGCCCATACGGAGCATCCGTGTCATTGGGAAGCAGCATATCCATGTAAGACCCATGGTCAGGACGGCGAGCCTCGTCTGAATTGAGAAAGCGGAGGTACTCAAGGACAGTGCTCTTCTTGAAAAGCTCCTCCCGCTGCTTGATCCAGTCCGGTGGGGGCCCGACCGGTGCCGCATTTGCGTGTTGTGCGCCGTTGGGCTTTATCACCGGATCAGCAATCTCGGCTGGCACGCGACCGTCCATCCACATTTCGTAGTCGACCGGATGAATGGCAGCATGACTCAAACGCTTGGCCAGCTTAAACGCAATCTGTTCAATTTCATTTCTGCCCAGCTGATAAGTTCCGGCGAGATATTCCTTATAGCGCGAGGTCCAATAGTCTTCGTTGTATTGGCCTTCGAAGGCTATCTTTGTTGGGCTAAAGCGTTGAAGCTTTTCCAAAACCTCATCGATTTCCCTCTGCCTGCGGTCAGTCAGAACATCATCGGCTTTGAGATTGTAGGTATCCAGCCCCGGGTTGTTCATGTGATAAGTGCCCAGGATCATGATCTGCGACTCGTTGGCCGCGCACGAATGTTCCCGTTCCGAGCCGGCGACGGCCCGGCCCGCGAGCCCTGCCAATATCACGATCGCCATTGCGTAAAAAAGCCTGCGCATGGAATCACCTTGCCTTCCTTGCTGTCCTTCACTCGTTCTTTCTCGTACAACGCGCTGAAACGTGCGTTTTCACCCTACTCTGAACTAAAGTTTCATCCAACTCTCCACTCCAGCCAATTGCTGCCTTCGCAATCGTCACTTTAGCCGCGTCGCTTTCCAAGGCGTCCTCAGTCACCGAACATATGCTTTGCTATGGCGTCTGCAATATCCCTGACCGGGGCATCGTCCTCGTTTGCCAAAACGATGATGACGACATGCTGATCGGGATAGCGGGCCTCGAAAGCCGTGAATCCAGGGTCCCCGCCTTCGTGATAAATCTTCCGGCGTGGTGAGGTTTCCACAAACCAGCCATAGCCGTAGTTGCCAGGAGGGTGTGCGGTGAACATCAGCTCAAGCCCGTGCGCGCTTAGCAGTCCCGGTGAATCGAGAGCCTTGTTCCAGCGCAGCATATCTTCCACGGTCGTATAGATTCCTCCCGCGCCCGTTTCCATGCTGCGGTCAAAATATTCGCGGTGGCGCAGAGTGCTGCCCTCACGCGAGTATCCCTCGGACATCTGTGGCACGATGGCTTCCATCGTGGCAAACCCTGAATGGGTCATCTTCAAGGGTTCGAAAATATGATGAGCTAGATACGCCGGGTATGACTCTCCGGAAAGCTTCTCGATGATGAAGGCGAGCAGGTAGTACTCCGTGTTCCTGTATTGCCATGAGCTGCCGGGCTGGAAGCCCAGGGGACGATCGCGAAAAGTCTTAACCTGTTCTTCCGTTGTGTAGGGCGTGCACTTGCCTTTATAGAAATGCTCCCATTCATTCTCGGGGAGCCCGGAGGTGTGCGTTAAAAGATGATGGATCGTCATACCCTTCCAGCTGGGAGGGCTCGCCGGGTAGTACTTGCTGACCGGATCTTCGACATTCAATTTTCCGCTGTCAACAAGCTGCAGAATCGCGGCCGCGGTGAATTGCTTGCTCAGCGATGCGAGCTCGAATTTTGTATCCGGAGAATCCGGGATTTGCCATTCCTCGACGGCCGTACCGTAGCTTTTCTCGACGAGTACTTGGCCATTCCGTTCGGCCACAACAGTCCCGCGAAAGTGTTTGGCAGGAGCGAGGGCCTTTACATACGAGTCGGTCCATTCACTCAAATCTTGGGACCAGGACAGAGCCGCAAAGCTGAAGGTACCGAGAAGGACGAAATACCATTTTGAAGTCATCGTGTACAAGCCTCCTTTCCGAGATCCGTTTTTTCTTGTCCCGACAGCGACCAACCAGAAGCCAACGCCGTCCAATCCGCCCCATGTTAACCCGAGGACCTCGTTCAGGGCTGCCGTTCATGTCCGAGTGTTTGAATCTCTTTCGATTGAGCGGCGCGATCAAAATAGACCTCGAATAAAGGGTTCGTCAATTTCATAATATTCAACGTTAACTTGCCCATTTCGCAATATTTGGTTAATCTTCGTTCGTGTGAGGCCTGAGCTTGTTTGCCGAACTCAAAGCTTTTGTTGCACTGGCTGAGACCGGCTCGATGGATCGAGCCGCCAACGATCTCTACCTTACGCCTTCAGCACTGACGCGAAGGATTCAGCGCTTAGAGGTTGAACTTGGTGTTGTTCTCCTTGACCGGCATTTCAAGCCTCCAAAACTCACACAAGCGGGATTGGACGTTCTAGGGAAGAGCCGCGCTATTCTTTCGTCTCTGGGCGATTTGAAGGCTTCCACGTCTGATCCGACTATCCCGGTTGGGCCTTTTCGCCTGGGTTTCTCTCATGCTCTGGCGCGGCCAGAAATATCTGAGTTTATTATCAAACTGGGCAAGCAATTTTCTCTCCTTCAACCCAGCATTTGCAGTGACATAAGTTGCCAGTTATTGTCACGCCTGCACCTTGGTGAATTGGATGCTGCACTTGTTGTCTTGCCCATGGACATGGAGCTACCGCGCGACCTGGAAGGAGTAACGCTCGCGCATGAAGAGATGCGCGTGGTTCAAGCACGAACCTCGGCCCAACGAAGGTCTCCGAGATCGTCAGACTTTTGTCGGCGGAATTGGGTTCTTAATCGCGTTGGATGTTGGGTGCGAGAAGAAGTGAAGAATCGGGTTGAACGGCTCGGTGCTCCACTCATTGTTGCAGCCGAGCTGCATAATCCAGACTTACAACTCTCGCTCATTGCTGGAAATGTGGGTGTGGGGATGGTACGAGAGAGCTTTCTACGGACACACTCTCTGCGCGCTCGACTAAACATTATTGACCATCCGAATTTCAATATTTCAATCAGGATCGCTTTCTTTCGTGCCAGGTATCTTGGCACACGAGAGCAGGTAGCCCTGGAACTTCAGCGGATACTGGTGGCACACTTCAAGGGTGCCAGTGCGCCCCCCTCCGAGTCATTCGGCGGATGGCGGGCAGGGCTTCTTAGAGCGGTGTGACCGGGGTTTCCGGCTGCGCACCAGAACGCAGCGGGAAGGCGGTGCAGATGCCAACGAGTATCAGCAACGCGAAACAATCTCGTGGAAAAGCTGCTCTCATCAGCGTCTGTCGCTCAAACCATCGCAGTTCAGCGATAACCGGCTCTTTTATTTGTGCAGACGGCTTTAGGCCCCGAACTGTGCAAAAGTCAGCACGTGCCCGGCTGGATCTTTCACCCCGATCTCGCGTGCACCGTAGAAAGTCTTTCGCTCCGGCATGACCACCGTGGCGCCTTTCGTGGCCGCAATGACGTCATCCAGGCTGTCGACCTCGATGTACAGGAACGAAGGGCCCTTGGCATAACCCTGGGCTGAGAATGAACTATCCTTCTCGACGCTGGCATGGCTCTGATACATCAACTCGAGTCCTGCTTTCTGCAGCGAAACGAACCCGATCTTGTTGCCCTCGGGAACTTCAGTTGCCACTTCGAAGCCCAGTCGCTCTTTCCAGAATCTGACGCACGACTCGACTTCGTCCACCAGCAGTACGGGCGTGATTTTCTTAACCGTCATCGGATTTCTCCTTTGCCGAGTGTCGACCTCAGCGGAGTAGGGCAGTCCACTTTTTCTCTTTGCCAAAGCCCACTAGTCTTATTTAGACTAGCTACACTATAAGAGATTCCGAGGTTCGTCAAGGAGGTTTTATGACCGGCGAAGAACGGCAGTTGAGCGACCTGGTTTCGATTGGCCCGGCGATGCTGCGCGATTTCGAACTCCTCGGTGTTCGCACCGTGGCGCAGTTGGCGCGGCGCAATCCGGAGAAGATGTACGAGAAGCTCTGCCAAGTCACCGGCCGGGCGCAGGACATCTGTTGCCTGGACGTATTTCGGGCGGCGGTAGCGCAAGCGAAGAATCCGAATCTGACGATCGAGCAGCGCCTGTGGTGGCAGTGGAGCCGCAAGCGCAAGGCAAGCGATGCCTGCCGCTAGGAAGCGCGAGCTGACGACTCCCGACCTTGTGCTCCTCAGCCTGCTAGCGGAGCGGCCGCTGCACGGCTACCAAGCCAATGCAGAGCTGGAACGGCGTGAGGTACGCGATTGGGCGGGCATTTCGCGGCCACAGGTGTACTACTCGATCGAGAAGCTAGCCCAGCTCGGGCTGGTTCGAGCATCCGAGATTGAGACGGCGGCGGCGGGTCCTGAACGCAGGGTCTTCCAGACGACTACCAAAGGCCGGGCGGCCCTGGCCGACGCGCTGGAACGCGAGGAGTGGGCGACGCACCGTGAGCGCCCACCGTTTCTCACCTGGATCGCTCTCTCCTGGCAGGCGAGGCCCGGAGTGTTTCGTCAGCAGATCGAGCGCCGTCGGGAATTTCTGGAGAACGAATTGTCACGGGAAGAAGCGACGCTACTATCGATCAGGAAAGAAGTAGGCCACCGGTTTCATGAAGCCGTGTGGATGGTCAGCCTCATGATCGAGCGGTTCCGTGGCGAACTGCGCTGGCTGCGGAAACTGGAGCGCGAACTCCCGCGGCGCGCTGCCGCGAAGCACACATATAGTATATGAAAGCTGACCTAGCAGTTTGCGGAAAAACTCGATTCGATGGGTTTCTGAAGGTTGACTTTCGGCAGCCATCAGTGCGACTGCAGGCATGCAGGGGCAAGATTGATGTCTGCTCCCTTTGAAATCAGGAATCGCGTCACTTCGGGATGTGACGGGGCGAGGCAAGACGTGTTAAGCGCCGTCCCCTCAGCTCGGTTTCGTGCATCGACAGGCACACCGGCCCAAACCAATCCTTTGATCGTCTGCAGCTTCCCGTCCGCGGCAGCGATTGACAACTGCTGGGCTGCGTGCTGGCCGGTTCCCAAGACAGTACTCAATTGGACCTGGGAGCCGCTTCGAGCTCCGAAAGCGAAAGCCCTTGTGATTACGGCAATCCGACGCGACTGTGTTCGAACAAATTGATGGCGGGAGCGACGGGACTCGAACCCGCGACTGTCCTGCGTGACAGGCAGGCGTTCTAACCAACTGAACTACGCCCCCGTCGGTCGGCAGCTACATCACCGAGTTCGAGCGAGGCGCGAAGCAGGGAACTGTTGGCACGCGCGCCGTGTCAAGGGACGAACTTGAACTAAGACGTTGGGGTCAGGCGCCCTAGGGGGTCGGCCCCACTTTGCGCGATGCGAGAGCAGCTGATTCGTAATTTGCAAATCCTCCCACATTATCAACAGCTTACACTCGTGGAGGCGCGTCAAAGGCGTGTTTCAGCCCCAGTATTCGTGCGAGCCGCCGCTGAGTCGTGAATTAACACGAGAGAAACACGAGAGACTTGTCGTCGCTCTGACGCCTTGCCTGGCAGAGCTCCCCGTGCGGATCTCCCACAAGCTCGTTTCTGGATGCGCGTAAGCTACAATCGCCATCCAGAATGGACGGCGGCGCAGTCCTAGAACTCTAATTCGGACGACCGAACGGTACATCGGATGCCGGCAGAACTTCACAGAAGCGGTCAATGATCGATTTCAAATCTCACTCGCAAATAACACGCGTTAAGAAATCCAGCGGCTGCCGCGTGATAATCCCGTTTATCGTGCGATTAAACAACGATCTTCTCTAGGATTTCAGAAGGCTGTGATCCGCCGCCCACCGCCATATGGCTCCGTCCAATTCAGCCAAGTTACGTGCGCCCGCCGGGTGTTGATTCTGAACTGCTAGCCTGAGCTTTTGGGCCAGGTCGATATATCGCTGACCTTCGGTCGACCCTCGCCGACCACGCAGCTTGATATGTGATAACCATTTCTGCACCGGCTTATTGCTAATTGGGTACAGCTCCGGGAAGTAGTGACACAACATCTCGCTCAGCCATGCGCGCCGCGTCGGGTTGCCTGTTCTACCAAGCTGGTCAATTTCCTTAATGACGAGTTGGTCCAATTGTAAGGTAGATGAAGACTTGCGCGCGTCAAGGATTCTGATAAGGGCACCACAAGCCTCTTCCCACTTTGCAGCCTTCCCGGTTAACTGAAGACCCCTGCCTTGAAGTCGCGATTTGTGGTGTGCCCACAAGTTCCAGAATGTCTGCCAAAACTGACCACGACTGATTTTGCTTCGTGCGCAGCGCACTGCCGCCGCACGTATTGGTTTGCTGATCTGTTGAAAAGCAGCCTGTTTGTGCCGGTTCTCACGGACGGCCCGCGCGCACGCTGCTCCATGAGGCAAATCAGATGGCTTAATTTGAAGGATACTCTTGTCCGCCTCTCTTTCTTTGTGCGCTACCTTGGCCTCTGTGTAGTGATGCTTAATCCAATCTTTGCTGATTGGCGATGAATCCGTGGAAACCACATCGAGCCACGCACAAATCCGCGCGAAGTCCTGGGAAGAGATTTCTGTCACTACATTCGCTTCGCAATTGTTAGAAAAAGCCGCCTTCGATAGATTCGACGATCCGATCATGCAATAGTATTTCCCGGAGTGCGTCTTCCACGCGACGATTTTGGGATGGAAGCCACCCGATCGCGATTGCACGGCCAAGAACGAGAAGGAAATGTGTTTCGGAATCCAACCTAGAACGTTCAGCATTGCTGCCTTCCGTGTCAGTCCGAAATCAGTGCCGACGAGGAAAACTACGCGTTTGCATGCCGAGCCTAGTTTGTAGCTGGCATCCCAATCTGTCAGATAGGCCGACGCTATATAGAGCTCTTCCGCTTCGTCTAGCGCGTGGTTGTAGAGATCGCGAAGTTCAGTGCGTTTCGTGGCGTTTGGACTGAGAAGAATCTTCATTGAAACCTCGACTAAATAGCATCCATTCCGTTAATGAGGGCACTAGCGCATTCGTAGTGCCAGTTTGTCCTTGTGGACGTTGGAAATCTCCTGGGTGTACATCCTAGTGCATCGGGAGGAAGCGCTGAATTGTAAAAGACAGTTCTCTTGTTCCGTACAGCCGACGTGAGGGAACAAAACAGCGGAACGTAGTCTTTGCCACCGAGAAAGATGATCTCAGTGTTCTCGTCCGGGATGTGGAGCTGCTAGACATCCACGGACCAGACCTGAATACCGTTGCGCTCCCATTGCGGGAGCCTCTTGAAGCCAGGGAAGCGCGGCGACATAAAGAATAGGTAGCGATGCTCTTCGGTTCTGGCAGCCAGCTTCTGTAGATCCATCTCCAGCTTCTTGTTGTTCTTTGGATCGACCGCGGCGAAGGTTTCCGCACCCACCAACCCAGGCGCTTCGCTCATGATGTCGAGTTCGATGGCGGCATGGGCGCCCGGAGCCAGTACATAGCCTCCAGCCTCCGGGTGCATTTCCAGTAGGTGCCGGGTGGCGGCCAACGCAACGACTAACGTCCAGGTCTGATTGATCTGTTCAACAACGTTCAGAGCATGACCTTGGATCGGATGAAATCCGACCGTCTCGAACTTCATACGCCGGAGCAGGTCCAGCGGGTCGCCGGTCTGGGCCGCAATCCAGGCATGGATCTTCGTGGCAGCATCCCGGACCTGACCCAGGTAGCGATCAACGTCCCCGATGTTGCGAACCACCATGCAGCCCGCGCCGTGTTCCATACCGATAGGCTTTGTTAAGCGTGTGATAACGTTCCTCTATCAGACGCTACCAGAAGGCAGACGGAAGAGACATGGAGAAGAGAGACGGTTCCCGGTAGCCTCGGACGTGACGTTGTTCAAGGGCGCGACAGCGGGTTCGCCGTTTTCCAGCCCAAGACTCGGGCGGACGGCGACAATTTCACTTGCTTTGGTGGCAGGCGCTGGGACGCATATTTGCGGAGGAACACTCGAACGTATTCGTTTACGAGCCGGGAGTCATCATCAGCTCTCATGATCACGCATGTTTGGAAGCACAACGATGTATCGGAAAGCGGTTTTACGACCACGCCGTCAGCATGAACCCCTCGCGCCATAGGTTGCGTAAGAATCGCGACCCCCATGTGGTCCGATACTAGGTCCACTGCGTCCTGTGGCGCAATGACATCGTGAGCGTGCTTGGGGGCGATGGACTCACGTTGTGCTGTGTCCATGATGGCCTCATACAGAAGTGGATGAACCCGTTTCGGAAACAGAATCCACTTGTCCCTTGCCAAATCCTGGAGAACCAAACGTTCTTTGTGAGCAGCCGGGTGGGTCTCTGGAAGTGCAGCGTAGAGCTGAGCCGGAGCAAACGGCACAGCCGTGATCTGGGAATGTTGCGGTGGTGCCGTCACCAGGGCGAGGTTCATTTCGCCTACAAGGACGCTCCGGACCGACTCCATTGCAAACTGAGTCATTAGCCGAATTCCGAGCCTCGGATATAAAGGAAGCCGGATCGCAAGCATCGCGGAAATCCAGTCGTGATTGGCAAAGGGTGAGTGCCCAATCGTCAAAACGCTATTGGACCCGTTGTGTGCAGCATGAGCGAGATGCACAGCCCGCTCCGTATGGAAGAGCGCAGAGCGAGCCTCTTCGACGAACGCACGTCCTGCATCCGTGAGTTCCACAACCCGTCGTGTGTCGCGAGTGAACAGGTGAAATCGATGCTCTGCTTCGAGGTCGGTAATCTGTTTGCTGAGCGCAGGCTGGGTTATGTGCAATCTGTCCGCAGCACGTGTGAAGTTCAGCTCTTCGGCCAAGACGATGACTGCGTGCAGGTGACGGACTTCGAGGTTGGGGAACATTGCTCAAACCCCCAGGTGGTTGACATCTCACGCTTTGTCCCGCGAGGCAGTCCATATTCTGATCGATTTCCGTACAAGAATGATTGGTTTTCTGTTTGGTGGCCCGGATTCGGGACAGTAACTAGGAAGGCGTTGGACCTGGAGGTTCATGATGAAGGACCGGCGCTCCGGAACGGTCAGTTATTGAACGATTTGTCGTTGTCCGGGAGATCTTCTGAAACGGCAAGAATGCAGGATTGACCGTCGAATTGAATCTTGTCTGCGGAATACGCGGTGGTCTTGATCTCGCCCGTCTTGGTGCGAAGCCGGGTGATTGCGTTCCGAATGGTCCCCCGTTGTTGGAGTTGGGCGAGCATCAATGCGCGATCCTTCGGGTCTTCCCAGATCCCAAGTTCGCCGACTGTACGGCCAATCACTTCGGCATGGGAATAGCCGTATCGTCGCTCGAATGCGGTATTTACATCTATGAATCGCCCTTCATTGAGTGTCGTGATGGAAAACGGAATTGGGCTGGAACGGAAAACCTTTTGAAACTTGTCTTCGGATAGCCTGCGTGCCTGCTCTGATTGTTCCAGAGCGTTCTCTGTTTGGCGAAGATCCGTCAGGCGCCGCTGAAGTTCGGAGCCATAGATTTCAGCACGCTCGTAGAGGCGAGAATTCTGGATCGCCGCCGCGGCGGGTATGGCCAATAACTGCGTCCGCCGAAGGTGGTCCTGAGTGAAGGTGTTTGGCTGGGTGTGGCCCATTGAAAGAAGCCCCAACGTCTGTTGAGATGCAACCAGCGGTACGCAAAGCCATGATCGGATGTCGGTATGGCCCTTGAAGCTCGGCCATTCCTTCTCGGTTTTGGTATCGGCGAGCAAGACACTGTTCTGGGTAGTCAATATGCGCAACAGGAACGGGGAGTCTGCAGCGTCGAGGGTCAGTGGATATTCCGGAGCTTTCTTGGGAACCTCGTGACGCAGTTTTTCTCGTGCCACAAGAAGCTGTGTCTCGCCCTCTAAGAGCAACACGCGTGCGCAGTCACCTGGGACTAGTTCCAACAAGGACTGAAGTAGCTTGTCCAGGACGAAGTCCATCCGCAGATCTGCGGTCAGCGCGAGAGTGGCCTGGCTTAGAGCATCGGATTCTGTCCTTGCGGACTCGGCCGACGCTAGGTGCTTGGCAATCTTTTCCTCTGCTTCCTTGAGTGCAGTGATGTCCTGAGCCGTTCCGACAAGACGGTAGATTCTGCCGGCGTCATCCCGTGCCGGGAAACCATGCACCGTCACCCATCGCACTTCCCCGTCGCCACGCACGATCCGAAATCTTTCATCGAAGTGTCCCGTCTTCGTTGCCTCTCCAAGCTTTGTAAGCACATGAACTCGATCTTCGGGATGGATGAGATCTTCGTACGATGACGGATTTTCGAGCAGACTCTGGCACGAACGTCCGGTAATCGTCTCGTAAGCCGCGTTCACGTAGAGGGCCTTCTTGGTCTCCGCGTCAATCATCCAGACGATTTCCTGAATGTTGTCTGCCATCTCCTGGAGCCGTTCTTCGGTATCGAGTTGTATTTGCTGCGCACGTTGCAAAGATCTGGTGTAGAGGACAATTAGAACGGAGAGAACAGCGGCTCCGAAAAGCAGGAAAGCGGAGAATACGTCGAGCGTTCGGAGCTTGGTCCTGAATACTGCTAGAACCACAGCGAGCACGACAGCGCAAACGACTATCGAAATGAAAGGCCAGCGAGGATAAGCCATCCATCTGCGGGGGAATCCTCGATGGTGTGTGTCAACTTGACGCATTGCATTTTCGGGGAGCTGCGTTCGCCAGCACGGACCACCGCAGACCAGCAATAGGATGCGCAGTCGTGCTGAAACCGTCAGAAGCACCGCAGTTTGGGCCGATACTACGCGCCCCTATCCAGTGGGTCAAGAAGGCGTCCAAGTAATGGTCGATTATCAGTTTCCGAGTCGCACACGAACCGGGAATCACTCCATTGGTGGACACAAGCGCGTTTCTCGGGACTTATCGTTTGGAGTGAACAGACGATCATAGTGCCCTTTTAGCTTTGCCGTTGGCGTCGCTACATCGACTCTGTCTCAGAACGCTTCACAAAGGCAAGTTCACGGTTTATGTTTCAAAAGCACGTTTGATGTATTCGCCAGTGTTGGCCCCGACAACTCGTTTGAACGCCTTACTGAACGCAGCGTCGGATTCGTAACCGACCAATCGAGCGACTTCTGGGAGCTTTTTGTCACGCCGTTCAAGTAGCTGTATCGCCTTCTGCATCCGCCACTCGGTTACGTATTCCAGCGGCGTTTGTCCGAGTAGCTCTTTGAAACGTGCTGCGAATGCGGAGCGAGACATGCCCGCCGCTTCGGCCAGGGATTCGACCGTCCAGGGTGTATTCACTCTGTCATGAATGGCACTCAGAGCAGCGCCTATTTGAGGATCGAAAATTGCACGAAGCCATCCTTTGTTGCGTTCCGGTCCCGACGCGATATGCGCCCGGAGTACCTGGATAAACAGAACCTCGGCCAGCCGAGTCGCGACGACTTCAGATCCCGGCGCCTGTTCTTCCATCTCCGACGCAAGTGCCTGCACTGTGGTGTGAAGAGCAAGCGTGCGTGCCTGATCGGCCTTCATCAAAATAAAGTTCGGCAATAACTGAGTGATCGGCCTCAGGCTGGCGCGATCGAAACTCAAGGATCCACAGACGATTGTCGTCGGTACGCCACCGCCACCGCAAAGAGCGACATTGCCGTTGGCCTTGGCCCCGATCTCGCGGAAGCTCCACCTCGGACGTGTTCGCAGGCTGTCGCGCAAAACAATCGAAGTCCCCTTAGCCAGTAAAAAGCAATCACCGCCGGTGAGGGGAATCGGCTCCGGAATGCCTTCGACACTCAGCCAGCAGTTCCCGCGCGAAAGCATTGCGAAGTGCGCCAAATCTGTGGGTGACGTCTCTTTGTCGGAAGGCGTGACTTTTTCTTCGGTCTGGTTTTCCTGTTTTATGCCCCACGGGGCTGTGGCTTCGAGCCTGTGCAGACCGAAAGCGGTTACGTGCATCGTTCTAAAGATGTCTGTTATCGAATCCAACTTAGCCTCTGTCTTTTGGACGAATGGACAAAATGTTAGGACTCCTGGGCAGTTCTCGTCCACCACCAAAGAATCTACACTACTGTACCGAATGCTACGTATCTACCGAAGGGAGAAATTATGGGAAAGCTTGAAGGAAAAGTTGCAGTTATCACGGGTGGATCGAGCGGCATGGCGCTGGCGAGCGCCAAGCGCTTCGTTGAAGAAGGCGCCTACGTTTTCATCACGGGTAGGAGGCAGGAGCAGCTCGATGAGGCCGTAAAGCTGATCGGTCGGAACGTGACCGGCGTGCGCGGTGACGCGGCTAATCTCGACGACCTCGACCGTCTGTTCGATACGGTCAAGCGGGAAAAGGGCAAGATCGACGTCCTATTCGCGAGCGCTGGCAGGGGCGACGCCTTACCACTGGGCGAGATTACCGAGCAACACTTCGATGCGACCTTCGGCCTGAATACGCGCGGAACTCTGTTTACGGTTCAGAAGGCATTGCCGCTGTTCAACGATGGCGGATCGATCATCATGACCGGATCCGTTGCTTCGGTGAAAGGTTTTCCCGGTTTCAGCGTGTATGCGGCGAGTAAGGCGGCATTGCGCTCCTTTGCACGCACGTGGCTCAACGAACTGAAGGGCAGGAATATCCGGGTGAACGTGCTGGGCCCGGGGCCGATCGCCACACCGATGCAGGAACAAGTTCTCACCAAGGAAGCGAAGGAGACGTTCGAATCCCTGATCCCGCGGGGAAAGATGGGTCAACCTGAGGAAATCGCGACGGTCGCGCTATTTCTTGCTTCCGACGATTCGAGCTTCGTGAACGGGGTGGAGTTGAATGTCGACGGCGGCTTCTCGGCCATCTGAAGTCGGCGGTTGGGATCAATATCAACATGGATCGGAGAAGCACTATGAGCTATGCGATTGTCGGATTCGGAAAGATAGGCCAGGCCCTCGCCCACGCGTTCGCCCGTAAAAACATCAACGTGACTGTCGCGAGTCGCCGGCCGCCTGAGGCGTTGGCGCCGCAGGCTCGGGCGATTGGACCTACGGTCGTCGCCAGGTCGCTGCAGGATGCACTTGAGGCCGACACCATCATCTTAGCGGTCCCGTTCGGGGAGCATCGCGAGGTTGCGAAGGCTCTGCCGAGCTGGAAAGGCAAGACCATCATCGACGCGACGAACGCGTTTGGAGTTCCCCCTGAAGAGCTGGGCGGTCTCCTGTCCTCCGCCTACGTCGCGAAGGCGTTCACCGGCGCTAAGCTCGTGAAAGGTTTCAATCACTTGGGTGCAGCCATTTTGGCTACCGACCCAGTCGTCGAAGGGGGCCATCGGGTCGTCTTTCTGTCGAGCGATGACGAGGACGCGATCTCTCCCGTGGCGGATTTGGCCAATCAACTCGGGTTCGCACCCGTCAAGCTGGGAAAGCTCAACGAGGGTGGCGCGCTGGTGCACGCACGCGGCCGCACTTGGGGTCAGCTCATCTTCCAGGATTTGTTCAAGAAGCAGCAGTAATCAATCT
>Ga0210399_10000501_pt1 | contig 31405 bp, 22 predicted proteins | sample IncBWC14MmetaG_FD_150865 | JGI IMG/M metagenome (GOLD analysis project Ga0210399, IMG submission 150865) | Forest soil microbial communities from Barre Woods Harvard Forest LTER site, Petersham, Massachusetts, United States - Inc-BW-C-14-M | ecosystem: Environmental > Terrestrial > Soil >... | reverse complement strand
CGGAAGAGGCACCAAAGGTCAGAGGGATCTTCACGCCACGGGCGATATCGAAGCCCCAAACATCAAAGCCGGTTCCGTCGAGGTAGTAGACGAGTTTCTTCCCATCCTGCGATGCGGCGATGCCCGCGTAAGCGTCATCTCCCGGAACTGCTCCGATTTGCTTCCCGCTTCGATCGAACCAGACCAACTGGCGATTCTTGGCCGCACCCTCGGCGTAGAGAAGGAGGCCGTTTGCGGAAGGAGAGAACCAGGCGCGGGCAATGCTGGAATCCTCGAGTACTTGTTCGGCGATGGGGACGGCTTCTCCTGAGAGCTCGAAACGTTTGGCGTCGAAGGGTTGGGCCATCAGCGAGGACTGACGCAAGAAGAGCATATGCCCGGAGGCATACACGGCCTGGTAGTGAGTGTGAAAAATGAGCTTGGTCTCCTTGGAATCGAGAGAACTCATCATGATCGAATTGGTGGCGCTATCGCTGGGAGTGAACGTGCTTCCGGCCAAAAAGATATAGTGGCGCCCGTCGGGGAGGAACCAGGGCCAGCGGTGAGTGGTTTCATTCTTGGAAGGGTCTTGCGTGGTGAGCTGAGAAATGGGGCCACCGGAAGCGGATACGCGGTAGATGGGAGAGTTGACTGTTGGGGTAAAAACAATATCTCCTTGCTGGTTCCAGGAGCCGCCGCGGCCATCCGGAGCGTCGCAAATAACCGAAGGCGGGCCGCCTTGGATATCAATTTTCTTCAGCTTGCCCCCTGCAAAAAAACCAATGTACCTGCCGTCGGGCGACCAGAAAGGGAATCCGGCGGCTTCCGTTCCCGGGAGGAATCGAGCACGAAGAGAATCCATAGGACGAAGCCAAAGGGCGGATTTTGAATCGGGAGATGGGGTCGATGCTACGTAAGCCAGATGGAGGCCATCGGGAGAGATGGCGAAACCTTTCTGGTCTCCAGAAAAGATGAAGCCAGAACCTTCTTCTGATTTTACGTAGGTGCGAGTAACGCGAGTTTCAGCGGGCGGCCGTTTAACGTAGAGAAATGCGAAGACAAGCGCGATCGCAGTAGTCACGGCCAAGGCAGCCAGGAGCAGTCGCTGGGAATTTTTGCTTCGCTCCTTGGCAGGAACTGCTGTACCTGATTGCGAGCTGGATTCGGCGATCCATTTCATTTCGATGGCGATGTCGCGAGCGGTTTGCCATCGGTCATCGGGGTCTTTAGCGAGACAGCGGCGGATGGCGCGATCGAGCGAAGAAGGAATGAGGGGCTTTGCAGAAACGATGGGAGCAGGCTCGCTCTCCAAAATCGCCGAGGCCACGCTCAACTGGCTCTTGCCTTGAAAGGCGCGATGGCCGGTGAGCATTTCGTAGAGGACGGCGCCGAGCGAAAAAATGTCGCTGCGGCCGTCGAGTTCTTTGCCCTCGATCTGTTCGGGCGACATGTATTGGAAGGTGCCGAGAATGGTGCCTTCCTGGGTGACCGGAGAAGAAGGCGTTGCGGCCGCTGTCAGAGTGAGGCCGGTATTCAGCGGCATGGCGGGCTTGGCCAAGCCGAAGTCGAGGAGTTTCGCGCCGGTGGGAGTCAGCATGATGTTGCCGGGTTTTAGATCCCGGTGGACTACCCCGTGGCGGTGGGCCTTGTCGAGAGCGTCGGCGAGTTGGCCGCCGAATTTGAGAACTTGTTCGAGGGGGAGCGGACCTTTTTCGAGGCGCTTCGCGAGAGTCTCGCCTTCGAGGCACTCCATGACGAGGTAGTCGGTGCCATCTTGATGGCCAACGTCATACAGCACACAGATATGCGGGTGATTCAGGCTGGAAATGGTTTTGGCTTCGCGCTCGAAGCGCTGCTTGTGGATGGGATCATTCGAAACCTGCGGGGGAAGAATCTTGATCGCGACGGTGCGGTCGAGTCGCGTATCGCGCGCGCGAAAGACTTCGCCCATGCCGCCCGCGCCGAGTGGGGAGACAATTTCATAAGGACCGAGCTTGTTTCCTGAAGAGAGGCTCACGATCGGCGCAAATTATAGCCTTAAAGCGCGTCGTTTTCCGAACGGGCAAATTTCCGGGGACTTGACGGCTTGTACGCGCGAGCCATAAGCTCCACGCCGTTCCGCGATCGAAAGTAGCACCAGTGGAAGGGTGGCCGAATGATGGGAAGCACGCTGGCAAAAATCTATGTGGTATTGAGCGGAGCGATTTTGGCGGTGGTCGGGGTGGTGGGATTTTTTCGACACGAGATGTTCAATCTTACGTTTCCACCTGCACATAATGTGCTTCACCTTGTCAGCGGATTGATCGCGCTTTGGGCGGGGCTCGGCAAAAACGTGGATGGTCCCCGTTGGTTTGGTCTGATTTTTGGGGCGATCTATACGCTCGTGGCGATTGCTGGTTTCGGCGGCATGCGGGACTTGGGTCCTATCCAACTGGACTTGAATACACATTTCAATTTCATCCACCTGGGAGTTGGCCTGCTTAGTTTGGCGGCTGGCTTACTCAGCGCAAAGTCGGCCATGGCGAAATATACAGAGACATCTTCCCGAAGCGTGCCGTTGGAACTCAATTCAATTGCCAGTGAAAGGAATCACGTCGTGAGACGATCGGGAGAGATGGGGCGGAGTTGCCAGGCCTGGAGCAATGTGAGAGAGGGAAGATCCGCATCGCTGACGCGAATGCGGAGAGGGCCATCGGGCTTGCGATAGATGCGTGTAGTAAGAACGTGCTGGCGGTCGCAGATGAGCTCGGCGACGGAAGCGTCCAGGAAGAGATCGAATTCAGTTTCAGAATTTGGTTGCCGCGGAATTTCGAGAGATTTTCCGTTGACGGTGAGAGTGGCCGCAGTGGCGCCCTTGGGCTCCAGTTTGGCGAACCACCAGGGGCCGGTGCGATCCTCAAGAGTAATCGCGCATCGGGATGAATTGAATTTCCAGGCGATTTCACCAGCCAGGTCTACAATCTGAATGGTTTCCAGCGCATGGATCAACTGCGAAGAACCTTTTTGCTGCCCCGGAAGGATTAGACTCTTGGTGCGAAGCGAAAATGCTTTCGACGCCACTTGCATCTCCAAAGTGCCATCCGCAGCGAGCGAAAGGATTCTTGGCAGCGCCATGCAGCCGGCCCAACCGGCGGCACTGAACTCAGCTTCGGGGCGTGTTTCGGGAATCCAGCCCCAGAGAATGCGGTTGCCCTTGGCGTCGAGCTGCGTTTTCTGGGCGTAGTAGGCGCCATGGTCGAGGAGGCCGCGCCGCTCGGAATGAAAGACGAGTTCCTTGGGATCAAGTTCGCCGGATTCCCAGATGACCTGGCCTGCGGTGGAATAAAGAAGAATGTGCTTCTTTCCCAGCGGAAAAAAATCCGGGCACTCCCACATTTCGCCGGAATCCACGGGATTGACGGATTCTTTTTCGGTCCACTTTCCGGAGGCCAGCGGGTGCAGGTATTCCCATTGGCGGAGGTCCGTCGAGCGATAGAGCAGCACGCGGCCGCCTTGCTTGAAGAGGCCCGAGGCGACACCCAGGAACCAGGTTTCACCCTCGCGCCAAAGAAAAGGATCTCGAAATCCCGTCAACTGGGGATCGTTGGGTGGCTGGATGACGGGTTGCTTCCATTTATTCCAGGTGAGGAGTTGCGGATCGGAAGAAGTGGCGAGGCACTGAACCTCGCGGAAATTGCTGACGTTGTCGCGGAGAGTGGCTCGTTCCTTAGTGGAGGATTTCACGCCGGTGTAGAGAATGGTCGCAGTGCCGTGATCATCGACGGCGCTGCCAGTGAAACAGCCATCCGCGTCGTCCCAGCCGGGTGTGGGAGCAAGTGCAACGGGGAGATGGTGCCAGTGGATCATGTCCTCACTTACGGCGTGCGCCCAATGCATGTCGCCCCAGACGGCGGCGTTTGGGTTGTACTGGAAAAACATGTGATAGCGGCCCTTCCAGAAGATGGGGCCGTTGGGATCATTCATCCAGTTTTTTGCCGGGAGAAGATGAAATTGCGGGCGAAGTGGATCGGCAGCGAGACGCTCGCGCAAATCGGAGGCCCGGTCCGTCCAGAAAGAGAGTGGCAAAGCAGCGCATGCACCGGACACCCCGAGAGATTTCAGAAAATCTCTTCGTGAAGTTCGCATGGCCGTTCTCAGTAGTTTTCGCGTTTGGTGTGGGCGATTTCCTTTTCGCCCTTATACGCCTTCCACGCCTGGTCGATCACGTAGGCGTGGACTGCGTCCGCCTCCGCGACCGTCATGTGAGCCTTAGGAAAAGCAAATTTCGGCGGGTCGGCGAGGCCGGGCATGCCTTTCGACCAGTGGCTACCACCCAGGACGATGCCGTACCAATCTTTGTGCACTTCGGGAGGGGCGTAACGCAGATCGGGGATCGCGCCGTCCTCCACCCACGCGCCGCTGCCGTCGATGCCGGGAGAATGGCAGCCTTCGCAGTAAAACGAGACGTATAGCTTTTCGCCCTTGCGGATGGTTTCTTCGCTGACTTTTTGATCGGGCGGTTTCGGCACGGGCGGAACTTCAATGTGCGGCGTCAGAAATGGAACCTTGCCGCCAAGTTTGAAAGCGTACAAACGTTCGGGGCCGCGCTTGGATTCGGGTGTGGCCATGGTGCGCGCGGGAGCAAAGAGGCGCGAGCCGGATCCCCAGCCTACAGAAGTAATCACATACTGTTCGCCGTTGGCGGTGAAGGTGACGGGGATGGAATCAATCGCGGACTTGGTTTGGATGGACCAGAGTTTTTTGCCGGTGTCAGCAGCGTAGGCTGCGAATTCGCCGGTGCCTTGGCCTTGAAAAACGAGATTGCCGGCGGTGGATACAACGCCGCCGTTAACGGCGATTTGCTCGTCGACGGACCAGCGAGCAGTTTCGGCAATGGGATCCCATGCGATCAAGCGGCCGAAGAGACCTTCGCCGCTTTCCCCTGCTTCCACGGCGGCTTTTGTGTCGGAGCGGCGGTCTGTTGTTGGAATGTAAACGAATCCGGTGAGAGCGCTATAGCTCATGGGCCACCAGTTGTGGACGGTCCACTGTTTGCCGCCGCCTTGCGATGCGGGGATCAAAACTGGTTTGGCAGTTTGAAGATCGTAAGAAGTTGCCCAGGTGGTCTTGACGAGCGGCTTGGCGGAAAGAAGTTTGCCGGTTTTCGCGTCGAGAATGTAGAAGAAACCGTTCTTGGGAGCGGTCAGTACGACATGACGCTTTTCGCCGTTGATCGGCAGATCGGCCATCATGACCTGATTGTTTTCGTTGTGAACGTTTTCGGCGCCGGTCTGGTAATGCCAGACGTATTCTCCGGTTTCGGCTTTCACGGCGATGATGCACTGGGAGAAGAGCTTTTCGCCCGTGATTTTGACTCCGGCCATTTCGCCGTAGCCGACGTCCGCGCCGGCGGTGCCAAAAATCACGTAACCTGTGACGTCGTCGTAGGTGATGGCGTGCCAGACGTCGCCGCCGCCGATTTTCCATGAGCCTTCACCGGACCAGGTTTTCGCGGCCATTTCCAGTTCTTTTGTTTCGAATGGTTTTGCGGGGTCGCCCGGAACAGTCCAGAAGCGCCAGAGTTCTTTGCCTGTTTCTGCGTCGTAGGCGGCCAGTGCGCCACGGACGGCGTCATCCGAGCCGTTGTAGCCCATGAGGATTTTTCCTTTGGCGACTCGCGGCGCGCCGGTGATTCCTGTCTGCAGTGGCTCGCAGACGGTGGCCTCCCAGATTTTTTTCGCAGTAGCGGCGTCGATGGCAATCAGGCGGCAATCGCCCGTGCCGACATAAACTTTTCCGTTCCAGACAGCAACGCCGCCATTGGTGCGCGCAGAGTAGGAGCCGTTCAGCGCTTGATCCAGGCGAATTTGTGGATCGTACTTCCAGAGAAGTTTTCCGGAGAAAGCTTCCACGGCGTAAACCTTGGAGAGGGGAGCGCTGATGTAGATGACGCCGTCAACAACGATGGGCTCGGAAACAACGCCCATCATTCCGTCGTAATCCAGATACCAGGCGAGGCCCAAATTGGCGACGTTCTGATTATTAATTTGCTTGAGGGGGCTGAAATGCTTCGAATCGTTGGTGCGGCCGTTCACCAGCCAGTTGTTCCCGGTGGCAACGTCGGCTAGGATGCGCGCTTCGTTCACGTCGCCGGGCTTGGGGGTCGTGTTATCGGCGAGAGATTGAAAGGCAATCGCGACTCCGATTGCGAGGATGACGAGAGCCAGGCCGAGAATGCGCCGTGTGTCCATACCAGACCACCTTTCGAATGAGCCGCCGAGCGTCCGCCGAAGCGATAAGATTCGCTTGCCAGAATCTGATTGGCGTGGAATTTCCGAGTGTCATGTTAGGTGTGCGGCGGAAAGAAAGTCAACGCGCGAGGCGGCGCTGTCAAACCCGCCGAATGGCCAGCGGGAGCGCCGAGGCAATCAATTGCGGGGATTGCGATATAAGTGAAATCTCTCACCCAAATCGCGGAGAGCTTCTACAGGGACAACTCGAAATTGGTTGAAGCGGACAGTCTGCCAATCGACTTGGCCGTATCTCGGTATCAGATGCGTTTGCCACTGATACACCAAGCCGAGATTCCAGATTACAAAGAGAAGTGTGAGCGGTATGAGCCGGAACGAGGCCGCGCGCGCTTCACCCCAGAACCGGGTGATCCATGCAAACAGTGAAGCAAGCCCGAAGATAAAGATCGGTGTCAGTGAAACGAAGAAGCGATTGCCAAACGCGACATTTCCATGCCACCACGGAAAGCAGGAGATGAGCCAATAGAAAACTAGAGCTATCAAAAGGCAGATCGTCGCAAAGGAGCGATTCAACCTCCACAGATAGAAGAGCCCCGCAATTGCCATGACCAGGAGAGGAGTGAAGACTAACATCCCATGGTCGTTGGAAAACAACACTTTCACAAATACCGGAGAGGTCCAATTCCAAGTGCGAAGTGCGTACGGCCCAACGCTCAAGGGGTTCCCGAATACGATTTGCCGCGTGACGAACTGCGGCAAGAGAGCAAGGAGAGCCCCAAGTCCGCAAACACCGTGAAGGCGAAGCGTTTCGTGCAGTTTCGGCTTGGCGACGCCCGCAGACCAAATTGCCGCATAGGCAGAAACAGCCTCATAAGCCACCGCGATCAAAAAAACCCCATTGAGCTGATAAACGTCAATCATTAAGCCAGACAGCAGCCCAAGTTTCAGCCATTGTCCGCTCGTACGAGTGCCGCGCGTTCGCAGCCAATACCAAAAGAAGAGAGAAGTCGTGAAAATGGAATGAGCGTGAGACCATGCTGGCAGCAGGTATATATAGACTGGGACTGAACTCCCAAACCAGATTCCGATCGTGGCCCAAAAGGCCCAACGCTCCTCAACAAATTTTCGGGCCGTCGCAAAGGAGAAACAAAGACCCGCGAAACCATAGAGGGCCGTTGCACCTGTCATCGTCGCCAGGTATGGCCAAGAGTGGCCATCCGCAGCAATATGCCAACCCAAGTGTCCTAGACCGAGCACCGCCAGGTGGGTCAAAATCAGAAATGGGCTCCACAGGAGAGCGGGACCAACGGCGTAGAAGTTCGGCAGATGGCCAGTTTTCGTTACCGGATTATAGACAAAATGATCTTGCAGGAAAATCTTCTCCAGATCCTCCTCCGGGTTTTGAAAGTCTGAGGAAAAGCTGAAGTTGTGATCGATCAAGGGAGAGCGAACGTAGGCGTAGTACCCGGCCCCGTCGCCGTTGACGACGGGGTGGAGGAAAGGAAGGCTCAGTAGGAACAGAAGAAAAAGCGCCTTCTCATAGTTCGAGCGTGAGCGCCATAAACGCAGAATCAAGTTTGTTTTCCTTGAGCGCGGTTGCAATTCGAGTGAACTGAGGGAATAGGCTAGCATGGTGAAACGAGTCACAGAGCGAGCGTGTTCAATGCGGCATTATGTTTTGGGTTGGTGGCTGGCTGAAGAGTGCGGCGGCAAGTTCGCTACGCAGTAGTGGCGGGTTCCAAGGAGGCGCGAGCGGACGAGTCAACTTCTTCCAAGCTGGGCTTGCTCAGCACGGCGATGAGCGAGAGCGGCGGCATAGGAATGAATTTGTCCAGCACCCGGAACAGGGGAGTCAGCGAGTTCAACACTTTGATTTGCCAGAAGCCAAAAGTTCGCCTCCGCAAAAGCCGGCCATTGAGCCACCAGGCAATGACGCCGACCCGGTTAAACTCCAGCATGGTGTCCAGGCGGAAGCCCGCGGTGGCAGCCAGCCCCTTTAATTGATTTCGCGTATAGCGCCGGTAATGACCCAGCACCTCGTCCAGCGTGCCTGTGAGCCAAGGGCCATACGGAACTAGAATGATCGCTCGTCCCCCATCCTCCAGGACTTCGCGAATGTTACGCAACGCCCCCAGGTCGTCCACCAAGTGTTCAATCACGTTCAAGCAAATGACCGTGTCAAATTTTTGTTCCTGGGGAAACGACTGGACAGACTGGCCGTCGGTGTAACCCACATGCAGGTACGGCCTATTGCGGCCGACGTTTTCCAGGTACGTCAGATACAACGGATTTATATCGCTGGCCCAGTAGAGTTTTCGGGGAACCAATTGCAGGGTCAGATTGCCTGTCCCTGCACCAATTTCCAAGACTTTCTCGCCGACGTACGGACGGATGACGTCTGCCATCCACTTGGTAAAGCGCGGCGCCCGATTGAGGCGGCCGAGAATCTGGCTGCCATAGATGTCATCGGCATAAATGTAGTCGGTAAAGCCAAACCGCAGAATGGCAACGATGGCCCGAATGCCATCCTTCCAATTGATCTTCTTCCCTTCCTGATAGGTGCGCCCGGCATAGCGGATGGGGACTTCAAATATGCGCGCTCCGCGCTTTGCCAGTTTGATGGCAATTTCAGGTTCGATTTCAAATCCATGGCCGACAAGGGGAATGCTTTTCAATAGCCCGGTTCTGACCATCTTGTAGCAGGTTTCCATGTCGGTGAGATTCAGATCCGAAACGATGTTGCACAAGAGAGTCAGAAAATGATTCCCAAGCTGATGGCGGAAGAAAAGCACACGCCGGTATTCACTGGCGAGAAAACGCGAACCAAAGACTGCATCGGCCTGTTCTTCCAGAAAAACCTGAATCATTCTTAGCAGATCCGCCGGGTGATACTCGAGATCCGCGTCATGAATTACTGTTAGTTCAGCAGTGGCACAGGACAAGGCCGTTCGAATGGCCGCCGCTTTTCCCTGATTGAAGTCATGGCGCACAAAATGCCATTGCATCCTGCCGGGGGGCGCTTCGGCCAGCGAGCGCTCAAATTCACCCAAGACAGATGCCGTCTGGTCGGTCGATCCATCGTCCACCACGATAACTTCGACGCGCTCGAGCAGCGGCGAGTGCCCGAGGAGTTTGAGCCGTTCGAGGCTGGCGCATACTAGATACTCCTCGTTGTACACGGGAATAAGAACGGAAAGTGTCGTCGAGGTTTTCATTGAGAAATTAGCATCTACCGCTCTGGAATCACGGGGAGCCTGATCATTCAATTCCTCTTCGGGGCAAACGACTCGCAAATCTAGCGACCTCGTTATCCGCTGCGAAATCACTCGTCTGCCCGGAGCTAGTCTGCCATCTGGGCGGTGATCTCATTTGGCAGCTTCTTGGGACGGAACCCACCTAACACATGGAATATTTTCTCAGAAGAGCTGGGATCGTACATGACAGCAATGTCCGGCTCGTAGCCTTCTGGTAACGCTCCTGCCAACGCTTAGCCCCTCTTGAAGTAAGGTTAGGACGCGCGCGGCGGATGGATCACGCGTGGCGCCGCACGAAAGATTGAATCTCACTCCAAAGAACGAAAGCAAGATAGGCGGACAGCAAAAGAAGCTCCGGTTCGATGGCGTGGCGGTATTTTACGACCGGATAGGCGAGGTAGTACGGGATTGGATAAACGATCAGCGTCGCGGCAAAGAGGAGCCATCCGCGCAGGCGCCGCGTGAAAACAAAGAGGAGCCCCAACCAGCCAAGCAGGGACAAGGGCCAAAACTCCCAGGGCTTCCACCATTCCGGCGTCCAGTAAATCAACAGACTGCCATCCCAAAACCACAACGCGCGATGAAGCGTCAGGTCGAGAAATTCGGAAGGATACTTGCGGACGAACTCGAAACTGTCCTGCTTGTAATAGTCGATGTAACGCAGTTCACCCCAGGCGGCATACTTCTTTAGTTCGTCGGGGTTAACACCAGGATGTCTGCCCGTATAACCCATACCGTTGCTGAAATGGTAGTTGCCGAGGTGAAATTCAAACCAATAGTTGCTGCGGAAAAAAACCGGCCGGCCGAAGACTAGTTCGTTGCGGATCAGCCAGGGCGAGATCAGCGCGGCGAAAAGCACACCGGCCAATGCCGCGGAAGCAAACCAGGGCTTGAAGGAACGGTAGTTCACGAAGGCGGCGTAGAGAAACGTAAACGGCATGACGCTTAGCAAGGCGGGGTTAGTTAGGGCTATAACTGCCCACAATGCGCCTAGTGACAGCCAGAGCTTGCGCGTGTTTTTCTCGGCGACATCCAGGGTGACGATGAAAACCGCGGAGAGAAGAAATGCACTGGCGGTAAAATCCCAAATCCAGGAAACGGGCCAGCGAAAGAAAATGGGGCTGAGCGCCCAGATCCACGCGGCCCAGAATCCGACTGGCGCGCCCAGCGAGCGGCGGCCAAGGGCGTGGATGGTGACGCCAGTGGCGGCGGCGATGAGGCATTGAATCGCAAGCAACACAACTGCGGAAGCCACTGAATAGATGCCAAAGAGCCGGAACACCAGCGCACACATATAAGGATAGACAGGGGCGATCCAGGCGGTCGGGCCGGTGTCCTGGTCGAAGGGCGAACTGAAACCTTTTCCGAGAACGATGTGTTCGGCGATGCTACAAATTTCCGCGCCGAAAGGAAGAATCGAGCCTGGGGAACGGATGTAGGTTTTTTTGAGAAGGACGAACCCGAAACGCATCACAAATCCGCAGACGAGCAGCAAGATGTACAGGGTGCGGTACCCAGTTTTTTCTGGCGGCGAGTCCGGAGTTGCGGGAGCTTCCAGGGCAGCGACGGGCATATCATTATATTGTGGGAGAGGGACTTGTGTAGCGGCAAGGTGGAGTTGGAATCTACATTCGTATGCGGCACTGGGAGCGGGGAAGGCAAGTCGGCGAGAAGAAACAACAAAGGATTGCTCGTTGGGAGGAAGAACACCTCCAGTCGGGAGAAGTGCGCGGCTGATTGGTTCACAAGGTAAACTCAAAAGAAGACAAGTTGCGGGAATGCGAGCGTCAAGTTCCGAATCCGCAAAGCCCTTTCACTGGGTGACGAGCTAAACGAGATGAAACCACGGCTGCAGGTGACGAAATTCGGAGGGACGTCGGTGGGCGATGCGGCCTGCATCGCCAGGACTGCACAGATTATCGCCAAGGCAGCGAAGGAGACCGGCTGCATCACGGTGGTTTCCGCGATGAGCGGAGCGACTAACCAGCTGATCGAGGCCGCCAAGAAGGCACAAGCAGGAAACGCGGACGAGGCGGCAGCCATCATGGAAGCGCTGCGGCAGCAACACGAAGCCGCACTAACGAGCCTGATCCCGCATGAGGAAAAACGCGCGCCGGTTCGCCGGCGCATGGAAGAGGTGTTTGCCGAAGGGCGGCGGCTTTGCGAAGGAACTGCGTTGCTGCGAGAACTTACGCCGCGGACTCTGGACGCGATTTCGAGCCTGGGGGAAAGGCTTTCGGCACCGCTGGTAGCGGCGGCAGTTAGAGAGCTGGGGCTCCCGAGCGAGGCAATGGAAGCGACGGAATTGATCGTGACGGATGCATTTCACGGCGGCGCGGAACCGCAGATGGAATTGACGAGGGCGAAATCACAAGCGCGGCTGCGGCCTCTGCTGGAAAAAGGAATTGCACCGGTCGTAACGGGATTCATTGGGGCAACGGCGGAAGGGCAACTGACTACTTTGGGGCGAGGCGGCTCCGATTATTCGGCGACGATTCTAGGCGCGGCGATGGATGCGGATGAAGTGATCATCTGGACTGACGTCGACGGCGTGCTGACGGCGGACCCGCGTCTGGTGCCGGAGGCGCGCACAATCCCGGTGATTTCGTACCGTGAAGCAGCGGAGTTGGCGTACTTTGGCGCGAAAGTGCTGCACCCGAAAACGCTGAATCCGGTGGTGCAAGCGGCGATTCCCGTCTGGATTCGCAACAGTTTTGCTCCGGAAAAGCCCGGCACAAAAATCACGCCCGAGGGCCGCAGAATCGGCGGCGGGGTCAAAGCGCTGACGGCCATCCGCGACGTAACATTAATAAGTGTGGGCGGCCCGGGAATTGTGGGGCTGCCGGATGTCGTGGGGCGCACGTTTTCAACGACCGCGGAAGTGCGCGCCAACGTCCTGCTGATTTCGCAATCGTCCTCGCAAAACGATATCTGCTTCATCGTTTCGACCGCGGATGCCCAACGAACGGTGGAATCGCTGCGCAAAGAGTTCGCGCACGACCTGGCGCATCACAAGGTGGAGCACATCACCGTGGATTCGAATATCGCGATTGTGGCCGTCGTCGGAGAGAACATGCGCGGAACTCCCGGAATTGCCGGCCGAACGTTTAACGCGCTGGGGCGCGAAAACGTAAATTTGATTGCCATCGCCCAAGGCTCTTCGGAAAGCAACATCTCCTTCGTGATCGACGAGAAGTCCGTGAAAACGGCGCTGAATACCACACATCGCGAGTTCGGCCTGGACGCTCCGCCAAGCTGAAAAACATCAATTCCGCAAAGGCCTGAGAGGCGAACTCCAAGCCTAGTGGGCATTTATTACAAGATGTTCACAATTGAAGGCCCATGCAGACGCATTATCTTTTGCATTCCATAGGAAATCGGTAGAATGAGCTAGCCCGATTTTTGGCAGGGGCCGAGAGGCCTTATTCTCCCGATTTCCTACAGATCCAGCACCGCAGATAGGGCGCCTGTTCTCGGCAAGGCGCGGGTATTCTCTATTGCCCGCGGGCTCTCCTTCTTTCTGTTGTTCGCGGTCCTAACATCCGGCTGCAAGAAACAGGCGCCTTCCTCCCCCGAAATGCCAACGGCTGCTCCGCGCGGCTCCTTGGAGCTGGTTTTTCCGTATGGTTCCGAAAAAGAAAAATGGATCAAGGATGTCACCGATACGTTCAATCGGAGCAACACCAAAACACAGGGCGGAAGAACGATCTTCGTGCGCGCCCTGCCCATGGGTTCCGGCGAGACTATCGACAATATTCTTTCCGGCCGGCTCCAGGCGCATATCGCAAGCCCGGCGTCCGCGGCTTTCATCAAACTCGGGAATGCGGAATCGCGCACAAAAACAGGGAAAGATCTGATTGCCTCGACAGACAATCTGGTTCTGTCGCCAGTAGTGATCGCCATGTGGAAACCGATGGCGGAGGCGATTGGCTGGGGCCAGAAGCCACTGGGCTGGGCGGATGTACTGGCACTGGCGCGCAATCCGAAAGGCTGGCAGGCGTATGGTTATCCGCAGTGGGGGAAATTCAAGTTTGGCCACACGCACCCGGAATTCAGCAATAGCGGACTGATTTCCCTTTTCGCGGAAGCGTATGCGGCTTCCGGCAAGACCGCCGGGTTGAAACTCGCCGATCTGGAAAAACCACAAACACAGCAATTTATCGCCGGCGTGGAGCTGAGCGTCGTTCACTACGGAAGCTCCACCGGATTTTTCGGGCGCAAGATGTTCGCGAATGGCCCGGAGTATCTTTCTGCGGCAGTGCTTTACGAGAGCATGGTCGTCGAATCGTACTCGGAAAAGAACTTGCCGTTCCCGGTTGTGGCGATTTATCCGAAGGAGGGTACCTTCTGGAGCGATCACCCCGTGGGAGTCGTGGAACGCGAGTGGGTAACACCGGAGCACCGCGAGGCCGCAAAAATTTACATTCAGTACTTGCTCGCACGCCCACAGCAAGAAAAGGCGCTGGAGTACGGATTCCGGCCGGCATCGTTGGAAGTACCGCTAGCCGCTCCCTTGAACTCGGCGCACGGCATTGATCCCAAGGAACCAAAGACCACCCTCGAAGTGCCCTCGGTCGATGTAATCAGCGGCGTCTTGCAAGCCTGGAAAGTGCAGAAGAAGCACTCGAACATCGTTCTGGTTCTGGACACCTCGGGAAGCATGGGCGAAGAGAACAAGATGCAAAGCGCCAAAGAGGGCGCAAAGCAGTTGGTACAGCTTCTCGATGATGGCGACACTTTTTCATTCTTGCCGTTTAGCTCGCAATTGCACTGGGCCCAGCAGGACGCCGGCGTGAAGGACCAGCGCGCACAGTTGTTGCAACAAGTCGATTCGTTGTTTGCCGGCGGCGGAACGGCGCTCTACGATTCCATTGACGCGGGTTATCAGCACTTGGCGGCGGTGAAAAATCCCGACGCCAAGATTCAAGCGGTGGTCGTGCTGACGGACGGCGAAGACACCGAAAGCAAAATGAAATTAAATGAGCTCATGGAACGTATCAGATATAACGGCGAGACGAGGGCGATCCATGTCTTCACCATTGCTTATGGCCGCGATGCCCGAAAAGACATCCTGCAGCAGATCGCGGAAGCCACGCAGGCCAAATTCTATGCAGGCACCCCGCAAAACATCGTCGAGGTTTTCCGTGACATTTCCACATTTTTTTAGCTTCAGTGGAGCAGTTCTGTTGAGAGCAGAGGGCTCTCGATAACATGTCCGACGGACCCAAACTGACAGCGCTCGGAAAGCTTTTCATTTTCGTGTTCATCGCCATCTGCGTGGTGGGCGCCTACTATTTCTTCAGTAACAAAACTCCTTGGAGCTCTCCGGGAAAGCCCGCTACCTCCGGCGGTGGGATATTCGATTCATTGGGCAGCGGCGAGCAGGTGGAAATCGGCATCGCGTACGGCACGGAAAAACAGCGCTGGCTCGAATGGGCGGTGCAGGAATTCGCGAAGTCGAAAGAGGGCAAGCGCATCAAAGTGAACTTGATCCCGATGGGTTCACTCGAGGGTGCGCACGCGCTTTTGAATGGCGACCAGCGCATCCACGTGTGGTCTCCTGCCAGCGCTCTGTACAAGGATATTTTTGTGCAGGAGTGGCAGGTCAAGTACAGCCAAAATCCCATCCTCAAGGAAGAGCCCATCGCGCTTTCGCCCATGGTGTTCGTGATTTGGGACGAGCGCTATCAAGCCTTCCTGCAAAAATATAAAACCTTGTCGTTCGCCACCGTGGGGCAGGCCCTCCAGGAAAAGGGCGGCTGGGATGCCATAGCTCAAAAGCCCGAGTGGGGTCTCTTCAAGTTTGGCCACACGCATCCGAACGAGTCCAACTCCGGCCTGATGACCATCGTTCTGGCCGCGTACTCTTTTCAGAAGAAGACCAAAGACTTGGGACTGAAAGACGTCGTGGATGTCAGTTTTCAGAATTGGCTGCAGAGTTTCGAACGGGGGATCAGCGGCCTTTCCAACAGCACCGGAAACATGATGCGCGAAATGGTGTTGAAAGGCCCGTCTTCGTACGATGCTCTGTTCGTCTATGAAAGCGTGACCATCGACTATCTCAAAAATGCCGAAGGACGCTGGGGACAGATTCGCGTGGTCTATCCGGAATACAACGCCTGGAACGAAAACCCGTATTACATCATTGACGCGACGTGGAGTTCGAAAGACCAGCGGAAGGCCGCAGAAACATTTTTGACATTTCTGCTCACCGAGCCGATTCAAAAGGAATCCCTGGTTCACGGCTTTCGCCCGGCAAATCCCAACGTTCCGGTCAAGTTTCCAGACAGCCCGTTCGTGAAGTACGCCGATTACGGAATAAAAGTGGACCTTGGCAAGATTTGCGAGCCACCGCACGGCGAAGTGGTGAACAATCTCTTGCAGAGCTGGCAGCGCAGTCAGGCCAATCGGTAGGCTCGCGCCGTGTCGAGCCCAACGCTCGGACTTGGAATGATCGAAAGGAGCATCACCGCATGTTTCAACGGTTAGCCAATCTCATTCGAGGATTCTTTGGACTGTTTATCTCCGGCCTCGAAAAGCAAAATCCCGAAGCGCTGCTCGAAGTGGAGACGGAAAATCTCCGCAAACAGATTGCGCAGTACAACCAAGGCCTGGCTTCTCATGCCGGCTTGTGCGAACGCCTGATGAGCCAGGTGAAGAAACTCGAACTCGAGGAGCGCGATTTACGGGCCAAGACTTCCGCGAATTTGCGCGCCGGAAATCGCACGGCCGCGGCTCAATATGCCTTGCGCCTACAAACCGTTTCTCGTGAGCTGGAGGAGAACCGCAAGCAGCTGGAGCAGGCGGAAACCACCTACAAGGATTTGCTCAAGGCGCGCGACGTGGCTGTCAGCAGCGCCCGGGCAAAGATCGAAACACTGCGGTCCAGCCTCAGCGACCTCAAGATGAAGCGCGCCATGGCCGAACTCACCGAGATGGCTTCCGGCATGATCAGTTCGATCGGCGGCTCCGGCGATACCCTCGACCGTCTTGAAGGCATGGTGGAAGAAGAGCGCAACAAAGCCGCAGGCCGGGCCAGAGTTGCGCGCGATTCGCTGGATATGTCCGGAGTGCAGCTCAAGGAAGCGGAGCAGACCGCTCTGGCGGATCAGGCGCTTGCGGACTTCGCTGCGAAGGAAGGCATTGCGCTGGATCCGGCAACGTCCAGCGGCCCCGCGCCGGCCGCCCCTGATGCTCCGGTAAAAACTATGGGGCCACAGACGGAAAAGAACTGACGCTACTGTAGAATACCAACATCGTGTGGCGTTACCTGAAGGCAGCCTTTCTCGTCGGCGTGGAAGTTCCGGCACTCGGCCGCGTTCCTCTGAACGCGTTGGCCGCGGTTGGGTTTTTGATTCTTGGGTTTGGCCATCCTGGATTCTGGTTTCTCGGTCTCGCGGCCGAAGCTGCGATTATCCCTTCGCTGGCCTTCAATAAGCGATTCCAAAAAGTGGTCGATGCCGAGGACCGTCAGCTTTCCAGCGGGGACTCCCAGTCAAAACGTTATTCGCTGGTGAAGCTGCTGCCGCCCGACTATCAATCGCGCCTTGCCGGCCTCGAGGTCCGCTGCGACAAAGTGCTTGAAGTCTACCGCAATGCCCAAGCGGAAGAATTCCTGATTGATACCAATCGCGACGCTCTCGAAAATCTGAAGTGGGTGTACCTGAAGCTGCTCATCGCTCGTTATCATTTGCTGACCGCCGGTACGGACGACACCGCCGAGAGCCTCGAGAAGAAGATCGCTTCGCTGCAAAAGGATCTCCAGAACAGCCAGGAGTCGCCCGCCCTCCGCCAGTCCAGAGCCGCAACACTGGATATTCTCAACAGGCGGCTCGCGAATATTCAGCGCCGCGGACAGTCGCTCGAAGAAGTGGAAAGCGATCTCACTCGCGTGGAGTCGCAAGTGGATCTCATTCTGGATAACGCTGCCATGCAGGGTAAACCGCAGACTATCTCCACCGATATCGAGCTCGCCAGCGACCTCGTGAGCGGCGGAATCTTCGGGGAGGCCGAATCCGCCGTGGCTGATCTTGATCGCGACTACAGCAAGCCGCGGACGGTAGCCAAGACGCCGGCTACGGAGCAATCCTGATGAGCGCACCTCCCACGAATGCTTCGAGCGCGAGTGTGCGCGAGCCGGCCTTCGCGCTTCCACCATGGGCGCGCACGCTTGCCGAACTCTACGAGAGCAATGCGGCGAGTCAATTCATCATCTACGGAAATATCAGCGACCGCATGGTTTTGCCCGCACCACCGCCGCGATTGGGCGCGCTTCCGGATTTTTTGCTGGGTGTTTTGCTCTCCCGATTTGACGTGGTTCTCAGCTATGACCTGGGCAATGGCATTCGAATCGAAAAGGGCGCTGAGATTTTCTCGAAGTGGCCGTACTTTCAGGAAAGCCAAAAGGACTGGAAAGCGCCTCGTCCTGCGGTAGAGACACTCACACGCTATTTTCGCTACTGCGCGAACCTCACGCGCGTCAACCAGCCCACGGTTCAAGTAGGCTGCATCATTAAAAATGCGGATCTCCTGGTCCCCGCGTTGCAGGGCGGATTGGACTACGACCTCAACGCGCTCGCCTCTCTCATCCGTGACTGGTCGAACGAGAGCCTGCTTTCCGGCCACGCTCTCGCCACGTTTCTTCTTACGGAAAACTTGAACGATCTTCACTCGCTCATCGTGAACAACCCACGCGTCGCCCGGGTCCGTATTGATCTCCCCTCTTCAGACCAGCTACTGGATGGTTTCCGTATCATGTCGCCGTCCTTCCCGGTTTCTCTTGCAGGCATGGCCACTGACTTTCCAGCCGCTGCCGAGCAACTTGCCGGCACAACGCTGGGCGCTCTGGAGAGCGTGATCAAGACAAAGGAGCATCGCAAAGAGCGCGTCGTCGCCGCTGATCTCGCCAGGCTAAAAAAAGACCTGGTGGAGAAAGACACCAGCGGCTTGATCGAATTCATTGAGACGCAGCGCACGCTGAACGATCTTTACGGACTGGACAAAATCAAAAGCTGGCTCCGCCAGGACATCGAGCTGTGGAAGAAAAATGACACCGCGGCGCTGCCCAAGGGGTATCTCCTCTGTGGTCCCGTGGGCACGGGGAAAACGTTTCTTGTCGAGTGTCTCGCCGGTGAAGCCAGCGTTCCCATCGTCAAAATGAAAAACTTCCGGGACAAATGGGTCGGCAGCAGCGAGGGCAATCTTGAAAAAATCTTCCGCCTCATTCACGCGCTCGGCCGCTGCTACGTTTTCATTGATGAGGCGGATCAAGCCTTGGGGCGCCGCGACGGTTCCAGCGGCGATTCCGGGGTTGGTGGACGCATCTATTCCATGCTCGCCGAGGAAATGGGCAGCAGCGCGAATCGCGGCCGCGTCATCTGGGTTTTGGCCTCCAGCCGCCCTGATCTCATCGAGGTCGATCTCAAGCGTCCTGGCCGCGTGGACCTCAAAATCCCGCTCTTCCCGACCACCACGGCGCGGGAAGGGTTCGACTTGCTGCGCATGCTGTGCGCCAAGCGCGGCCTGGACGTTGCGGAAGCCTCATTTGCTTCGCTCGAATCGTGCGTGCCACTGCTGTTGACTCCCGGCGCTGCCGAAGCGCTGGTCATGAAAGTCTATAGGCAGGTGCGTACGAGCTCATCTTCACCCAATGATGTCCTGCACGAGTGTCTAACCGAATACCAGAATCCAATCGCCCCTGAAGTGATGCAATTCCAGATTCAGATCGCCGTGAACGAAGCCAGCGCCCTCGAATTCGTGCCGACCATGTTCCGGCGCAAGCCAGCACAACAACAGTAGGTGCGGGATCCAGGTGCAGGAGTTCGGGAGTCGGGAGTATGCTACGCTGGCGTTTTTGCGAGTGACGCTGCCACGCGGCCCGGACATCCTCTCGTTCATATAGGGGCATTCATGAAGAAACTCTTTCTTGTCTTCGTTTTAGTTCTGGCGACTTCCTTCGCCGCGTTTGCCACACCAGCTGCCAACAATCCGGAAGCTGCGCGATGGGAGCAACAAGCCCGCAACGCCACCATCACCCGTGATGATTGGGGCATCGCGCATGTCTACGGAAAAACGGACGCCGACGCGGTCTTCGGAATGATCTACGCGCAGGCGGAGGACGACTTCAACCGTGTGGAGACGAATTACATTAACGCGATGGGCCGGCTGTCGGAGGCGGAGGGCGAAGCAAAGATTTATCAGGACTTGCGGATGAAGCTCTTCATTGATCCCGACGAGTTGAAGAAACAATACGCGGGGAGCCCCCAGTGGTTGAAGAAACTGATGAACGCATTCGCCGATGGTTTGAACTTTTACCTCTGGAAACATCCCGACGTGCATCCCAGGGTTATCAAGACATTTGAACCGTGGATGGCGCTGAGCTTTACCGAAGGAAGCATCGGAGGCGACATCGAGCGGATAAATCTTGCTCAGCTCGAGGCGTTTTACGGCAAAGTTCCGGTGATCGCCGGCGTCTCCACCGATGACGACGAAGTCGAGGAGCCGACCGGCTCAAACGGCATGGCCATTGCGCCCTCGAATACTTCCGCCCACCACGCCTTACTGCTGATCAACCCACACACTTCATTCTTCTTCCGCTCCGAGCTGCAGATGGCGAGCGACGAAGGACTGAATGCTTACGGCGCGGTGACTTGGGGGCAGTTCTTCATCTATCAAGGATTCAACGACAAGGCCGGGTGGATGCACACCTCCAGCGGAGTCAATGCCATCAGCGAGTATCTCGAGGCCGTGGAAAAGAAAGGCGACCGGTTTTATTACAAGTATGGAAAAGAAGAACGGGCTCTTGAGATGAAACCGATCACCGTGCCCTACAAAACCGCCGAGGGAATGGCGGAAAAGAAGTTCACCGTTTACCGCACTTCTCATGGCCCGATTGTGCGCGAGACGGACGGCAAGTGGGTGAGCATCCGCTTGATGCAGGAACCGGTGAAAGCTCTGACGCAGTCGTACACGCGCACCAAGGCGAAGGACTACAAATCGTTCCGGCAGACCATGGAGCTGCATACCAACTCGTCCAACAACACGATTTTTGCCGATGCCGACGGCGACATCGCCTACTTTCACGGCAACTTCATTCCGCGGCGCGATACCAGCTTTGACTGGACGAAACCGGTGGATGGGAGCAATCCGGCTACTGAGTGGCATGAACTACTTTCTATCGACGAGACGCCCCACCTCTTGAATCCGAAAAGCGGCTGGCTGTACAACACGAACAATTGGCCGTGGTCCGCCGCCGGACCGAGCAGCCCAAAGAAGGAAGACTTTCCGGTCTATGTCGAGACCGGAGGAGAATCGGCGCGCGGACTGCACGCCATTCGCGTCCTGCAGGACAAAAAAGATTTCACGGTCGACTCGCTAATTGCCGCGGCGTACGACAGTTATTTGACGTGGTTTGAGAAGCCCATCCCGTGTCTGGTAAAGGCGTGGGACCATGCACCGGCAGACAGTCCGCTGAAAGCGAAAGTGGCCGAGCAAGTTGCGCTCTTGCGTGCCTGGGATTTTCGGTGGGGAACGGCGTCCGTGCCAACTTCCTTGGCAGTCTTCTGGGGCCAGGACGTCCAAAAGCGCGTGGGGGATGACGCGAAAAAAGCCGGAATATATGTCAGCGACTATCTCTGCGCAAAAGCGCCAGCGGAACTGTTGTTGCAGTCGCTGACGGACGCCTCAAACAAACTCGCGGCGGATTTCGGTACTTGGAAAACGCCCTGGGGCGATATCAATCGATTCCAGCGCCTGACCGGCGATATCGTCCAGCCCTTCAGCGATGCAGGGCCGAGCATCCCGGTGGGCTTTACTTCCTCAGTGTGGGGTTCCTTGGCGTCTTTCGGCGCGCGCCCGTATCCCGCCACAAAGAAATGGTACGGAACGAGCGGCAACAGCTTCGTCGCCGTCGTGGAATTTGGCGACAAAGTGGGCGCCAGGGCCGTAACCGCTGGAGGCGAGAGCGGCCATCCCGGATCGCCGCACTTTAACGACGAAGCCCAGCGCTACAGCACGGGAAACTTGCGCGAAGTCTACTTCTACCCCTCACAACTCAAAGGACACACCGAGCGGGAATACCATCCCGGAAGCTGAGTTTGCCGTCAAGCATGAAGTTTAAAGAGAAATGGTAGGCCCGTGGGGACTCGAAGCCCAGACCTCTACCGTGTCAAAGGAGAGCAAACCAAGACGTTGAACAACTTACAAAAAAACGACGGGGACCGTCTAAATTGCATGCAAGACGAAGTTTTAGCGGTACGGAGCACGGTACGGAGTTCACTCAGTTCTAGGGAATCTGCAAGAATCCGAATTAGTGATACTCCAAAGAATTCAAGCCCGACAGCGGCGCCAACCTACGGCTGCTGCAGGCCGACTTTGTGCAGCAGCCCCTGAAAGCGCGGATCAGAGCGCAAGGGATCGAGACGGGGTTCGACCGCCAGCACGACTAGCCCCCAATCATGTTCGTCGTAGGCTCTTTGCAGCCATTGTAGAGCCGCCTCTTTTTCCCCCAAGGCGAGATGGACTACGGCCAAATCATAGGCTGGAACGTAGCCCCGCTTCGATCGTTCTTGAAGCTTTTCGAGGAATGCACGTGCTTCCGTACTTTTTCCCGCCTTCGCACTTGCGTATGCCATCTCCGTCACTCCTATCCTTGAATCGGGCGAGGGTCCCGCGCGCTCCGCCTCAGCAATGGCCTCGGGATACTTTCCCATCTGCGCGTACACACGTCCTAACCAGAAATGAGTTCGCGGAAATTCGGGGTCGAGTAGTTCTGCTTTGCGTGCCTGTTCCACGGCTTGCTCATACTGCCGCCCGTAATAGAGGGTCCGTACGACTTCAGCGTTGTTGGTCAACAAGAGCGGATCCAGTCTTTGCGCCTGGGTTATCTCCCGGAGAGCATCCTGATGTCTGCCGACCGAGCACAAATACGCCGCATACCAGCGGTGCGCTGCGGCATTACTGGGATTCAGGGCAATGGCTTTCTTGAACTCTATTTCGGAGTCTTGCCAGTCCCACATATGCATCCTGAAATGAGCGAGGGAAAGGCGTGCATCGGAGAGTTCGCCATCCAGCTCCACAGCCCTTTGAGCAGCGACTCGCGCCTTGGGCCACCCTTCCTTGGGCGGAATCACATTCGTGATGATAAGGAAGGCGTAGGAATCCGAAAGTCCGGAATAGGCCGCGGCAAACTTGGGGTCCGCCGCGACGGCTTGATCAAAGTAGGAAGCAGCTTGGCGGAAACCGTTTTCCGTGAACTCGTTCCAAAAATATCGACCTCGTAAGTAGGCCTCGTTTGCTGCTGGGTTGAGTGGGCGCGGAACCGTTTCGGCCGGCGCAAGGTTCACTTTGATCTGCTGAGCCACTGCTCTGGCTACTTCCTCCTGCACGGCAATCGAGTGCGTCACTTTTCGATCATAATTATTGGCCCAAACGTGTACTTGATTCTTCACGTAGATGAGCTGTACGGTGATTCGCATCTGATCGCCGTCGCGGCGAACGCTACTCTCGAGCACGTAATCGACGCCCAATTCCTGTCCAATCTGGCCGACATCCTTGGTTGTGTGTTTGTAGGCCATGGAAGAAGTCCGCGCGATCACGCCCAACTGGTTTCCATTCAATTCGCCGAGCTGGGTGATCATCTCTTCGGTCAAGCCATCCGTAAAGTAGTCGTCCGAAGCGTCGCCACTGAAGTTCTGGAAGGGCAGCACAGCCAACATAATCGGATGCGAAGGGTTGGAGGTGGCGGCCTGCGATCGCCTCCAACGCGTGCTGAGGAAGAAAAGAAGAAGAAATGCAGCAAGTAGCGCCCCGGAAACGAGGAAGATCAGACGTGTCCGATACTTTCCCGAGGACTCGCCTGATGGTGTCGGAACCTGGAGTGCAGCCTGAAGTTCGCTTCGATCAATCTTGCCGATAAAGCGGTAGCCGCGCCGCGGCATGGTTTCCACGAATCGCGGATGATCCGCTGAATCGCCCAAAGCCTCGCGGATCTTATTGATCGCCGTACCGAGGCTATGGTCAAAATCAACGAATGTGTCGGTCTGCCAGAGCTTACGGCAGATCTCTTCCCGCGTCACGACGTCACCGGGGTGCTCCAGTAACAACGTCAGCAACTGGAAAGGCTGGCCCTGCAAACGGACCTTGCGGCCGTGCTTGCGGAGCTCGCCGGAGCGCAGATCCACTTCAAAACGGTCAAAGGCGATGCGCTGAAACCTGGGTGCGGAAGGCTCCATTTATTGGGTCCCGCCTGCGAGTGACTAGAGACTAACAAACTCGGACAACGGCGGCAATTTGAAATCCTCCGCTAGCGGAATGACTAACCCGATGTGTGTCAGACACTTAGCTGTTTAACGAAAATTGAAACGAAATTGAGCCGCAATGCATTGCTCCTCCCGCACTTCTCGCCCAGAGTGCGCGAGTCCTAAGTGACCCGATGCGTCCCCACAGGTTTGCAGGACACTTCTTTCAACTAGAACAGGAGAGAAAGATGAAGCCGATTCGCTTTTTGATAGCTTGCAATGGTATTGCACTTCTACTTGCCTCGGGTTGGGCTTCCAGCGCGCGCGCCCAAGGACCGTCCGCGAACGTCAGTGTCTTCGCCTCGGGCCTGAACAATCCTCGGGGACTGAAATTCGGACCGGATGGAAACTTGTATGTGGCGGAGGGCGGAATGGGCGGCAGGACTTCCACCGTCGGCCTATGCGACCAAGTCCCCGACGCTGGCCCTTACACCGGAGGATTCACGTCGCGCATTTCCAAGATTGATGCGCACGGCAACCGGACCACTCTTGTTGACAATCTCCCATCCAGTCAGACAAACCCGTCACTAGGCAGTCTGGTGAGCGGGGTTGCAGACGTGGCATTTATCGGCAATACGATGTACGCAATCACCGCGGGGTCGGGTTGCTCGCATGGGTTGGTGCGAACCACGAACGCCATTCTGCGCGTGGATGCGGACGGGACGTGGAGCATGGTGGCGGATCTGAGCGCCTTTCTAAAAGCGCATCCGGTAGCGAACCCGAATCCGGGCGACTTCGAGCCCGACGGAACGTGGTACAGCATGGTCGCGGTGCGCGGAAAACTCTACGCGGTTGAACCAAACCACGGCGAGCTGGACGTCATCTCGCCCGATGGCACGATCAGGCGGGTCGCGGATATCTCCGCGACGCAGGGGCACATTGTTCCAACGGCGATCGCCTATCACGGCAATTTTTACGTCGGCAATCTGCACACTTTCCCGATTCAAGAAGGTTCTTCGAAGATTCTGAAGATCACGCCGAGCGGCCAAGTCGAGACCGTACTGACGGGAGTGACCACCGTGCTGGGAGTGGCCTTCGACCACGAAGGTTATATGTACATCCTGGAAAACACGACAGGAAATCCATTCCCGACTCCGTTCACAGGAAAGGTCCTGCGCGTGATGGACAACGGTCTTGAAGAGATCGCGACGGGCCTGTTCCTGCCTACAGCGATGACGTTTGGGCCAGATGGCGCGCTGTACGTTTCAAACGTCGGCTTTGGACCGCCGCCTGTAGGATTAGGACAAATCGTGCGGATCACGGTGCCTCCGGTCGGGCAGTAACGAAGGCTTCGACCGCGCAAAGATGGGTATCTAACATCGACGACTGACGCTTTGGGCGAGCCAGAGCGACGGGGGCGCGCAAGGATTCTATAGAAGCGTCCGGTGGTTTCACTCTGCAGGATGTAAACGAAGGCCATGACGAGAAGTGCGAGCAATGGTAGGCCCGTGGGGACTCGAACCCCAGACCTCTACCGTGTCAAGGTAGCGCTCTAACCAACTGAGCTACGGGCCTACTGCTGTGAAATCATTCAGTTACGCAAACCACATTCTAGCGCACGCGACGGTTGGTGCACAAATTGGTTCACACCTACCTGAATCTCTTGTGTAGCAACCCCCGTCAGTGCTTGCCGTTGGGCCTCAGGACGGATATGGCCGTAACGCTTGGCCATCCTCACCGCAGTGCTGGCTGACCACCCAAGGATCTGTGCAACGACTGCAAACGGTGTACCCTGCTCCAAAAGTTTGGTAGCCGTGGAGTGGCGGAGATCGTGGAAACGAAGCCCCTCGAGTGGGTTCTTGATGCCGCCTATCTCCGTCCGGCATTCTACATTGCGGCAGATTTTTCTCGGACTCTGTATCTCGCCGCACGCCGGGCATTGAATGGCTCGTGTAACGCGACGCCACGCTGTTCGCCAGCTCGCAATGCCACGAGTGGGGTCAACCTGTCCGTTTTCACATGCCGGAAACACAAAATGCTCCGACCGACGCCCGGGAAATCGTTCCGCCCAGTAATGAAGAGTTGCCCAAGCGGGTTGCGTTAAGGGAATGGGCCTCCCTTCGCCAGCCCTTGTCTTACTCTCGGCCACCCGTAAGACCCGGTTCTCCAAGTCCACATCCTTCCAACGTAGAGTCCGAATCTCCTTGTGTCGCATCCCAGTATTCAGCCCCAATATTGTCACAGTGTAAAGGGGGGTCCACTTGCCTTGATGTTCCCCGGAATCAGCTGCCTGGTCGAGCAGCATCCGCTCCTCAGCGGGTTCTAGGGCGCGTCCTGCTTCCTCGTTCTCCGGGAGACGTTTCACATCACGTCGAATGCGCTCCCAACAACCTTGATCGCTCAGAATGGAACTTATGCACGCAATCTCCTTATTAATTGTAGCGCCAGCAGCCGACTCAGCCTGTCGCGCCCTCTGATACTCAACGATGTCCCGAGCTGTAATCTCGCAAGCCAACGTGTTTCCTAACCTTGCCCTAACGTGTGCAAGCGCCGCCTCGTATGTTTCGCGCGTACCTGAGGCCAGACCGACACGCTTCGCCATCCAGGATTTCGACGCATGGGAGATCGTAGGAGGCAGGGTGCGTTTGTGGACACCGTTGAAATTTTCTGCGAGTCCGCGCCTTCGCTGACGCTCTGCCTCTCTGGCTAGCGTTTTGCTTGTGGTCCTTGTCGACTCGTGTACGAATCGGCCGGCAAAGCGGAATCGCAACCAGTAAGTTCCGTGCTTCCCTCTGCGGTAAATCATTGATTCGGTCCTTTCTTGGGTGGCCTTCCGCCCTTCTTCCCGTTTTCCCGCGCGATCGCGCGGATTCGCTCGATACCGAGTTTTTCCAGCCGAACGACGTAACTCCGTTGTCCGAGCCAACTTGTAAAGTCCTTGATTTCTTGTTGCGTCATGGTTTATAACCTAAACTGTTTCGGTTATTCTGTCAAGATAGTATCCCCGGTACAGAAGTGCTGGACAGGAGCAGTGGCAATGACAACAGGACAGCAGGCCGCAGGAGGAAAAAGGAGTGCGTCCGCCCCAGTTCCTTCGCAAAGAGTCAAACAGCTCCCAGGTTTCGCCGACATCATGAAAGCTCCCATGGTAAGGGCGGCGATTGAAGAGCTGGTTGCGGCCGGCATGAATCAGCACAGGCTGGAGTTGGCAGTGCAATCGGTCGTGTTCTTCCAAATCATGCCAGCAGTCAGAGTTCAGGACGTTAGAGGCTTCACCCGGAAATCGATCACTCTTTTCCCTGGAGAATTGCGACGAACCGCTACCCGCATCGAAATGGTTTCGGGAAGTCTCTTTTATGGCATGGTAGCGAATTTATTCATGCCCGGCTCTCACTGGGAAGAAACTTGCAAGAACCTGAGAGCATATGCCGATCTTTGGGATGTCTTGATTCCCGCCTTCCGACAAACCTCCAAGGATAATCCTCGGGAGTACGATCTCAGGCTATTTGCGAAACGCAGGTTGATTGCCGAGGTTGCAGAGGCTACAGGCAAGCCCCGTTACAATAGGCTGGCGGAACTATTAACCGCGGCATACGACGCTGTTGACCTGCCGCTCCGCGAGGAAGCATCGGCGCTTCGCCATCTTTGGGAGATTCATGTTAAGAAGATGGCTAAGCGTCGCTACCGCAGAATGGCTTTAAAGATGGTGGGCTTCTAAAAAGGAACTTCCCCGTCCCATATAGGCAAGGCTTCCTCCCACACGCCATATCTAACCAGTGGCATATTGCCTCTCATCGAGACGCAAAGCGTCCGATGGAGGAATATGCAGAAAAACTTGCTGAGAGTCCAAGAGGTTGCTCTACGGCTGGGAATTAAAGAGGGGACTGTCCGCCTTTGGCTGGCCCTGCGAAAACTCCCACGGGTCCAGTGCGGAAGATCCGTGAGGGTACCGGCCGAGGCGGTGGAAGAATTCATTGCGCGGAACACAATCCCAGCTCGGGAGGGCCGTCAATGAGCGCGAGTTTGGATCGTGTTCTAGCCCGTTTGGAGGGCGTTCGGCGCAGTGGAAGCAGCTGGCAGGCTCTGTGCCCCGCTCATGCGGACAAGAACCCGTCTCTTTCGATTCACGTGCGCGAAGACAGGATTCTCCTTCACTGTCATGCGGGTTGCACGCAAGAAGCCGTGCTCGCCGCGCTTCGGATCGAAGGGCGCGAATTGTTTCTTGACAGAGGCGAGAGCAAGCCGCAAATCGTCGCGGAGTATCCGTACACTGACGAGACCGGCGGATTACTTTTCCAGGTTGTACGTCTGGAGCCGAAGGGATTCCGCCAGCGCAGGCCTGACGGGCGCGGTGGGTGGATCTGGAATCTGGACGGAACGCGCCGGATGCTTTACCGGCTTCCCGAAGTGCTGGCTGAAAACGAATTGGTGGTCATTTGCGAGGGGGAGAAAGACGTCGACACGGCTCGCAAGATGGAGGTCGTCGCAACCTGCAACCCCGGTGGAGCGGGCAAGTGGCGGGAGGAGTTCTCGGAGTGTCTGCGCGGGAAGAAGATCGCCATCATCGCGGATGCGGACGAGCCAGGCCGCGCACACGCGCAACAAGTAGCTGCTTCACTTCACTTGCGAGCCGAATCCGTAAAGGTGCTCGAACTGCCCGACTCAAAGGACTTGGCCGAGTGGGCAGACCGCGGCGGCACAAGGGAAGCACTCTTGGGACTGATCCGCAACGCTCCGGTGTGGGAATCTGGAACAGAAGCTGAAAACACAAAAGGTTTTGTCTTAACCCGCTTGGGTGATCTTCTCGCGAAGCCGGATACTCCTGTTGATTGGGTGCTGCAAAACACCTTGCTTTCCGGGGGCGTCTCCGGGGTGTTTGCCAAACCAAAAGTTGGAAAGAGCACGTTTTGCAGAAACCTATGCCTGGCCATCTCACGTGGCGGCGACTTCTTGGGATTCAAGACCAAACAGGGTGAATGCGTCTACCTTGCTCTCGAAGAACGCGAGGACGATGTCCGCAACGATTTTCGCAGTATGGGTGCGGACGGCAGCGAGGCGATTTACGTGCATGCCGCGAGCGCGCCCGCAGACGGCATCAATGCTCTTTGTGATCTGGTGAGGCAGCGGCGCCCTGTGTTCGTTGTGATTGACCCTCTGTTCAGGCTCGCACGCATCCGAGACGAAAAAGCCTATGCGGAAACTTATGCAGCGTTGGGACCGCTCATTGACGTAGCTCGCGAGGTAGGAACGCATGTGTTGCTTTCGCACCATGCTGGGAAAGGAATGAAATCCGATGCGGTTGACTCTCCGCTCGGTAGTACAGCGATAGGCGGGGCTGTCTCGACGCTAGTTGTCCTCAAACGGAATGAATCGATGAGAACCATTCAGACCATTCAACGCGTCGGCGCGGATCTGCCTGAAACTGTGTTGAGCTTTGAGCCTGAAACTCATCGATTGACTTTGGGCGGGACTCGATTTGAAGCTGACCGGCGGGAATGCGAGGTGGCCATCCTCGACTTTTTAGGTGATATTCGCCAGCCACAGACCCAAGCGCAAATCCGCGACGGTGTACAAGGCAAAACAGCCGCTATCCGTGGGGCGCTGACGGAACTGGTGCGGAGCAGTCGCGTTACAAGAGACGGCGATGGAACGAAGGGAAAACCATTCCTGTACGCGTTCGAGAATTCTGGTTCCCAGCATATAACGGGAACCAGGGAACCAGAATCGCAAAATCGGGATGAAACCCGCATAAATGCTAGCGATATTCTGGTTCCCCAAAAGTCGCAAGAATCGATACTGGTTCCCGACGACGGCGAGCAGCCTAGCACCGACGTGTTGGAAAACATCGCCACCGCGCGGGAGCAAGAATTTGTGGAGGGAAAACTGTGAGCCGGGCACTCGAAATCGTTTCCGAGATTGAGGCTCTCGGTGGGTGTCTGAGCCTAGACGGTGACGATGCCATCCGATACCGCGTGCCAGAAGATGCTGCGCATTTCCTCAACGAGCTTCGGACGCAAAAGGATGAAGCGCTCCTACTCTTGAGGAAACGCAAGGAGATTCCATCCGTGCCGGCCGGCGTTCGGCTTCTGCATTGGGAGCCGAAACCGGCACCGGTGGTGCTGACACAGAGCTCGGTTGTAACAGACGTGGACAGATTCATCAGAATGACGCTTATGGAACTGACGGCCGCACTTGCCTGCAAGCGATGGCAGGCCGGCCATTGGAGTGTGCGAGATCTGGTGGACCGGCTGGAGCAGTGCGGGGTGCGGTTGGAGACTGAAGAGAGAGGTCTAAGTATTAATAATTTGCCAGTGAGGCCTGGGAGGGGAAATCAATGAGAGGAAGGAAGCCCGATTACGAATCACGTGCGACAGAGTTTCGCCAGAGGCTCATAGAGTGGAAGCAAGCTCCGGAGTCGTTACGGCCATCGCTGCGGGCGCTTGCCCGCGAACTTGGCACTTCACACCAACTGCTGAAGCACTATCTCGATCGGCTGGAGAAGTGGCAATACCAGGAACGTTTCCGCAAGGCGAAGAAGCAATCAGAAGGGATCCGCGCCCGAGCAGCTGCTGAGGGCCGATACATGACGGCTTGGGAAGAGCAGCAAGTCCGTGCCTTCGATAGAGCAGCCATGAGCGCCATGGTAGCTCCCATGTTGCTCGACCAGATTGAGCGTATCAAGCAGGCTGACAAACGTGGCCCCCTGAACTGTTACCAGATCAAAACCCTAAAGCTATTAGCTCAGGGATTTCCGGAAGCGCGGGAACTCCTGCAGAAGTACTCGCAAGTAGTCTGAACAAGAATAATTTGCCAGTGATTTCCACTGGCGCCGCTAAGTCCTTTAGAACTGTATAGGGGAAAGCGGACGAAGGCTGGTAACTCCGCAAGGACGCGGGGAGAGGGAGGGAGGCATGCCATCGCTTTACAGACCGGAATCTCGTAGTGATCCGTACGATGCTTCGATGAAAAACCTTCGAAAAGCGTTTGAGAGTGAGAGATATCATCCACCTCGGCCTTTTCGCAGCAAGGAAGAGCAACTCATGGTCAGGCGATTCGCGTTGTGGTGGTGGACCTGTCGCGACTCCGGCAGGCCGTCTGCTCGTGCTTGGGCTAAGCAACTTGGCGTCAGTCACGTGTGGCTGCTGAAGCTTGTTCGGAGATTTGAGACAGATCCAGGCGAAGTACGGCGCCTCCAAGCTTACGGCGATCCAACGTCCGAGCAGCTCAATTGCGCTAAGGAATACACGCAAAGAAAGCGAGACCGCGGGGAGTTGCGTAGCACATGTCGGCGCTTTCCCCCGGCAATCGAGCCGGCAATGGAGCAGTTAGTGAGGGAGCGATTCGCACAGGGCTGGAGTAAACCACGCCTTGCGCGTGAACTCTTCTTGGACCGAAGGACGGTGAACAGAATCCTCCAGAAAGCCCCTCAGGACTGCGCACTATAGACTTAGCGTGACCGCCATCGAAACGGTAGAAAAACGGGAGCGGCGTCACCAATCTCCTAGTCCGGTTTGCTCCCTAATCGTCCAAGTGCCGCGACAGTTTGTTTCGATAACTTCCTCGAACCCCGTTTCTGGATAACTAATGGGATGGTCCGCCGCTTTTACCGAGCCAACGGGGCGGTTATAAGAGGGTGGAGGAGGCCTCCCATGGAACTACACACCATCGGCATTGATCTTGGTAAGACAGTCTTTCATCTGGTCGG
>Ga0210399_10000500_pt1 | contig 31406 bp, 33 predicted proteins | sample IncBWC14MmetaG_FD_150865 | JGI IMG/M metagenome (GOLD analysis project Ga0210399, IMG submission 150865) | Forest soil microbial communities from Barre Woods Harvard Forest LTER site, Petersham, Massachusetts, United States - Inc-BW-C-14-M | ecosystem: Environmental > Terrestrial > Soil >... | reverse complement strand
TCATCCGGCCGGCGGAAGGGATCGGTATCTTCCAGTCCGCCTATGGCCCGCGGCGCACCTTGTATTACACCCTCACCCTGCACTTCTGAGCGTGGGCGGCCTATGCCGGATTCTCCAGGCTGAAGGCCTGGGCATGGTCGTCGTAGGCGAAGACTTCCGCATAGCGCCCCCAGCTCACGATGGTCCGTAGCGTCTGCTCGGCGGCGTCTTCGGCCATGTAGTCCTCGAGCTCGTCGAAGAAGCGGCTCCTCGGTGCCGTATGGCTGGCGCGCTCATCCAGCACCCGCCGGATGTGCGCCGCGAGCGCCACGTAGGTGATCAGGTGTCGGGCGAAGAGCTTCTTGCGCTCATCGGTCTCGCCGCGCGCGAACTCGAGTCCGGCATCCGTCAGACGGATGTCGCCGCCCTCGACCTCGGCGAGACGCAGCAGTTGCAACGCCTCCGCCGCGGGAAACAGCTCGTCCACCTCGAGGTGCTGTTCCTCGGCGATCACGGGCAGGTCGGCCTTGCCGTTGTAAGGGGGTGCGCTCACCGCCTCGATGAGGCCGGTCAGCACGTTGGACGAGACGTGGGTGAGAACCGTGCCGATGCCGGTGCCGGGGAAGCGCTCCTTGGGGCCGGTGCGCACCTCGCCACGCGGCCGTGCGGTCATCTCCACGTACACCCGGTCGATGAGCGCACGGAAGCGCGGATCCTCGGCGTGGCGCGGCTGGGGCAGATCGACGCTGATCTCGCCCACGACCCGACCCGGGTTGCTGGAGAAGATCAGCAACCGGTCGCACATCTGCACCGCCTCCTCGATGTTGTGGGTGACGAGCAGCACCGCCTTGATCGGCAGCTGCCCCTCCCCCCAGAGGTTGAGGAAGTCGCCGCGCAGCGTCTCGGCCGTGAGCACGTCGAGCGCCGAGAACGGCTCGTCCATCAGGATGATGTTGGGGTGCACGACCAGCGCGCGCGCGAAGCCCACCCGCTGGCGCATGCCGCCCGAGAGCTCGCGCGGATAGGCGGACTCGAAGCCGTCGAGCCCGATCAGGTCGATCGCCTGGAGTGCGCGCTTGCGCATCTGCTCCGCGGCGACCCCCTGGGCTTCCAGTCCGAGCTGCACGTTCTCGAGCACCGTGAGCCAGGGGAAGAGCGCAAAGCTCTGAAACACCATGGCGATCCCGGACGCCGGCGCCAGCACCGCGTGGCCGAGATAGTTGACGACACCGCTGCTCGGCGTGTCGAGCCCGGCGATCTGCCGCAGCAGCGTCGATTTCCCCGAGCCCGAGCGCCCGAGCAGCCCGACGATCTCGCCCGGACGGAGCTTCAAATTCACCTTCTCCAGCACCACCAGCTCATCGCCGTCGGGCTTGCGGAAGGACTTGCACAGCTCCTGCACGTCCAGCAGTGGTGCGAGGTTGAGCGCGGGGGCGGTGGCGTTCACGGATGTTTCCTCGAGAGATCCTTTGAGTCACTTCAGCTGATGCGGAACTTGCGCTCGGCGCGCGCGTACAGGGGCCGCCAGAAGATGCGGTTCAGTACCACCACGAACAGGCTCAGGACCACCGTACCAAGCACGGTGCGCTGGAAGTCCCCGGCGGTGGTCGCATTGAGGATGTAGGCGCCGAGCCCGTGGGCGGTGAGCTTCTCCTTACCCCAGGTGGCGACCTCCGCTACGACGCTCGCGTTCCACGAGCCGCCGGAGGCGGTGATGGCTCCGGTGACGTAGAAGGGGAACACCGCAGGCAGCGCCACCCGCCGCCACCAGAGCCACCCCCGCACACCGAGATTCTCGCTCGCATAGCGCAGCTCGGGCGCGATGGCGGAGGCGCCGACGATCACGTTGAAGAGAATGTACCACTGCGTGCCGAGGATCATGAGCGGGCTCAGCCAGATATCGGGGCTGAGCTTGTAGAGCACGATCGCCGAGAAGAGCAGCGGGTAGAACAGGTTCGCGGGGAAGGCGGCGAGGAACTGCGCGATCGGCTGGGCGATGTCCGCCACCCGCGGCCGCAGGCCCACCCATACCCCGATCGGGACCCAGATGAGGCTCGCGAGCGCGATCAGCACCGCGACCCGCGTGAGAGTGAACAGCCCGTAGAGCAGCACCCGCCCGATCTCGGCCGGCCGCACTCCACCGAGCACGAACAGCCCCGTCTTCCAGAGCGCCGCAATCCCGATGACGATCAACACCCCGTACCAGAGGTAGTCCACCGAGCGCGAGCGCCACAGGCTCGGCGGCCGCGGGGGCGCCGCGCCCCAGACCGCGACGGGCTTGACGCCAGCGCGCAGGAGCGCCGCGAAGCCCGACCCGACGAAGCGCAGCAGGCGCGAGCGGCGCATCATCGTGAGCACCCAGGAGTGGCTGGAGGTGAATCCCGCCTCCTGCTCGAGGCGGAACCAGTCGGCGCTCGCGACCAGCGGCCGGAACAGCAGCTGATCGAAAACCAGGATGACGATCAGCATCGCGAGGATCGCCCAGCCGATCGCGGCGAGGTTCTTCTGCTCCATGGCGGCCACGATGTAAGAGCCCACCCCGGGGAGCGTCACGGTCGTGTTGCCGACGGCGATCGCTTCCGACACCGTAACGAAGAACCAGCCGCCCGACATCGACATCATCATGTTCCAGATGAGCGCCGGCATGGCGAACGGCACCTCGAGCCGCCAGAAACGCATCCAGGGGCTCAACTGGAAGTTGCGCGCCGCCTCGCTCAGCTCGTCCGGGATGCTGCGGAGCGAGTGGTAGAAGCTGAAGGCCATGTTCCAGGCCTGGCTGGTGAAGATGAGGACGATCGAGGCGAGCTCCGCCCCCGCGACCCGCCCCGGCGTCAGCTGCAGAAAGAACAGAATGAAGATGGAGAAGCTGAAGATCGGCACCGACTGCAGGAAGTCGAGGAGCGGCACCAGGATGATCTCGGCGCGGTGGCTCTTGGCGGCGAGCGTCGCGTAGGTAAAGGTGAAGAGGAGCGAGGCGATCATCGCGAGCAGCATGCGTAGCGCCGTGCGCGCCGAGTAGCCGAAGAGCGCTGTCGGATCGAGCGAGATCGGCGTCGCCTCGAGCCGCGACAGCGACCCGGTGAGTCCGTGGGCCGCCTGCGCGCAATAGATAAAGAAAGCAAACACCAGAACAAAGGCGAGCACGTCCCAGCCGCCCGGGACGTAACGGGTTCGAAGTACCGCGATGGGCAGCCGTTCGAAACGCATTCGCCGAAGTTTGCCCGAATACCTTGACGATTGGCACCGCAACGGAGCTCCAACGGTGCGGCGCCGCGGCGACTGTCGTACGATAGTTGCCCATGAAAGCCACCCTCTCATTCGCAGCTGCTGTGACGGCGCTCCTCCTGGGCGCCGCCGCCCCCGTCGGTGCGCAGGAGTCCCAGGGCTCCGGCGTCAAGGAGACGATCAAGGAGGATGCGAAGACCGCCGGTCACGCGGTCGCGCACGGTGCCAAGACCGTCGGCCATGCGGTCGCCGACACGTCCCGGAAGGTCGGCCATGAGGTCGCCGACACCTCGCGCAGAGTCGGCCACGAGGTCGCGGAGAAGACCGCGCCGGCACGCCAGGCGGTGCGCGAGGACTCGAAGAAGGCCGGCGCGGCGATCGCCCACGGTGCCAAAACGGTCGGCAAGGGCGTGGAGCACGGCGCCGAGAAGGCCAAGGACGCCGTGACGTCCAAGAGCGACGACTCGAAGCCGGGCAAGTGACGCTGCGATCGTGCGCCTGATGCACGCCGCGGCGGGGCTGCGCCTGGAGTACCTGTCGCCGGCGGAATATCGCTCAGCCGAGCGCGCCGATGTGCTCGGCGTCGCCGCCTTCCGCGGCCCACCGGCGCCGGTCCCGGGAGCGGGCGAGATTCCGGTCGCCGAGGTCAACACTCCCGTGCTGCTCGGCACCGCCGACGTGCTCGAGGTCTGGCGCTCGGGCCAGCCGGCCGAATCGGGTCACCGCCACCGGGTACGCTTCCGCCGCAGCGAGAACCTGCTGTTCGGCTGCATCGCGCTCGCGGAGTCGGAGATCGCAGGCCCGCCCACCGTGCCGGCCGCCGCCTCGGCGCTGCGCACGGCCACCGAGCAGGCCTACCGCGAGATCTGTGCCACCCTGGATGCGCTCGGCTACCCGCACCTGCTGCGCGTGTGGAACTACCTGCCGGACATCAACCGCGACACCGACGGCATCGAGCGCTACCGCCAGTTCAACCACGCGCGGCGGGAAGCGCTGCGCGCCAGCGGGCGCACCCTCGCCGGCAACGTCCCGGCCGCCTCGGCGCTCGGCGCGGCGAGCGGCAGCCCGCTGGTGGTGTACTTCCTGGCCGCGCGCACCGCGCCGGCCTTCATCGAGAATCCGCGTCAGCAGAGCGCCTACCACTACCCGCGCCGGTACGGCAGCCATGCGCCGGTGTTCTCGCGCGCGACGCTGCTGCGCCAGCACGACAGCCTGACACTGTTCATCTCCGGAACGGCGAGCATCGTCGGGCACCGCTCCATTCACGTCGGCGACACCGCGGCTCAGACCCGCGAGACCCTCACCAACATCGCCGCCCTCCTCGAGGAAGCCAACCGGGTGGAGCGCGCGGCGCGCTTCTCGCTCGGCTCGCTGGCCTGCAAGGTATATGTACGCCGCCCGGCCGATTTAGCGGTCATCCGCGCTGAACTCGGCAAGGCGCTCGAGCCCGCCGCGAGGGTGATCTACCTGCAGGCAGACATCTGCCGCCAGGACCTGCTGGTCGAGATCGAGGCGACCGGAATGTGCCCGCTCAAAGCCGACGCGTGAGCAGTCGCCGCCGCGGGGCCGGGCCTCGCCTCCTGCAGCGGGTCGTGCCGGCCGCGGCGCTCGTCATCGTGGCCTCGCTCACCCCGCGCGCGGCGCGGCCCGAGCAGCAGCCGCTGTGGGAATTCGGACTGGGTGCCGGGGCGCTGGTGCTCAACGACTACCGCGGCGCCAACACCACGCACGTCTACCCCGTCCCGGTGCCGTACTTCGTATACCGCGGTCGGTTCCTGCAGTCCGACCGCGACGGGCTGCGCGGCAAGCTGCTTCATCAGGACCGCATCGAGCTCAACCTGAGCGTCAACGCCACCGCCCCGGTGCGCAACGACTCGGCACGCGCGGGGATGCCGGATCTGCGCCCTACGGTCGAGATCGGGCCGTCGCTCAATGCGCATCTGTGGCGCTCGGCAGACTCACGCGCAAGGCTCGACCTGCGGCTGCCGGCGCGTGCCGCGTTCACCCTCGAGGCCCATCCGCACGGCATCGGCTGGTTCTCCGCGCCGCACCTGAACCTCGACCTGGCGCAGTACGCGGGGCCCACCGGCTGGAAGCTGGGACTGCTCAGCGGCCCTCTGCTGGCGCAGCGCCGCTACGACGATTACTTCTATAGCGTCGCGCCGCAGTACGCCTCTCCTACGCGCCCCAGCTACGCGGCACCGGGTGGCTACGCCGGCACTCAGGTGCTGGTGTCGCTCAGCCGGCGCTTCCGGGACCACTGGATCGGCGCCTACCTGCGGCACGACTCGCTCGCGGACGCGGCCTTCGCCGCCAGCCCGCTGGTGAAGCGCGACAGTTACTGGAGCGGCGGACTCGCCTTCGTGTGGATGATCGGCAGGTCGCAACGCCTGGTCGAGAGCGACGAGTGACGCGCTCGGCCACTCACCTGGTGCTGATCCCGAGCTACAACCCCGGTGCGCGGTTGTCCGAAACGGTGCGCGCCGCGCGCGCGCATTGGGATCCGGTCTGGGTGGTTGTCGATGGCAGCACCGACGGTTCGGCGGCACTGCTCAGCGGGCTCGCGCGTGACGACCCGGGACTGCGCGTGCTGGTGCGCGAGCGCAACGGCGGCAAGGGCGCGGCGCTCCTCGAAGGGCTGCGGGCGGCCCGCGACGCCGGCTACACCCATGCGCTCACGATGGACTCCGACGGGCAGCACCCCGCGGACTCGATCCCCCGCTTCATGAGCGCATCCGCAGCGGCACCCGAGGCGATGATCCTCGGAGCACCGGTGTTCGACTCGAGCGCGCCGCGCATCCGGCTGCGCGGGCGCCGCGTCGCCAACTGGTGGACCAACCTCGAGACCCTGTGGTCGGGGATCGCGGACACGCTGTTCGGCTTCCGCGTCTACCCGATAGCACCGCTCCTCGCCGTCATGCAGCGGACGCGCTGGATGCGGCGCTTCGACTTCGACGCCGAGGCCGTGGTGCGCCTCAGCTGGCGGGGCGTGCCGGCGCACAACCTGCCGGCGCCGTGCCGCTACTTCTCGCCTGCGGACGGCGGGGTATCGCACTTCAATTACTGGCGCGACAACCTGCTGCTCACCTGGATGTATACGCGCCTGTTCCTGGGCTTCCTGGTGCGCCTGCCGGTGTTGGTGGCACGCCGCCTCGCACGCTGACCGCGGCGCAACCGGGCGGCGGCGCGTGCAGTTTCCGGCTGCTGGTTGCCGCGGGACGCGCCCTTGTATAATGCCGCCAACAGTGTCAACTCCCTGATTTGCACATGTCCGACAACGTATCTTCACTCCGGCAGCCGGCCGACTCCGCCGCCGTCGCCGCTCTCACGCGCGAGCTCGCCGGCCTGATCGTGGCGGCGCTGAACCTCGAGGTCCCGGCGGCCGACATCGGTCCGGACCAGCCCCTGTACGGCGAGGGCCTGGGGCTCGACTCGATCGACATCCTGGAGATCGCTCTGGTGGTATCCAAGCAATACGGTGTGCAGCTGCGTGCCGACAGCGAGGACAACGAGCGCATCTTCGCCTCGCTCCGCCACCTCGCCGAATACGTCAACGCACACAGGACGAAGTAATCAACTGGCCAGACTGCCGCTGATCGCGCATGCATCGGCCGACGCGGTGCTCGCCTACCGCGCCGGGACGCCGATCCTCGCCGGGCAGTTTCTCGCCGAGGTCGCGGCGGCAAGCGCCGCCCTCGGCGGCGGCGTCAACGTCCTCAACGTCTGTACCGATCGTTACCGTTTCGCGGTAGGCCTCGCCGCGGCACTCGCCAGCGGCAAGGTGAGCCTGCTGCCCTCGACGCGTACCCCGGCGGTCATCGCCCACCTGAAGCGCTTCGCCCCGGATGCCGTCTGTCTGACCGACGAGGACGAGTGCGATATCGATCTGCCCCTGGTGCGCTTCCCCGGCGGGTCTGCGTCCGTCCCGGGCGCAGCAAGCTTCGCAGCGCGCGTGCCGCGCATCGAGGCGGGGCAGCGCGCGGCCTGGGTGTTCACTTCGGGATCGACCGGCACCCCCGTCCCGCACGAGAAGACCTTCGGCGGCCTGCTCGAGTGCATATCGGTGCAGGCGCAGCGGCTCGGCCTCGACCCCGGTGTGTCGTACGCCATTGTGGCCACGGTACCGGCGCAGCACATGTACGGCTTCGAGGCGAGTGTGCTGTTGCCGCTCGCGAGCGGCAACGCGCTCAGCGCCGAGCGGCCCTTCTACCCGGCGGACATCTGCGCGGCGCTGGCCAGGGCTCCGCGGCCCCGCGTGCTCATCACAACCCCCATACACCTGCGTGCGCTCATGGGCGCAAACGCCCCCATTCCCGACACCGACCTGATCGTGTCCGCTACCGCAGCGCTTTCCGGGCAGCTCGCGAGCGAGGTGGAGCAGCGCTGCCGCACGCGTCTGCTCGAGATCTACGGCACCACGGAGACTGGCTCGATCGCTGCGCGCCGCACGACTGAGACCCCGGAATGGCGTCTGTGGCCCGAAGTCACACTCGAGGCGCGCGCCGGCGAGACCTGGGCCCGCGGCGGCCATGTCGGACAGCCGACCCGCCTGTGTGACGTGATAGAAGTGACCGGCCGCGACCGCTTCCTGCTGCACGGTCGCGTGGCGGACCTCGTCAACATCGCCGGCAAGCGCAGCTCCCTCGCCTATCTCGATCATCAGCTCAATTCCATCCCCGGAGTCCTCGATGGCGCCTTCTTTCACTGTGACGCGGCAGGCGGCGATGCGGCCGTGACCCGGGTCGGAGCCTGCGTCGTGGCACCCGGGCTCGACGCCGCGGCGATCGCCGCGGAGCTGCGCCGGCGCATCGATCCGGTGTTCCTGCCGCGCCCGCTGTTGCTGGTGGCGAGTCTGCCGCGCACCAGCACCGGGAAGCTCCCGCAGGAGGCGTTGCGCTCGCTCGCGGCGACGCCGCCGAAGCCATCCACTGCAGGGTGAGTCGTGGGCGCGACGACCACCACCTTCACGATCGACCCGCGGCACCCCGCGCTCGCCGGCCACTTCCCCGGCTCTCCGATACTGCCGGGCGTCGTGCTGCTCGATGAGACGCTGCGGGCCCTCGAGCGGAGCAACGGCGGCGCGGCGCAGCACTGGACCGTGGGCGCCGCGAAGTTCCTGAAGCCGGTTCAGCCGGGGGAGACCCTGACCCTCGAGTGCGAGCCGCGGCCGAACGGCTCGATACGCTTCACCGTCTCGAGCGCCGGACGCGCGGTCGCGAGCGGCGTGTTGCGTCCGTCAACGACGCCGCGACCCGCCGGGGCAGGCACCGCGGCCGAGGCGCGCACCAGCGATGCCCACTGGGCCCACGCGCGCGAGCGCGGCAGCGCCACGCTAATCCGCGTCATGATCTTTCTGTCGCTCGCTCTCGGACGCCGGGGAGCCCGCGTCCTGCTCTGCGGCATCGCCGCCTATTATTTCCTGTTTGCGCCGCGGGCGCGGCGCGCCTCACGCGAGTATCTGCAGCGTGCGCTCGACCGCCAGCCCACGGCCCTCGACGTCTTCCGCCACGTGTTCGCTTTCGCCGCGACCATTCTCGACCGGCTCTACCTGGCGCACGACCGTCACGAGCTCTTCGACATCACGATCGAGGACGAGCCGCTGCTGCGCTCGATCGTGGCGCGGGGAGCGGGCGCCTTTCTCCTCGGCGCCCACCTCGGCAGTTTCGAGATCATGAGCACCATCGGGCGCCGGCAGCCCGGCTTGCGCGTGGCGATGGCCATGTACGAGGACACCGCCACCAGGCTCCGGGCCCTGAATGCCTCGTATCCCGTCCCCGCACCCGAGATCATCCCGCTCGGGCACCTCGACGCGATGCTGCGCATCCGCGACTGCCTCGAGGCCGGGAGCTTTGTCGGCATGCTCGCCGATCGCACCATCGGCGAGGCGCCGGCGCAGCGCGTCAGCTTTCTCGGCCGGCCGGCGCTCTTTCCATCCGGCCCGATGCGCGCCGCCGCGGCGCTCAGGCGCCCGGTGTTCTTCATGGCGGGCCTGTACCGCGGCGCCAACCGCTACCACGTGGCGTTCCGGGAGATCGCGGACTTCTCCACGGCGCCGCGCGGGGAGCGCGAAGCGCTCGTGCAGCAGGCGATCCAGCGCTACGCGGCAGAGCTCGAGAAGTGTTGCCGCTCGGATCCCTACAACTGGTTCAACTTCTATGACTTCTGGCATGACGCCGAAGTCGGCGCGCGCGGGGCTGCGGGGTGAGCGCCGCGCGCGACGGGGCCTGGGCGCTGCTGCTGGCCCTGGCTGGCCCGCTCGCTGCCGCCTCCTCCGCCGACTCCGATCCGCTCACTGCGCTCATGCAGCTGCTCGCGACGCGCCGTCATGGCCACGTCACTTTCACCGAAGTGCAATACCTCGCCGTGCTCGATCATCCGCTCGAATCCTCGGGCGAGCTCGTGTACGAGGCGCCCGATCGGCTCGAGAAGCGCATCGTCAAGCCGCGGCCCGAGACGCTGGTGCTCTCGCACGGAGTGCTGAGTGCGACCCGCGGACAGCACACGCGCACGCTGGAGCTTGCGGCCTGGCCGCAGGTCGCGCCGCTCATCGAGTGTCTGCGCGCGACGCTCGCGGGGGACCGTGCGGCGCTCGAGCGCAGCTTCAGCGTACAGCTCGAGGGAGATGCGGCGCGCTGGACTCTGCGCCTCGCGCCGCGGGATCCTGAGGCCGCGCGCGCCGTCAGCGCGGTGCTGATCAGCGGCGCGGGCGCGGATCTGAGGACCGTCGAGATCCGCGAGGCGGACGGCGACCGCTCGCTCCTCACCATCGGCGCGGACCTGCCATGACGCGTGCCGGCTGGACCGGCTCGGGTGTGTTCGCGGCGCTGGCGCTGCTCGCGCTGACCGCGATCGCACGCGCGACCTACACCGCGGACCTCTCCGCCTTCCTGCCCCGCACGCCGACCGCCAGGGAGCGGCTACTGGTCGATGAGCTGCGCACCGGCCTCGCCTCACGGGTCATCATGGTGGCGGTCGAAGGTGGCAACGCCGCGCAGCGGGCGCAAGTGGCGGCCGGGCTCGCCCGTGCGCTGCGCGCGGACCCGGCGTTCGCCGCCGTCAGCGACGGCGATCAGGCCGGCTTCGAGCAGACGGCGGTATTTCTCAGCGCGCATCGCTATCTGCTGAGCGATGCGGTAACGCCGCAGCGCTTCACGGTGGCCGGGCTCCACCAGGCCATCGACGACAATCTCGCGCTGCTCGCCTCGGCCGAGGGACTCGCGGTGAAGCCGCTGTTCACGCGCGATCCCACCGGCGAGACATTCCATATCCTCGAGACGCTCGGCACTCGCAGCCTCCCCACCGCGAACGGAGTGTGGAGCTCGCGCGACGGACGCCGCGCGCTCCTCATCGCGCAGACGCGCGCCGGAGGGTCCGACACCGACGGACAGGAGCGGGCCTGCGCCGCGATCGAGCGCTCCTTCGCGGCCGCGACCGCGACACTCGGCGCGGCACGCGGAACGCTGACCCTGCGCATGAGCGGACCCGGGGTGTTTGCGGTGATAGCGCGCCGGCTGATCCGCGATTCCGTGATTCGCCTCTCGGCCCTCGGCTCGCTCCTCATCGCCGCGCTGCTGCTCGCGGCCTACCGCTCGGTGCCGGCACTGCTCCTGACCTTCGTGCCGGTTGCCTCGGGAGCCCTGGCCGGAGTTGCGGCGGTCGCGCTCGGCTTTGGCACGGTACACGGCATCACGCTCGGCTTCGGAGTCACGCTGATCGGCGAGGCGGTCGACTACTCGATCTATCTCTTCATCCAGTCGCCGGAGCGCGGCGCGGCGCACTCGGTGTGGCCGACGATCCGGCTCGGGATGCTGACTTCGGTGTGCGGCTTCGCGGCGCTCGTGCCGTCGAGCTTCCAGGGGCTCGCGCAGCTCGGCTGTTACTCGATCGCAGGTCTCATCGCCGCGGCCCTGGTGACGCGCTGGGTGCTGCCCGAGTGGCGCCCGTCGGCGCTGCGCACACGCGATCTCACCGGGCTCGGCATGCGGCTATGGCGCGCGCTGTCGCTGCTGCGCCCCGCGCGCGGGGCGCTCGTGCTCGTCGCGCTCGCCGCCGGGCTCATCCTCTTCGGAGATCGCGCCACGCTCCTCAGCCGCGAGCTCGCGGACCTCAGCCCGATCCCGCAAGCCGAGCAGCAGCTCGACGCGAGTCTGCGCGCCGACCTCGGGGCGCCGGATGCGCGCTATCTCGTGGTCGCCTCAGCGCCGGACCTCGACGCGGCGCTCGCGGCCGCGGCAGCGGTCGCCGATCACATCGCGCCGCTCGTGGCCGAGGGAACGATCGGCGGCTTCGAGACGCCGACGCGCCTGCTGCCGGATGCTGCGCAACAACGTGCACGCCAGGCGAGCCTGCCCGAGCCCGCTGAGCTGGCCACCCGCCTCGGGAAGGCGCTCGAGGGATTGCCGGTCAGTGTGGCGCGGCTCGCCCCGTTCGTCCGCGAGGTGGAACAGGCACGCACCGCGGCCCCCGTCACGCCGGCCGACTTCGCCGGCACGCCGCTCGGTGCCGCCCTCGATGCGCTGCTCCAGAGCGCGGGACCGCTCGCTACGGCCTACGTGCCCGTCAGCGGGCCGCGCGGCGGCGATCTCTCGCCCGCGGCTCTCGAGCAGCTGCGTGCCGCGGTGGGCGCCGCGACGCCCGCCGCCAGCCTGCTCGACCTCAAAGTCGAGGCGGACGGGCTCTACGGGCACTACCTGCGGCAGGCGGTGTTCCTGTCGCTCGCCGGCCTCGCCGCACTGTGCCTGCTCCTCGCCGGGACCCTGTCGCCGCTGCGCGCGCTGCGCGTCGTCGCCCCTCTGGCGCTCGCGGTGCTCACGGTCGCCGCGGGGCTCGCCGCCGCCGGCGAGCGGCTCGGGATTCTGCACATCGTCGGCATGCTGCTCATCATCGCGGTGGGCTCGAACTACGCCCTGTTCTTCGACACCCTCGCGCACCGCGAGCACGCCACCGTACCGCGGACGCTGGCCTCGCTCGCCGTCGCGAACCTCGCGACGGTGGCGGGCTTCGGCGTGCTCGCACTCTCGGGCGTGCCGGTGCTGGCGGCGCTCGGCCGCACCGTCGCACCGGGTGCGCTGCTCGCGTTGCTCTACTCCGCCTGGCTCGCGCGGCTCGGCGCGCCGAGCGCGGCGACGGCGCAGTCCGTGCCCGGCACATGAGCGCCGCGATCCTGGTGGCGGCACACCCCGGGCGCACGGCGGCCCGTCGCGTGCTGCTACTCCCGCCCGCGTATGCGCACCCCGAGGATTTCCTGCGCGAAGGGTTTGCCGAGGCAGTGCGTGCACGCGTCCTCGATGTCGACCTCGTGCCGGTCGCCCTGCGCTTGCGCTCGGTGAGCGACCGCAGTGTCCTCACGGAGCTGGCACGGCTCATCGCCGCCGCGCGCAGCGCCGGCTGTGCGCAGGTGTGGCTCGCCGGCATCTCCCTCGGTGCCTACATCGCGCTGCTGTGCGCCGAGCACGAGCCGCGCGCGGTCGACGGGCTGTGCCTGTTTGCCCCGTACCTGGGCAGCCATATCGTGACGCAGGAAGTAGAGCGCGCCGGCGGGGTGGCAGCCTGGGAGCCGGGGGATCTGGCCCCGGAGGACGAGGAGCGCCGCCTGTGGCGTTTCATCAAGACGCACGCGCACGGGGCGCCGCCGATACACTTGGGTCTGGGACGCGAAGATCGCTTTGGCGCACGCCACCAGCTGCTGGCTGCCGCGCTTCCCGCCGAGCGTGTCGATCTTGTGCCCGGCGGTCACGAATGGCCGGTGTGGCGCCGCCTGTGGGGGAACTTCCTCGATGCCCGCTTCGCCGACACCCGCAGCTGAGGCGCCACGAGCGCGGCCGTACCGGCCCTCGGCCCTGGTGCGCGGCTCGCTGGCGCTGCACCTCGCGGCCGGCTTGGGTCTGGCCGTGCGGCCGCAGCTCTGGCCGTGGGCGCTCGGGGCGGTGGTCGCCGATCACCTCGCCCTCACGGCGGCTGGCCTCTGGCCAAGGGCGAGCCTCCTCGGCCCGAACTGGACGCGTCTGCCCGCGAACGCGGTCGCGCGCGCCGAGATTGCGATCACCATCGACGACGGCCCCGACCCGCAGGTGACGCCCGCGCTGCTGCGGCTGCTCGAGCGCCACACAATCCGGGCGAGCTTCTTCTGCGTCGGCGAGCGGGTGGCGCGCCACCCGCAGCTGGTGCGGGAGATGGCCGCGCATGGGCATGACGTCGAGAACCACAGCCAGCGCCATCTGCACAGCTTCTCGCTCCTCGGCCCGCGCGCGCTGCGCGCGGAGATCGAGCGTGCGCAGGAGTGCATCGCGGCCACGACCGGCGCGGCGCCGCGCTTCTTCCGCGCGCCCGCGGGACTGCGCAACCCGTTTCTCGAGCCGGTGCTGGCGCGCGCCGGGCTCACGCTCGTCAGCTGGACGCGGCGCGGCTTCGACACCGTGAGCCACGACTCCGCACGGGTGCTCGCGCGCCTCACGCGCGGACTGCGCGCCGGCGACATCCTGTTGCTGCACGACGGGCACGCGGCCCGCAATGCCGCCGGTGTGCCGCTCGCTCTCGAGGTGCTGCCGCGCCTCATCGAGTCGGCGCACCACGCGGGCTTGCGGCCGGTGACGCTGCGGGCCGCGCACGCATGAGTGCCGAGCCCGCCCTCGCCTCCCTCATCGACGCGGCCAGCGCGCCCTATCGCGCCGCCGGGCGCTTCGCCTGGCACTTCGCGCGCGGCAAGCTGCGGGGCGACCCGGTGTTCGCCGCCCTTCTCGCCCAGGGACTGCTCGCCGGCCGCGCGCGCGTGCTCGATCTCGGGTGCGGACAGGGACTGCTGGCCGCCTGGCTGCTGGCGGCACACGCACTGGAGGCCGCCAGCGCCTGGCCGCGGAGCTGGCCCGCCGCGCCGCAGCCGCAGCTGCTCCTCGGGGTCGAGATCAATCCGCGCGAGGTTGAGCGCGCGCAGCTGGCGCTCGGCGCCCGGGCGCAGGTCGTGTTGGGAGACATCCGTCACGTAGACTACGCGGCGGCCGATGCGATCGTGATGCTCGACGTGCTGCACTACATTGACTATGCGGCGCAGGAGGCGGCACTCGCGCGCGCGCGCTCGGCTCTCACGCCGGGCGGCGTATTGCTGCTGCGCATCGGCGATGCGGCCGGCGGCGCGCACTTCAGGCTCGGCAAGGCCGTCGATCGGATCGTCGCGCTGGTGCGGCGCGGCCGGTGGCTGCCGCTCTGGTGCCGGCCGCTGCGCGAATGGCTCGCCCTGCTCGAGCGCCTCGGCTTCCGCGCCCGCGTCGTGCCAATGAGCGGTGGGACGCCGTTCGCCGACTTGCTGCTGATAGGAGAGGTGCCGTGACGCCGCTCGCGCTCACGGCTTTCACCGCGACCAGTTGCATCGGGCGCGGCCTCGCTGCCACGCTCGCGGCCCTCGAAGCGCGGCGCGGCGGGCTCAAGCCCTGCAGCTTCGAGACGGTCGCCCTCGACACCTGCGTCGGCGAGGTGCCGGGAGTCGATGACACCCCGCTGCCGCCCGAGCTCGGCGAGTTCGAGTGCCGTAATAACCGCCTCGCACTGCTCGCACTCGCGCAGGACGGCTTCGCGGCGGCGGTAGCCGACTGCGCGGCACGCTCGGGTGCCGCGCGCATCGGCCTGTGGCTCGGCACCAGCACCTCGGGCATTCTCGAGACCGAGCTCGCCTACCGGCGGCGCGATCCCGCGACCGGTGCTCTGCCCGCCGACTTCCGCTACCGCGGTGCCCACAACACTTTCTCGGTGGCCGCGTTCGTGCGGCGTGCCCTCGCCCTCGAGGGACCGGCGGCCGTCATCTCTTCGGCCTGCTCCTCGAGCGCCAAGGTGTTCGCCTCGGCGCAGCGCGCGATCGCGGCGGGTGTGGTCGACGCCGCGGTCGTCGGCGGGGTCGACACGCTCTGTCTCACGACGCTTTACGGGTTTCACTCGCTGCAGCTCGTCGCGCGCGCCCCCTGCCGGCCGTTCGATGCCGGACGCGACGGCATCTCGATCGGGGAGGCTGCAGCATTCGCGCTGCTCGAGCGGCCCGGCGCGCGGCTGCGACCCGACACCGTGCTGCTCCTCGGCTGCGGCGAATCGAGCGACGCCTGGCACATGTCCTCACCCCACCCCGAGGGGCGCGGCGCCCGCGCCGCCATGGAGCGCTCGCTCGCTGCGGCGGGCCTGAGCGCGGCCGCGATCGACTATCTCAACTTCCACGGCACCGGCACGCCGAGCAACGACGCCGCCGAGGCGCGCGCGGTTGCTGCGCTGCTCGGCCCCCGCACTCCTGGCAGCTCCACCAAGGGCGCGACCGGACACGCGCTCGGCGCTGCTGGCTCGCTCGAGGCGGTGATCTGCGCGCTCGCGCTGCGGCACGGCTTCATGCCCGGCGGTGTCAACACCAGCGCGATCGATACCGCGCTCGGCGTCAGCTACCTGCTCGAGAATCGCCCCGCGCGCCTCAAGCACGTCATGAGCAATTCCTTCGGCTTCGGCGGCTCGAACTGCAGCCTGGTGTTCGGGAGGGCCGGGTGAGCGCTACGCTGACGGCGTGGATATCGGGAGTCGGGCTCCTGGGTCCGGGGCTGCGCGACTGGCCGAGCGCCGCGCAGGTACTCGCCGGGGCTGCCGCCTACGAGCCGCGGCCAAGCGTTTTGCCGCCGCTCGAGTGCCTGCCGCCCGCCGAACGGCGCCGCACCGGCAGAGTCGTGCGCCTCGCACTCAGCGTCGGGTTCGAGGCGACGGCGCGCGCGGGCGCCGACGCCGCGCATCTCCCGGCGGTGTTCTCTTCCTCGGGCGGTGACGGCGAGAACTGCCATGAGATCTGCCAGGTGCTCGCCGGCGCCGAGCGGCAGATCTCGCCGACCCGCTTTCATAACTCGGTGCACAACGCCGCATCCGGCTACTGGGGGATCGCTACCGGCGCGACCGCCGCCTGTAACGCGCTCTGCGCGGGCGATGCCAGCTTCGCGGCCGGGCTCCTCGAGGCGCTGGTGCAGCTCGCCATCGAGGAGACGGCGGTCCTCTTCATTGCCTATGATGCGGACTATCCGGAGCCGATGCGCACCGTGCGTCCGATTCCGGACGCGTTCGCAGTGGCGCTGCTCCTGACACCGTCGCTGCGGCAGGAATCGATGACGCAGCTCACGGCACACCTGAGCGCTGCTCCGGCGGAGCTCCTGTCCGACCCGCCTCTCGAGGCGCTGCGCGCACAGGTGCCGGCGGCCAGAGGTCTGCCGCTGCTGCGGCGGATCGCGCGGCGCGAGCGCGCCGCGGTGGTCATCGATTACCTGGAGAGGCAACGCCTGAGTCTCGAGGTGAGCCCGTGCCGCTAGACCGACAGTGGATCGAACAGCACATCCCGCACAAGGGACACATGTGCCTGCTCGAGGAGGTGATTGCGTGGGATGCCGCGCGCATCCGCTGCCGCAGCAACACGCACCGCGCCCTCGATAATCCCCTGCGCGCCCACGGACGTCTCGGCGCCGCCTGCGGCATCGAGTACGCGGCGCAGGCGATGGCGGTGCACGGGGCGCTGATCGCCGCGAGTGCCCCACTCGCCAGCACCGTCTCGAGCCAGCTGCGGCGCAGCATCGGCGACGCCGTCGGCTATCTCGCCAGCGTGCGCAACGTCGCTCTGCACGTGAGCCGGCTCGATGATCTCGAAGAGGAGCTCATCGCCGCGGCGGAGCGGGTAACGGGCGACGGGCGCACCGTGCTCTATGACTTCAACGTGTCGAGCGCCGGAGAACTGCTGCTCTCGGGCCGGGCGAGCATCGTGGTCGCCGCCGCCTTCGGCGCGCAGCCGGTGAGCACCGGAACACACTCATGAGCGCTGCCCGCAAGCGCGCCCTGGTGACCGGCGGGAGCGGGACTATCGGCGGCGCGATCTGCCGCCGCCTGGCGCGCGAGGGACACCATGTCTATGTCCACCGCCACCGGGGCACCGCGGCCGCAAATGCACTGGTGCGCGAGATCGAGGCCGCGGGCGGTCGGGCCGAGGCCGTCAGCTTCGACATCACGGACACCGACCTCACCCGGGCCGCGCTCGAGACCGTGCTCGCCTCCGGGCCCATCCAGATCCTCATCAACAACGCCGGGGTGCACGATGACGCGGTGCTGCCCGGAATGAGCGCCGCGCAGTGGCGGCGCGTGATCGACGTATCAGTCAACGGCTTCTTCAACTCGACCCAGCCGCTCCTCATGCCCATGATCCGCGCGCGCTGGGGCCGGATCGTGAGCGTCTCTTCGATCGCCGCGCTCATCGGCAACAAGGGCCAGGTCAACTACGCCGCGGCCAAGGGCGCGCTCAACTCCGCGACGCGCGCGCTCGCGCTCGAGGTGGCGACGCGCGGCGTGACCGTCAACGCGGTGGCCCCGGGCATCATCGCAACCCCCATGACCGACGGGCTGTTCGATGCGGCGGCCATCGAGCGGCTGGTGCCGATGAACCGCCTCGGCCTGCCCGAGGAAGTGGCCGGCGTCGTCGCCTTTCTCACCTCCGAGGACGCCGCCTATGTGACCGGCCAGGTGCTCGCAGTGAGCGGCGGAATGGCGTAAGGAAGGCGCGGCGTGCGGTAGACTTCCGAGTGCGCTGATTTCAGGGAATGCCAGGGGGATTTCATGCGAGCGCGTGCCATCGTCGGTCTGCTTGTGTTGCCTGCCGTGCTCGCCGCAGCTGCGCCCGACCCGGCGGCGCAGGTGATTGCGAGCCTCGGCCTGCACGTCGCGCCGAATCCGGTGCGCGAGCGCAGCGGCTGGCATCCGCCGCGGGTCATCCTGGTCAACGGCTCCCTCAAGGAGCTGCTGCCACAGCTGCGCCAGACCGCGCCCGCAGCGCGGATCGTCGAGATCGATGCGGCGACGCCGCGCGATATCGCCGCGGCCGATGCGACCTTCGGCGTTTGCAGCGCCGAGGTGCTGAAAGCGGCGCAGCATCTCGAGTGGATCCAGTGGCCCGCTGCCGGCGTCGAGCGCTGCGTGCAGCAGCCCCTGGTGCGCGAGCGGGCGCCGCTCGTCACCAACCTGCAACGTACCATGGGACCCAGCATCGCCGAGCACGTCATCGCGCTGATGCTGGCGTTGAGCCGCCACTTCGAGGAGTTCTATCGCGACCAGGCCCAGGGCCACTGGAAGTCCGAGGACTCCGCTCCGGAGCTCGAGGATGTCGGAGGCAAGACCGTACTGATCGCGGGGCTCGGCGGCATCGGCACCGAGGTGGCGCGGCGCGCGCACGCGCTCGGGATGCGCGTGGTCGCGACGCGCGCCAGCGGCCGTGAGGGGCCGGACTTCGTGAGCTACGTCGGACTGCCCGATGAGTTGCCGAAGCTCGCCAGCGACGCCGACTTCGTCGTCAACTGCCTGCCGCTCACGCCTGAGACGACCGGCATCTTCAACAAGGAGTTCTTCGCGACCATGAAGCGCTCCGCCTACGTCATCAGCATCGGGCGGGGACGGAGCACCGTGACCGCAGACCTCACGGCGGCGCTCACGCAGGGCACCATCGCCGGCGCGGGCCTGGACGTCGTCGATCCCGAGCCCCTGCCCGCCGACAGCCCGCTGTGGCACGCGCCCCATCTGCTCATCACGCCGCACATCTCGGCCAACACCGCGGTGGCAGATCAGGCCCGCAATGCGGTGTTGCTCGAGAATCTGCGCCGCTACGTGGCCGGCGAGCCGATGCTGTCAGTGGTCGACATTTCCAAGGGGTACTGAGCCGCCCCGTCACGCTCGCGGGCGCGGCCTCGGTTCGCCGCCCCGCGCCCTGAGCCAGGAGATGATCCGCTGCGGGATCTGCTCGCGCGCCTTGCGGCTTACATACATGCCGATATGCCCGGTATCGACGGCGCAGGCGGTGTAGTCCGTGCTACCGACATACCGGCCCATGACGGCGCAGGCGGCGGGAGGCACGATGTGATCGGCGCTGGCGTGGAGATTGAGGAGCGGCGCACGCACGCTCTTCAGGTCTACCGCCCGTCCGCCGAGCTCGAGGGTGCCGCGCATCAGGCGATTCTCCTGGTAGAACCAGCGCACGAACTGCGCGAGCGCCACCGCCGCCTGCGGCGGGCTGTCGAAAATCCAGCGCTCCATGCGTACGAAGTCCTCCACGGCCCGCTGATCCGCGCGGCCGGCCAGCAGGCGCACGTACTTCTGCTGCGTCAGCCGAAAGGGCATGAGCGACAGGAACAGCGCGTTCAAGAGCTCTCCCGGAACTCTGCCGGTACGCGCGAGCAGCTGCGTGTCGACCTCCCGCACCCATTTGGAGAGCAGGTCGTCGGGCGTCTGAAAATCGACGGCAGTAGTGAGCGTGACCAGATTCGCGATCTGCTTCGGGTGCAGCGCCGTATAACAGAGGCTGAGGACTCCGCCCTGGCACACGCCGATGAGATCGAGCGCCGACACGCGGTGCGTCTCCAGCAGGTGGCGCACGCAGCCCCCGAGCCCCTGCTCGAGATAGTCGTTCAGGTCGCGCAGCCGATCGCCATCGTCCGGATCCCCCCAGTCGAGGAGATAGACGGTGAAGCCCGCCTCGAGCAGCCGGCGCACCAGCGAGGAATCCGGCTGCAGGTCGAGGATGTAGGGTCGGTTGACGAGCGCGAAGCAGAGGAGGAGCGGCCGGCCGCCGCGGGGCGCGGCGCCTGCCCCGTGCGGTGTCTCCGGCAGGTACTCGTAGAGCGTCGTCCCCTGGTCGCTCCACACGGCGCGGCGGGCCGAGCATCCGACCCGGACGTCGCGCGCCAGGCGCAGCTGCGCGAGCGTCTGCGCGGCGCGGCTGCCGAGCTCGAGAAACAGGCGGGCCACATCGGCCCCGGGAGCGCTCAACGGCGGCCTCGCCGCGCACTTCCCCGCGGACGGCGACCGCCGCCCCGCGCCGCGCGCTTCGCAGGCCGCGGCTTCTCGCGCCGGGGTGCCGCTGCGCCGCGCGCGCCGGTACGCCGGACGGGCCGGGTACGCTCTTCGAGCTGGCGCTTGAGCTCGCGGATCTGGCGCTGCAGGGCGTCGGCTTCCTCCCGGGTCGGCAGCCCCCAGCCGCGCGCCAGGGTGTCGGCCTGCTGGCGCTGCGTGAGGAGTAACGCCATCGCAGTGTTGGTGAGCTGCGACTGCAGACGGCAGAAATCCTCCTGGCGCACGCGGGCTGCATAGGCTTCCTCGGCGCACGCGACCCAGGTCTCGTAGAGAGCGAGCGCGCCTTCGGAGGAAAGATTCGGGCTGCCGCCGGCGCCCATGCGCGCGATGAAGCGCTGCGCCGAGTCCTGCGCAATCGCGCTCCAGTGCCGGGCAAGCTCGCCCTGCAGCTCGCCGAGCTTCATCAGCAGCTCCCACGCGCTCTGCGCCTCTCCTCCCTGCACAGCCGCGGGCCCGAGGGGCAGTGGGCCCGGCGGCCAGCCCGGCACGGCGCGACCGAGTCCCGACGCCGCGGCGAAGGAAGTGCCGGCGGCCGGTGAGCTGCGCAGCCACTGCTCGAACTGCCCGGCGAGGAGCGATCCGAACGAGGTCCAATCGGGCGGCTGCACACCGGAGGGCTGCGCGGTGAAGGTTCTCAGCAGATCGAAAAAGCGCGCGGCCGCAGCCGTGAAGGCGGCATCGGACCCGGGGAAGGCTGCGGTAAAGGGGTTATCGGTCATGTATGCGTCGCAGCAATGCGGTCGAATCGATCATCTGCTTCCACGGTCGAATTGATGATTTCGCCGGTGAAAAACCGCTTTCGCAACAGCGGCGCCGGCCTCCAGGCAACCGTGAGGTACGTCATTGTGCGCCGCATACACCAGAGCTAGTATCCGCGGCCAGGGCTCCCCAAACGGGCCCCTGGACTGGCAAAGAGGCTGCGTCACCATGGCCGAAGAGCGTCTGATACGCAAATACGCCAACCGGCGTCTCTACGACGCGCAGGACAGTCGTCACGTCACGCTCGACGACCTGCGCAAGCTCATCGCCGCCGGCCAGCGCATCAAGGTCATCGACGACAAGAGTGGCGACGACCTGACGCGCAACATCCTGCTGCAGATTATCGCCAGCCAGGAACAGTTCGGAACCCCGGTGCTGAGCACGCAGCTGCTCGAGGCCATCATCCGTTTCTACGGCAACCCGATCCAGCAGATGCTCACCACCTATCTCGAGCGCAGCATCGGCGGGCTGCTGCGGCAGCAGAACGTGATGCAGGCGGAGATGGCCAAGGTGCTCGAGACCCCGATGGCGCCGCTCGCCGAGATGACCCGCCAGAACATGGAGATGTGGGCCAAGATGCAGGCATCGATGCTCTCGGCATTCTCGCCGACCCCGGCGGCAGGCGCAGCCGATAAGCCCGCGACCCCCCCGCAAGGCAAGCGACGCGGTTAACCCTCAAGGAGCGATCACCAGGTGGACGTTCGCGGCAAGACCATTCTCGTGACCGGCGCCGGCCGTGGCATTGGCCGCTCGCTCGCGGAGCACTTCGCCAGGAAGGGCGCCAGGCTCGCGCTCCTCGACACCAACCGCCAAGACCTCGAGGAGACGCGCGTGCGCTGCGTCGCCCTCGGCGCCGTGGCGCGCAGCTACCTCGCCGACGCGGCCAACGAGGACTCGGTGGTGGGCACGCTCGATCAGATCACCAGCGACTTCGGCAGTCTCGACGGCCTCATCAACAACGCGGGCATCGTGCGCGATGCCATGCTGATCAAGGTCAAGGACGGCCAGGTCGTCAGCAAGATGACCCTGGCCCAGTGGCAGTCGGTCATCGACGTCAACCTGACCGGCGTCTTTCTGTGCGCGCGCGAGGCAGCGCAGCGCATGATCTCGCGCGCCACCGGCGGCGTGATCGTCAACATCTCGAGCATCTGCCGCGCCGGCAACGCCGGGCAGACCAACTACAGTGCCGCCAAGGCGGGCGTCATGGCGATGACGGTGGTGTGGGCCAAGGAGCTCGCGCGCTTCGGGATCCGCGTGGGAGCGGTCGCACCGGGCTTCGTGCGCACGCCCATGGTCGAGGGCATGAAGCCCGAGGCACTGGCACGCATGACGGCTCCGATCCCCCTCGGGCGCCTGGGCGAGCCCGATGAGATCGCGCACGCCGTCGGCTTCATCTTCGAGAACGAGCTCTTCACGGGTCGCTGCCTGGAGGTGGACGCCGGTCTGCGCATGTGAGTGCGCGCTCGAGTGTTATTTGAGTGCGATGCAAAAATATCTGAAAGAATAATGCTCGACTTAAAAGATATATAGATTATATATATCAATAACTTATATTATATCTGCGGCGTTGAATTCCGGTGCTACAGTTTTCTCTTGCACTGCATACAAAAGCATGTAGAATGCTCCCCATGGAAACCCCATACCGGAGCACACACATGATCGACCGTAACTTCGACCCCAGCACCCTGATCACTGCGACCCGTGAGGCCTTCGCGCCCGTCATCAAGGCGCAGCAGGAAGGCTTCAAGACACTCGAGCGTCTGGCGCGCCTGCAGTACGCCGTTGCCGGCGACGTCCTCGAGTCGAGCCTCGCGCGCATGAACGCGACGTTCGCGGCCGCCACGGCCAGCGAGCTCGTGAGCAAGCAGACCGAGCTGCACACTCAGCTCGTCGACAAGCTGCGCGAGCGCGCCCAGGAGTTCTCGACGGTGACGTCCGAGATCCAGGCGAAGTTCAGCCAGATGGGCAACGAGTTCGCCTCCAAGGCAGTGCACACCCGCAAGGCTGCCTGATATCTTGGCGGTATCCCGCGCCCCGGGGGTGATGGCACCCCCGGGCGCGACTCTTGAGGGGACTCCGCCCTTGACGACCCACACGAATAAGAAGCCCGACGCGCCGTCCGGCGCCGGGCCTGAATTGAAAGCCGACATCGAGCGCCACCTGCGCGCCCAGCTCGCCGCCCTCACCGGCGGACTGGCACCGGATGACTACGCACGCGCCTGGTGGGAGTGGTACCTCAATGTGGCCACCCACCCTCCCCGCCAGGCCGATCTGGCGCGCAGCGCCTACGAGAAGATGCTCGACAGCTGGCAGTTCGCCACCCAGGCCGCCTCCGGCGCGCCGCTCTCGCCCGGCCACGCGGACCGGGGCTTTGCCGACCCCGCCTGGAACACCTGGCCGTTCAACGTCTACGCCCGTGCCTACAACAACTGGGCGAGCTGGTGGCAGCAGGCCCTCACGCAACCGGGCGGCTCGGATCACGAGCTGGCGCGGGCCAGCTTCGCCGGGCGGCTGCTGATCGACGCCGCGTCGCCTGCGAACTTTCTGCACACCAACCCGGAGCTGCTGAAGCGCACCGTGGCCGAATCCGGCCAGAACCTGATCCGCGGGCTCAAGCACTGGGTCGAGGACGCGCAGCGCATGTCGAGCGGCGGCCGCACACCCGCGAGCGAGCAGTTCGAGGTCGGCAAGAACGTGGCCGTCACGCCCGGCAAGGTCATCTTCCGCAACCGGCTCATCGAGCTGCTGCAGTATTCACCCGCGACTCCGAGCGTCTACGCCGAGCCGATCCTCATCACGCCGGCGTGGATCATGAAGTACTACATTCTCGATCTGTCGCCGCAGAACTCCCTGGTGCGCTACCTCGTCGACAAGGGGCACACCGTCTTCATGATCTCCTGGAAGAATCCCGACGCGACCGACCGGGACCTCGGGGTCGATGACTACGTGCAGCTCGGCTTCCTCGATGCGCTCGCCGAGGTGCGCCGCACCGTCGCGGATCACAAGGTGCACGCGGTCGGCTATTGCATCGGCGGGACGCTGCTCGCAATCGCCGCCGCGCGGCTTGCCGCCGCGCAAGATCACTCCCTCGCGAGCGTCTCGCTGTTCGCCGCCCAGGCCGATTTCAGCGAGCCCGGGGAGCTCTCGGTATTCATCACGCCGAGTCAGATCGCGATGCTCGAGGCGATGATGAACAAGACCGGCGTGCTCGAGAGCGAGCGCATGGGCGGGGCGTTTGCGCTGCTGCGCTCGCGCGATCTCATGTGGGGACCGGCGGTGGATCAGTACGTGCGCGGCGAGCGCCCCAGGGTCAACGATCTCATGGCCTGGAACGCCGACGGCACGCGCATGCCGTGCCGCATGCACAGCGAGTACCTCGAGCGGCTCTATCTCAAGAACGAGCTCGCCCGCGGAGAATTCTCCTCGGGCGGCGCTGTGGTCGACCTGAAGAAGCTGCGGCTGCCGATGTTCGTGGTCGGCACCGAAACCGACCACGTGGCGCCCTGGCATTCGGTGTACAAGCTGCGCGCCCTGACCCGCAGCTCCGACTATACCTTCCTCCTGACGAGCGGCGGACATAACGCCGGCATCGTGAGCGGCCCGGTGCATCCCCGGCGCCGCCACCGCGTACTCACCTGGTCGGACGCAACCACGACGCTCACGCCCGCGGAGTGGCACAAGCGCGCGCCGTTGCACGACGGTTCCTGGTGGCCCGCCTGGGAAAAGTGGCTGAGCGAGCACTCCTCAGCGCGGCAGCTACCGGCAAGCGCGTTGTCGCCGGGCGCTGCGGGCAAGGGCGCGCTCGAGGACGCGCCCGGAAGCTACGTGCGCGGCTGAGACTTGAGCCGCAGGGTGATTGGACGCCCACCGAAAATCGGCGTACTAATGTGCTGCAAAGTCAGAGCCTGATCAGAAGGTAACGGTGTACAGGCCATGAGCACCACTACTCGAGTCGCATATGTCACCGGGGGCATGGGCGGCATCGGCACCGCAATCTGCCGCCGCCTGGCGAAGGAAGGCTACGCGGTCATCGCCGGGTGCGGACCCGGCTCGCAGCGCAAGGACCGCTGGCTCGCCGAGATGCGCGCCGAGGGGCTGAACCTTCACGCCTCGGAGGGCAACGTGTCCGATTGGGAGTCCACCAAACGCGCCTTCGAGGTCGCGCGTGCCGAGGTGGGGCCGATCGACATCCTCGTTAACAACGCCGGCATCACGCGCGACGGCATGTTCCAGAAGATGACCAACGACATGTGGCACGCGGTAATCGAGACCAACCTCAACTCGCTCTTTCACGTCACCAAGCAGGTGATCGACGGCATGCTCGAGCGCGGCTGGGGCCGGATCGTCAACATCTCCTCCGTCAACGGCCAGCGCGGCCAGTTCGGGCAGACCAACTATTCAACCGCCAAGGCCGGCATTCACGGCTTCACCATGGCGCTGGCGCAGGAGCTGGCCGGACGGGGTATCACCGTCAACACCGTCTCGCCCGGCTACATCGGCACCGACATGGTGAAGGCGATCAAGCCCGAGCGGCTCGAGAAGATCGTCGCCGGCATTCCGGTGAAACGCCTCGGAACGCCGGAGGAGATCGCCTCGATCGTCGCCTGGCTGGCGGGCGATGAGTCCGCCTTTGCGACCGGCGCCGACTTCTCGCTCAACGGCGGCCTGCACATGGGCTAGGGCGCGAAAGCCCGCCCGTGAAGATCTGCGTCGTCGGTGCGGGAGCCATCGGCGGCTTCCTCGGTACCCGCCTCGCCCTCGATCCGGGCAATGCCGTGGCCGCGCTCGCACGCGGCACCACGCTCGTGTCGCTGCGCGATCATGGCTGGCGACTGCACCAGAACGGCGAGCTGCTGCAAGCGCCGGCGGCCACCGTCTCCGACGACGCGCGCGAGCTCGGGCCGCAGGATCTCGTGGTCCTCGCCCTCAAGTCACAGGCTCTGCCCTCGCTCGCACCTTCGCTCGCGCCGCTCCTCGCGGCCGGCACGATCGTCATGCCGGCGATGAACGGCGTGCCGTGGTGGTTCGCGGCGGGAGTCGCGGCGCTCGGACCAAAGCCGCTCGAGAGCGTCGATCCGGGCGGGCGTATCGCGGCGGCGATCCCGCTCACGAGCGTGGTCGGCTGCGTGGTGCACGCCAGTGCGGCCGTGACCGAGCCCGGCGTCACCACGCACCGCATGGGCCGCGGGCTCATCGTGGGCGAGCCCTCGGGCGGCGACTCGGCGCGCGTCGCGCGGCTCGGCGAGCTTCTCAGCCGCGCCGGCTTCGAGGTCAGCTGCTCGCCGCGCATCCGCTACGACATCTGGTACAAGCTCTGGGGCAACATGACCATGAACCCGGTCTCGGCGCTCACCGGCGCGACGACCGATCGGCTGCTCGACGATGAGCTGGTGCGTAGCTTCTGCGCCGGCGCCATGCAGGAGGCCGCCGCGGTCGGCGCCCGCATCGGCTGCGACGTGCGCGAGTCGGCCGCGGATCGCCAGGCCGTGACGCGCAAGCTCGGCGTCTTCAAGACCTCCATGCTCCAGGACGTCGAGGCGGGGCGCACGCTCGAGCTCGACGCACTGGTGGGCGCGGTGCGCGAGATCGGCCAGCGCGTCGCGGTGGCAACGCCGATGATTGACGCGCTCCTTGGACTGACGAGACTCTTCGGACAGGTGCGGGGCCTCTACCCGCTCGATCGGCCGCGCTGAGTGCACCGCTCAGGTCGCGCGGGCCGGGTCCGCGCGGCACAATTGTGCCGGGCATTCGCGCGCCCTGCTCCTCTGAAGGAAAAGCCATGCGCTGGTCGCTACCCGCGGTGCAGAGCCTCACGGCCGGATATGCCGACACCGGCGGCTTCCTCGCCCTCAAGGGGCTCTTCACCTCACACGTCACCGGAAATTTCGTTACGCTCGGCGCGGCACTGGTGTTCGGCAACAGCGGTGCGCTGGCGAAGACGCTCGCCCTACCCATTTTCTGCCTCGCGGTGCTGCTGTGCCGGCTGCTCGCGTTTCGTCTCAAGGCGGCGCGCCGGCCGGTGCTGCGCAGTCTCCTGAAACTACAGTTGCTGCTGTTCGTTGCCGTCGCCGCACTCGCGGCCTGGCGAGGACCGTTCGAGGATCCGGACGCGGGATGGGCGCTGCTCGTCGGCATGACGCTCGTTGCGGCGATGGCCATGCAGAACGCCGCGCATCGCGCCCACCTGGCCCACACGCCGCCCTCGACCGTCATGACGGGCACGACCACGCAGATCATGCTGGACCTGGCCGAGATGCTGCACGGCGTGCGGCCGGAGGCGGCGGCGATCACGCGCGCGCGCCTCGCGCGCCTCACACTGAGCGTCGCGGTGTTCGCGGCCGGCTGCGGCCTCGCCGCGCTAGGCTATGCGTACGTCGGCAAGTGGTGCTTTGTCGTGTTGCCGCTGCTTGGCATCGGCACGCTCAGCCTGCGGACGGAAATCGCCGCGGCCGACGCCCATAAATAAGTCGCCTCTGAGCGCGGTGAGCTTCCGGTTATGGGTTCATAACATACCGAACTACCGCTGCGGCTGCGGCCTCGGCGAGAATCGGCTCATGCTGGCGCGCTGGCTCTCGAATCATGTCCCGCCTGAAGGCGAGCAGGAGCTCGCGCTGCTCAATCGCGCGTTCGAGCCGCTATCAGCGAGCGAACGAGTTGCGCGCGCGCTCGAGCTGCTCCCGGGCACACATGTGCTGACTTCTAGCTTCGGCGCGCAGGCGGCTGTCACCCTCCATCTCGTGACGCGCGCCCGCCCGCGGATCCCGGTGGTGCTGATCGACACCGGGTACCTGTTCCCGGAGACGTACCGCTTCGTCGATGAGCTCACGCAACGGCTCGGCCTCAATCTCAGGGTGTTCCGCTCCGAGGCGTCGCCGGCCTGGCAGGAGACACGCTTCGGCAAGCTATGGGAGCAGGGGCTCACCGGCATCGAGCGTTACAACCGCATCAACAAGCAGGAACCGATGGAGCGCGCGCTGGCGGAGCTCGGCGCCGAGACCTGGATCTCGGGCCTGCGCCGCTCGCAAGGACCGACGCGCGAGCACATCGCGCCGATCGAGCTCAAGCGCGGTCGCTACCGCGTACATCCGATCTTCGACTGGACTGACCGGCAAGTGGGCCGCTACCTCAGCGAGCACGGGCTCCCGTACCATCCGCTGTGGGACCGGGGATATCTCTCGATCGGCGACTGGCATACGACGCGCTCCCTGGCCGAAGCCGGCTCGGTCGAGGGGCTGCGGTTCTTCGGCCTGAAACGCGAATGCGGACTGCACGAGCCCTGAAGAGATCCTTCGGTCGCGACCTCACCCTGCCTGCAGCATGCGTGCGGCAGCCAGCACCAGCATCGCGGCGATCAACGAGCGCGTGATCGGCTGCGGCAAACGAACAACCACCCGTGATGCGAGCAGTATGCCGGGTATCGAGCCGATCAGCAGGCAGGCCAGCAAGGAGAGATTCACGTGCCCGAGCGCGGCATGGCCGATTCCCGCGATCACGGTGACCGGTAACGCGTGCGCGATGTCGGTGGCGACGAGGCGATCCGGCGGCAGCCGCAGCGGATAGAGCCAGATCAGCGCCACGGTGCCGAGCGCGCCTGCGCCCACCGAGGTCAGGGTTACGGCAGCACCGATCAGCATTCCGGTCAGCACCGTGAGCAGCACCTGCCGCCGCTCGAGACGGCCGCTCGAGGCCGCGAGGCGCAGGCCGAGGAGCCTCAGCGGGCGATGCAGAAACATGCAGATCGCGGTGATCGCGAGCATTACCGCCAGCGCGCGCGAAATCAGATGGTCGACGAGCAGCGGACTGCGGGCCGCCGAGAACCCGGCGATCGCGACCGCGGCTCCGGGAATGCTTCCGAGGGCCAGGCGGCCGACGAGTCGCCAGTCGACCCGCCTGCTGTAGCCGAACGAGGCGGTAGCGGCGACCTTGGTAATCGCGGCGAACCACAGGTCCGTGCCCACGGCCACGGTGGGTGACTGACCGAAGGCCAGAATCAGAAGCGGCGTCATGAACGAGCCGCCACCCACGCCGGTCAGGCCCACCATCAGGCCCACGAGCAGGCCGGCCGCGACATACAGGAAGGGATCGGCCATGTCGCCAGTCTAACCGCGGGCGTCACACTCCCGGTGCGGCTCGTTCGAGTTTGTGGTTATGAGCCCATGCGGGGCGAGAATGTACCGGACCTTGAACGAGGGGCCGCGGCGTGCGAGGGTTGCCCCGATCCCGTGAAAGAGACCGCCATGATCGACAAGGCTCTATTGGAGCAGGCCTGGAAAACCGTGCGCGGCGCGGTGCGCTGGACGCCCCTGCTGCACTCGGACTACCTCGACTCGGTGGTCGGGGCGCGGGTGTTCCTCAAGGCGGAATCGCTGCAGATCGGCGGCTCGTTTAAGATGCGAGGCGCTCTGTTCCGCGTCAGCTGCCTGTCCGAGGAGCAGCGCCGCCACGGCGTCGTCGCCTTCTCCTCCGGCAACTTCGCCCAGGCGCTTGCGCTCGCCGGCCGCCGTGCCGGCGTTCCGGTGACGATCGTCATGCCGGGCGATGCGCCGCAGCGCAAGATCGAGCTCACACGCCGCGCCGGGGCGACGGTCGTGCTCACCGACCATGGCACGCGCAATCGCGAGGAAGTCGCCAGCGAGCGCGCACGCGCGCTCGCCGAAGAGCATGAATATGCGCTGCTGCATCCGTTCGACGATCCGCTGGTGGTCGCCGGGCAATCGACCCTCATGCGCGAGGTGCAGGTCGACGCCCGTCGGGATCAGATGCACATCGACGCCGTTCTCTGTCCGGTCGGCGGCGGCGGACTGATCGCCGGGACGGCGCTCGCGGAGAAGCACTTCGGCCAGGGCGCGGAGGTGATCGCGGTCGAGCCCGAGGCGTGCGATGACATGCGCCGCTCTCTGATCTCGCACCGCCGCGAGCGCAATGTCGGCACGCCGCAGACCATCTGCGACGCGATGCAGGCCGTGAGTCCCGGCGCCGTGCCGTTCGAAGCAGCGGAGCATCTGATCTCGCGCGGCATCACGGTCGATGACGGCGCCGTGCGCCGCGCCATGCGCATCGCCTTCGAGGAATTCAAGATCGTGCTCGAGCCGAGCGGCGCGATCGCGCTGGCCGCGGCCCTCGAGCGCCGGGACGAATTCGCCGACCGTACCCTGGTACTGCTCTGCTGTGGGGGGAGCGTCTCGGTCGAGGACTTGCTGCGACTCACCTCCCGCACGCACTAGCGGGGTCAGCTAAGCCTTTCCCGGGCCCGACAACCTGCGCCGGATCCTATGCTGGACCGGTGCCAGCTCACGATTGTATTGGCGTCCCCCAAGGGGATTCGAACCCCTGTTATGGCATTGAGGCCCCTGCCAGCCCCGCCTACGCCCGGCGCAGGCCAATCGATGGGTTCTGAGAATCATCGGAAATATTGTCATTACCTATGTATTGACATTACAAGGAGAGACAGACATGTTGCAACCATGGCCAGCGAGTCAAAGCTCTCTCAGCTCCAGATCCGCGTATCGGAGGCTGAGAAATCCGCGATTCGTCGTGCAGCCGAGCGGGCCGGCATGGACATGTCCGCGTATGTGCTCAGCCGCGTACTCTCGGTCCCGGGGCGCGAGTTTCAGCAGGCGCTCAGAGCGCTAAATGGGCGTGCCGCGCCCTCCTTTGCACTCGCTGAGATCAACTCGCTTCTGTCGCGGCTCACCGCGTCTGAGCTAAACGATGCGGTCGCGGGCACGCCGGAAGTCGTGCTATCGCCCTTTCTCGCTAACTACGTCTCGGCGATGGTCGAGGCCGCGTGTGAAAAAAGCGGGATCGCGGTGCCCGCCTGGACGCGGAGAGTCGCGCCGCTCGATGAGCCGGCATTTGGCTCTACGTTGGAGTCGCTTCGGCTGCACCTCCTAACGAACTCTCCAGCCCCCTTCCGGCGCCGCAATATCTTCATCGGCTCGAGCCTTGGCGATCGAGTGTGACGTGCCGGCGCTTGCGCAAGGTGACATTCGGCGCCTGTTCAAACTCCTGAACGAGGAGCTGCGCCAGTCAGGGACTCGCGGGGAGTTATATCTCGTAGGCGGCGCAGTCATGTGCCTGGCATACAACGCGCGGCTGTCGACCGCCGATGTGGACGCTATCTTTCAGCCGACCGCGCAAGTGCGCAAAGCGGCGGCGCGAGCGGCGGCGAAGGCAAACCTTGCGGCCGATTGGCTCAATGACGGCGTCAAGGGGTACTTGAGTCGGGAGGGAGACTTCGCGCCGTTTCTCGAGTTAGATCATCTACGCGTCATGGTCGCTCGGCCAGAGTATCTGCTCGCGATGAAGTGCCTCTCGATGCGGATCGGCGCCGAGTTTCATTACGAGGAGGACGTGCGCTTCCTGCTACGCCTACTCGATATTCGATCTTACGATCGGGTCATTGCGGTTATTGCGAAGTACTATCCACTGGAACGATTTCCGCAGAAGTCGATGTATGCACTTGAGGAGCTTCTGCCGAAGCGATAGCAGACGGCGCTGTGTCGGAGTAGTCAGGGCTTTGGACCCCGTAAACTATTGATTTTGTGGCGTCCCCAAGG
>Ga0210399_10000498_pt1 | contig 31610 bp, 25 predicted proteins | sample IncBWC14MmetaG_FD_150865 | JGI IMG/M metagenome (GOLD analysis project Ga0210399, IMG submission 150865) | Forest soil microbial communities from Barre Woods Harvard Forest LTER site, Petersham, Massachusetts, United States - Inc-BW-C-14-M | ecosystem: Environmental > Terrestrial > Soil >... | reverse complement strand
AAGTTCAGCATGGCTTCGTCGGCCCGGCGAAAGTAGTCGCCCGACTCGGCGCCGGGCTTCAGCGTGTTTCTGTAATCATCCAGGGCACGCGACAACAACTGCGATCGCTTTTGCTTCCCGTGAAGAGGTGGGGGGAGGCGCTTCATGCGCCAATAAGCAAAGCTTTCCAAGTTGAGCCCTGACAGGATGTTGACCTTCGACCACGCCTTGATCAGATAAATAACACCGTCGTTATCGAAGCCGCCCCGTTTCATGAAACCGTCGAGCGTATCGATCATTTCATCCAGATCCGCAACTGCCAGGTCCAGATTCTTGTAGTTCGCGAAGTCTCCGTACTCCGGCATGTGAGCCCTCCGGCTTTGAAATGGCGCTAAGGTTGAAGTCGTGCGTTTGGCGGGTCAGCCCAAAAGCCTCCGGTTCATCGAGTTGGCGACGCGGACGGACTAGCTCCCAGCTGTACACATCGTCCTCTGTTGATTCTCTTTCGTCGCCGTCCCTCCCGGACCCCCTCGAGCCTTTGGGCTGGCTCCTCCCCCAGTGAGCGTGATACTGGCCCTGACGGCGCTATTCGACAATAGCCCCCGTCTTAAAATTGGCTTAAATCTCCATGAACGCCGTAACTGGTTGGAAAGAACGCGCACAATTCTTTCAAGTACAATGACGGGCACCCCTTGATGGGGTTGGTATGTCACCCGATCTCATACGCCTCGCGGACAATCTCGAGCTGGATCGGCGCGCCTACCAACTCCGCCGCTCCGGCAGCCCGGTGAAGTTGTCACGCATCCCCATGGAACTCCTGTTCCTATTGGTCGAGCGGCGCGGCGAAATGGTCACGCGTGACGAAATCGGAGAGCGGATCTGGGGTAAAGACGTCTTCGTCGATCAGGACAACAACATCAACGCCGCCATCCGCAAGCTGCGTCAGGTCCTTGACGACGATCCCGAGCAGCCAAAGTTCATCCAAACCGTCACCGGCAGGGGATACCGGTTCATAGCGCCGGTGCCGGAAGCTCCCACTGTGACCCAGAGCGAAGAGGCGGTCCCTGAGCGGCCAACTCAGAACGGGGTATTCGTCGACCGGCGAGCCGTCCCCACTCCTCTCCCGCCCGCTCGACGACTCCGGCTCATTCTTCCCGCGCTCGCCATCCTCCTCGTCGCCGCTGGCTTTTATTTTCAGTGGTTTCGTTCCCGCCCTCGTCCCCAGGCCGCCGTCCGACTCATGCTCGCGGTCCTTCCCTTCGAAAACCTCACCGGCGACGCGGCCCAGGACTATTTCAGCGACGGCCTCACCGAAGAAATGATCGCCCAACTCGGCAACCTCGATCCGCAGCATCTGGGAGTCATCGCCCGGACTTCCGTTATGCACTACAAGGGCACGCCTAAGAAATTGGACCAGATTGGCAGCGAACTCGGAGTCCAGTACGTGCTGGAAGGCAGCGTGCGGCGGAGCTCCGACCAAGTCCGGATCACGGCCCAGCTCATTCAGGTCAAAGATCAGAGCCACGTCTGGGCACGGCAATATGATCGCGGACTCAGCAACCTGCTCACTCTTCAGGGCGAGATCGCACAGGAAGTTGCCCGGGAAATTCCCCTCCGCCAGGTTGACGCTAAAGCGGTTGTCTTGGCCCATCAGGCGCATCAACCCGTCCATCAACCCACTCTCGGCCCTCAGGAATATGACGCTTACGACCTCTACCTCAAGGGCCGCTACTTCTGGAATAAGCGCACGCCCAAGAGCCTTGAACAGGCCATCGAGTGCTTTCAGCAGGCCGTCGCCAAAGATCCAAACGACGCCCGCGCTTACGCCGGTCTGGCCGATTCTTACGCGCTGCTGAGTGGCTACACTCAGACTCCGCCAACCGAGTCGATGCCCAAGGCGCGCGCCGCTGCCCTGAAGGCGCTGCAACTCGACGAAGGCCTTGCCGAGGCCCACACTTCTCTGGCTCTAATTACGGAAAACTTCGATTGGGACTGGAAAACCGCCGAGAAGGAATACCGCCGCGCCATCGAACTCAATCCCAACTACGCGACCGCCCATCACTGGTATGCCGAATTCCTCACGTGGCAGGGGCGGTTCGACGAAGCCTTCGCGGAGAGTGAGCGCGCCCGCCAACTCGATCCTCTCTCGCTGATTATTGCCACCGACCATGCCGCCATCCTCATCTACTCACGGCAGTATGACCGTGCCATCGCACAGTGCCGCACCGTCTTCGACATGGAACCGGACTTCCTGCGGGCCCACATAGTGGCAGGTGCGTATGTAGAAAAGGGACAGTTTGCGGATGCGCTCGCCGACCTTGACCACTGGGATGATGGGCCCTGGGCGTGGGCGTGGCGGGCCTACGTTTACGGCCGCGCTGGCCAGCAACCGCAAGCCCGGCGTGCCTTAGAAAAATTGCAGCTGCTTTACCGCACACAACATATCGGACCTGACCCCATTCTCTGGGCCTACATCGGCATGGATGACAAGGACGAAACCTTCGCCTGGTTCGAAAAAGCCTACTCCGAGCATTCCAATTTGCTCACTGGCCTCAAAGTGAACCCCGCCTACGACCCCCTCCGCGCCGACCCCCGCTTCCAGGACTTGTTGCGCCGCGTGGGGCTCGCCCCCAACTGAAGCCCGGGGGGTGCCCCATTCTTGTCGCGTTCTTTGCGACCGAGTCTGCCCTGAGCTTGTCGAAGGGATGGGGACTTTGACTTTCGGCTTTGAGACTACCCTCCGAACCCAAACGGATTAAACACCCCAACCTGCAACTCTCCGAAATCCCGCTCGTTCCGCGTCGCCACCTGCAGACCGTGAACCCGCGCCGTGGCCGCAATCATCGCATCTTCGATTAACTCCGGAGACTTCCCGGCCTTGATCCGTGCCCACTCGCGGAAACAGGCCGAGTCCATGGGAATCACGGGAAATGTCCCCTCTGTGACCATCAGCCAGTTCTCGATCTCCGCAGCCTTGGCTGGGTCATTCTTTCGCGTGAGTTCGGCACCCGCCTGTAGCTCTCCGATGGTCACTGCCGACAGGAATACTTGCTCGGGCCGGAGGGTATCCATCCACGCAAGCACCGCGCCGTGCGGTTTGCGTTTGCGCAATTCGGAAACGACGTTGGTATCGAGCAGATATCGAGTCACTGGATCTTGAGCGCCTATTTAAACTCCGGTCCGCTGAAATCGATCGCCGGGCGACTCTTCCATCCGCCGCGCTTCGGCACAATATCTTCAAACCGCGGCCCTTCGCCCAGCAGCCACTCCTTGATGTTCGGCCGGCTGTCGCGCTGCAGTCGCCGCCATTCTTCCATCGGAACCAGCACCGCCGCCTCCACCCCCCGGCGCGTCACCACCTGCGGACCCTTCTTTAGCGCAGCGTCCAGAAATTCGCTGAACCGCGCCTTGGCCTCCTGCAATTGCCATGAGTTCATGATCGCGCCTCTTCTTCTCTCTCAGTATATGACTAGTCATATAACTAGTCAAGCAACAGAGAAGCATAAACTTTTCCACAACCTTCCACAGAAATAATCTCATCGGTAATAATATACTTGCGGAATCAAACAGACAAGCGCACAATTTGGGAGGTGGAGGAGGTGGGGGCTTTGACGATAGCGCACCGTCGGATTCTGAAATGAAACTGATTGTTTCAAATAAAAGCAATCGGCAAGTCAATATGGCCGCCCAGCGTATGGTTGAGTGGTTGCATAACGATGAAGAACTGGAGCAGGAAGATTTTGATACAGTCGCGGCTTTCCGGGCTGCACATGCATATCCTCTCCGGGTTGTAACCTCTCTTCTCAGGCAACGCGCCCAAGCGGTGGATTCCTCCGCTACAGTTTACGCTCGCGCTAAGAGAATGATTTCCATCATTTTGAAACTACAGCGCACTCCAACGATGCAGGTGACGACCATGCAAGATATTGGAGGATGCCGCGCAGTAGTTGATTCCATTGGGTCGGTAGCTAGGTTGACGGAGCAATTTAGGCGCATGAAGCCTGACTTAGACGATCCGAAAGAATTCGATTACATTACACAGCCGAAGCCAGATGGCTACCGCAGCATTCATTTTGTGGTTAAGTACAGACCGAAGAGCAAAGCGTATTCTTATTTGCCGAGTCGCCGAATAGAACTTCAAATCAGATCAGCATTACAGCATAAGTGGGCTACCGCATTGGAGACCATTGATCTTTTTACCGCACAAACTCTAAAGGCTGGAGGAGGACAGTACTCGTGGAAGAGATTTTTTGTTTTAACTTCAACCCTGTTCGCAATGAAGGAGGATTGCCCCATTGTCCCCGGCTCCGTAGCCAGCGACGACGCTCTCTTGCAGGAAATACGGGGTCTGTGGAGAGGAATAAGAATACGGGAACAATTCGATGGATGGATTACTGCTGCACAAACCCTCATTCCCCAGGAACATGGGACTAATGCGACCTATCTGGTTGAAGTTGATGTAGATCAAAAAGCTACTACCGTAAAGGGGTTCTCTGATGTAGGAGATGCGTATCAAGCTTATGCCGATGCGGAACAAAAAAATAGACAGATCAGGAATAGAACCGCAGTTCTTGTGTCTATGCAGTCTGTTAACCAGTTGCGGGGAGCATTCCCTAGTTACTATGGTGACACCAAAGCGTTCTTAGACGAAGTTGAGGGCCTAATAAAATGACAATTAGGAACAGCGATCAATTCGACAACTTTGACCATACAATGCGGAAACTGATGAGCGTTTCGCATAGCGAAATCAAAGCCAAGCTAGATGCCGAGAAAGCCGCAAAGAAATCAAAGAGAGACCAACCAAAGCCGCGCAGTAAGGAAGATTTGAATGATAGAAGATAAAGTTCCAGAACAATTCGACTGGGTGCATGCGCGTTCCGAATGCTCGCTAGGTAAAGTATTCAAAGAATTGGAACAAGGCGTGCGCGAGGATATAGATATTGCGCAGTCCCTTGTTCCTGTTCGTTACCAAACCAAGTTTGATGTTGTTAAGGCCGTGAATACTAGGTTTTCTGCGACGCGGGCAGATGATCCGATGACGGCCTTTACGCGCTCAGTAGACTTCGTGTGCAGCAAGGGGCAGATAACCGTATACGACGACAAAGATGCAGAGATGTTTGCGGCTATCCTTACTCTCAGCAATGATGGTAAGTGTCGCCTTGTCGTCGATGGTAAAGAATTGACGCAATGGCAATTCCGGCGGATGGCTCTGGAGAAGCTATTCTTCAGTTCGTCCGAGTGATTTCTCCGGGCCGCGTTTGCGGCGAAAAGGATTAGAAGGGATTCGTTTCTCCCACCTTGCCAGTAACTTCGGCAAAAGTGAGGCGCTTCCCGATGACTTGCGACATGGCGATATTAAAGCGATCCGCGTCATTCAGTTCATTGCCGTCATCATCCTTTCGATTGTTGAATCTGAATGCTTGTTCATCTACGTAGCGGAACAAATGAAAAGGCTCAACGGCAACGTAAGTTCCACCAAGGCCGCGCTTCAGCAGCGACCAGAAATTTTCAATGCCCTGAGTGTGCACGGTGCCGGATACATAGCCTTGCAGGTGGTTAACGACCAGATGAAAGAATTTTTCATTCAGTCCGGTGTAGCCGGGGAATTCGTCGGTCATAATCCAAGTTCCCGGCATAACGTTCTCGTCAACGATCTCGCGCATTTTCTTTGCTCGGCGTTCCCCGATCACCTGAGCCTTTACCTTGCCGCCGCGCTCAAGCATTCCAAACACGGCAGTCTTGGCGTTGTACTTTCCAAAATCGGTCATACGCTGACGGCGCGACTTATGCATGTTTCGCGCTTTGCCGCCGATAAAAGTTTCGTCGATCTCAACTTTGTTCTTATCGCCACCGCCCAGCTTGCCGCCATCCTTGCTCTGCAATCCCAAACGGATGCGATGCAGCATAAACCATGCGGACTTCTGGGTGACTCCGATTGCGCGTCCTACTTCGTAAGAGCTGATACCGTTGCGGCAGTTCGACAGCATCCAAACCGCAACCAACCACTTCTCCAGCGGAATCGGCGAGTCCTCGAAGATGGTTCCAACCTTCGCGGAGAACTGGCGCTTTGGATGTACGCTCTTGCACTGCCACTTGCGCTGATTGTGAAGGAACACAACGTCATTCCGGCCACAGGTCGGGCAGGTAACGACGCCATCCGGCCAGTGAAGCAGGGTCACGTAGGCGAGTGCGTTGTCAGGATTCGAGTAAAAGACTACCGCTTCCTGCAAGGTCTTTGGTTGCTTGTGTTTGCCGTCCATGTAGCAAATATTAGCCCCTTGCTGTTGATTTGTCAAGTATATTATTGCCATCTCATCCCTTGTGACGTACAACCTTGACCGAGGATACAGAAAGAGCACACTGACGTCGTGCGCGAACACTCCAATCCAATTGCGAGACCGCAGCAGAGCGGGGGCGTTCGCGTTCTTCCAGGATCGACCCCTAAGTCCTTATTCCGGGATATTTTGCGTGCAAGATCATTGTTCCCAATATTTTATGAGCAGCCGCCCGTTCAAAGACCGGTAAGTTGCACGAAATCAATAGTTTGGCGAGTTCGATGAAAAAAAATGTGACCGAAGCCAGGCTACTTCCCTTCCAGATTGATGTCTCCCACACCCACATGCGCCCGCAGTTCGTACTTCCCGTCGCCATGATACTTCAGCGTCTTGCCCAGCCAGCCGCTGGTCTCGCCGTAGCCGTCGCCATTCACATCGCCGATGCCCGAGCTCGCGCTCACCAGTCGGTATCCCGCGCGCCCGTTGGACACGCGGATGTCGCCGACGCCCAGACTAAGATCCTTGTCGCCCTCCACGTCTTCCACCGTCAGGTCGCCAACCTTCTCATGCACGTCGAGATTGGTGTTCTGCGGCACTTCGAGTTCCACGTCAAACTGCGTGTTGCCGCCCGACGACGCGTGAAACTCAATCGTGGCATCTTTGCCGTGGACGTCGAAATCCACATTCGCTTCTTTCACGTTCTTCTCGCGGCGCGACTTAATCGTGTAGTGCAGGCTGATCTTATTGGTGTCCCCGCGCTTGATGTGCATGTCGCCCACACTCACGCGCACATGCACGAAGCCGCCAGCGGCAAAGTCGCGGGCATCGCTACGCGTCTCCTCATAGTTCCAGTCGTTGGACGCCCACACCGGCACCGCGCTCAGCGGAACCAGAAACAAACACACCAGAACCGCTTTGTAGACCTGATTCAGACGAACAAAAGACCTTCCAGGCATGAAGCACCTCTCGGGCGCAAGGGCGCCTCCTTGTGGTACGAGGACGAAGAAACCGAAGTTCCCGGAAAGTTCAGGCTACTCAGTTGTTGAAGTCGGCCACGCCGTCCCACACCAGTTGGACCGCGATGGCGAGAATCAGAAAGCCGAAGATTTTATTGATCGCGCCCACCGCGCTCGGCCCCAGCCGCCGCACCAGCGGCCCGCCCAGGACAAAGAAGAGAGTAACGCTAAGAGCGATCCCGGCGACGCCAATGACCATCCCCAGATACGACGCCGCGCTGTCCACATGAGCCGCGAGCGCCATAACCACGCCAATCGCGCCTGGCCCCGACATCAGCGGCATGGCCAGCGGAGTCAACGAGATGTCTTCCTTGTCCTGGGCCTCATGGCTTTCCTCCGGCGTAATTCGGGCGTGCGATGTGACCATGCCCCAAGCCGTGTTGGCGACGATCAGTCCGCCGGCGACCTTCAACACCGGCAGCGAGATGCCGAAGAAGTGCAGCACGAAACGCCCGAAGAAAAGAAACGTCACCAGGATCACGAACACCCACACCCCGGTCTTGAGCGCGGTGCGCCGCCGCTCCTGCGCGGTCCAGGACGAGGTCATGGTGAAGAAGATCGGAACTCCGCCGAAGGGATCGACGATCGGAAACAATGCAAGAAACGTCGCAGCCGCCGAATTCGGCAGTGTGCGCAGGAAATGTCCCAGGGCATGCGCGGTATTCATGGGCTACCGGTATCCTTCCAGCGTTTTCGCCGCACGTTCCAGCGCGGCCGCGAGCGCAGCCAGTTGCTGGCGGGCGCGCTCGCTGTCGCCTCGGTCGAGAGCCTCATTCACTCCGGGGATCACCACCGCCGCGTAACCCGTATATTCGCCGGGCGCATAAATCACGTGACGAAACCAGGGACGGTGCGGCAGCCCCTGCGGCGCTAGCAGCGCCCGCTCCGCCCCGCGCAGAGCCTGGTTCAGCCGGGACGCATCCTGCGGCGGACTCTTCTGCTTCACCAGAATTTTCGTACCCGCCGCCTCGAAACGGCGAGCCGCGGCGTTCACCGCGCCGAAGTCGAGCACATGGTTGCCGAACTTGTCCTCAGCCCGTTTCCCGGCCGCGTCGAGGTACGCGACAACCTCTTTCCCGTATTCGTCGTAGTCGTACGGCAAAACATCGGCATCGGCCATGCGCACGGCTTCCATTCCAAACACGCGTGCCATCTGCTGCACGTACACAAATTCCGGATCGCCAAATTTCTTAAACCAGGCGAAGTTATCGAACACGGAATGGTACACGCCGTAATAAGGTCCGCTCGAACTCACGTCGGTCGACGGAACTCCCAAGTGCTGCAGGAACGCGGTGTAATCGGAGCCGCTGCCCAGGTCTCCGACCGGAACATCGCCCTTCACCTGCACCGTCGGTAGGCGATGGTTCTCTCCAATCACCTCCCCAGGAGCCTGGGTCGCGTCCGCTTGCGCGGCTTTCTGCCAGGCCTCGTAGACCGTGCCACCCTTCGGGCTCGGGATCACTTTGGTGATGTCGCGCAGAAACTGTTTGAGGCTGGGCACGGCGGACGCGCCGAACTTCGATCCCGAAACCGCCACGTCCATGTTGAAATACGCGGCCGCATTCGCCAGGCCGGCCTCGTGCTGCTCCACCCACTCCGTCGAGCCAATCAGGCCTTCTTCTTCGCCGTCCCAGCTGGCGAAAATCACCGTGCGCTTCGGTTTCCAGCCCGCCTTCAGCAGGTCGCCGATGCCGTGCACAGCCTCGAGCATCGCCGCCGTGCCGCTGTTGGGATCGACCGCGCCGTAGACCCACGCGTCCCGATGATTGCCAGCGACCACCCACTCATCCGGCAACTCACTGCCCGGAACGCGCCCGATCACATCCCAAAGCGTGCGGAACTGATAGTCCTGCCGGAGATGCATCTTCAACTTCGCTGGACCGGGACCAACGTGATAGGTAAACGGCAGCGCGCCTTGCCAGTCGCGCGGCGAATCCGGTCCGCCCAGGTGCAGCAGCACCGGCCACGCGTCGTGATACGACAACGGCGTGACCGGAATCTTCGGCAACTGCGCCGATTGATGGGGAGAAATGCGCTGCGACTCGGGCAGCGATGGCAGCGACGCGACCCCCGGCGTGGTCGGGTCACCGGGAAACTCGAACATGTATCCTACCGACCCGCGCTCCACTCCAGTATCGGGCCGCCAGGGCCCTTCCGGATATTTATCGCCGCGCCGCCAGCCCGAATCCGCGGGATCAGAGTAGATAATTACGCCCGCTGCTCCGTGTTCCTGCGCGACGAGTACTTTGACGCCGCGAAAATTTTCCCCGTAGCGCACCAGCACGATCTTGCCGCGCACGTCGACCTTCAGCTTTTCCAGTTTCTCGAAGTCTTCTGGAGATCCGTAGTTGGCGTAGACCACGTCGGCCTCAACGTCGCCCGATGGCGACATGCCGCTAAACGGCACCACCACGCGAGGGTCGTCTTGATAGGCATCATGGTCGACGTGCTCGCGCGTGGGGCCGTGCATCTCGACTCCGGCGGGGGCGACCAGATCGACGCTGATTTCGGCGGGATAGTTCATCCAGACTTTGTACTCGACGATCTCGGTGTCGAGTCCGGCGGCGCGGAACTTCTGCGCGACGTAGTCAGCCGTCGCTTTGTCCTCGATGGTGCCCGCCATGTGCGGAGCCTTGGTCAGGATGCGCAGATGCTCTTCCGCCAGCTTGGATTCGGGCACCGCCAGGAAGCGCGACTCCGTGGCTTGCTCGGCGGCTGCGTCGCGGAAACCCAAGATGGATGGAGCCGAACCGGAATACGCCGCCGCATTCCTGCCGGACGTGGTCAATGAGCCTGAGAGCAAGATGGTAGAAGAAAGAAGCGCGGCCGAAAAGAGTTTCATGGGATCGGGGGTGAAAGTTAGTAAGGTAGCACAGGCGGCCGCGGCTGTCGTGGCAGGAGCGTCCGGCGTTGCTATATTCGCCTATTATTCGCTATTAGCACCAACTACTTTGACGTGATGCGCGTTCCTGTTTGGCGGTGATGTCCGTGAGGAAGACATACGCTAATAGGGTTTGGGCCCAGGCAGCTTGGTGATATTCTTGCGGACAGCATGAACCGAGAGCGCAAGCGCGATCAGTGGATGCAGGACGTCAATAACCGACAGCGCAACGTTGTGTTTCCCGACACTGTCCAGAACGAGGCAAGATTCTGGCGCAATCTGGGAAACTCGCCATGGAAAACCTCAACGAAGATCGGCATATCGATCTTAGCGGTCTTTGTCGTTGCATGGCTAGCAGCAATCATAGTAGGGAGCATTCAGAGCGGCATTGCAACGGCCCTGGCACTGCTGCTAGGGATGATTCTGTTTTGCGGTCCTATCTTCGGGGTTATTGCTTGGGCGACCCGACGCAATCTCCGGAATATCGAGAGAGCCCGACGGGAGCACCGTAACTTGCCCCGTTAAAACCTACCTCACCTGCCCGGTCCCAATAATCTCGTACTTCGACGACGTCAACTCCGCCAGCGCGAACGGACCGCGGCAGTGCAGTTTCTGCGTGCTGATTCCCATCTCGGCGCCGAAGCCGAATTCTGCGCCGTCGGTGAAGCGGGTCGAGGCGTTCCAGTACACCGCGGCCGAATCCACGCCCCGCAGAAATTTGCGCGCGTTCCCCTCATCGTGCGTCACGATCGAATCGCTGTGCTTGGTCGAGTAGCGGTTGATATGCGCAATCGCATCGTCGACGTCGGCGACCACGGCCACCGCCATGCACAAACGCAGATACTCTTCGTACCAATCTTGCTCGGCGGCGGCACCGACGTGCAGTCCGGCGGCAAGCGTGCGGGCTTTGCCATCGCCGCGCACTTCCACTCCGGCATCGATTAACTTCTTCACGATGCGCGGAACGTATGCCGCGGCCACGCGTTCGTGCACCAATAACTTTTCAGCCGCGTTGCACACTGACGGACGCTGCGTCTTGGCGTTGATGACGATGCGGTCGGCCATTTCGAAATCGGCCGACTCGTCGACGAAGATGTGGCAGTTCCCTGCTCCGGTCTCAATCACCGGCACCGAGGAATTCTCGGTGACAAAAGTGATGAGCCCCGCACCTCCGCGAGGGATGATGACGTCGACCAGTCCTCGCGCTTTGATCAGTTCCTGCACGGACTGCCGATTGCTCGAATCGAGCAGTTCGACCGCGCCCTCGGGCACGCCAGGAACAGCGCTCATAATCTCGACCAGCCGCTGGTTGCTCTGGGCTGCTTCTTTGCCGCCACGCAGGACGATCGCGTTGCCGGTCTTGAGCGCTAGCACCGCAGTGTCGACCGTCACGTTCGGACGCGATTCGTAGATGATTCCCACCACACCCAGCGGCACGCGCACTTTGCGAATGCGCAAGCCGTTCGACTTGGTCCACTCCGCCAGGGTCTCACCGATGGGATCGGGCAGGGCCGCGACGTCACGCACGCCGCGCGCCATCTCCTTGACTCGCGATGAAGTCAGCAGCAGGCGGTCGCGCATCGCGCCTTCCAGGCCGGAGCTCACAACGTCCTCGCGGTTCGCCGCCAGGATGCTCTTCTCGTTCGCTTCAATCGCAGCCGCGATAGCCCGCAGCAAGGCATTTTTTTCTTCGGTCGAAAGCAATGCCAGACGGGCCGACGCGGCGCGTGCGTGCAGCAGCTTTTCCTGCGTGGACGCTACGTCAGTGAGAGTGGTAGCCATTTGCCTTTGTCATCTGCCCTTCTGCGGTGGGAAATAAGTTCCAATTTTGCGCTCAATGCCCAGCGTGATGGCCTTGGGATGCCGCCCATTCACGATGGCCACATGCACTCCGCCCTCGCTCGCGAGTTTGGCGGCGCGCAATTTGGAAATCATGCCGCCGCGGCCCAGCGAACTCTTGCCATTGCACTGGGCTTCGATCGCGGGTGTGAGCTTGCGAATCACCCGCTGCAGGCGCGGTTTTTTGCGGCCATTGGGAACCATCAATCCGTCGACGTTGGTCAGCAGCAGTAGCCAGTCCGCCTTGACAGCCGTGGCGAGCAGCGAACTCAACTCGTCGTTGTCGCCGAATGCGCCTTCCAACTCGCGCACCGACACGCTGTCGTTCTCATTCACGATGGGCACAACGCCCAGCGTCAACAACTCGGCAAGCGCGGTCTGCAGATTACGGTAGCGCACCGGCGAGGTGAAATCGTCGCTCGAGAGCAGCAGTTGCGCGACCACCTTCTTGCCGAAGAACAGCCGCTCGTAGGTATGCATCAACTTGCTCTGTCCGACCGCAGCGCAGGCCTGCATGCGCGGGACGTCGCCAGGGCGCTTCTTCAGCGAGAGTCCCGACATGCCGGCAGCGATAGCGCCCGAAGTCACGATCAGGTATTCGTTCTTCGAAAGATCAAACTGATCGACCATGCCCCGAAGCAGGTTGACGTCAATCTGCCCGCCGGGAGCGATCAGGCTGGTTCCGACTTTGATGACCACTCGCATAGTGTGCTGGCTGCGGGCCGGAGCGAATTCACTTTTCCTTTTTACTTTTCCTTCGCTGCTGCGAAACTCCGGCCTGGAGAATCCGGCGGGACAACATCTCTATCCTGCCGTTAGAATGAATTTCTGGCAAGGTGAAAATCCTGCCCGGTTTGCCTCATCATGCCCGCTGCCAACGCCACCAGCCGCTTCTCCGATCGCGTTGAGAACTATGTCCGCTACCGCCCAGGATATCCTTCCGAGGCCTTGCGATTTTTGCAGCAGGAATGCGGGCTCGCGCCCGGCCGCAGAGTCGCGGATATTGCCTCGGGCACGGGGATTTGGACCCGCATGCTGCTGGAGAACGGAAATTCTGTGTTCGGAGTCGAGCCCAATGCCGAGATGCGGCGGGCAGGCGAGCGGCTGCTGGCGTCGTTTCCTAAGTTCCACAGCGTGGCGGGAACTGCGGAAGAGACCACACTGCCGGATCAGTGTGTTGACTTCGTCACGGCGGCGCAGGCGGCGCATTGGTTCGATCGCAAACGATCGCGGCAGGAGTTTGTGCGCATTCTGAAGCCCTCAGGAGGCTTGGCGCTTCTGTGGAACGAGCGCGTCACCGACTCGACCCCGTTTCTGCGCGACTATGAACAACTCCTGTTGACCTACGGCACGGACTATGCCGAAGTGCGTCACGAGCGCACCACTGACGCGGTGAATGAGTTCTTCGATCCGGCGCCGTTTCAGGCGCGAGTGTTTGAGTTGCGCCAGGAGTTCGACTACACAGGTATCGAAGGCCGATTGCTGTCGTCTTCGTATGCGCCGGGGCCGGAGCATCCGCAGTACGAGCCGATGCTGCGGGAGTTGCGCCGTATCTTCGACGCGCATGCCATTGCCGGACGCGCGACCTTCGACTACAAGACGCGCGTTTACTTCGGGTGGCTGCGATGACCGGGGATGGGTATGGGCTCACACGACGATGTAGGTGATCTCGCAATGGTCGCCACCAAGGTACATGCAGGGGTTGTGTTGGATCGTGATGTTTTCCTCAAAATGTTTTCCCAGGCCCTGGCCAATCCCCACGGCGAACGCACACATTTTTCGCGGCGAGTCATAGGTCAGGATCACCTTGTGGGGATTGACCCGGCGAGTGCGCAGGTAGGGAGGCGCAGCGTCACGCTCGTGCTGCCGCACCGCGCCGTGAGCCAGCCTTTCGGCGTGCTCAATCACGTCCAACGTCCTCCATTCCTGTTTGATGAGGTGCGAGTACATGCCGAGTAGCGCAGGTACGGTGAACTCGCCAAATTCCCGCAACAAGACGGCTGCTGATTTTCCATATACTTTGCCCGCAGCCTTGAGCAGCGAAAAGGCCTCCGCATCGGGGTAGGCCTGCGAGAGATACACGCGTTCCTCCAGCCCCGCAGCCTTCAATACGGTCTTCCAAGCGCCTTTGCCGCCCTGGCTTTCTACGTAGTCGCGGAACTGCCACAGGATCCTGCCATGCATGGTATGGACGCTCCGGCGCTGAGGATGAACACACTGCTTGCAGTGGTACCCCATCGCGCAAGTGTGCTAAAGACTCTGGCTCCAAATTCTTAGAGGTCGACCTAGGTTTAAGATCGACGATTTCGCGACAATCTTTAGCCGCGTCCTTGGCTGTGGATTCGTCGGACACTGTGCGAGCGGCACGTCACAAGGTACACGCCCCAGCCGGCCTCCAGGCGATCGAATACATACACCGCCTTAGTTCGGAAGATCTAAGATGAATGCAGAAAGTTGGAGAAATCACCGATGCCTATCAGAGCGGTCACATCCTTGCGAACGACTTTTGTCATCAGCTTGGCTTTGCTGTACTCTTGCGCCTCGGGTTCGTGCGCCGACAGGAGCGGGACTTACGACTATACCAACTGCGACGCCTTCACGTTTACTCTTCCCACGTCCCAAGCGCCTTCCGGGAAAGGTTTTCTTGTCCTGCATGTGCGCAGTCCATTTCCGCTGGTCTCGTTGAAATGGAGGGTTACCCCTGAATCGTTCAAGGTGGACGCCAAGCGTTGCTCTTCCAAGGCTCTGGACACATGCGAGGCTGCTGTCGACGCTACGATCCGGTTAGGAACCGTCAATGACAAGGAAAAACGCATCTCCGGAAACTTCGTCGTCGATTTTGGAAACGGCGATCACGAACAAGGCGAGTTCACCGCCAAATACCATCACAAGGGACACAAGGCGGAATGCTTGTGACTGAACTGCGCCCACTGAAAGGCACGTTGAGGAAATAATGTCCGAAGAAAAATCCTTTCACATGACGCCCGAAGAATTCCGCCGCCACGGTCACGCCGTGGTCGACTGGATCGCCGACTACCAGTCGCGCATCGAGTCGTTTCCCGTGCTCTCGCAGGTAAAGCCGGGAGAAATTCGTGCCGCGCTCCCGGCGAATCCTCCGGCGCAAGGCGAGCCCTTTGACGCGCTCCTGAAAGATGTGGACCGGTTGATCCTGCCGGGCGTCACCCACTGGCAGTCCCCCAATTTCTTCGCGTACTTCCCGTGCAATGCGTCCGGGCCCGGGATTCTCGGGGATCTACTTTCCTCCGGCCTGGGCGTACAGGGGATGCTCTGGTCGACCAGCCCCGCGTGCACGGAACTCGAAACCCACGTGATGGACTGGCTCGTGGCCATGCTCGGCCTGCCCGAAAAATTCCTCTCGTCGAACACGGGCGGCGGCGTTATTCAGGACACGGCTTCGAGCGCCGCGCTCTGCGCCCTGCTGGGCGCGCGCGAGCGCGCCACCAACTATGTGAGCAACAAGAAAGGATGCGATGGACGACTGGTCGCCTACGTCTCGACGCAGACGCATTCCTCGCTGCAAAAGGCGGCCATGATTGCCGGCATTGGCGTGGACAATCTGCGGCAGATTGAAGTTGACCAGAATCTCGCTATGCGCCCAGACGCGTTAGCACGACAAATTGAGGCCGACCGTAGCGCAGGGCTGACTCCATTCTTCGTGTGCTCGACGGTAGGCACGACTTCCTCCAACGCGATGGACCCGATCGCAGCGCTCGGCGAAGTCTGTCGCCAGCACAATCTTTGGCTGCATGTGGATGCGGCCATGTCGGGCACCGCCATGCTGTGCCCTGAATTCCGTCACCTGCAGAGCGGAGTCGAACTCGCCGACAGCTACAACTTCAATCCGCATAAATGGATGTTCACCAACTTCGACTGCAACTGCTTCTGGGTCGCCGACCGCAAGGCGCTGATTCAGACCTTGAGCATCCTTCCGGAATACCTGCGCAACCAGGCTACCGAGTCGGGAGCAGTCATCGACTACCGCGACTGGCACATCCAACTGGGACGCCGCTTCCGCTCACTGAAGTTGTGGTTCGTGATCCGCCACTACGGCGTCGAAGGCCTGCAGCATCACATTCGCCAGCACGTGCAACTGGCGCAGCGGTTCGCCCAGTGGGTGGACAAAGACGACCGCTTCGAGCTGGCCGCGCCCGCGCCGCTGAACCTTGTCTGTTTCCGCCACAAAGCAGGAGACGCGGCGAACCAGAGCATCATGGATCGTCTAAACCGCAGCGGCGACCTGTTCCTCACGCACACCAGGCTGAACGGAAAACTGACCCTGCGTCTCTGCGTGGGCCAGACCCACACCCAAGCGCGGCACGTAGAGAACGCGTGGAAGCGCATACAGGAAGAAGCAAGAGTCTTGGACGGTGCGGCATGAGCGCCAGATTGGGCGTCTCCCCATGGCTCAGACTCGCGCTTTTATGGCTGGCCTTACCCGCTGGGCTGCACGCAGCGACGATTTCAGGAACTGTCAAAGATCCGTCGGGAGCTGTGATCCTCGGAGCACGCATCGAGATCGCCGGCGGAGACTTGCTTCAGCCCGTGGAGCTGTCCTCGGACGCCCTGGGCCAATTCGCCTCAGCCGATCTAAAACCTGGAAAATATTTGGTGCGCGTGACGCGAGACAACTTTGAACCGCTCGAGAAAACCGTCGATCTACATGAAGCCCCAGTCGATCTGCAGTTCACCCTGGCCATTGCGCGGCAGCAGACCAACGTCGTGGTGCCCGGACAAGCGCTCGCCTTCGCGAATTCCGATCCGGTATACCGGGAATTGCGTGGAGTTGGATTCGGGGAGACGTTTCGCTTCGACAATTTCACCTTGAATTACGACGTCGCCACCTTTCAGTTTCAGAAGGGCACGCTGACATGGCTGCGTGCAGTGGAAGGGGTCGTAACCGGCGCAGTCTTTGTCGGCGAAGGACATTTCCATCTAAAAGCTGTCACCAAACTGGACGCCCACGAAATCGACCGCCGCACGGGCGCGGATGAGGTCGATGAAGACTTCACCGACATTGTCTTCCGCTTCACAGGAGACGAACGCGCGAAGTTACTTCCGGGATTGGGGGATCGCGTCGAGCCTGCCGCCGAGGCCGGCGCGGCCTTTGAGCATTGGAAGGAGCGAGTCCGGCGGCGGAGTGAATATCCGCTGGGCTTCACCGAGGCCGTGCTGCACGGCGAGACCATGGACAACGTGGATGCCGACGTCCTGGCCGCGATCTACAATCGCGCGCACCCGCCGTTTTTCAACGCCTATGTCCGCGGCAAGAAGCATAAGGATCTGCGGTTTTTTGTGAGAACGCGAGTCGGAGCGCTGCCTCAACTGGATTCGCCGGAGGAAGTCGCACTCATTGACTACGATCCCGAAGGCATGAGCGATGGTGTCTGGTATCTGGCTCATTTGAAATCCGAATACGTGAACCGCACGGCCAGTTCGATGGAGGACCGGCGCCTGTTCGCGACGAGTGGCTACAAGATTGAAACGGTGATCGCCAAAAACGGGCACTTGTTCGCGAGCGCCACCATCCACTTTAAACCGCTGATCGCCGGCGAGCGGGTTCTCAAGTTTGGATTGCTGCCGAATCTGCGGGTAACCCGGGTCGCGGACGAACAAGGACAGAATCTTCATTTCATCCAGGAGAGCCGCAAAGAGGATGGATCGTTCTATGTTGTGCTGTCGCAGGCTCCGGCCGCCGGTCAGGAGGCTTCGATCACCGTCGAGTACGCCGGCGATAAAGTTTTGGAAAGCGCGGGCGAGGGCAGTTTTTATGTCCGGGCGCGCACCTCGTGGTACCCCAACCTCAATGGATTCGGGGAACACGCGCTGTATGACCTCACCTTCAAAGTTCCGCGCCGATACAAAGTGGTCAGCGTTGGCAAGCTGCAGGAAGAATCGATCGAGCAGGAACTCGCGGTCAGCCACTGGGTCACTCCTATCCCGGTAGCGGTCGCAGGATTCAACTACGGCGACTACAAAAAAGCGGAATTAAACGATGATCTCACGCACTACAAGATTTCCGGCTATTACCTGGGCGAACTGCCGGACAGACTGCGCGACTTCGGGGCTCTGAAGTCGATGGCACCCGGCGCCATGACCAAATATGCGCTGGAACAAACTCGGGCGCAGATGCAGATATGCACTTCGTTTTTCGGCAGGAGTTCTTACGAGGACGTGTTCATCACCGAGCAGCCCGACTTCAATTTTGGCCAATCGTGGCCGAACCTTGTGTTTCTTCCCATTTCCGCGTACACCGATTCGACGCAGAGATGGATGCTGTTCGGGCACATCGACAACAAGTTCACCGGCTTCGTGCAGGAGGTAACTCCGCACGAGGTTGCCCATCAATGGTGGGGTCATACCGTGGGATGGGCCTCCTACCACGATCAATGGCTTTCGGAGGGCTTTGCCGAGTTCTCCGCGGGATTGTTTCTGCAGAATGCGTATGGCAAGGATTGGCGGAAAGACTACGTTGAATTCTGGGACCGGTTGCGCCTGAGAATCCTCGATAAGAATAATTTCGGGATCGCTCCCAACGATGCGGGTCCCTTATGGATGGGAACGCGTCTGATTTCTCCGCGTACGGAGAATGCTTACCAGAACGTGACCTATCCCAAGGGCGCTTACGTTCTGGCGATGATGCGCTCGATCATGTACAGCCAGGATGACCAGGATAAGGCTTTCATCGAGATGATGCATGATTTCGTCGACAGCCATCGCGACCGGCCCGCTTGTACCGAATCGTTCAAGATGATTGCCGAGAAGCACATGACCAAGCTGATGGACCTGCACGGAGATCGCCGTCTCGATTGGTTTTTCGACGAGTGGGTGTATGGCACGCAGGTTCCGCGGTATCACTTCGATTACCAGGTCAGCCCGGCGGACGGCGGGAAGGCGAAGCTGCATATGACCCTCACCGAGAGTGACGTCGACGAACACTTTATGATGCTGGTGCCGATCTTCGCCGATTTTGGCAAGGGCTGGATTCGAATCGGGCAGCTCGGCATCGGCGGAAACACGACGCGCACGGCAGACGCCGTGTTGCCCAGCACACCGAAGAAAGTTGCCGCGAACGTATACAAAGAAATTCTGGAACGATGAGAGGCTGCGTGCCGCCAAACCGAGGAGTCAGGATATGGCAAGCAGGCGGGCGCATCGTAATCCTTCGGCGCGAGCGGGCTGCCTTGACCTGCCTCTGCAGGCAGACGATTGCGGCGGCAACGCCTTCTGCGGATTGGTCGCCGCGGCTCAGGGAACCAAGGGCAGATCCATCGTCGGATTTTTGGGCAGGAATTGAAACGGCAGCAGCGTAAAGGTATGCCACATGATCGGCATCTGGGGCCAGTCCTCAGGACGGGGCACATGGTGGAAGCCCATCGTGTACCAGGCCACGATGTCGGTGTTCATGATGTTGCGGTTCTGCTTCACCCATTGTGGCAGACTGTCTTCACCCTTGCTGCCCACCACGTAGACGCCTGATGCATAGCGCTCCGTGGGGTCGTAGGGAGTTACCCAGAGATTGTGCTCTGAGAAGCCGGCGCGCCGCTGCGGCCATTCGCGTGGGGGCAGCAGGCTGATGCCGGTTTCGCCGGGCATAATGGCGAAGCTGGTCGGCTGGCCGAGCGCGTTCTTCACGCCCTCGTTGCTAAAGCGCCACATGGCCGGATGCTCGACCGAAACATCGAGTTGTGCGTCACCCTCGGTCTTCACCATCTCCGGCTTCATCGCCCATATCCAGTGGCGGCCGGGTGCGGAGTCGGGCAGCTTGTAAGGTACCAGTTTATCCACCATCAGCGAGTTGTTGACGCCGTCCACATCCAGGTCCAGCCGGAAGCTGAAGAAGTGATCATGATCGACGGCCGAGATGCCGGGGGCTACCAATTGGCCGAACTGCACCTCATGGCCGTCCGGATCTTTGGCCGCCATGGCTTCAGAGAGCGGCCCATCCATGCGCTGATCCTTGACTGCCTTCACTGCCGGAATGCCGGTTGCGCCCACGCCGACGACGATTGAAGCATCCTGCTCAAAGCGCCAGTCGAAGACATAGTCGTAGTTGCTCAGGTTGGCCACAGTGCGGAAAACAAGCTCCCGGGTGGGCCGGCCGGAGATGGCTGCCGTGGAATACTCCCAGTGACGCCACACCGGATCGCCGCTGACCCGCTCAAACATGCAAGCCAGCCGGGGACGGACGTAGGGTGTTCCGTCGCCGCGATAGAACGTGCCGCTGAAGAAGGAGGCGTAGACCGGGCAATCCACTCCGGCCTGCAGCGGCTTGAGGATGCCGCTCGAGCCAGGGATGGCAAAAGCTAGGCCTGCGTCCAGAAAGACATGCGCCTTCCAGATCTCATCCGGATCCTGGTAGGGCACGTATATTTCGGACAGCGAGCCCTCGTAGAGAACTGATCGGCGCTTGCCGGCATCCTCGTAGGTGACCAGGTTGAGCACCGGACCAATGCGGGGATCCAGGCGGAAGCGGAAATGCCAGTTCTGCCAACTCACCTCGCCATCCTTGATGGTGAAGCTCGGCCCTTCGGGCTGCGAGGTCACGATGGGCCTGGTTCCGGGCGCAGGCGGACCGCCGTCCGCGTCGTAGATGCTTGTGGTTGGGTGTATGGGCACCGCGCCGGAGTCGGAGAACCGGAGGATCTTCTTCGTGTCCATGTCGACGACGACGTACATCCCGGCAATATCGTCATCCCAGGCGTATAAGGTGTTGGCCGTGTAATCGCAGACTCCCCAGCCAATGCGCCGGCCTTCGGTCTGCTCGGGCAAGTCCACAAAGTCGGCCTGAATGACTTCGCAATTCACCAGGCGCAAATCCGTTATGCCACGCGACTTCAGCGCCGCCAGGACCCTCGGATCCTTCTTGAGAACGTCGTCAAAGCCACTCAACGAAGCGGGCGTTTGCTCTTTTGTAAGTTCGGCCCAGGACTCGAGCTTGCCTGCGCTGACATCCACAACTGCGGCATAGGCCTTGCCCTCAGTGAGCAAAACCACATCCACTTTGCGCACGAAAGGCTTGCCCGGCTTCCATGCCAGAACCTCAGCTTTTGGCGGTTCCTGAAGGAGAATGCTGGAGAATTGAGTCTTCTCGGCCAGCTTGCCGGCGTCGCTGAGGACGCGATAGACCTTCCAATATTCCTCTGGAGTGAGGGAATCGAGCGGGTGGTGGACTTCCGGTTGAAGGGCAATGCAGGTTGGGAGCGCGAAAACGAAAAAAAGTACGGCGAAGATGCAAACTCTCGAACGAGATGACACGGATGACCTCCAAGTTAGGCAAACCCGCATGGATTGAACCAGATTTCTATTCTGCGAGTGACTCGTGAGACAACCTCGGTATCGGAGCCGCGCAACGAGGGGGCCGCTCTTGCAGCTTCACAACAGCTTCGGCGAGTGCCAAAACCAACAAGCAGGCAGTCGCAGTCACGCCCGCCAACAACAGTTCCAGCGCCACTAGGTAAGCGACGATCATCGATCCGTTCGGAGCGGCGGCTTCGGGCCCCTCGTATCTCTGCACCTTTGCCGCATCATTCGGATCGGGACGACGGCTAGTGAAATGAGAAATGGCGCTGTAACACTGCGCGGAGCCGGGGCGCGCGTCGGCAGCCGCGACAAACAGGACGGGCCGTCCGTGCGCGGAACACATTGTGGCAAGTCCAACTACAGCGAGAACCACCGATTTCCAAGGACGCCCCATAAGACCTCGCACCTGAAATTAGTCCCTACTTCTATAAGCGCAAAATGGGGTGAAATGAGGTCACAGGCGTAAATTGTTCTTTCGCTTCAGCCCGATATGCCCATTCTGCCCTCTAATGGTGAAATCGGAAATGGCAGGCAAAACACGACAGGTGAAGGAAAGGATTTCTTTTGGTCGCTGCTGCAGGTCGAGCCAGCATCAGTTGAAGCGATCGGCTGTGCTCCGCCCGGCGTTCTTGCCGGGTTCGCATCGGCTAAGAATTCATGACTGAGGCGTAGAATTCACGACGCGGGCAGAAGTCGTCTCATTCGAGGATATATTGCCTATGACAGACTGGTTCGCGCGCCCCGTTCTACACGTAACCGACATTGATGCCTCACTCCGCTTTTACGTTGACCGGCTCGGCTTCACGTGCCCCTGGCACTTCGACGAGGACGGCAGAGCGTACGTCGCCCAGGTCGACCGGCAGGGGTGCGCGCTCATCCTGGCTCAAAGGTGGCCGGAGAAGGTTGGCAAGGGGCTGATGTTTATTTCGCTGAACGTCGAACTGGAGACGCGCGAGGCCGCGGTCGCCGCGTTGGACGCGCTGCGCGCGGAACTCGAGGCCAGGGGCGTTCCGGTCAAGGATGGTTCGTGGGGCTACCGGCTCCTGGTAGTCGATGATCCCGACGGCAATCAGCTCTTCTTCAACTATCCGAACCAGACTGCAGCCGACAAGATTGCTGGCGATGAAGCGTAATCGCCAGCCTGGCCTCGCCGGGACGCGCGACAAAGCAGCGGGGTGACGCTGCGCCTCAGCGCTGCGCCGTCAGGCTCTGGGGCGCATAATTCATCGCCGTGTTTCCCACATGCGTCCGTTGTCGACGGCTCCCTCGACCAGTTCATAGCCCAGCAATGCGAACACGCGGCCATGCACAAACAGAGGCTGAGCGTTGCCGTACCAGTCCACGCAGGAGGCGCGGCAGGAATCGTCCTTGTCCTTGGCGCGGTCGGGCTGCGCTTCGAGTTCGCCCACTTCCTGAAAATGCAAGGAATCATTGCGCAGAAACAGAATCGCCGCCGAAGTCTCGAACAGATGGCGATAGCCCGGACGGGCCGGCATGCTGATTGGCAAGCCCAGCATCCCCGAGTCGCGGGCGTCGGCCTTGTAGAAGAATCCGTGGCTGCGCAGCTCGCCCTGTGACGCTCCTTTGCGAGTGTACTCGCCGGCAGTCGCGGGCAGGTCGTCGAGGCGCACGGCGGTAAAGTGCAAGTCTGCCCCGTCGGTGCCGACAATGACGGCGTCCGAACCCATTTGCTCGATGCGATCCGTTCCGTGGTTGAGCGTTAGCGGATACAAATCGCCGTTGGCCCAGCGCACGGCGTAGAGACGCGACTTGTCCGCCTTCTGCGGATAACCCCATCCACTACCGGAACCGTAAAGCAGATAGTCTCCCACGAATCGATTTTGAAACGTGTCGCCCCTGGCAGCAGGAAGCTTGCGATAGATGGAAGGCGAAACCGGATCGCTGCCATCCGAGAAACTCGCCAGCGGCACCCGCATCAGTGCGAGGTCGCCTGTGGCGTGTTCCGCGCCCCACATGCCATCTCCGACAGTCTGCGAGCGCACCAGCACGTTGAGGTGGGCATCGTCACTTTCAAGGAAAGAAAACTGATCCACCGGGCTGCCGGAAACTTCGAGCGCGCTGGGAGCCGAGCCGTCGAGGGGCATGCGATAGAGCTGCGACCGCGTGGTCATCTTGTCTCCCTGGCGCTCCCGGTCCGTCAGCCAGATGTAAACCGATTCCGGTGAAACGTAGAACACGCGCCCCGCCGGCCCCACCACCGACGTTGCCTTGCAATCGAAATCGCCCTTGGCGAGATCGCAGATCGTGACCGTGTGCAACGCCACGCCATATTCGGAATCGAGCGGATGTTCTGGCTTGTACACCTGCGTCGCCGAAACAATGCGGTGGAACTCTTGCGCGGTCGCGCCCTTGTGCCACTTGCGGACGGCGGGAAAACTCTGGAAGGGATCTTCACTGCCAGGATATACGTAGAGTGGCGAATAGAAAATCAACTTGCTGCCGATCAGCCGGCTGGCGTAATTGCGCGACGAATAGTAATCGTTGGAGCGCAGATGATAAGTCGACCGGTAGCTTAGCTTTCCAGCCGGATCGATCCCGAACAGACCCACCTCGGTGCCGCCGCGTTCATAGCTGTAGCCAATGACCGCGATCGTGTCCGCGGAAACCAGCATCTCGTCATACCAAGTCCCGCTGGGATCGATGTCGGGGCCAAATGCATCCACAGTGGAGATCGGGGTGAGAGCGCCACCGCCAATGGCGACGGTGAACAGGCGCCCACGGCGCAAGACCACCAGGTGGTTGCCGTGCAGCTTGACGATGCCGCCTTCGTCAACACCGGCGTGTTGCACGTTGGTGATCGAGTCTTGTTTGTCAGCGCCCGCGCTCGGAACGGCAGCGGCCGCGGACTTCGCCACCACAGGTCCGCCGTAAGAGTCATAGATGACGCGGCGCGCCACCTTCTGCTTCTCGGCAATTTCCCGGAGGTAGCTGGCAAGATCCTGCTCCGAACGGAAAGCCTGCATGGTCTTCTTCGGCGTCGACACGGACGCCGGATGACTCGCAGACCGGGGCGACACTTTACCAGAACTCACGGCGCAACCCGCCAGGCCAGAAATGATGATCGCTGTGTTGATCGCGGCTACCAGAAGTCGTTTCATAGTTCCCCTCGCCCGGGCAGAACGGTGCAGGCGGAAAAACTTGCAGGGATTAGAAAACGTGAACCAGAGATTTGCTCGGAAGAGAACAGCAATATTTAGCACTATAGTGAGGTGATTTTCAGTCCGCCGGCATCGGCGCAGGGCGCGCCGCGGGACTTCCCGTCGGACTTTCATTCGTACTTGCCGCAGCCGGCTCGTCCGCTGGCGCCTCCAGCCACTTGCGCACTTGCGGCAACGCTTTCCGCATGGCGACCTCGCCAGCGTGGATCAGATCGTCGGCGCGTTTGAAATCGTCGTAGGCGAATCCGGCCACGTCGGGCTCGATGACCAGGTCCGCTGCTTCCCTCCACAGGCTCGACATCGCATCCTGGGCAATCGCGAACGATTGTCCGATCACATCGAACAGATGCCGCGGGGGCCCGCCATTGGCCCACGTGCCTTTCAAATGCACAGCCAGCACGCGATCGGCGCCCATTTCGCGCAACGGCCGCGTGGGCACCGGATGCGAGAGCATGCCGTCGATCAGGTAGCGCCCGCGAATCTCCACTGGTAGGAACATTCCCGGATAAGCGCAACTGGCGCGCACCGGATCGATGATTGAACCGGAATGAAACACCACGCCTTCGCCAGTATTGAAGTCCGTCGCGGTCACGCCCAGCGGAATGCGCATCTCTTCAAACGTCTTGCACTTCAAAGTGCGCGTCAGGAACGCGACCATGCGGTCGTTCGACGCGAAGCCGTAGCGCGAGAGCGTCCAGCGCGCGAAGGTGGTGAAGCGTGTGTTGTGCGCCACATCCTGCATTTCCGCGAGAGACAGCCCGCTGCAGTAGCAGGCCCCAATCAGCGCGCCCACGCTTGTCCCGGTCACCGCACGGATAGGAATGCCTTCTTGTTCGAGGACTCTAAGAACTCCGATGTGCGCGATGCCGCGGGCGAATCCTCCGCCCAACGCCACTCCGATGGCTGGAACCCGGGGAGACAGAGCAGGCACGGTTTTGCGGGAGAGCTCCCGCCCAAACGCCTGGACCGATCGAATAATGTTCCCCAGACTCTTCACAGCCAACCCCACATCTCCGGCCCGTCAGCGGCCAGAAGTACTACAACCGATCTAGCATGTAAGATGCCACAACTCTATAGATGGCTGTAAGAGCACAAGGGTGCTACTTAACATTACGTTGGGTAAACCCAACGGCACAGTAATAGTTACTATGACCCCTGCAGGACGTGACGAAACCCCCGTATTCCTGCTAAGTTGCGAAGCTATGGTGCGCGAGATTTCAGCCGGCGGAGTGGTCCTGCGGAACAACGACGGCAACTGGTGGATGGCTGCCATTGAACTGCCCTCCGCGTCGCCGGCCTCCAACGCTGGCAAACGCGTCAACCGCTCGACACTAAAGGCAACGCCGAAGCCCGTGTTGTGCCTGCCCAAAGGACTAGTCGATCCCGGCGAGAAGCCTCTCGAAGCGGCCCTGCGCGAAGTTCGCGAAGAAACCGGCATCACCGCCGTTCCCATCAAAAAACTCGGCGACAGCAAGTATGTCTACGTGCGCTCCTGGGGTGACGGCGAACGCGTATTCAAGATCGTCAGCTTCTATCTGCTGCGCTATGAATCCGGACGCATCGACGATGTCTCCGACGCCATGCGCCTCGAAGTCGCCCGCGCCCGCTGGATTCGCCTGGAAGACGCGCCCAAGTTGCTGGCCTACGGTGGCGAAAAACAGATGGCACGCCAGGCGCTCGAGTACGTCAAAGCCCACCCGGACCTGTGACCGCGGCCCTTGGGCGTGATCCCGACCGTGGCCGTTTTTCAGGCGAAGGGAGGGATCTCGCGCCGAGCGCGACGATCTCTGCGAATAAACCCTTGAATCCCTGTCACCGCGGCCCTAGATAAATTGTCCCCGATGCGATTACCATAACCAGTTCACAATTCATTTCTGAAATCCTCTGTGTAACCTGTGTCCGTAGCCTGCCCTCAGCGCAGTCGAAGGGTGGTTAAGACTTTCATTCCGAGGCCTGATATGAAGCGCATCAATAAAGTCGCTGTCCTCGGCGCCGGAACCATGGGCGCCCGCATCGCCGCGCATTTCGCCAATGCCGGCGTCCCGAGTTATCTTCTGGACATTGTTCCCCCCGACGCCGACGGACCGGCGCGAAACAAAATCGCCGCGGCCGGCCTCGACGCCGCCAAAAAATCCAAGCCCGCCGCCTTCATGGAACCATCGCTCGCCAAATTCGTCACCGTCGGCAATTTCGAGGACGACCTCAAGAAACTCGCCGACGTCGACTGGATCATCGAAGCCGTGGTCGAGAATCTCGACCTGAAGCGAGCTCTGCTAAAGAAGGTCGAAGCCGTCCGCAAGCCTGGGACTATTGTCACCACGAATACCAGCGGCCTGCCCGTCGGCAAAATCGCCGAAGGATTCTCCGACCACTTCCGCCGGGCATGGTTTGGCACCCACTTCTTCAATCCGCCGCGCTACATGCGCCTGCTGGAAATCATCCCCACGCCTGATGCTGATCGCGCCGCCATCGATGCCGTCGCACACTTCTGCGACGTCCGCCTGGGCAAAGGCGTCGTCATCGCCAAAGACACGCCCAACTTCATTGGCAACCGCATTGGCACATTCTCGGTGCTGAACGTCATGCGCCTGATGCAGGAAATGGATCTCACCATCGAAGAAGTCGACGCGCTCACCGGACAAGCCGTAGGCTGGCCGCGCTCGGCCACGTTCCGCACCATCGATCTGGTCGGCCTCGACATTCTCGGCCACGTCGTCGGCAACATGACATCGAACGTCAAAGATGAACGCAGCGATCTGCGCCTGCCCGATTTCTTCACCCAGATGCTGGAGCGCACATGGCTGGGCGACAAAACCAAAGGCGGCTTCTACAAAAAAAGTGTAGGGCGGACACTCCTGTCCGCCGAACCTAACCAGCAAGACGAGCGCCTAGCCCTCGACTGGAAGACGCTCGAATACCATCCCCGCCAGAAGCCGAAATTACCTGCGCTCGACATGGCGAAAAATATCGACGACACCGGAACCCGCCTCCGCACCCTGCTCGGCCTCGCGGGCAGCCCCCCGCAGAAGGGCGACAAAGCCGGCGCGTTCCTCTGGGCCGCGCTCACCGACCTTTGGACGTACTCCGCCAATCGCGTGCCCGAAATTTCCAACTCGGTCGTTGAAATCGACCGCGCCATGCGCCTCGGCTTCAACTGGGAACTCGGCCCCTTCGAACTGTGGGACGCCGCTGGCGTCGAAGCCACCGTCGCCCGCATGAAAAAAGAAGGCAAGCCCATCGCTGTCAACGTTGAAAAGCTTCTGGCCGCAGGCCAAAAGTCGTGGTACGCCGACGACCCGCAATCCCCCTCCGGACGCAAGTACTGGGAACTGGGAACCGAAAGCCGGGAAGCCGTGCAAGTTCCCGTCGGCGTATGGTCAACGACGGTCGCGAAAAAATCCAACGGCGTGATCAAGAAAAATTCCGGCGCCTCGCTTATCGATCTGGGCAATGGCGTAGCCTGCATCGAGTTCCACAGCAAGATGAACTCGCTGGGCTCCGACATCGTCGGCCTGATTACGCAGTCGCTCAAGCCCGGCGGTCCGGGCGACGCCTTCGACGCCTTCGTCATCACCAACGACGCCACGAATTTTTCTGTGGGCGCAAATCTCATGCTGCTGCTCATGAGCGTGCAGGAGGAAGAGTGGGACGACGTCGACCTCGCCATCCGCCAGTTCCAGGGAATGACGCAGGCCATCAAGTTCTCTCCAAAGCCCGTGGTGGCAGCGCCATTCAGCCTGTGCCTGGGTGGCGGCACCGAGATTTCGCTGCACGCCGCCGCACGCCAGCCCCACGCCGAACTTTATGCGGGCTTAGTTGAAGTCGGCGTCGGCCTGCTGCCCGGCGGCGGCGGCTGCAAAGAAATGCTGCTGCGCGCCGTCGACAGCGCGGCCGCCTCGCGCGGCAAAGTCTCCGGCGAAGCGCTGGCTGGTTCCGTCGAAATGATGGAGGCCATGAAAAAAGCTTTCGAAACCATCGCCACCGCCAAGGTCGCCACCTCGGCGCACGAAGCCCGCGCCCTGGGATTCGTCTCCGACAGCGACCACATCACCATGAACCGCGAGCGCGTCCTATCCGACGCCAAGTCCTGCGCCCTCGAAATGGTGCGAGCCGGATACGAGCCGCCAGTCCCGCGCACTGACATCCCCGCCCCCGGCGAAAATCTTCTGGCCGCGCTGAAGATGGGCGTCTACATGATGCGCCAGGGCGACTTCATCACCGACTACGAAGTGAAGCTAGGCGGAAAAATCGCCGAAGTCCTCTGCGGCGGCAACGTCACCCCCGGCACTCCAGTAAGCGAACAATACATCCTCGACCTGGAGCGCGAAGCCTTCAAATCGCTCTGCGGCGAGAAGAAAACACAGGAAAGAATCCAGTTCACGCTGAAGACCGGGAAGACGCTGAGGAACTAGAATCCGGATCGCACTCTAGATCGAGTTACGCTTTTGGTAGAACCGTGCCATGAACTGTTGAAGTCTGCGATTCTCTTGCTCCTGCCATTCGTCCGAGTACTTCCAATGGGGGGCCGCGGGAGACGTCGGGGCAGGAATTGCAGTATCTTTGCTTGAACTGTTCACACACAGCGTCCAAGGTTCGGCCTTCTACAGCCCCCTATCGGAGAGTATTTCCCGAAATGGAAATCCCGAGCACTTTCTTTTAAGGTACTTCTTGACTTCGCTGTCATCCCGATTTAATTCTGTTCCATGTCCTGTTCGCTCTTTGGCATTCGAATCGCCCTAACTCCTAGCGGCTCAGGATTTTGCCCCTAAGTTGTTGCAGCCCTTAGATTTTCTGGAGTTTTTCCTCTAACCCAATGATTCCAATAGACCAAGGGGGGGGTAATAATTTACTTGACTCATCCACGGTTATTTGCTAGATTCTAGGGCATGGAGAACGTGACCATGACCCGAGAACCGCAAAGCCTTCAAGAAGCGATTGTGTATTTTGCTAATCCCGACAACTGTATTGACTATCTCGCCATCCGGCGCTGGCCGGACGGGAAAGTTCTCTGCCCCACTTGCGGATCGGAAAAAGTGAAGTTCAATCCTGCCCGTCGCCTGTGGCAGTGCAGCACCCATCATGCGAAGCGACAATTCTCCATCAAGGTCGGGACCGTCATGGAAGATTCCGCGATCCCTCTCGACAAGTGGCTCACCGCGACTTGGATGGTCACCAACTGCAAGAACGGAATCAGTAGCTACGAGATTGCGCGGGACGTAAAGGTCACACAGAAGTCGGCATGGTTCATGCTCCACCGCATTCGGCTGGCGATGCAGGATGACACTCTCGGTTCCAAGTTCGGGAATACCGGAGATGGAGAGGTTGAAGTCGATGAGGCTTTCATCGGTGGGAAAATGTCTAATCGCCACAAGAGCAAGCGCACTCACTTCGACCAAGTTCGGAGTCAGACCGTGGATGCAAATGGCGTGAAGCACATGGGCCGGGTTGCGGTACAAGGAATCCTTGACCGCGATCTCCGTCGCGTGCGGGCAAAGGTTGTGCCGGACGTGAAGCGCGAGACCTTGCAGTACGAGATTCTTAATCAGGTTGATTTCGGAGCGAAACTCTACTCCGATAACGCTGTCGCTTACAACGAACTCGCCAGCGTCTACGCGCATGACGTGGTGAATCATGCGGTCGAGTACGTAAAAGGCCGCGTACACACTAACGGCCTTGAGAACTTCTGGTCGTTGCTCAAGCGTGGGTTGCATGGAACTTACGTTGCCGTTGAACCGTTTCATTTGTTTCGCTATGTCGATGAGCAAGTATTTCGGTACAACAATCGTGCGACCAAAGACAATCCGCTGAACGATACCGACCGGTTCAATCTGGTTCTTTCCCAGATGCTCGGCAAGCGCCTCACCTTCGCCGAAGTCACTGGCAAGGAGGGAGCCGGTACGGTTCACTAAGCCTTGGAGCCGGAAGCGCGGGAGGCGGGCGAAGTCTTAGCCCGCTTTTTCTGCGCTCGTTTCCGTCTCCACTCTTTGTCCCGCTTCTTGATTTCTTCGTGAGATACAGAGAGTAGTGTCCGCACAACCGTGTCAAATTTTTCAGAGTCGGACTTTGCGTCACTCATCGGGTGTTTCCTCTGTTACCGGATTGGTTGCTTGCAGTCCATCGAGCACCTCGACGTTTAAGAACCTGGGCTGATGAATTCCCATAAAGGTCAGATCGCTGTACATGTCAGAAGTCGCGTCAGGATTGGTCATGCGCTCGACCATAATCCTTCGCGCTTCGTAAGCAATCATGTCTGCCGCCTGTATGCCCGGAAACGATGCGTCGTTCACGAAGCACATTGACTGAACCCGTTCCTTGATCCGCGCAAATCGTTGTTGGAACGGATTAGGGAAATCCGCCATATTTTTCAAGCTCTCCAGTTGCTTATAGCAAGCCATCGCAAACTCTTTATCATTGTCAACGACGACGCCGATTTTGGAAGACTTGTCTACCGTCTCGACCTTATCTACGGCATCCATGATGAAAAAATGAAATGCCATATGAACCGGATCTTTGTACGCTTTCTTGAACAACTTATCTTTCGCCGCCAGTTCTCGGAAATGCTGAGAGTCCACCACCGCACCCACGCAAGCGATTCGCGATTCGCGAATAATCTCTTGGAGTTCTCCGAGGATCACGGGGATTACCGTGTTCCACTTCGCCTCTCCCCATTTCTCTTTGAGATTTTTCCATTCATCGGGTTTGTTTTCTGGTTTTGTAATTCGGGCCATGTGTATAGGGGGTAATCCCCACTTGAAGCGACACGCATCCCAATTGAGAGAGAACGCCTCCCATATCGACTGGTTGGCTACGTACCCACAGAACGAGGTACGATCTGCGTTGGAATTCATCTTGCCGCTCTCGTCGCCGTATATCCGAAACATAACTATCCACTCCCCAGACGACACTTCGTCCGGTAAGTCGTACCTTGATTCCTTGTGTAACACCGGGGCTTACCCCATTCTTTCCCGGCAATCAATCGACTCTATGGCTCACCCTACTCCGATGGATGAGTCATGTCAATTATTGCCCCAAGGGGAGGGGGGGGGGGGGAGTTACCAAAACCGAAACAACCGCCCCAAAAAGGGACCTCCCCCCCCACCCCCCTCCCCACATTTTTCCC
>Ga0210399_10000497_pt1 | contig 31620 bp, 26 predicted proteins | sample IncBWC14MmetaG_FD_150865 | JGI IMG/M metagenome (GOLD analysis project Ga0210399, IMG submission 150865) | Forest soil microbial communities from Barre Woods Harvard Forest LTER site, Petersham, Massachusetts, United States - Inc-BW-C-14-M | ecosystem: Environmental > Terrestrial > Soil >... | reverse complement strand
AGAGTCGCCCTTCGATTCCCCTGACGACCCAGAAGCCGCTGAAGCGTCGGCGCAGCCAGCGGCGCCAGTCTCACTCACGGTATGCCGCTCCCGCAGCGTCAGCGTGCCTGAAAACTCGCTCTTGTCATATTCAGGCTTCATATCCAGGATGTTGTCGATCCAGTGATAATCCTTAACGCACTCGGAGTCATGGTTCAGCATTTTCGTGAAGATATATTTGCCCTGAAGCCACTCCATCTGGTCAAACCATGCAAACTTCGTGTCGTTTTCAGCTGTATTGGCTTGCAACTGTTTCGTGATCACGTGCGCCGCCAGTTGAAGCGCCTCATCCTCCAGGTTCTTCGGAAGACCAAGCTTCCGCGCGGCATCTATATTCTTCAATGCGGGCTGCCACTCATCGCGCTTTGACTGAATCACCGCCAGCTTGTAGAAAATCATCGCATTCTTCGGCGCAAGCTTGGCCGCCGTTTGCATCTCCTCCTCAGCAGCAGCTAGATCGTTTTTGTCGAGCGCGGCAAGCCCCGCCTGATAATGACGCTGCGCAGCATCGGCGTCAGCCGCCTGCTGGCTCTTGCCGATCTCCGAGCCGCTAAGGTTTGTGCGTTCGAAGCCAACCATCACGTGATTTGGCTCGCTCCGTAATTCGAGTCCGGCTGTGGAAATTATGACCAGCAGTATTTGAAGGTAGAGCAAGGCGTCCCCTCAACAGCGTGCCGGCGAATAATACCATCTCATTTCTCATATTTCAGATCACGCGGCGATGCGCGCTAACTGGTCTTCTATTTCCTCGGAGACTGCGCCGTCGCTGATGGCAGCGAGTTCCCCGCTCTCATCGCGGTGGCACCGCTCGATAGCCGTCGTCGTGGGATCAATCCAGATTGAAATCAACGGCGCCTTTCCGTCATCGTGCAGCGGTATCCACACGCGGTAGAGTCCGCGCCGTTCGTTCAGTTTCGCAAAATTGATTGTGTTATTGATGTTGCCGGTGATGCTATTCATGGCGGATCCTCCCGGCGAGAAACACCTGTGCCGTTCGAGTCCAGGGGCATCTCGCAAGTGAAATAAATTCGTATCGGGTGGGGATCGTTCGAAATTCTGAAGAGGGTTCCCACTCGCTCAGGTTAATAATTGCGCGAGAGCGAGCGGAAGAGAGGCGGGAATCGCGAGTCTTAGGCTGGCAGTTCGCGGTGCTCCGGGCTACGTCTACTGCCCGGCTCGGGTTCTGAAATCATGTTTTCCATATTTGTCGCTTTTCTCCTAGCCGCCCAATACCAGCCTTTAGTTGAATGCCATACCCCTACTGGGTAGTCAATGAAAATGGCGCACTCACTAACACAAAATTGGATGCATTAATTTCACCAAGAGGTTCAGCGGCCAATTGAAAAGGCGGGCGCATCGCCGATGCGCGATTAACATTGTTGGCCGTGCCGGAGCCTGCTTCGCCGGTGCTGCTTCGCACTGGCCTGGTCGGAGTGGACGCGACGCGCCGCAAGCGTCTTCCTATGAAATGAAAGCTGCTCCGTTGCGGTTAATTCATTAACTAGCTACCATGGCGCTTGATGCCAACTGGACCCAACGGACTGCAACCCGACTCTGCGCCGGGACCATTGTCAGAGCGAGTCGACAGATTACGCATTGAGGTTCAGAAGTTAGTGGCAATGGGAATGGAGCACCCCCGCTTTGAGTTAACCCAGCAGGCTTCAATTTCCAAGGACAATTCTAAGTCACGGGCGGACTTCCTGAAACTTATCCAAGGTCTGGCAAACGCCCATTTGGAGGACGAGCGTCTACTCGTCATCGGAGCGGACCAAAAAAATAATGCTTTCGTGCCGGTGAGCAACATTGCCGAGTTTGACCCCAATAACGTGCAATCGGTCCTAGGAAAATTCCTATATCCCATCCCGCTACAAGAAGTATTCCCACTTAAAACGGACGACGGTGTTCCCTTCATAGCTATCGTCCTTGCAGCAAAACAACCTCGCCCGGTTGTTGCGAAGGCCGACGCAAAAGACCAGGACGGAAAATCAATTCTGAAGAAAGGAGAGGTCTGGTTCAAGAGTGGCACAGGTCTGCATCTGGCCGACAGCGACTATTTCGAAGCGATCATTCAGCAACGCATCGAGTCGGAAGCCGAAGCCCGCGCTCGAGCCCGATTTGCGCATTTTCGGGACGAAATCATTGTTACGCAGGAGTTGAGGCAAACAGGCGGGCGGCGGATTCCTACCAGCGAGCTGATTTACGGTAAGGACGAAGAGTTCCAACTCTACGTTAAGAACCTCATTCTCGAGCAGGACGCTCCCAGATTCAACATGCTTCTCGAAGTTCTGCGCGATGTTTTGATTGATGACTGGAACAAACTCGATGCCTACTCACATGCTGCTCTCCAATACAATTCTGACTACAAGAAGCTGGCCCTGAGGCACAAAAACGATATTTTCGTCCCCGCAATTTCGCGAACGATTGAGCTAGGAATGCTGATCATCAAACACAATGCTTCCGAACCCTGGTTTACGAGTGTTGTGGATACGGTCGTCGATGTTTTCTCATCGGGGCAAAGTCTCACTGGGTTGGCGGGGTTGGAGGAAGTTACAATTCTTGAGGAGCGCTTCGAGCAATACACCGGTCAGGGTTTGCCTAGGATCGAAGCATGGATCGGCGCGCGCACCCTTGCCGCCTACGCTCTGAAACGAAGGCATCTTCCATTCGTTCGCACCTTGCTCGGCAAATTTGTGGAGGTTTACCGCCCATACGAAGAAGTTATTCTTGTGCCATTTTTATTCTGGGGAATGTATTCGAGCTTCCAAATGAAACAAAGTTACATCGCATTCTGTTGGTCAAAAAGAGTTGAACGATTCTGGAGCAGGTACTTCGGAAACAAAGAAGAGTTTTTCAAGGCCTCTTTCGAGTTGGAATTCATACTGGAAATGAATTCTTACCTGGCGATGGGACACGCCGGGAAAAAGGCCGAAGCGTACGTCCAACAGAACGCCGCAAATGTCTCTTTTTTCTACCAAGCTGACATTTGGCAATATCGATTGGCTGTTCTGATCCCGCTGGCTGAGATGTACGCGGAGGCCTTGAAACGAGGCACCGGAGACATAGCTGTACAGTCATTAAGTATCTTACCCGGGATGCTCCAGGTTGAGTTCGCCGGGGCTGCGGAGGAAGCACGACTGGAGTTTCTTGGGAGCTTTCTAGACTATCTAAGAAGTACGCAGGTAAAGGTTCGTCAGAGCGAATTCAAGATGCCCTTCGAACACTCTTGGGGGCCTAAGCTCTCACAGATAGTCAAGGCGTTCCAAGTCCGAAAAGCTGGTGACCAAAGTGGATCCAAGCCTTAACACACACTACTGAGTCAGCGTAATCCCTCGCTTACTGCGAGAGCAAACTCCTCCAACGTTTCCAGGCTTCGTCGCGGGCCTTTTTGTTGGCTTCGGTGGCGTCGGGGGCTTCGCCGGAGCGCATGAAGCCGTGGGCCGCGCCCTCGTACGTTACCGGCTCGTAGGTTTTTCCTGCGGCTTTCATCGCGGCTACTGTGTCGGGGATGGTGGCGCCGATGCGCGCGTCGTTGCCGGCATAAAATCCGTAGACGGGCGCGGCGATTTTCGACATGGATTCTTTCGACGGCGGTGGTCCGTAAAAAACGAACGCCGCGACCAGATCAGAACGATTCGTCGCGTAGCGGAACGTCTGGCCGCCGCCCCAGCAGAATCCGCCGGCGTACAATTTGCCGTTCGACGCGGGGAGCTTCAGGACGAAATCGGCGGCCGCGTTCAGGTCCGCGGTGATCTGGTCGGGATCGAGTTTGCCGATGGCTTCGGTCACCGAGTCGCCGGGAAAATCTTTCGTGCGGCCGCCGCCGGGTGCCATGCCGGTCAGCAAGTCCGGCGCGACGGCGACGTATCCCGCCGCGGCCACTTCGTCAGCGAGTTCCTGCGCCCAGTCGCTCAAGCCGAAAATTTCATGGATGACGAGCACCACAGGGCGCTTCTCTTTCGATTCCGGGTAGACGATGAACAGCTCGACGCTGCGCCCGCCATGCTTCACCGTGACCCATTCGTGATGGCGCGGCGATTTTTCGAGCCGTTCGAGCGCCCAGGGCTGCGACCAGGCCTGCGCCGCGGCAGATTGCGCCCCCAACGAAATTCCACCTGCGATTAAGAATGTTGCGACGAGAAAAGCTCTGAAGCGTTTCATTGCGCACCTCGTGGATTGCGTCCGAGAATCTCTGCTAACGATAATAGTTGCGCCAGTGCTTGCCGGGCAATCGCAATGTGGCCCGGCGACCCCGCCGCTTGGCGCCGGCGAAATACGGAATCGCTATTGCTCGGGCACAATGTTGGCGTGCCGGGCCACTTCTTGCCACCGTGCCGCTTGTTTCATCCACACAGCGGTGAAGCGGAGGTGCTCGGTCTTGCCGGCGTTTGGCATCCGCCCGCCCCACTTCACCATTTCGTTGCCCGCGACAATCGCGGTGTCGCCATAGAGCCGAAGATATTCGATTTGCCGCTCGTAGGAAGTAATCACCAGGAAACCGGATTCGACCATTCCCAGGACCTGTTGCTTCGTTACAAATTTATTCAGCGGATTGGTGACCACGAAATCGTCCGACCACAAACGCGCCATTGATTTCGGATCGTTCTGGAGAAAGGCTTCGACTTCCTGGGCATTGAGCTTGCGTATCTCCTGTTCGGCAGGATCGTCCATTTTCGCGGAATGGTCCGTGACCTGCGCGCAAGCCGCGCGCGCGAACGGCAGGATTCCGGCGGCAGAGATCGTCGTCACAAGCAGCATCATTGCGATTCGCATCATGGTTGCACCTCGTCTTGAGCCGACCGTTGCAGGCGATAATACCCGAGCAACGATGCTTGCGCCCACACTTCTCGCGATTCCGCAGCCGCGCCCGTTCAACGCGACTGATGCGTGCCACAGTTCAGCTCCCCACCGCTTGCGCAGCCTTACCCGCGCAACATCCGATTGCGTGTCGCACCGCGGCGCGCAATTGCACTTCGTACCGCCGGCCTCCGGCCGGCGCCGTTGCATTTGACTCTGCAATTACGTCAAGGAGGGATTCATTCCCTCCGAAGAAGGATCGCCCCAATTCCCTACCACTTGCGCAGCCTCATCCGCGCAACATGCCTTGCGCGCTCAAGCGCGCCGTTCAACCAATCAAACGCGAGCTGCAGTTCAGCTCGCTACCGATTGCTTGCCCTGAGGCACGAAGGGCGCAGCCTAATTCGTCGCTCTCGATTCTGCACCACTCGCGCTGATTCATCCGCGCAACATCTCTTCTTTGCGTGCCGCAACCGCGGCGCACAATTGCACTTCGTACCGCCAGCCTCCGGCCGGCGCTTTTCGGCCTTCAATTTTCAGTAAAGGCACGGCATGCCGTGCCCGCTCCCACTAGCTCCTCGCAAAACGCATCGAGTGAAAACCAAACAAGCTGTTCCTTCTTTTTGGTCGCATCGCACCAGCCCTCCGAAGAAGGACCGCCACAATTCCCTTCCACTTGCGCAGCCTCACCCGCGCAACATGCTTTGCGCGCGAAAGCGCGCCTTCAACCCAGTCCACGCGAGCTGCACCTTAGCTCGCTACCGATTGCTTGTCCTGAGGCACGAAGGGCGCAGCCTCATTCGTCGCTCTCGATTCTGTACAACTTCCGCAGCACTACCCGCGCAACTTCTTTGCGTGCCGCAACCGCAGCGCGCAATTGCACTTCGTACCGCCAGCCTCCGGCCGGCGCCTTTGCATTTGACTCGGCTGCGTCAGGGAGGGGATTCATCCCCTCCGCAAAACGATGCGACGCAGTTCCCTACCGCTTGCCTGCCCTGAGGCGCGAAGAGCGCAGGTTCATCCGCGCAAAACGCCTTGCGTGCAAGCGCGCCGTTCAACCCGATCAACGCGAGCTGCAGTTCAGCTCGCTACCTCTTGCGTGTTCTGAGCCGCAAAGCATGCACCCTTATTCGTCGCTCGCGGCTCTGTACCGCTTGCGCAGCGTCATCCGCGCAAAACGCCTTTGCGTGCCGCTGCCGCCAACCGACCGAACTGGCCGTGAGACCAGCTTGACACCGGCCGTGGCGAGTCCTATCGTTTCGCACAAGACAGAGTGCGAGATCGAAAATCCGCCCCGCAACGGATGGATTTCCGATTCGGAGGTGCCCGATGCCGCTAGACCTTACGACACTGACGTTGGTGGAACGACCGGTAACCAAGGACGAAGGACTGCGCATTTTGGAGCGCGATCAGTACCGTTGCCAGTACTGCGGATTGGACGGGATGGCCAGCTTCGAGAACGCGCTGGCCATGTCGGTGGATTTCGTGATGCCGCGTGCTCGCAAAGGGAAGAAGGATGACCGCAACCTGGTGGCCTGCTGCCGCTCGTGCAATTTGATCAAGGGCACGCGGGTCTATCGCAACTTTGACGATGCGAAGGCTTACGTGCTCGCGCGACGCGACGCGCTGAGCAAAGCGTGGGAGACGAGAAAGGCCGCGCCGCCCAAGGCTGCAAAAGCTCAAAAGCCGGCAGCAGCGCAACGGGAAACATCCAAAACCGCGTCGGCTTCCGTGGTGGGCAGCTCGCCGCTCTCAATTCGCGGCAACTAACCACCTTCAACCGCCAAGCATCTAAGATGCATGACGACCAGCCGACGCAAGTCGCGGGGAACGGAGGCGATTCATGCCCTCCGCCAAACCGCCAGGCGTCGATTGCGGTTCTCCACTGCTAGTCGAGTTAATCGACGGTACCGCGATTAAAACTCCGCGCAAGCCGCGCAAAATCAGCGAGTTGCAAATTTCTAATCGGCGGTAAAACCGACCCCTCAACCGGACTTCAAGCTGCGCTTTTCGCGCCAACGCTCAGGCCGCGCTTACGGCGCGGTCCATGCTCGGTCAATGTTCCGGTCGCGTTACTGCGCGGCCAGAATATTGATGAGCGACGCTGCTACAGGCGTTCCAATTCCGGTGACGTAATCGTAGCCTGCGCCCGCGGTGCAGAGCGCGCCGCACGAACCATTGTTTCCTGAATTGATCGGATGGAAATTCGCGGCGGCGCTTTGCTTCGAGACTGAGTAGAGCACGGTGTTCGTGCCGGAGAGACGCGCTTTGCGATTGGCGACGCGCATCGAGTTCGAGATGGCGAGGAGCGCGGCCCATTGCGGCGAACCTGCGCTTGTGCCGCCGACGCAGAACCAGCCGGACGCGCCGCTGAGCGCCACCGAATCGTACACGGCGAAACCGGTTCCCGGGTTCGCGTTGTAGGAAACATCGGGCGTGCCGCGAAAGCCGCGAGCGTCATTAGGGATTCCAAACAAGGATTGAAAAAGTGGCTCGACTTCGCGGATGCTCAAGCCCCCGCCGCTGCCCGACCATGCTGCTTCGCTGAGGTAGTTTCCATTCGCGTCGAGCGCGAGCGACGTGCCGCCGACGCCAACGACATCGGGCGACGACGCGGGATAGGCAACGCCGGTGCCGTTGTCGCCGGACGCGGCGAGGAAGGCGACGCCGGTCGAGACGAAGTGATTGTCCTGTCGCGATTCGCTGGAGAATTCCGAGACCGTCCAGCTCATGGAGACGACGGACGCGCCGTTGCGGACGGCAACGTCGACGCCGCTCAGCAGATCTCCGAGACTATTCGTGGTGGCTTCGACGAGAAGGATCGTGGCTTTCGGCGCGATGGCGTGGGCCCATTCGATGTCGAGTGAAATTTCGAGCGCCCAGCCTGCGTTGGCTTTGGGACGTTTCGAGCCGCCGAAGATTTTGCGGAAGCAGCCGTTGGCGGTGGTGCACGGGGGCAAGCCGAATTGCTGGTCGAAGACGGCGAGATCGGATTCGGCATTGGGGTCGTCGTAGGCGTCAATGATGCCGATGATTTGGCCGGCGCCTTGGTTGGTGATTTGGTCGAAGCCGTAGGCGTGGCGGATTTGCGCCGGCGTGAAACCGTTCGGAGTGGTTAACGTGACACTGGGAAGCGGATGAATCGAATACGGCGCGCGCATGAACGTGATGGGCTCGGGGCTTTCGCTCTCCAGCGGGAGGCGAAAGGCAAGCGAACGCTGAGCCATGAGCGGCCCGGACGCGCAGAGCATGAAAACGATGATGGCCAAGGCGCGTGTGGCGGTGGAACGAATCGAGATATGACTGGCGGTGCGAACGGCGGAGCGGAAAGCTGCAGACGGCTGACTCATAGCGAACCCCCCTCAGGGTCGTTAGTGACGGGCTCTATTGGCAGAGAATTGCGACGAGGTGAGGATAGCGTTGGCGATGGAAGTGGGGCTATGGGCCGCGGCGCTCAATCTGGTGGTACGAAGGTTTTGCGGATGCGATTGCACCGAAGCGGTGCAACGGCAATCGTGCGGGACACGCGCGCGGTTGCGGACGAGATCGCTTGCGTGCGGGAAAAAGAAAACGCGATTCGCTGTAGCGAATCGCGTTCTTGAAAGGCCGAAAAGTCAGCCGAGTTGCTTGAGTTGAAACGGCTATGCAGCCGATGCGTTTTTCGAACGGCGGCGGAGACCACCGCACAGCGCGAGCAAGCCGGAACCGAGCATGAGTATTGAAGAAGGCTCAGGCGCGGTTACGCTGCCGGGGACGAATTTCACGTCGGTCGGAAGATCCGCCAAGCTGTCGGTAAAGAACGTGAACGAGCTCGGCAGGCCAGCCACGTTGTTAAATGTGAAGGCCGCGGAATTGCCGTTGTCTACTTCGGTGGCGAAGTGATTTGGATCCGCGGGAGCCAATGCCGGAGTGCAAGGCAGGGGGTTGCCCGTGTTCGGATCTTTCATCACGCTCCCACCTGCATCAAGCGCATGGGTCGGGTCCGTGCTGTTATTGCAGTACAGGCCGCCATACGTCAAGCCAGCCAAACTCGGAAACGTGAGAGTGAGAACCGAGCCAGGGGTGATTGTGTCGGGAATCTGAAATGCGAACAGGGTTGTGGCGGGATTGCCGCCTTGACTGACAAACGAGAATGAAAAAACCGTGCTACCTGCCACCGTGTTGCTCAGCTGAGTGGCGGATTGGCAGTTCGTCATAAGGTTCACGCAATTCGGATCGGTATCGCCGTAACCAGAGGCGCCGACTTCCGTGCGGCTCGCCCAGACAGGCGCAACGGAAAACAGCAGAAGCGCGAAACCAAACAGCAGCCGTGCTTGAAAGGTCATAGTTCTTTCCCAGGGTTGGATTTTTGAGAGGTCAATATTTGGAGCGAGCGGCTGGACGCTTTACTCCGCCAAACATGTAGCAATTTCCCTTCCCAAGATGGAACGACTTATTTCGTTTAGTTTGAGCGATTCATCGCTCGAAAGGCAGCGATCGGGCGACAGGATTTCGCTTTTGGTGCAAATCGTTGCACATCGGCGAACGTTTGACTCTCGCACTGACGCTCAGAGGCAGGTTAGGCCGCAACGGAACCCTGCATCGGCCCGATTGAGAGACTAAGAGGTTTCAGAGGCGCCTGTGGCATAATTGCAAAACTTTCTGAGACTCCCTTCATGGACGATCCCAAACCGGTTGGCCCTGACCAAGAAACGCCGCAAACGAAAACACCCGTCGGAGAAGATCGAACGGCGTCCGGTTTCAGCTTCGACGCGCGGGCCACACAAGACCGACTCTCCCCGCGGATTTCCTCGTTCGTTAAAGGTGAGCTGCTGGCGGGGCGCTTCCGTATCGTGCGATTTGTGGCGCGAGGCGGAATGGGAGAGGTATACGAGGCGGAAGACACTGAATTAAATGAGCGAGTGGCGTTGAAAACCATTCGGTTCGAATTCGCGGAGGAGGATCGGAGCGCAGAACGATTCAAGCGTGAGATTCAACTTGCAAGAAAGGTGACGCACCTCAACGTTTGCCGGACATTTGATGTGTTCCGGCATATTGACACCCGCGCGGACGGACGAACGGCCGAAACAATGTTCGTCAGCATGGAATTGCTCACTGGCGAGACCTTGAGGGACCGAATCCGGCGTGGCGGGAAAATGACGGAGAGCGAAGCGCTTCCCCTGGTGGAGCAGATGGCGGCGGGTCTTGATGCCGCGCACCGAGTTGGAGTGGTCCACAGGGACTTCAAGAGCAGCAACGTGATTTTAGTTCCATCGGAACACAGTGCGGGCGGTGTGCGGGCAGTGATCACCGACTTTGGATTGGCCCACGGGCTTGTTCCCTCCGGACTCTCGCTCACCGGGACGCAAGAGGTGGTCGGCACGCCTGCGTATATGGCACCCGAGCAATTGAACGGCGGAACGATCACGCCAGCGACTGACATCTACGCCTTGGGCGTAGTGATGTTCGAGATGCTGACAGGCGCGGTTCCGTTCAACGCCGATAATCCGCTTTCGACGGCGCTCAAGCGACTCAGCGAGCCTGCGCCATCCCCGCGGGTACACGTCCCGAGTGTTGACCCCGGCTGGGAAAGCGGAATCCTGCGGTGCCTCGAGCGCGAGCCAAGCGAGCGGTTTGCGAGAACCGACGAACTGATAAAGGTGCTGAAAGGCGACGAGGTATTGTTGCCAAAGCGGCGAGCGCGCAAGGGTTCCGCCAACGAGAAGAAAAGAATTTATCTCGCTGCTGGGGCAGCCATCGTTCTTGTTCTTTGTGCGCTGGGCTACGCAGGTTACAAACACGATTTCTGGCGCGCACAGCAGACCAGCAAGTTGACCCCCGCAGCGGAGAAGGTTCGCACATCGGTTGCAATCCTGGGTTTTCAAAACCTCTCCGGACAGGAAAGCGCCAGCGTGCTGGGCGAAATGCTGGCCGACAGCCTGTGGTCGCAGCTGGATACCGATCAGATTCGATTCATTCAACCGAGCCGGGTGGATGAAATGAGGCAAAGCCTGGGCATTCGAGATATTTCCGAGTCGCTCAACAAACAGCAGGTAGAGAAGATTGCGAAATACCTTGGAAGCGACGTGCTTGTGACGGGCTCGTATCGCGTGGGCGGAGCACCCGGCCAGTCCACGGTTGATTGGAACATTCACCTGATTCGGACTGCGGATGACGAAAGCATCGGGTCCGTTCAGAGGAATGGCAGTGAATCGGAACTGAACAACATGGCGGTGAGCGCGGGAAAACTCATTCGCGCCAGGCTGGGCGTGGAATTGAGCGCTTCCGAAGAATCGCGAATGGACTCAGCTTTTTCGACGAACAGTGACGCCTTGAAATATTTCTCGGAAGCACGGGAAAAGCTAAGGAACTTTGAGGTGCTGGCCGCAACGAAGCTGCTCGAGAAGAGTATAAGTGCCGATCCGGATTTCGCTCAGGCGCACAGCCTGCTAGCTGAGGCATGGTCCGATCTGGGATATGACTCGAAAGCGGAGGAGGAGGCAAAAAGAGCATTTGATCTGGCCGGGAAAATGTCGACTGAATCGCGTGGGATTATCAGCGGCCGATACTTTGAGATGAGCCGCGATTGGAACAAAGCAACCGAGCAATACTCGTCGTTGTGGACACTTTTCAACGACGATCCCGAATATGGGTTACTCCTGGCCAGAGCCCAAATCGGGGCCGGCAAAGCATCGGCGGCGCTGACGACGCTTTCACAGCTTGACAGCCGAACTCTGCCGCTCGGCCCCGAGGCACAGGTCGATTTGTTAAGAGCCGAAGCGCAACAATTTCTCGCAAATTACCGCGAGCAGCTTTCGGCTGCAAACTCCGCTGCGGAAAAAGCCAAATCGCTGGGATCGAATCTCTTGCTTGCACGCGCCCGGGTCTTTCAGTGTTGGGCAACGATGTACCTGGGAAGCCCTGCGGACGCCAAGCCCCTGTGCGAGGAGGCGAGCAAACTGAACACGCAATCCGGAGATCAGCTTGGGATCGCTCGTGCTGGGAATCAGATTGCAAATGCGTACTACAGCCAGGGAGATTTGAACGAGGCCCGGCCTCTCTACGAACAGGCGGCGACAATCGCGCAAACGATCGGAGATAAATTAGACGAAGCCGGCGCCCTGACCAACATCGCCAATATCAAAAAGTATCAGGGTGACCGTGTTGGCGCCAAGAAAGCGTACGAGGAAAGCATTGTGGTATCTCGCGACCGCGGGGACAAAAGCGGACAGGCGCTCGCGCAGCAGAATCTGGCTGCACTCCTTTACGACTTAGGAGATTCACGACAAGGAACTGCGTTGTTTCAGCAAGCCATCAAGCTGGCCAATGAGATTGGAGACAAGCGAACTGAGGCGCTCGCTCTGAATAACCTCTGCATGGCCTCGTTCCAAGGCGGTGAACTCGAGCGAGCGCTTAAGAGCTGCGAAGGTTCGCTCCGCATGCGGTCGGAGATGGGGGATGCAGGTCGTGAGGCGAGGTCGCGCGGCAACCTCGGAGATGTCCAAGTCGCTCAGGGGAATCTCTCAGGCGCGGGGCAAAGTTATCAAGAGGCGCTGAAGACTCAAAAGTCGCTGGGACAGAAGGCAGACGCGGCGTACTCGCAGATTTCACTGGCGACTTTGGCGCTTGAGGAGAGGAAGCCGGACGATGCGAAGAAGCTTGCGCAGGAGGCGGTGACGGAACTGGCAGACGAGAAAGACGTGGGAGGAGAGGCACAAGGAAGAGGGACGCTGTCGCTGGCGATGCTCGATTTGGGCGATACGGCTGGGGCGGGAACGCAGATCGAGCAGGCCACGAACCTGGCGCAGCAGGCGAACGACCGGAATTTGAAATTGATGACAGCGATTGCGAAGGGGCGAATTGATGCGGCGTTGGGAAAAACAGAAGAGGCGCTGAAGGGACTCGCGTCGGTCGAGAAGGAGGCGCGCGCGGCAGGACTTGTGGCGATCGAGTTCGAAGCGCGGTTGGCGCTTGGCGAGATCGAGCGCAAAGCTGGGCAGACGGCCAAGGCACGGGCGACTTTGAATGCGCTCGCACAGGAGGCGAAGACCAAAGGCTTTAATCTGATCGCTGCGAAAGCTAGCGGCCCGCCGAAATAAGCCAGGCGCGGCTTCGGCTTCGGACAGCTTCTTGGATATCTCTGCCGGGCGTATCATAGGCGGTGAAATCGCGTTCGAGCGGTTTCGGTGCGTCGCTGATGGCGCGGCGTTCATGGGGCGTTTGGAAGATTCCAAGATTGAGGATTTCAAAATGATGAGGAGGGTTTCACATGGCATCGAAGAACGATAAGGGCGACAAGCGCGGTCCGAGCTACAGCCAGCTATCCGAGGGGACGCGGCGGTCTGAGCCGATTCTGCATCAGAACGCGCGCGAGATTCAGCCGTACGGCAAGATTGCGAAGCTGCCGATCGCGCTCGATGAAAAAGTGTGCGCGCAGAGCGCCGAGAATTTGAATCAACTGCTTGCGAATACGATGACGCTCCGCGACATGTACAAGAAACATCATTGGCAGGTGGCGGGTCATACGTTCTATCAACTGCACCTGCTTTTCGACAAGCATCACGGCGAGCAGGACGAACTGGTGGACGAAATCGCGGAGCGGATTCAGCTGCTGGGCGCTATCAGCCTGGCGATGGCCGCGGACGTCGCGGAGACGACTATTATTCCCCGGCCGCCGCGAGGGCGCGAGGAAGTGCCGGTGCAGCTTTCGCGTCTGCTTGAAGCGCACGAGATTATTTTGAAGGAAGCGCGCACGATGGCCAAGCAGGCGAGCGATGCGGGGGACGACGGGACGAATGATTTGATTGTGAGCGATATTATTCGCACGAACGAGCTGCAGGTGTGGTTCGTTTCCGAGCATTTGGTGGATGTGCCGGTGGTACGCGCCGACGAAGCGAAAGCTGCGACGGCAAGGTAGCGAGTGATGACAGCGGAAACTCCCAGCCCCCCGCTTCATCAACTGACGATCAAGTGCTACGCGCTGGAAGACGCGATGGTGGTGGAATGCGCGGGGCGACTTACGATGGAGTACGCGCAGGATCTGAAAACTGAAGTGAAACCGCTGATTCCAAACCACAAGCGGATTATTCTCGATCTCGGCGAAGTCGCGTTCATGGACAGCTCCGGGGTGGGAACGCTGGTGGGCTTGTATATTTCGGCGCGGAATGCCGGTGGCAAGCTAGAGGTTTGCAACATGAGTAAGGCGGTGCGCGATTTGCTCGGGATGTCGCATTTGCTTTCCGTGTTCGAGGCTTGCGGGCGCTACGGAATGAGGATGTAAGCGATGCATCCTCTTTATTCAATCTACTCTTAGGATTTGGAGTTTACCGTGTGCAGAAATATCAAAACACTATTCAACTTTGATCCACCGGTGACGCCTGGAGAGGTGCGAGCTGCGTCACTGCAATTCGTGCGGAAGATAACGGGCTTCAACAAGCCGTCGCAGGCGAATGAGACCGCGTTTGACGGCGCGGTGGACGAAATCGCGAAAATTTCCGGACGCCTTTTGCGATCGCTCGAAACGACTGCAACACCGAAAAATCGAGAGGAAGAAGCTGCTAAGGCCAAGGCTCGAGCGGCCGTTCGATTTGGTACGTAGGCGCGACAAAGTGCGAACGGAGCCACGACGGGTGACGGTGAGATGAGGAGCCGAGTCCGCGGTGGGATATCGTTCGGGTTGCTTGGCGGTTTGCTTGGCGGTTTGCTTGGCGGTTTGCTTGGCGTGTTTCTATCCGCGTGGCTCGGCATTTCAGGTGGCGGATTCCCTACTGCTTCACAAGCAACCGCAGAACCGAACTACACGATACGAGCCATACGTTATGCGAACCTCGCGAAGTTCCCTCTCGCTGAACTCGTAACCGGCGCACCGAAAGATCGGACGATAGACATCGCGATGATCTTTTGGGTGATCCAGGGAGGGGGCCGGACGATTCTTTTTGACAGCGGTTGCCATCGCCAGAAATGGATTGAGGAATACGGCTTGAGCGATTTTCTTTCGCCCGATCAAGCGGTGAAGCAGGCGGGGATCGAGCCGGACAGTGTGACGGACATCATTATCAGCCATGCGCACTGGGATCATATGGACGGAATCGATTTGTTTCCGAAGGCGACGATTTGGATTCAGAAGGCCGAGTACGAATATTATTCGGGCGCGGCGTGGCAGCCGGGCGGAAAACATGGCGGAATCGAGCCGGAAGACGTGCTGGAACTGGTGCGCCGGAATGAGCGCGGGCAGCTGCGATTCGTCGATGGAGATGACGTGGAAATCATTCCCGGGATCCGTGCTTACACGGGGTCGCGGCACACGTTCGCTTCACAATATATTCGCGTCGGTGGAGAACCAGCGTATGTGCTGGCCTCCGACAATTGTTATCTCTACGAGAACCTGCGGACACACAGCTCGGGCGCGACGTTTGATCCGGCGGACGCGGCGGGAAATATTGCACAGCAGGCTCGTATGATCACGCTTGCGGGCTCTGCGGATCGCGTGGTGCCCGGGCACGACCCGGAGCAATTCAAGCGCTTCCCTACTACTGGGCGTATCGCACAGATTCGATAGCAATCCTCTTGCGCGAGATGCGCGCGCGGCGCGGAATTATTTTGCGCGAGTCGCTTTCCAGTCGCCGGTCTTGCCGCGGCCGCTCATCGTGCCGGACATGGAATCACCGTCGACTGTGCCGGTGTAGTCGAGCGGAATGCCTGCGGTGACGTGGAATTTGATGTTGTTGCCGTCGACGGTGCCGGCGATTGTGCCGGATTGGCGCGGACCTTTGAAGGTGCCGGTGATTTTGCCGCCGTCTTGCGTCAGGGTCATGGATTGCTTGGCGTTGCCGGTGTCACCGCTGACATTAATGGTCCAACTGCCGGCGACGTTTGCGGGCTTGTCCTGAGCTGAGGCGGCGCTTGCGACGACAGTGAGAAGAATAAATAGCGCCAGGACTTTTCCTACGCTTATTCTGCTTTTCATTATTTCCTCCGGGTTTTCTTTCGGGCGCCGTGTGGCGCTTCTTTTTGTCTGGAATCAGTTCTTTTGAGCTAAACGCGAAACGATCCGATCGAGAAATCTGCTGAATGTCGTCGGATGCCGGGGCTGAAGTATCTCGCTGATGCCACGCGTGCCGCAAATCAATTTCTAGCGATCGTTGGAAATGGCCGTTTCGATTGACAGGGCCGCGCACGGCGGTATACATTCCGCGAGCTAATCCGACTGAAATTAGGAATCTGAGGGAATCGCTGCGCCGCCCGCGCCGGCGAATCTTGCATCCCAGCAGACGAGGGAGTGCGGTCTGAATGCCCCGCCTTTTCTTTACGGCCGTTTTACTTCTTCTGACGGCTGCCCGTGCTTTTGCGCAGGAGGCACCAAAGAAATCTCCCGAAGTTCTGACGCTGACAGCCGCGCTCGCCGAAGCGCAGCAAAATAACCGGTCGATCAAGATTTCAATTCAGGGCGTGCTATACGCGAACGACGCAATTCTGGCTGCGAAGACGCAGCGGTATCCGCAGTTCAACGTGCAGCTGATAGGCTCCGGGCTACTTCAGGCAATCAACGTCAACATTCCGCAAAACGCGCTCGGGACCGTCAACGGGTCGCAGGTGCCAGCGCAAAACACCGTAATTACCACGGAACCAAAATTCTCTGCGCTGGCTTTCATTCAGGCTTATCAGCCGCTCTCGCAGCTCTACAGCGCGCATTTAAATATTCAGCTGATGAAGGTGGGAAAGCAGTTGAGCGAGGAACAACTGCGCCAGCAGCGGCAGCAGATCACGAACTCGGTGAAAGAGGCTTATTACGGGTTGTTGCAGTCGCAGAGCGCGCTGGACGCTGCGCAGGAAAACTTCAAGGCGCTGCAGGAAGTGGACCGGACTACTGAACAATATGTGCAGGAGAAAACCGCGCTGCCGTATCAATCGACGGGCGTGAAAGCGCAGTTGGCGCAGGCGGAATTGCAGGTGATCACGCTGCAAGACACGCTCGAAACGCAGAAAGAAAACCTGAACGACCTGATGGGACGGGATATCCGGACGGAGTTTCAGCTGGGGGGTGTGCCGGAAGCGCTTCCCGAGGAACAGGACCTGGAACTGGCGCGCAAGACGGCTCTGGCGAACCGCACGGAGATTCGACAGGCACAATTCAAGATTGACCAGGCGGTGTACGCGCGGCGCATGCAGAAAGCGCAGTACATTCCCGAGGTGGGGATTCAGTACCTTTTTTTTTCACCCTTCACAATCCAGGGATTTCCGTCCGCTGTGAATTCGCTGGGGATTTCGCTCAAATGGGATGTCTACGACTGGGGCTATAAGCGCCATTTAATGGATGAGAAGCAGAGAAATATCGAACAGAGCCAGTTGAATTTGACCGAGACGCAGAGCCAAGTGGTGATTGATCTGGACAACCGTTTTCGAAAACTGCGAGAGGCGAGGGCGGGCTTGAAAGTGGCGCAGCTTGGAGAGGACGCGGAGAAGCAAAAGCTGCAGGTGGTGATGGAGCAGTACAAGCAAAAAACGGCGCTGCTCAGCACGTTACAAACGGAACAAGCGAACATGGCGCAGGCAGAGGCGCAATATCAACAAGCGCTATCAACATTTTGGAGCGCTCGTTCGGAATTCGAGAAATCGCTGGGCGAGGACTAGATGCGGAGACGACGAGCCAACCGATGCGGCCTGGCTTCAATTCATTTCTTATTGATCGCCTGCGTACTTGTCGGGTGCGAATCCTCGCATAAAGCACCTGAGAAGCCGCTGGTTCCCGTGACGGTCACAGAGGTGCAGGAATATTCCGGACCGGAAGGTGTGACTTATTCGGCGAGCATCGTGCCGTATGACCAGGTGAATGTTGCATTCAAATCGGCAGGATATGTGACATCGATTTTGCAGCGGAAGGGCGTGGACGGACGGGAGCGCAATCTGCAGCAGGGCGACTGGGTAAAAGAAGGGGAGGTGCTCGCGCGGGTGCGCGAGTCGGATTACCAGCATGCCGTCGAGCAGTACAAAGGGCAATTGGAGCAAGCGCAGGCCGGGGCAGAAAAATCCAAGCAGGATTTTGGACGCGCCCAGGCTCTCTACAATGCGAATGCAATGACGCAGTCCGATTACGATGGTGCGAAGGCGCAGAACGATTCGAGCCAAGGTTCTGTCGTCACTGCGCAGGCGGCTGTCGCACAAGCGCAGCAGTCATTAAGCGATTGTCAGTTGCGCGCGCCGACGGATGGCCAGATTCTGAGCCGCAATATCGAACTGGGAGCGCTGGTGGGAACCGGTACGACCGGGTTCACGATGGGCGATACCAAACGCGTGAAAGCGGTGTTTGGAATTCCGGACACGGTGCTTGCTTCGGTGACGCTAGGCAAGAAGCAAGGAATTCAAACGGAAACGTATCCCCAGGAATTTTATGGCCAGGTGACCGCCATTGCGCCGCAAGCGGATCAGAAGAGCAGGACGTTTCAGGTGGAAGTAACGGTCCCCAATTCGAATAACCTGTTGAAGTCAGGCATGGTGGCGACGCTCGACCTTGGCCAGGCGAAACTGACTAAATCGGTGCTGGTGGTACCGCTCGGAGCCATCGTTTCTGGTCCGAGCGGTTCGAATAAAGGATTCAGCGTGTTTGTCGCCGTGCGAGATGGTGACAAGGACGTGGCGAGGCAACGAATCGTGCAGCCGGGCATGACGTATGGCGACATGGTGTCAATCACAAAAGGCCTCAGCCCAGGCGATCGGGTGATTTCGAACGGGGCGACGCTGGTAAACGACGGACAAGTGGTGCGGGTGATTCCCTAGATCTTCAGTCAACCGAAGAGACCGACGAATGGCACACCGGAGCGACGCGGACTACATCCAGAACGAGCGCAATACCGCTCGTTTCTTCGTCGAAAACCGCCAGATTTCAGGGATTCTTCTGCTGGCCACTGTGGCGCTTGGCATTTATGGATACACGCGGATGCCCAAGCGAAAAGATCCGGATATACCCGTGCGCGTGGCGTCGGTGCAGACGCAGTGGCCCGGAGCCACTGCGGAGCAAGTGGAACAGTTGGTCACGCGGCCGATTGAATCGAGCATCGCGCAAAACCCGAACATACGCGCGCCGAAGGGCGGCGATTTCGGCATCAAGTCGCTCTCGATGCCGGGCCTTTCGATCATCCAAGTGCAGCTTTCCGACAACGTAAAGGATTCAAAGAGGGAATTCAGCGACATGAACCTGAAGCTGAATTCTTTGAGCCTTCCGCAGGGCGCGGGGCCTATCAAATTCAACAGCGATTTCGGAGACACGGCGGCGCTCATGCTAACGGTTGCGAGTCCGCTGGAAGATCCAACCGCGATTGCCGTGCGCGGCGACGCGATCGAAACTGTGCTTGAACGCGTGCGCAAAGAGCGGCGCGGAAAAGCCAGCGGCGTCCCGGTATCACTGGTCTATTGTTATCCACTGACAGTTCCGCAAGAGGCGGTGGAAAGAAATGTGCGGGTATTCGTTCAGTCCACCGAAGTGCAAGGAGTACTAAGCCAGGCGAAATTGGTCAATGGTCCCGGATTTGCGGCTGTCGATGGATTTACAAAAAAAACGGACGCCGAGATTTACGCCTACATCAAACATTATCTCGAGCTCAACGTACACGAATCGGAGATTCATCCCGACACTTGGCCTCCCGTGGTGGTTCGTGACCCAGACCATGTTGGCGCGCAACTCGCCGCCGCGCCGGGAAACAAATACACATATCGCCAATTAGACCAATACACCGACCTTCTTTCGCGCACGATTCTGGGGGCGCCGGAAGTCTCGCGAGTGGATCGAAATGGCGTGCTGCAGGAACAGATTTACCTGGATTATTCGCAGGAGCGGCTTGCCTCGTATGGATTGCAGCCGTCAAATCTGAAAGGGATTTTGAACGCGCGCAATATTACGCTGCCAGGCGGGGCGCTGGAAGCGGGGTCGAAGAATATTCTGGTCGATCCCTCGGGTGAGTTCACGAGTACGGCCGACATCGGTAACGTAATCGTAGGGACGTCAGACGCCGGCTCGGCCGTTTATCTTCGAGATCTGGTGGATATCCGCAGTGGATATCAAAGTCCCGCGCGCTATTTGAATTTTTACACCTGGCGGGACGAAAACGGGAAATGGCAGCGTACGCGGGCCGTGACGCTTTCTGTGCAGATGCGCAGGGGCGACCAGATCGCGCAGTTTGCGGAGCACGTGCAAGGGAAAATCTCCGAGACCAAGAAACTGTTGCCTGCGGACTTGATCATTGCGGCCACCTCCGATCAGCCCCGGCAAGTGAAAGAGAACGTCGATCTCTTCATGGATGCGTTGTACGAAGCGATCGCGTTGGTGGTGATCGTATCGCTCGTCGGATTCTGGGAGTGGCGCTCGGCAGTGCTGATGGCGATTTCGATTCCGATTACGCTGGCGATGACGTTTGGTTTCGCGCACCTCCTGGGCATTGATATTCAGCAGGTGTCGGTCGCGACATTGATTATCGCGCTCGGCCTTCTCGTGGACGATCCTGTGGTGGCCGGAGACTCGATCAAGCGATCGCTGGACGATGGCCATCCGCCGGTAGTCGCTGCGTGGCTCGGACCGACGAAGCTGGCGCATGCGATTTTGTTCGCGACTATTACGAATATAGTCGCTTACCTTCCATTTCTGATGTTGAACGGCACCACGGGCGAATTTCTGTACAGTCTTCCAGTGGTGATGACCTGCGCGCTGGTGGCATCGCGGCTTGTTTCGATGACGTTTATACCTTTTCTTGCCTATTACCTGCTGCGGCCGTCGAAAAAAGAAGAAAGTACGATGGAGGAACGCGAAACACGCGGATTCACGGGGTTCTACTACCGCGTGGGAAAATTTGCCATCGATTACCGCTGGCCTGTTTTTGGAGTATCGCTGCTCTTCCTGGCTCTAGGGGGATTTTTCGGGCATCGCTTGAAGACGCAGTTTTTCCCGGACGATGTGCAGTACCTGTCGTTCCTAGACGTCTGGCTACCGAATGATGTGCCGCTGACGGTAACCAACCGGTCCGCCATTCAGGTGGAAAGTCTGGTGCGGACCACAGCCGAGAATTACGCGAAAGAGCATCCCGGCAAAGACGGGAAACCGCAGCCGGTGCTGAAGTCGTTGACGACGTTTGAGGGCGGGGGAGGCCCGAGATTTTGGTTTTCCGTAACGCCGCAATTGCAGCAGCTAAACTACGCACAAATAATTATCGAGCTGTATAACAAAGACGACACACCAAAACTAGTAGGCGCGTTTCAGGATGCAATTTCGAAGAATGCGCTCGGTGCGCGTGTGGACGTGCGCCAACTACAGACGAATCCGGTGGATTATCCAGTGGAATTGCGCGTTACCGGACTTGCGGACGTTAGCGCGCTGGACGAAGCAAAAGACATCGCGACATTGCGGTCCATTGCCGGGAAGGTAACAGCAATTTTGAGCGCGGTTCCTACTTCGGCTCGCGTTCGCGACGATTGGGGGCCGGAAGGCTTTCAGGTGTCACTCAAAGTAGACTCGGACCGCGCCAACCTGGCGGGCGTCACGAACCAGGATGTGGCGAATTCGTCGAGCGCAGCTTTGAGCGGGTCGTCACTCACCACTTTGCGGCGAGGAGATCAACAAATTCCGGTGGTCGCACGACTTCGGATGGAAGAGCGCGTAAATCTTTCCGACGTTCAGAATCTTTACGTTTACTCCTCGCAATCGAACAACAAAGTACCGCTGCTCGAAGTTTCCTCGGTGGAGAACACGCTGCGAAACATGCGCATCCGGCGTCTCGAACATTTCCGAACAATTTCCGTGCAGAGCTTCACTCAACCTGGATTTCTGGCTTCGGAGGTATTCACTCCCGCTGCGCCGAAATTAAAGGAAGTGGAGGCTTCACTGCCACCCGGCTACAAGGTCATCGTGAGCGGCGAGCAGGCCAAGCAGGTGGATGGCTTCAGGAACCTGAGTGTGGTGATGGCCATTTCGATCGGGATGATTTTTCTCGCGCTGGCATTTCAATTCAAACATTCGATCAAGCCAATACTGGTTCTGGCCGCCGCGCCATATGGAGTGAGCGGAGCGTTGATCGCACTCTACATCATGGGCTCGGCGTTTGGATTCATGGCGTTTCTCGGAATCGCGAGCTTGATTGGCGTGATTGTGAGCCACGTGATTGTGCTCTTCGATTTCATTGAAGAGATGCATGAGAAAGGCGAGCCGCTCGAGCAAGCTCTGCTCGACGCGGGTATTGTGCGGTTGCGGCCGGTGATGATTACCGTGGGCGCAACGATCCTGGCGCTCTTCCCGCTGGCTCTTCATGGAGGCCCTCTGTGGCAGCCGCTCTGCTATGCGCAGATTGGGGGATTGGGAGTGGCGACGTTCATCACGCTGCTGCTGGTGCCGGTGCTTTACTCGATTTTTGTTCTCGATCTGAAGATTGTGACCTGGGGCAAGGTGGAAGCGCATTCCGCCGAGAAACTCAGTCTGCAGCCGAAAGGAGAACTACCTTAATGAATCACGGTGCGAAAAATATCCCCCTGGTAGTTCGGCCTGCTCTCGCGCTGCTCGCTTTTCTTGTGGCCGGATGCTTCATTCCTTCATTTGGGCAGAGCCAAAGCCAACCCTCGACGCCGCCAGCGCAGAAAGATGCTGACGTAATGCTCCAGATGAGCCGTTCCATTCAGGATCTGGCGAAGAGAGTTTCGCCAGCGGTTGTTGAGGTGCTTGTAACAGGCTATGGATCGCCGAGCGATGAGGACGAGAAGGCGTCGAGCGCACTGGGGCGTGAGCGAGCACTCGGATCTGGCGTAATTGTGGATCCGGACGGATACATCGTAACGAACGCTCACGTGGTGAAGGGCGCGGACCGTGTGCGCGTGGCGCTGACTCCGCCGATAACGGATGAATCGCAAGCGGAGGGTTTGCTGAAAGCACGTGGGAGAATCCTCCCGGCGCGAATTATAGGAGTGAGCAAGCTGATCGATCTGGCAGTTTTGAAAGTGGAAGCGACTGGTCTGCCGACGTTACCGATCGGCCGCTACAACCGGGTGCAGAAGGGAGAAATCGTGCTGGCATTTGGCAGCCCGGAAGGCTTGCAGAATTCTGTGGCGTTCGGCCTGGTTAGCTCGGTTCTGCGGCAACAAAACCCGGACGATCAGATGGTGTACATACAGACAGACGCAGCGATCAATCCTGGAAATAGCGGCGGACCGTTGGTGGATGTGGAAGGGAATGTGGTGGGCATCGATACTTTCATTTATTCAAAATCCGGCGGGAATGAAGGACTGGGATTTGCAATCCCAGGCGGCATCGTGCGGTTCGCATACGAGGAGATTCGAAAATACGGACGAGTGCGCCGGCGCGCGATTGGCGTCGATCTTCAGTCGCTGACGCCAGAATTGGCTGGAGGTCTGGGACTCTCGACGGACGTCGGCGCCATCATTTCCGATGTAGCCCCCGGTGGACCCGCGGACCGGGCGGGACTGAAGACAGGCGACGTAATCGTGAGTCTCGACGGCTTTCCAGTAAACAATGTTCCACTGTTTACGTTGGGTCTGTATGTGTTGAATTCGGGCGGTTCCGCGAAGCTCGGAATCTTGCGCGGCACTCAAAAATTTGAAGCAGATGTGGCGGTGGTGGAACCTCGCAGCGATCCGCAGAGGCTTTCCGAGATGTCTGACCCGGCGAAGGGCCTTATCGCGAGGCTAGGCATCGTCGGAGTCACTGTGACGCCGGAAGTGGCCGAGTTCTTGGGCGGCCTGCGGATGCCGTCAGGTGTGGCGGTGGCATCGCTCGTGTCTGATCAGCTCGCGGTTGATTCAGGACTGGCCGAGGGCGATGTGATTCATACATTGAATCGCGTGCGGATTACCACCGTGGACGATCTTCGGGCGGCTTTCACGAGTCTGAAGCCGGGAGAACCGGCTGCAATGCTCGTGGAGAGAGCCGGAAAATTTACTTATTTGACGTTCGAAATGGAATAGCGAACCGACGGCTCCCCGATACCGCGATTCCCTTTTGCGATCTTTTTCAGCGCTTCTGATAGTTTCCGTTTTGCGTCGCGACTGTAAGCTGTTTGCTCACACCTTCGACCGTGGTGCTCGATACGTGGTTCGTCCCGTCCGGCAAGCGATCAAATCTGACTGTGAGATTCATGCCGTCGCTCGGCCCATCCATGTAGGAGGCGATCTGGATGCTTTGAAGCTGCTTCTGTTCTTTATCGATTGTCAGGGTCATGGAATCATCTGGCTTCACGTAGTTATGGATGACGAGCTTCACGCCTCCTGGTCCGGGCGTCATCGAGATGTTCCCTTTCGCATAGGCAGCTTGAATTAGATCCTTGTCGGGGGGTACATACTGCCCGGCGAGAGCTTTCATTTGCTCGGCATAGTCCTCATACTCTTCCTTCTTCTTCTCTATTACCCTTTGTTTTAGCCGGCCACCGCGCCCACTCGATTGGGGCTGTGCCGCAGGCGCAGAATCCAAGGAGGTCTTCTGCGGCTTTCCGTCCGGCCCCATCTGCACCTGATAATGTTGCTGCTTTTTTTCTTCCCCCTTGAGGCTGATCGTCACGGTTTCGACCCATGTGTATTGCGCGAGGGCCTGCTTGTTCTTCGCCATCGATTCCTTCAACTGGCCGACTTGCTGTTGAAGGCCTTCTTGGGCGTAAAGGATGCAAACAGAAGCAAACGACGCGACAAAAAAAACGGGAAGCAAACTCTTCCGGAACATTTCGATCTCCTTCAATATTTTCTCGAAAGCGGAATCTAGAAGCCGATGCCGGGCGGACTCTTATACGTCTGGGGATAACTTCTGTAAAGACAATAAGTGCCGATGTCTTCGCCGATTCAGCGCGTTTGTAATTGGCTTTTCGTCATCACGACGGGGATGAGTGTAAGGATGAGCCAGGTGGACTCTATAAGTCCCGAAGTGCTTGCGCTGTGCTGCGCGGGAGTGCTATAAAATCAGTTCCTACTGAGGCTTCTGATTGTTGCCGTTTTTGGGCGACCACCTGCTAACTTCCCGCTCTTCAGCAGGGAGGAGGCTTACTTTTATGGATTCTTCCGTGATTCCTTCTTTCGATATTTTCAGGGGGCGTTTTGGCGACAAAGATGTCGTCTGGATTGAAGCGGTAGAGGGACTAGCTACGGCACGGGAGCGGATGGAGCATTTCGCATCACAAGCGCCCGGCCCTTACTTTGTCTTCAGTTCGTTTAACCACGTTGTGCTCGCGGTGATCGACACAACGAATTTGAAGCGCGTCTCCCAACGGTCAAAAACGGCAGGCGCCGCTTAGCAAGCGGACAGCTTCATCGTTCGGCGGTTTTCTTAGCGCCATCCACAGACTCGAATCCGCACTTCGTTTTTTCGAGGCCTGCCGCCCATTCAACCGTCCTAGATGGAGCCACAAGGCAAGCGACACCATTTGCCACGTGGGCGCAAAATGAGGAACTGTACTCTGCCTGCTAGTCCGGCAGTCGAAACACGAAACTGATATCGTCATGGACCGGAACGCGACGGCCTTCGAACAGCGTCGGTCCGTAGCGCCACTCGCGAACAGCAGTTACCGCCGCTGCGACAAGAGGTTCCGGGCCACTCACCGGTTGGACGCTCTGGATGTTGCCGTCAGCGCCAATCACAGCGTGTAATCGTACTGTGCCTTCAATCCCTTGTTGTTTGGCTTCGACCGGGTAAGAAGGCGACACCTTTCGGAGTAGCCGCCCAACCACCAAATCCTTTGGGGGCGGTCTTTGTGAGTTGCCACCATGAGGCATCGCGATTGAACGCCGAGAGCTGATAGCGACAGTCGAGGAGGCGCTTACCGCTTCCTCCGGCAAGCTTATCGCGGGACTCGGAGCTGCAACAGGACGCGAAGCGCTGGTTGGCGCCTCAGTCCGCGGCGCGGGACGCCGAGTCTCGTCCACCGGGGGCGTCCTTCGAGCCTCCAAAGGAGGTGCGGCCGACTGTTGGGGCGGATTTGCGTGTTGAGGCGCACCGCTGGGAGTATTAGCTGCGACCGCCGGGGGCGGCAAGCTCTTGGGTGGAGGTGGTGGCGGGGTATTTTGCTTGATTCTCTCGATGTTTGCCGCCGATACCTGCTCCGGTGTGGCCTCCACAATATTCTGAACGCGAATCGTGCCCGTAAGACCGTCAAAAGCTCCGGTGATCAACACGTTTTTCCCAACGAAACTGGCCGCTTTTTGCTGGTCATCTATGTGGTACCAGGTATCGTTTTCATAATCCTTTAACACGAAACGCACTTGGTTCTGGGAGACGACTCTCCCGCCAAACGTCTGCCACTTGGACTGCCCCTGCGTGACCTGTTGCGAGCTATTTGATGGCAGTGCGAGAGACGCGGGCAGGACAGCGCAAAGGAGAATCGATACGACCGCCAGGACCACAGCGGTTCTTTTCATTTGTAACCTCGGTTATCAAGCAGGAAAGAACAGCTGGTGGCGGCAATCTTCAGCCCCATCAAAGTCGTCTTTCCTCTGATGAATGGCCGGGGATACAACGTTAGCGAAGAAATTTGCGAAAGTAAATGGGCGGCCCAGCGAAGGTCACAATCGAGGAACCCTCTTCCCTACCAGTTGGGGCGATCTTTGTGAAACCTCATGCGAATCGGTCGCAACTTTTCTTGTTGCCAACCGTGCTCGGGACACTCGAGCCTGCGGGGAAATTGCTTCGCGCCGGGCACCGGCTTGGCCACGAGCTCTGCGCCGCACTTCCCGCATTTTTCGCACTTCACCGTAGCCGAATCCTTTTCGACAGGCTAACCTCAAGGGGGTTGGCAAAGCAATTTATCCAGAAGAGCTTGGTTCTCTCTGGAATGTCAGCAAACCCGGGGGCTCGTTTTTGGTGATTTAGGAGGATCCATTGAATAGAAGCATTTTAGCCGGTCTCGCGCTTGCGGTGACGCTGGGCTTGTCGTTGACGGCCTGCCAGGATACGAAAGCCCGTCAGGAGAACGAACAACTAAAAGCACAGGTATTGCAATTACAGAAGGATGCAGGTGACCTGGGAAATCGAATCGATGTCCTGACGAAAGAAAATACTGAGTTGAAAGCCGAAAACGAACGCCTGAAAACAAAACAGCCTGCGAAAAAATCGTCGAAGTCCAAACGTCGCCATAGGAAATCGAAGGCGGCGACGAGCACTCAGGAGTGAAAACTGGCGTCGGAAACCTGGCGAGTCCTTCTGCCAGGAACGAAAGCCCCGGCATGAGGTGTGTGACGCGAAATTGCCTGAAACGCTTCGCCTCTCTGGGACACTATTTCTCGAGGCAATAGCCAGCGAAGCGGCTGAACTCAGCTGCTTCCGGAGTCTTGCGCTAACACGTACTTTCGAAGGGGAAATATGTCCATAGCCTTGAAGATGCAGCCTCAAACTCTAGATCCGGTCAAAATTGATCCTGACCATTATAAAGTTGAGTTCGAAAACGATAAGGTGCGGGTGCTCCGCGTCAGGTTTGGACCTCACGAGAAATCGGTGATGCAGGAACAGCCCTTCCTGCTTGAGATCAATCTCACAATCGCTCATCTCCTCGTCACTTATCCAGACGGAAGAATGGAAAACATCCACTCCAAAGCCGGACAGGTTCACTTATTGCCAGCAGCCGAGCGGCAACCGGAAAACCTAAGCGACTTTCCGTATGAGGCAATTGCGATCGAGTTGAAATAGCTGAACGGTCTGTTCCCTACAGCCTGCGCTAGAAACTAATCTTCAATATTTGGCCGTTGTTGCCAACAAACCAACCATCGTGCTTATCGGCAAAAGCGACAGCCCAGAAGCCGCTGACATCGGGCAGCACGTTCCAGGTGCGCCCTTCATCCGGAGTCCAAGCTGCTTCACCGGAGGTGAAGTTGGGCTCCGTCTCGGTAGTGATTACAACGGTGCGGTCGTTTTGATGACCGATCTCATTGCCCTCTCCGCGCCCATTGCCGTCATCTTCGTTGTTGCGAGCGCCGCGGACATAGGCCAGGCAGAAAATCGCACCTTGCACAGGTGGCTTGTTCGTTAGAGTCCACGTCTTGCCGCCGTCGTTCGAGGTTGCCGTGTCGGCTGCAGTGTTGGAAGCCAGATCGCCGCCACCGATGATCCCATTCCGCGAATCGCGGAAGGCCACAGACACTGCACCTGCACTCGGAGAGCTCACCAGTGGCGTGTCATACGCGTTCCAGCTGTTGCCTCCGTCGCGCGTGGCTAGGATGCGTGCAGCTGAGGCGCCGCCTGTGGCAATCCAAGCATTGCTCGAACCTTGTGTGGTGATGCAGGTTCCACTTGCCGCAAACGATGCTTCCCCAGTCAAAGCTGGAGGCATATTGCCGGCGATCGATTGCCAGGTCATCCCATCCGTTGTACGAATATCGGGAAATACTCCGTTCACCGAGTCGCTGTGCGTGACGCCCCGGTTCGGGGTCCAGAAAGCGAAACAATCATAAAACGCACCCGCGGTTTGATTGGTGAACTCGATCTTCCAGGTCGCGCCACCGTCGACGGTTTTGTAGATATGAAAATCGGTCGTGTTGTTTCCAATCGACATCAGGTAGGCAATCTTGTCGCTCACTCCAAACACATCGCGGAACTCAAGGGCTTCGGCTCCCGGTACAACAGCGGCTTTCCATGTCTGGCCGCCGTCGGTCGTCACCACGTAGGTACCACCAGTTCCGGCTGCCCAAACCACGCGGGAGTTCACTGGACTCACCGAAATCAGCAGTTGCGTGGTGCCGCTCTGTTGAGGAGTAAGTTTTGGTTGATGAATTTTCCCAGGATCTTGCGCAAAGCTAACAGTTGCTGAAGCGGCGATTAGGGAAGCGGCCAGAAAAAACTTGAACATCGAAGTCCCCCTGAAAGGAAGTGGGCGTGGGGGAGCAAGTATAGGAATGCAGGAGGCGGGTGTCAATACGGCGTCAATGCGGGAAGATTCAGGCTGCTGCAATTCTTAAATGAAGTAGTTCTCACAAATTGAACGCGTACAGCAGAAACCGTGTTACGAACAGATCAACAACTAGAACGACGACGGAGGAAACCACGAATGCCGTAATCGTGGCGCGTCCTACGCCAGCGGTCCCCCCTTTCACTCGAAATCCCTCATGACAACCCACGCTTGCAATGATGAATCCGAAAATAACTGGTTTTGCGAACCCCATCACAAGATCTCCAAAAACCAGCGCATGAACGGCGCGTGTCCAGAACTGTTCTGCGCTGAGATGGAGCGTGATGGTTGCTACCACAAATCCGCCGAGCAGCCCCGCGCAATCCCCCACAGCCACGAGTAAGGGTAGCACCAGCACCATCGCAAGCAATCGAGGGGTCATAAGTTTGCGGATTGGGTCAATGCCGAGTCCTCGCATCGCGTCCACTTGCTCCGTAACGACCATGGACCCGAGCTCGGAAGCCATTCCCGTGGCGTTCCGGCCCGCGACCAAAAGCGATGTGAACACGGGACCGAGTTCGCGGAGGAGAGCAAGCGAAACTGCGTCGCCCGTAAGAGCTGTTGCGCCGAAGCGGCTAAATTGTGATGAGGAATTCAGAACAACTACCCCGCCGACGCAGACGAGAGCGACAATTACGATGAGCAATGAACCCACTCCGATTTGGTCCATCTGCACGATCATGTCGCCGGTGTAGCGGGTCGTAGTGAAGATGTCCTTCACCGACTGAAGAGTGAGCAGCGTATAACTTTGGAACGAGAGGACCTGCATTTTCGTTGCATGTTCGATGTTGGAGAAAACCGAACGCGTGTTCACAATTGTGCTCCCTGTCACGAGAAGTGACACTTCAGTGCGCTGAATCCTAGGAACGCTGCCCGGAGAGAACCATATACTACGATAGTTCGGTACGAGATCCGCCGTTCTTTCAGAAATGGTTCACTGCTAATGCATAACTGGGATATACCGCGTGCAGCAAAACTTTGACTTTCAACACTATGCTGAGGCCAACTGGACTCGCCCTTGTCTCACAAATAGCTGCAATGGCAACTACACGCGAACCTGAGCGAGTCGTGACTTCGTAACTCATTTGTTTTTCAGATTGAATAGACGAGCTTAGTTCGAGGGTGAGCAACGTGGCGATTGTTTTTGCAAGTCGTAGTTTTCTCGCTCGAGGTGCAATCGGCTTCCTGTTTCTGATTTTGAGCATGGCGGGTGGATGCCAGAAAGGAACACAAAAACAAGCAGGAGAGGCTTCGCCGGCAGGGTCGGGCAAATCTCTCTCTGTCCCGGCGGGTCAAGATCCGATTCTGGTCGGAGCTGGTGACATCGCCTCTTGCCAGGATTTGTCAGGCGCTGAGGCTACGGCGAAGCTTCTCGATTCGATTCCAGGCGTGGTGTTCACCGCAGGCGACAACGCATATGAAAGGGGTACCGCCGAGGAGTTCAGAAATTGCTACCAACCTACGTGGGGACGCCACAAAGACCGAACGCGCCCAGCGGTTGGGAATCACGAATTTTATTCTTACATCGCAACGCCATACTTCCGCTATTTTGGGAAGAATGCGGGTGATCCCGGGCAGGGCTACTACAGCTACGAATTGGGGACGTGGCACATCATCGTTCTCAACAGCGAATGCTTTGAGGTAGGAGGATGCCAACAAGGTTCGCGGGAGGAGAGGTGGTTGAGTTCGGATCTCGACGCTCACCCTGCTCGCTGCATTTTGGCTTACTGGCACAAACCGCTTTTTAGCTCAGGGGCAAAGCATGGGAACGATCCTGAGATGAAAGCATTCTGGATGGACTTATACAGGAAAAAGGCGACCCTTGTGGTCAACGGACACGATCACGACTACGAACGATTCGCACCGCAGGATCCAGATGGCAAGCCAGACCCAACTCGGGGGATTCGGGAATTTGTCGCTGGGACAGGCGGAAGAAACCATCGCCCTTTTGCTGCTCCGCTGCCGACAAGTGAGGTTCGGAATGCTGACACCTTCGGTGTTCTGAAAATGACTCTCCATCCGGGCGGGTACGAATGGGAGTTTATTCCGGAGGCGGGCAAGACATTTCACGATTCCGGCGCAAGTTCCTGCAACGAGTGAGAATTTGAGATCCTGGTTTTTTGGCAACCCAAGTTGCAGGGACAAATAGGCGATGCGTCGTGAGATCGAGAGCCATTGTTTTCAGAACGCAGCGTTACGTTATAGAAGAACGAGACCGCGACGGATTCCGAGGGTGACAGCTTCTGTGCGACTCGCAGCGCCCAGCTTGCCGAGAATCGACGCCACGTGAAATTTCACAGTGTGGTCAGAGATCGCAAGGCGTGTTGCGATCTCCTTGTTCGCCAAGCCGCTCGCCAGCATTTGAAGGACTTCGCTCTCGCGTGGCGTAAGTGGTTCGATGAGTTCTGCGAGTGTACCTGATGCCGCCTCTGCTGCTGGAAACATGGCGTCAACTTCGGCAGGATGGAAGACCATAAGACCCACTGCGGTGGCTTTGAGGCCAGCAACGATTTGGTCCGGTGATGCGTCGCTGGGCAATATAGCTCGGACGCCTGCTTGCAACGCTTCGGCGAGCCGCCCAGGCTCAGAACGGTCCGAAAGAACCACGACGGCAGCTTCAGAACTAAGTTGCGATTGGTTTAGAGAATTAATCATTTCTTCGAAGTAATCGCCGGATGCATTAATTAAAACGATGTCTACTTCAACCTCTGGTGGCTGATCCCAGAGCGATTCAAGGTTTGGGCCGCTGCCAACGACTTCCACTTTCCGCGCCCTGAGCAGACTCTTTAGATCCGCACGAGACAGAGGTGAAGAGGCGACAATAAACACCCGAATCACGCTGCCACAATGTTCCTTAACGTTTTGTGGTCACCCAGCTGAAGGGTGACGCGCCGAACACGTGAGT
>Ga0210399_10000496_pt1 | contig 31629 bp, 23 predicted proteins | sample IncBWC14MmetaG_FD_150865 | JGI IMG/M metagenome (GOLD analysis project Ga0210399, IMG submission 150865) | Forest soil microbial communities from Barre Woods Harvard Forest LTER site, Petersham, Massachusetts, United States - Inc-BW-C-14-M | ecosystem: Environmental > Terrestrial > Soil >... | reverse complement strand
ATTATGCGGTGGACGGAATGCACCGGGAACCGGCGGCCGTGGTCAGTGAATTCCGAAAAGCAAAGGGTCTGTAGAATTCTCACAACAAACGCAGCAATTCCAAGATTGGTCGTCTGCGACCAGCGTTGCATCGCAACGGCGAATTTCTACCAATTGGAGAGATGTATGTTGGCGGTGAAAAGCGCCCGCCTCAGAAGGCGGCCGCTACAAACTCAAGAAGGGCTGCGGGCTGGGCTACCTGCAGGTGGCCGCTACTCTGCGATCCAGAGATTTTCGGCAAAACCCCGCGACTGATCCATCCACTGCGCCTGGCGGTGGAAGCCGGAGTGGTGTGCGAGGCTGACGAGTTCGTCATGCGAATATTTGTGGGAGCTTTCGGTCCAGATAGTTTCGTCCTTTTCGAATTGAACGGTTATGGAGGCCTCCGGGATGGAAACTTTTTGCCTGGAGCGGGAGCGGAGGTGCAATTCGACACTGTGCGTTGCTTCATTGAAGATGGCGAGGTGCGCGAATTGAGAAAGGTTGAAGTCGGCGCCGAGTTCGCGATTGATTCGGGCCAGGAGGTTGAGATTGAAGGCGGCGGTGACTCCAATCGGGTCATCGTAAGCGTTAATCAAGGTTTGTACGGGTTTGAGCATGTCGGTGCCGAGCAGAAGCGAGTCGCCGGGCTGGAGAATCTGGCGCAGATCGTGGAGGAAGTCCGAGCCTGCGGCGCCATCGAAATTACCGATGGTGCTGCCAAGAAAGAGGACGAGCAGATGTTCGCCCGTGGACCGGCGCGCGGCGACTTCGCGGAGACCGTCGAGATATTCGCGTTCGAAGCCTACGATGCTGATGCTGTTGATGTCGCGGAGTTCGCGGCGGAGAACGGCGAGGGCGGACGGAGAAATTTCGATGGGGTGGTACCAGGTGGATTGCCAGCGGGAGAGGGCTTCGAGGAGCAGGCGCGTTTTGCGGCCGGTGCCGCTCCCGAGTTCGGCAACGACAACTGGGCGAGGAAGCTGGTCGACGATTTCCCGGGCGTGCTGATGAAGGATGCGTTCTTCGGCTCGCGTGAGGCCGTATTCCGGAAGAGCGCAGATGACTTCGAACAGCGCTGAGCCGACTGAATCATAGAGATATTTTGAGGGCAGTTCCTTTTGGCCGGACTTCGTGAGGCCGGCAGACACTTCCAGCGTAAATCTGCCAATGAGCGAAGAAGGGCTGGGTCCAGTTTGCATGGTGGCTTTCGGCATCTCTCGCCTCACTCGCAGACGCAACGGAATCCGGCGTAGACGTACTGATAGTGCGGCTGGAACCAGTTGCGGAAGGAACGGCGCAGAAAAGCGGACGCGCTGCGTGCAGAACCCCCCTTGATGACGAAGTGCTTTCCATCGAAGAAATTCGCAGAGTAACCGGGATAGTAGGAAAAGGTCTGGAAGCCGGGGAATGGAGCGAAAGGAGTGCAGGTCCACTCCCAGCCGTTGCCGAGTTGGCCGACGACGCTGAAAGCACTTTTGTTCGCGGGGAAGGCGTTGACCGGCGCGGGATCCCAGCGACGGAAATCGAAATTGCCTGGATTGGACTCAGGCACGGTGGCGCCCCAAGGATAAGCCTGCTCTGTTCCTTGCGGAGTGCCATAGGCGGCTCGATGCCACTGGGCTTCGGTGGGCAAGGATTTTTTTGCCCAACGTGCATAGGCGCTGGCTTCAGCGTGGCTGACATAGACCGGCCAGTTTGCGGGAAATGGAAGTTCTTCAAACATACCGCGGAACGTCCATGCGGAACCCGCTTGATTCCAGAACGCAGGGTGAGAGATGGAATGGCGTTGTTTCCACTGCCAATCTTCCGCGGACCACAACCGGGGGTTCCGATAGCCGCCGTCCTCCAGGAAGCGAAGGAATTCGGCGTTGGTGACCATGTATTTGTCGATTCGGAAGTCTGGAACAATCGTCGTGAAAGAACCAAACTCGTTGTCCCAACCGAAGGACGCGGAGGGGCCCTGCGAAAGGCCAAGAGTCGCCTGGCCGGCGGGAATCTCCAGCAGTTCGTTTTGAGCGGGAGCGGCAGACAGCGGGCTCTGGGATTGCGGGTGCTTACGCTCGTACGGGAGACGATGAAGCATGTAGGACAGAGTTTCGATGTGCATCAGGCGGTGTTCGTACGCCATGCGCAGCATAGTTTCCGGCGAGTAGGCGTCCGGTTTGCCCGCAAGCGGGAAGACCCCGGCGTCGAGTCCTTCATCGATCCTGCGGCGCAACATTTTCACGTAATTCCGGACTTCGACGAGCCCAGGCCAATCCGCGGGCTGGTCGGTGGGGAGGTCGCCATCGATAGGGTCGATGCCGAATGCGAAGAGCTTGTCGAACACGGGTGTTTGCGAATCCAGGGAAAATAGATGTGTGCGAAAGACATTCCAGTCGAACGCCTCGATATGGCCAATGTAGAAGATGATGCGATTGCGTTCAGGGATGGGACGTTCGTAGAGTGAATCTTCGCGAATGATCTCAAAGAGGCGGTCCGAGTTGGCGCGAGATTCCAAAACGGCGTTGCGGAGTTGATCGATCGCGGTGAGCTTACCCTGCGTAGCCATGGTTTATGCCTCCGGGAAGACCGGAAATCTCCCACCAGAAATCAGATGCGCGGGAACCGGAATTTGGCAAAACGGAAACGGGGCAAAATTACTCCTGCCGTGCGGACATGGAACTCCCCATAGGTGCGGGCAGGGACGGGAGAAAAAAGATAGCACCGTTCGGACGGGATAACAAGAAAAGCGTGGAAATGCTCAGGGATGCGCGGGCGACGGAAAGCATTTGCCGGGAGTGGATTAGGATTCGGCGGGGGCGGGAGTTACCGCTGAAATCGCGGCGGGCTGGGGCTTGGCAAACAGAGCGCCGGCGAGGCCACAGGCAGCGGCGAAGGACAGCCAAAGTCCGGGGATCGCTCGATTGCCGGAAATGTGAATCAGATAGGTGCTGAGGGCGGGGGTGAAGCCGCCGAAGATCGCGGTGGCCAGGCTGTAGGCAAGCGCGAAGCCGGAGGTCCGCACGTCGATAGGCATGATTTCGGTGAGGAAAACGACCATCGCGCCGTTGTAGCTGCCGTAGATGAAGGAGAGCCAGAGCTCGACGGTGAGAAGGCGGGCGAAGGAAGGATCGTGGACGAGCCAGAGCATGGCGGGATACGCAGTGAAGAGCATCAGGAGCGTGCAACCGAACAGTAACGGGCGGCGGCCGATGCGGTCGGAGAGGGCACCCATGATCGGGAGCCAGAAGAGATTGGAGGCGCCAACGCAGAGAGTGACGATCAGGCTGTCGAAGCCGGACAGGTGCAGTACGGAACTGCCGAACGTCGGGGTGTAGGCAGTGATCATGTAGAAGGAGACGGTCGTCATGGTGACCATCAGCGTGCCGATCAGAACGATTGGCCAGTTGTTTAGAAGGGAGCGGAGAATCTCTGAAGTGCCTGGATGGCGTTTGCGTGCGACGAACTCATCGGTTTCCTGTAGAGATTTTCTCAGGCGGAAGAGGAATGGGACGATGACGCAGCCGAGGAGAAGTGGAACTCGCCAGCCCCACTGCTCCATTTTTTCGGGCGGAAGAATGGAATTCAGAACGACACCGACAGAAGCGGCGAACATGACCGCGATCTGCTGGCTGCCGGATTGCCAGCTTACGTAGAAGCCTTTGTGGCCCGGAGTGGCGATTTCGGAGAGATAGACGGAGACGCCGCCAAGTTCCATGCCGGCGGAAAAACCTTGCAGCAAGCGGCCGAAAACGACGAGCAGCGGCGCTAGTAGGCCGATGGTGGCGTAACCGGGCATGAAGGCGATGGAGAAGATGCCGATGGACATCAGGCTGAGAGTGAGAAGGAGACCGGCGCGGCGGCCATGGCGGTCGGTGTACGCGCCGAGGACGAGGGCGCCGAGGGGACGCATGAGAAAGCCGGCGCCGAAGGTCATGAGCGAGAGCATGAGAGAACCGAAGGCGGAGTTGCTGGGGAAGAAAGCTTTGCCGATAGTGGCGGCGTAGTAGCCGAAGACCATGAAGTCGTACATCTCCAGGAAATTGCCGCTGGAGACGCGGACGACGGACCAGATTTTGGATTTACGATCCTCGGTAGTGATCATTTGGGCTTATTGGAAACGATCCTTCACCATGTTGTTTCACGCCCCAATGGGATGCTCACAGAAAAAGAGTGTTGGCGCACGCAGATTCCCGCTCAGTCCGTTTGATGGCCGGCAAGAATGGGGCGGGCGAGTCTGGCGGGTAAACAGACATCCTCGCCCGATGGAGTAGCCGAAATTACCAGACCAGCTTGAGGCCGAGCTGGATCTGGCGTGAACTTGTGGATGTCTGGTTCAATGCGGTTGAGAGCGGGCTGCCGTCAAAGTCGAACACAGAGTTATTCTGGCCGAAGGTGTTGAGGAAACCCGGTGACAAGAAATTGGTGTGGTTGAGTACGTTGAAGAACTCCGCCCGGAACTGAACATTAAAGGTTTCGGAGATCTTGGTGACGGGGAAGTTTTTGAACACGGAGAAATCCACTGTGGTGAGCCCTGGCCCGTAGAATTTGTTGCGGCCGGAATTGCCAAGGACGTTGGAACAATACTGCTGTCCAGCTGGCGCGGCTACTGGCGCATTAGTGTATGACAGCGGGGCGCAGCCAAATGGATTCGCTGCAGTGGCCAATGGGAGCGAGGCCGGGGCCGTGGGCGGAGTGAAGCACGCGGTGTTCAGGTAGTTGACCCCTCCTTGAATCGCCTTGCAACCAAGGATAAGGTTCGCGTAGTTCATGGAGAAGTCACCGTTGAATCCCGTTCCGAGCGGATCGTTGCCGTCACCGACGGTTACTGTAAACGGGGCACCCGTGGAAGCGGTGATGATGGTACCGAGTTGCCAACCACCCGCGACATATCCTTGCCAACCGGTCTTTGGTCCGGGGACATCCCAAATGACAGTTCCTGTAAATGTTTGGCGGATATCGAAATCGCAAGCCCCGATCCTGTAGCTCTTCAGAAGCAGAAGCGGCACCGCGATCGAGTTGAGATAGGTGTCCCCGGTAACTGGAGCTGAACTGGTATCACGGCACTTGCCGAAAGTGTAAGAAGCCTGGCCCTGAACGCCACGAGACCAGGCCTTTTTGAGTTGAGTTTGGAAAGCGCTGTATGACGCGGCACCGTCAAAGAGAACCGGGCGAATGCCCGCGCCGCCGCCCCAATTGGAATCGATGCGCGTGCCGGTCTGCGTGTCCGCACAGGTATGCGGGTTTCCGTAATTTGCAATCAGGGATGGATTACAGGGAAATACAAAGCCTATGCCATTGACAAAGGTGGGTTGCACCAGATTGATATCGTCAGAAGCTACGGAGAGATGAACCGAGCGGGAACCGACGTAACCGACTAGTGTCGTCCAACCGTTGGCAATTTCGTGCTGGATATTCAGGTTCCAATTCAACACGTCCGCGCGATGTGGATTGGGATCAATCATGCGATTCCGGATGCCCTGCCGGTTAAAATTCAGATTGGCATCCGGGGTTCCGGTGCCTAACATGGCGTTCTTGTCGAATCCAATAATTTGAAATGGTGCAGTGGCAGCGGTATTCAGGCCAAATTCGTACGGAAGAGGAAGCACATCGAAGATACCGAAGCCGGCGCGAACGGCAGTCTTGCCGTCTTTGCGCGGATCCCAGGAAAGGCCAATGCGCGGTTCATAGTTCAATGTTGTGGGGTTGTTGGAGATCGGGCTGCTCGTTCCGACCGGACCACAAGCAGTTGTGCCCGGGGTGCAATTGAGAAGCGTCTGAATCTGCTGGAACCCAGCCGTGGCAACGGTATAACCGTTGACGGTATACCCGGGGACGGTGTGCGAATCGGTCGGCCGCGTGGTCGCTTCGTAACGCAAGCCGATGTTGAATGTAAGGTTTGGCCGGAAACGCCAGTCGTCCTGGATGTATCCGGCAAAAAGGCTTTCGCGTAATCCAACTTCAAACGAGCCGCCTGGTGCGAGGGCGTTCAGCTGGTGAGGTGCGTTGGTGAGGAAGGCAGCCAGGGAATAACCGTTCATGCGGCCGTTCGGGCTGAGCTGTTCGAGAATGTTGTACTGCATACGCTCGAAAGCAAATCCAAATTTTATGGCATGTGTACCGTGGGTGTAGAAAGCGTCGTCATAAAGTTGAATCGAGTTCCACGCGTGCTTGAACTTATTGAAACCGCCAAGGCCGAACGCGGTGGTGATGCCGGAGATTGGAATCTGTGGAGGTCCGATGGCACCTGGTGCAATCGCGAGGGTCGTGTCTTTGGAGACGGCATCACCGGAAACCGGCGTATTAATGTCACCAATCACACGGCTGTATCCCGCGCGGATGGTATTAGCAAGAGCGGGAGTGAAAATATGGGTGTCTTCCGCGGTGACCAGTTGCCGGCGGGAGAAAACTTCATGAACTGTGTTTCCCAAGGGATCCGTTTGGCTTTGCGGGCCAGAGTCAAAGAAATAACTGCCAGAGAGATTATCTTTGTCGGTGAGTTTATGGTCGATCCTGGTGATGAAATAGTTTTCACTGGCGTGATTGGGCGTGGTCGAGCTGAGGGCAACGGTGTCCGTGTTGGTTGCGTTCTGGCAGGTCGCTGGGCAAGGCCAAAGCGCAAGATAGGGGACGACCGCGGGAGCAACCGTCACAGGAGTCAGCGAGGTGCAAGCAGGGTCGGCACAGAGTTCGCCATTTCGCGCCTCCTGGGATGGAACATGGATAGTTCCCGAAGAAGATGAACTCTGGCGAATACCTTCGTAGTTTGCGAAAACGAAAGTCTTATTCTTGATGATAGCGGTACCGCCGGAAGCGCCGAACTGGATACGATGGAAGGGGGCAATCGTTGGGCCATCGAAGAAATTGCGGGCATCGAAAATGCTGTCGCGATCGAAGAAGAAACCGGTGCCGTGGAAATTATTGGTGCCGCTCTTGGTAATCGCGTTGATGACTGCGCCGGAAGTGCGCCCATAGTCCGCGGTGTAATTGCTGGTGAGAACCGAAAATTCCTGGACGGCATCCACGCCGAGGTTGACGCCAGTGGCGCCGCCTGGCGCGGAGTTGGAGTAGTCGTTGATGCTGATGGCGTTTACGCGGTAACTGTTCTCATTGGCGCGGTGGCCTCCATTGCTCAACTGATTGCCAAATCCGCGGTTGCCCTTGTTGGCGCTGAACGAGGTGGTGGCCTGGTTCGGGATACTGACTACGCCAGGCTCGAGAGTAGCGAGTGAAGTCCAGTCGCGGCCGTTGAGAGGAAGCTGACGAACGGTCATCGAGTCGACCGTCGCGCTGATCGTAGAAGAAGTGGTTTGAATGTCGGGCGGGGCCGCATTAACTTCAACCGTTTGGTTCAACTGGCCGACCTTGAGGCTGAGGTTGAGGGCCTGCTGGGCGCCGACCGTGAGTGTGATCTCTTTTTGGACCAAGGTTTGAAATCCCTTAGCGGTAACCTTCACCTCATAGCTTCCGGGAAGAAGATTTGGAGCGGAGTAGAAACCGTCCGCATTGGTGACGAGGTCGCGGGTGACGCCGGTACCAATATTTCTGATGCTCACAGCCGCGCCCGGAACGGGCCCGCCGTTTTCATCGCTGACGAGGCCGGAGAGGGTGGCGCCGGAGACTTGGGCGCGGGCTGGAGTGGCGGACAAGAGAGCCAGGGCCAGTGCGAGCGACAGACAAATCCATTTTGCGAACGAAGAGTAGTAACCACTGTTGAACATACTTATCCCCCTGGCGCGCTCCCCTGTGGTTCGACCCGGCCACTTAGTGGCGAGCGCCTGCGCGCAACAGCGCTTCGCATGGGATGGCCGGCCGATTTCGTGTTGCGCGAATGTGCTCGGAATCACAAAGGAGTGCAATCCATGATGTGTCCAATCGAAAACACTTATACATCCACGGCTAGGTCAATGAAAAGACAAGAGTTAGCAGGTGATATGAAAAGTAAACTTTGACCGACCTTGCGCCGGGCGTTATACTTTGCAGCATTCCCGGAACCGCGATGGAACAAAATCACCGCTCACCAAGAACTTTGCGCTTCGGCGTGTTCGAAGCTGATCTGGAAGCGGGGGAGCTCCGCAAGCACGGGTTGCGGCTGAAACTTTCCGACCAACCCTTTCAAATCCTGGCGATGCTGGTGGCGAGGCCGGGCGAGGTAGTGTCTCGCGAGGTGCTTCGCGAGCGGCTGTGGCCGAGCGACACGTTCGTGGATTTTGACCACGGGTTGAATAACGCGGTGATGAGGCTGCGCGAGGTGCTGGGGGATTCGTCGGACCATCCTCGATTTATCGAGACGCTGCCGCGGAGGGGTTACCGGTTTATTGCGCCGATCGAGTTGAAAGGGGCTCTGTCGGAGAGTCCTAAGCTTGAAACGGCGGAACTGGAAAAGGCGCCGGGAGTGTCCAACGGTTCTGGGAAGAACGGTTCGGGAAATCCGGAAGCGCTGCTGAGCAGTACGCCGGGACAAGCAAGCCGGCGGTTCTCGCTTCCACGGATTGCAGTGCTTGCAGCAGCGGTGCTGGCGGGCAGTGCGCTGATTTCCGGGATCACGGTGCATTACGTGAACGCTAGCAAGGGGAAGGTGAACCGGAGCAGTTCGCTGGTGGTGCTGCCACTGGAGAATCTTTCTGGCGACAAGGAGCAGGATTATTTTGCCGACGGCATGACGGACGATTTGATCGCGAACCTGGCAAAAATTCACTCGCTGCGGGTGATTTCGCGGTCGACAGCGATGGCTTATAAGGGAACTCACAAGCCGCTGCCGCAGATTGCGACGGAGTTGAATGTTGATGCGGTCGTTGAGGGAACCGTGATGCGGGTGGGCAACCGCGTGAGGATCACTGCGGAACTGGTGCAGGTTTCGACGGACCAGCATCTTTGGGCGGACACGTACGAGAGTCCGATCGGCGATGTGCTGGCGCTGCAGAATCGAGTTTCGTCGGCGATCGTGGATGAGATCCGGATAAACCTGACGAAGGAAGACAAGGAACGATTGGCGCAGAAACCGTCAGTAAGCCCGGAGGCTTACGAGGATTATTTGAAGGGGCGGTATTACTGGAACAAGCGGTCGGGTGACGGATTTGAGAAGGCGATCGGATATTTTGAGGATGCGACGCGGAAAGATCCTCAATATGCGCTGGCTTATGCCGGGCTTGCGGATTGCTACGGAATCATCGGTGCGACAATTTATGGAAGATTGCCCTCATCGGAAGCGGCGCCCAAGGCCAGAGCCGCAGCGATTCGGGCACTGGAGATTGATCCTTCCCTGGCGGCGGCGGAAACGTCACTGGCAACGGCGAAGTTTAATTACGATTGGGATTGGGCGGGTGCGGCTGAAGGATTTAAAAAGGCAATTCAGCTCGACCCGGGATATTCAACGGCGTATCAGCGATACTCGTTGTACTTGAGCGCGATGGGACAATTCGACGACAGCTTTGAACAGATCAAAAAGGCACGGGAACTGGAACCACTTTCCATCAGCATCAACACGAGTCTCGGCTGGCGGCTATATCTCGCCAGGGAATATGATCGCGCCATCGCCCAGCTTCGAGACACGCTGGAGATGGATCCCGCATCCGAATGGGCGCATTTGAATCTCGGTCAGGCGTACGAACAAAAGGGGCAGTTCGGCCCGGCGATTGAGGAATTACAGAAGGCTCTGGAGCTGTCGCATTCCAGTCCCTTAACGATTTCGGCGCTGGCGCACGCAGAGGCCCGCTCCGGAAATCATACGGAGGCGAACAAGCTGCTGGCGCAGCTTGAGGGGCTTTCAAAGAAGCAATATGTGTCACCGTTTTACGTAGCTATTGTTTATTTGGGACTTGGAAAAAACGAAGTGGCGATGAGTTGGCTGGAGAAGGCCTACACCGACCGGTCGAACGGGCTGGTATTTTTGAAGGTTGAACCGGAACTGGATCCGCTGCGCGCCAGTCCCCGATTTGTTGCATTGCAAAACCGGCTCAACTTTCCGAATTAATCCGCAACGAACCACGGAACATTTATTGATTCGTTGCGGCCGTTTCTTCTGTTTCCGGCCAGATCGTGGCCAGGAGCAGGGCCACAGCGATTCCGATGGAAACTTCTGCAAAGCGATGGAAGGCGATTTGCCACCCGGGTGCTGATCTCGGTATCAGCAGGACGATCGCCAGTGTCACTCCGGCAAAGCGATAGGCACTTCGATCCAGGTACGGAATTGCGCAAAAGAGGCCAAGAAGGAAGATGCTGACACCGAATACAACCAGGCCAGGCCTGAAGTAAGTGGCTACAACAGTCGACATGGCAGCCCCAAGCGCGGTGCCGGCGAAGCGCTGGCGCGAAACGGTGAGCGCGGGGCCGAGCGAGGATTGAGCGATCACCAGGGTCGTCACCGGAGCCCAATAGGCTTCCGGCAAGCGAACCAGCTGCGCTACGGTGAGCGAAACCAAGGCAGCAATGGCAGTGCGCGTGGAATGTATGACAATCGGCCAAGCTTTCCCGCTGGAGCGGATACTTGCCCAGTTGCTGGTATGCGTCCGTGGCATGCAGTTCACCTCGCATCCATCTTTAGCGATGGCACGCCGCAGAGTCTAAATCAGAAATCAGGGCAGGGGAAATAGAGTCGAGGCAAAACGCGACTCGACGACACTGTATTTAGATGCGCATGCAAGGAGGGAAGAATCGGAGAATCAGGCCAACCTAGTCGCGAAGATGGCTCGACTACGGGTTCACGATCAAAACGTGGAGCAAATCTTTTCAGTCAATTTTCTGAATACTTTTCGACGGTCAGGCAGCGCGGCGGAGGCGCCGGGCGGCCGGGTTGGTTTTCTGGATACAGGCTTTGCGCAGGGCGATCCGGGCGTGAAACAGGCGGCCCTTGGCTGCCGCGGTGGAGATGCCCAGCTTGCGGGCGGTTTCGCGGACAGAACATTCCTGCAACTGGCAAATTTCAATGGCCGCGCGAACTCTCGGACGGAGCGAACCGAGAACGTCTCTGAGCAGGCTGGCCCGCTCGCGCTGAGTATAGCTTTCCTCGGGATTGAGCGACCCGTCGATGAGATGAAGGCGCGGATGCTCCTTACCTTCCTCATCGGTGAATTCCATGGGCACTTCGCGCGAGTAGCGATTACGGCGGAGTTTCATCAACGCGGCGTTGATGGCGATTCGCGTGAGCCAGGTGGACAATTGCGACCTGCCGTCAAAATCATTCAGGTGCAGCAAGCCGCTCAGGAAGCAGTCCTGGAGGGCGTCTTCGGCGTCCTCGCGATTCCGGGTGATGCGCAGGGTGGAGTGGAAAATTTTTCTTGAGTGGCGCTCGAAGAGTGTTCCGAAGGCCGCCTGGTCTCCTTTTCTTGCGGCCGAGAGAAGCTGGGAGTCGGATGATGGTTGAACGGCAATCTCTGCGACGTTGGTGCTGTGCGCCAAACTGTATTGCTGTGTAGCCACGACTGTTTCCTCCTCATCACTTGAAAAATCAGTTGCGAATTCGAACATCCGGCGGAAGCAAGGCCACTTTGCCGGAAGCGGAAACCGAAAACATCACGCGATGGAATGATTTATTGGTACGCCTGTGGGGGTGGCCGGGGGTACCACGATAGGAGGATAAACAAGTTCTCATATGACCAGCGAACAAACGGGAGGGACGCTCCTGAAGATAGAGCGGAAGGCGTTTACTGTTGCGGCGGGCGGGTGGCGGGCGGAATGACTATCTCTTTCCAGCCGAAGAGGCGGGCGTCGAGCGAAAAAGCGCCGGGGCCGAGAAGCGCGATGGCTGCGGCGATGACAACGATCGGAACGAGCGCCAGCTTCGATTCGAAGGGACTTAGTAATTTCAGTGGACCCCAGGAGTTAACGATTCCGAGGCTCTCGAGGCAAGCGAGAACGCTGAGGACTGGGGTGAGGAAACCGATCAGCAGGCAAAGTCCGCTCAAGAGCAGGAGGGCGAAAGATAGCGACACATCAAGCGTCACGCGATCTGAAGCTTGCAGGCAGAGAATGCCGTGACCGACCAGCTCAGCGGCGACGACCGCCCGCAGGAGCAGGAGCCCCAGACCCGGATAACCACCAGGAAATGCGGAAAATAACCTGTGCAGTTGCATCATCCTCCGACGATGATGAGACGCCCAGTGGGAGAGGCTACCGGCAGGTAGCCGGGGCCGCTACCCTACTTTCCGGTATCTTTGAGTACCGCCTTAGTGGTATCGGGCCGGGGCGAGGAATTGCGGATTAAAGGTGGATTATTCCGCGGCGGATGGCGATGGCGATGGCCTGGGTGCGGTCGCTGGCGCCCAATTTTTCCATGATGTGCTTGATGTGGACTTTGACGGTTTCTTCCGTGATGAAAAGTTTTTCGCCGATGTCGCGGTTGCGATTGCCCTCGGCGATCTGGCGGAGGACCTCGATTTCGCGGACGGTGAGAGATTCATCGCTCATATGTTCGGCAAGCTGGGCCGCAAGCTGAGGAGGGATCCGCTTCTTGCCAGCATGGACCTGGCGAATTCCCTCGACGAGGTCTTTGGGAGGCATGCTCTTGAGCATGTAGCCTCGGGCGCCGGCTTCCAACGCTCGCTGGATTTCAACGTCGCCTTCAAAAGTAGTCAGCATGATGATGCGCGCGTCGGGAAATTCGGAGCGGATGGCGGCGATGGCGTCCACGCCGCTCATGTCCGGGAGCCGAAGGTCCATCAGCGTAATGTCTGGCCGGTGCTTGCGAAATTGCTGGATGCCGTCGTGGGCACTGGCGGCGTCAGCGATCATCAGCATGTCGGGCTGACTATTGATGACGGCAGTAATGCCTTCGCGCAGCAGGGGATGGTCATCCACGCTGAGGACTCGGATTTTGGCTTTATCGTTCATCGCCGTTGTTTGCCCGCGATTTGAGCTTTTTCTTCCGGTGCTTTGCGCGAGTACAGCCTGGAAAACCACTGGCTCTGCCGGCTGGAAAACTCCGGCTCACACGCAATGCGGCTGGGGACGGAGAGATGAATTTCCGTTCCGGCCGAAGCCATGCTCAAGACCCTGAGTTTTCCGCCAATGCGTTCGGCGCGCTCGCGCATTCCGGACAGGCCCCAATGGCCTTCCCGGCCGTTGTTGAGGACACGAGGATCCACGCCGCAGCCGTTGTCACGAACCAGTATTCGCAAATGGCTCGAGGTGTATTCAATTTCCACCACAACCTCGGAGGCGCCGGAGTGCCGAAAGGCATTGGCCAGAGCTTCGCGCCCAATGAAATAAATCTCGTCGTGAATGATGGGCCGGAGCCGCCGCGGCGCACCTTCGACGATGACGCGGAATTCGCTTTGCGTGGAGATGGCCAGGTCTTTTTGAATGTGGGAAAACTCTTCTTCCAGGTTTTGGCGAACGACGTCGGACGAGCGGAGACCGCGGACGGTATTGCGGCCTTCGTCCATGACGCGGCCCATTAACTGCAAAACCCGGCCGAGAAGGGGCTTGGCCGGGGAGTCCGGCGGCAGACGATCATCGGCGACGTGAAGCTGCATGGAAGCGCTCATGAATCCCTGCAATAGCGTGTCGTGAAGTTCCTGGGCGATCCGGGTGCGCTCTGCCAGGCGTTCTTCAAAGCGCATATTCATTCGCGCCGCCAACGCTCGCATGCGCAAGCGGACGAACAACAATATTGCCAGAACAAAGACAAGTAAGCCAGAAAGCCGAAACCACCAGGTCTGCCAGTAGGCGGGCTCGATTGTGAATGCGACATCGGATTCCGCGCCGTTCCAGAGTGCATCGCTGTTACTGGCGATTACGCGGAACCGATAGTTACCGGCGCCGAGATGGTTATAGGTGACTTCACGCTCCGCGACCGGGCGGCTCCAACCTTCGTCCACACCCTCGAGTCTGTATTTGTATCGAACGCGATCGGGGAAGGCAAGACTCACGGCCGTGAAAGAAAAAGCCAGCCTTCGGTGCCCTCCTGCAAGCTGCAGGTGGTCCTGAAAGCCAACGGGGTTGCCGTCTGAGGACACTTCCTCAATGTGGATCATTGCGGGAGGTGATGTGGAGACGGCACGCGAAGGGTCCACGACGGAAATGCCTCGATTCATGGAGAACCAGATTTTGCCGAGCGGGTCCGCAAAGACGGATTGATGGCGCTTAACGCCTTCGATGCCATGCAAACCGTCTTCCAATCCGTATTCATGGACATCAGAGTCGCCGACGGAGTTGCTTAACAATTTTTCGCGTTTCACGCGGAGAACGTGATTCGAAGTAGAGATCCAGAGCCAGCCAAGTTTGTCTTCGGCGATTCCGAAGATTTGTTCGTGCAACGGCGCGGGCACGGCGGTTGGAACCTGGACTTGGCCAGCGAGCAGATAGGCGAGGCCCGACGCCGTGCCGACCCAGAGCAAGCCCGCAGAGTCGCTGAGGAGGCAAGTCACATTCTGGGAAGGTAGACCCTCACGAACGCCAAACGCCTTCCAACGCCCTCCGGAGAATGAGTTGAGGCCGTTGGGAGTGGCGAACCACATGGTGTCACCGGAAGTTTCCGCGATGGAGGTGACCGTGTCCGAAGCCAGACCACTCGCCATGGTGTAATTCGTGAAATGGCCGTTTCGGAATTCGCCAACTCCGCCGCTGAGGGTGCCGGCCCAGACCGCCCCATCATGGCTTTGAAAGGCAGCGTATACGCTGTTTTGTGCGAGGCCGTCTGCCTGCGTGTAGGTCTTTGTTGTGACCGAGCCGCCGGAGTAGCGCAAATGTGTCAGCCCGCCTTGCTGGCGGGCAATCCACAACTCTTCCCTTCCCCCGGCGATGGAATAGACGACATCTTCGTTGAGGCGATCGCTGGCAACACTGCCGCTTTTTTCGCCGCGCAGCCAGTGAAGACCGCCTTCGAACGGAGCGAACCAGACGCGCTCGGTTTGGTCAACGTAAACGGGCCCGCTGCTTTCTGACTGCAGACCTGCGGCAGAGTAGGTGACAAAAGCACTATCGCGGAGGCGTTCGACTCCCGCGGGGCTGCCAGTCCAGAGATTCCCTTCGCGATCTTCGAAAAGCACCCTGACCGTATTGGACGTTCGTGAATTGCCGGCGTCGAGAGTGACTCCGTCTGCGTTCACTCGAATCAGGCCATTGGGAGTGCCGAGCCAGATGTTCGAGTCGCGGTCTTGGAGCATGGAGAGGATGTTGAGATGGCGAAGGGCGAGAGGGACTTCCGTCGAGACAATTTTTATGCCGTCCCACTGCACTACGCCCTTGTCGGTGCCGATCCACAAGTGGCGACGATCGTCGACCAGGAGACAGTTGATCGAGACGCCGGTAAAGCCAGTGGGCACGGCAACGACCTTACCACCAGTCATGATGAAGAGGCCCTTGTCGCGCGTGCCGAGCCAGACTTTGCCATCCGAGGATTCAGCCATGGAAATCACGGCGGAGTTGGGTTCCGCATAGCGATGGGGCACTACACCGGTGGCCCAACTCAGGCGGGTAGAGAGTTCGTCTCTGGAAGCCTGGGGCGCGGCGGGGAGCGGATTGACCGGCTCGGGAGGAGGACTGAGCATTTCAAATCTCCCCGCACGATAGGTTAAAGGGCCATAGGTGAGCGAAGCAAAAAGAACGGAGCCATCGCTGCGCTTGAGGAGCGACGTGATACCGAACTCCGCGATTTCACGCCCGAGTTCGAATTCTCCATCGTGATAGCGCAGAATTTTGGTGCTCTGCAGAAGAATCCAGAGATTCCCCTGCGCATCTGAAGTGAGCGCCTGAACCGCGCCGATAGGAAATGTTGTGGGAGTTGCGAGCGGAAAAGCGCGGAAGCTCAGGCCGTCGAAGCGGATCAGCCCCTTGTCCGTTCCGATCCACAGGTACCCGTCAGACGTCTGCGCAAGTGCGGTTACCGAACCACCGGTAAAGCCCTTTTCACTGCCCCAACGCTCGCGCATGTATTGGGACAAAATTCGATTTGGATCCAGGGCCCGCACCAGCGAAGCGCAGCACAGCAAAGCGATTGCGGCGGCCAGGCTCTTCAGAGGCCAATGGCATTTCGCGGGAAGGTTAGGGGAGATATTCAAATTTCTCAACCACAACCTCATTTTCTTTTTGCAAAGGACTTTTTTCGCTGGCGACTACATAGAAAAGCATTTGGAACTTTTCCTGGCCCGGTGAAGGCACGCCCGATCCAAATACATGTTCCGACACCGCAGGCGCTCCGGGCTGCATGCTGGAGCCTCGGACAGTTTTGAAACTGGCGCGCCCGGACTCCCAACGCATCGAATGCGTGAAGGTCCCCTGGGGAATGGTAAATGGAGCGACGTTGCCGGGAACGTAGAATGGCTGAACGCCATATTGCGCATTAGTCACGGCGGCAGCGTCACCCCAGCGACCGAATTCGACGTCCATTTCGCGATAGTGCTGGTCGCCACCCCAGTCGTCGAAGGTGTTCATGCTCAAGACTGCGGCGGGTTCCAGATGCGTGGTGTCGCGAACTACAAGAATGTAGGTACCGTAACCGAGACTGCGAGTGCTTTCGAGTTCCGCGCAGGACCACTTGTCCCCTTTTTTCCTGATACGGAGATGAAGGGCGCCGCTGGCGTCCGTCCAGGCGTTGTCGCCATCGTACAAATTATTCAGGCCGCCGCGGTCGCCGGAAATTGTGCGTACATCCCAATCGTAGCCGCTGAAATGGAGCGGCTTCACAGGCGCGAGTTGCGGTGCACCGGAGCCTTTTACAATGTTGACGGATACGACGGAACCGCCTTGCGTGGGGGCTACGTCCATCGTCGGAGGAGGCCGGTAGCCCGGATCCACCAGCATGGCGGCGTACTCAAAACCGAGATGGGTGGAAGTTCCCCACGTGGAATCGGCTTGAATCGGGATGAAGGGCTTGTCGGGCCAGGGCTGCACCCACCAGGGCCCGCTTCTGGCGTAGACGACGATCTGTTGGCCCGGATGCGCGCCGGTGACGCGGCCAGCAATGGTGTCCACTCTTTCGCGGCCACCCTGCGCTGCCGGGGGAATTTTTGTAAACTGGATTGTAGGGAGAGCGGGCGCTTTCTGCGAGTGACAGGCGCCGAGAAGAGTTGCAAGGGCGAGTACGAACAGTGTCGCCCGCCCGTAGCTAAGACCGAGAGCGGAGACTCCACGATCGGGGCCTGGATGTCCATCGTGTTTCACCCAAACTCCTTCCAGGCACTGTGCAGCCTGATATCAGCCACCGGCCAAAGGCAATGTGGAGTCCATAAGTTTAACTGCTTCAACCGGAAATAGAAGTCCTTTCGAGGCGGAAACCGGCTTGAAAGATGAAACAAGTTACCCGGATTGAAGCAATCGATTTCGGCCCGAACAAGTCCGAAATACCACAGCGAGCGCTGATGCATCCAATAGATGTTGCGGCACGTCAAAAAGTTGCGGTTGCCGCGAAGAAACTGAGGGAGCGATGTCAGCTTGTTCACGGCTTTCAACTACGCCACTGTCTGTGCTGGACCTGGCGCATGTCCGACAGGGTGGAACGGCGGCCGAAGCCTTTCACAATTCGCTGGCGCTGGCGCGGCATGTGGAAGCCCTGGGGTACAAGCGCTTCTGGCTGGCAGAACACCACAATATTAATGGCGTGGCGTGTTCCGCGACTTCGGTGCTGATCGGGCATGTCGCCAGCGGGACTTCCAAAATTCGGGTTGGTTCGGGTGGCATCATGTTGCCGAATCACTCGCCGCTGGTAATCGCCGAACAGTTTGGCACGCTGGAATCGCTTTTCCCGGGGCGCATTGATCTAGGCCTTGGGCGCGCGCCGGGAGGAGACTCCGCAGCACTGCGGGCGCTGCTAGGTCCGGTCCACAGCGCGGGTGACGATTTCCCGGAGCAGGTGGAAGAGTTACGGCGATATCTGGGACAAAGATTGGCTGGGCAGCGAGTGCACGCGTACCCAGGGGAAGGCACAAACGTTCCGATTTACCTGCTGGGTTCGAGCGACTTCAGCGCACGACTGGCCGGTGAGCTTGGTTTGCCCTTCGCGTTTGCCGCGCATTTTCAGCCGCAGCCACTATTGCCGGCCCTGCAGATTTATCGTTCGACATTCCGGCCTTCAGAAGTTTTGGAAAAGCCGTATGCGATGGTGGGGGTGCCAATCCTGGCTGCGGAATCGGACCAGCGGGCACAGTTTCTGGCGACCACGCCGGTTCAAATGTTTCTGAATCTGATCCGCGGAGTTCCCGGGTCGATGCCGCCTCCGTCGAAGAACATTGGATGGACAGCTGGCGAGCGAGAAATGGTGGCTGCAAGATTTGGAGCAGCGATCATAGGCGGCCCGGAACGCGTGGCGGCGCAATTGAATGCATTTCTGGAAGAGACGCAAGCGGACGAGTTGATCGTGGTTTCGAACACTTATGATTTCGAGGACCGGCTCCGTTCTTACCAGTTGCTTGCAAACATCACGAAACAAGCGGAAGAGACTTTGCGGGGCGCTGCGACCATCGGAGCGTGACCACTAACAGAAAATTTCAGAGCAAAGTGACTCGGTGCGGGTGCCCGGAAATTGCTTGAGGATTGGGCCGAGCTAAGAAGTGGGACGCTGCTAGCGGATGACGCGCAACAACATTGCGCTGGCGGCGCGGACCAACAAATGCTGGCGGTCGGCAACCAGGGTTATCTCTCCGACGGGATCCGTGCGTCCGGCATGGGCAATGCTCACTCCCTGAATCCCGTAAACTCCACAGGCATCGGAAGAGAAAACCCAAAGCGCCTGAAGACGATCTTCCGAATCGAGCGCGCCGCGGCACCGGGAATCCGGCTGCGCGCGAACATGAACCAGAACTCCTCCGTAAACTCCTTTTCCCACGATTTCAGTGTTCCGGGTGGTCACCGGCCCGCCGACGCCGAAAACTTCGTCACCGCCGATCTGGCGGGTGGTGACCCAAGGATAAGGCGTGCCGAATCCCGGCGAGAATTCGGGAGTTTGCGCGGATTGGACTTCCATGAAGCCTGCCAGCGCGCGCAAATTCACGACGACAGGAAGCTTGTGGTGGTGAAATTCAAGAGTATCGAAGCGAAACGAAATTCTTCCGTTCGCGGCGTTTGCCGATCGGTCCACCGAGATGATCGTGCCAAGTACCCTCGACCCCTCGGGGATCTTTTCATTGTTGGGCAAGGGCACGTCCTGCATAATCCGGCCGGTGACCTGCCGACCGGCACGCGCGTCTCTCGTGGACAAACCGTGATTAAGCCTCACTGGGAGAATGGTTCCCGCTGGAATTTCGAGATTCTCGGATTTCGTTGATTTCTCGTTCCCACAGCCAGTGGTTTGAGCGGCAGTGGGCAGCACGAGAAGCAACGACCGAATGAGGAGAGCGAAGAAAGAAAGCGTAAGGGTCGCGTTTCGAGGGTTGAGAGTTTGCATGGATAACTCCCGGGGACGAGTTCGTAAGCCATCGACTCAGGTAAGCATGAATCCAGTAAATAGTCTGCGCCGCGGGGAGTGCGATGACAAGCGCCGGAAAAAGTCCTTTAACACGAGAAACACCGGTGCAAATTTCAGCCGAACCTACCGACTTTTTGCAATTCTGATCCGAGTTGCACCCGACATGAAAGAATGCGATCGAGGCGAGAACACGACAATCAGAGAGAAATAATTAGCGAAAGCAACTAACAAATGGCTCGGACGCCGGGCTGGAAATCTACGCCGCGAGGAACCGGCGAACGCGTTCAGCGTAGCGAATGCACTTTTGCGAGAACTTTGGGTGCGAGTGACGAGGGTAGCGGCGTGTATCCGTGCTGCTCGGCGCTTTGCTCGCCCATACTGAGCGTCCATTCGAGGAAATTGGCAAGGGCACGGGAACGCTCGGGATCGGCTCCCCTTTCCGGCACATACAGCCAGGTAAAACTTACGATCGGATACGTTTCGTTGCCATTGCCGTTTGTGAGCGAGACGCGAAAATCCGCGGGGATGGATTTTTCGGCGGAGTGGTAGGCCGCGCCGATAGTGGACTGGGTGGCGCCGACAAATTTTCCTGAGGCGTTCTGGACATGGCCGACGCCGACGGAGTCGTCGTTGATGGTAAAGCCGATTTCAATGTAGCCGATAGCGCCGGCGGCGCTTTTCACTTTCTCCATCATGTCTTCTCCGCGATTGGCGCTGATGCCGACAGGCCACGCAGGAGAGGGAGTTTTGCCAATCTGGCCGCGCCACTTCGAACTGGTCTTGGAAAGATAATCGGAGAAGATGTAGTTGGAACCTTTGCCATCGGTGCGGTGGACGACGGCGATATCGAGATGAGGGAGAATCTGGCCGGGATTGAGTTCCCTAAGCTGAGGGTCGTCCCAGCTCTTGATAGATCCGAGGAAGACTTCGGCGAGGACGGGGCCCGAGAAGCGAAGGTTTCCCCGGACGCCAGGAACGTGATAAATCGGGACGATGGCGACCAAGACCGTCGGGATGTGCATGATGGGACTCTTCGCGGATTTCATCTGTTCCTCACTCATCGGAACTTCGCCGGCGGCGAAATCGCCAACGCCGCGGGAGATGTCCTCGATGCCCTTCACGGTGCCGGTGCTGAGATAGCGGACCTGCACACCGGGGTTAAGCTTGTTATATTCGTCGACCCAGTGGGAGTAGAGTGGCGTGGGAAGATTGGAGCCGCTGCCCACCAGCGCGATGATGTTCTGGGAGTTTGCAGCGAAAGCGAAGCAAATCAAAACCAGTACGAGGGCAGGCCAAAAAGCCATCTTGCGCGCAGATGGTGTCATACGGGTTCGACTCCTTTGTTTAAAATAGGCTTTGTAAGAATCGTGCTCTTCAGATGACAAACTCGCAATATCGATGGTTGGTGTCGAAACTTATTGGTTAACTGCTGCTTTGACGGCAGAACGCACAGGCGGATAAGATGCGCAGGGATTTGCCGGTGCGACAATTCGAAGAAACGCATCCGGCGAGCGCCCAGTGTAAACGGGAATATTGATGGAGGGACACTAACGATGCGGAATGAACCTGCTTGGGCTTGCGCGGCTTTGTTGCTGGGAGGATTTGTGTTCGGGCAGAATCCGCAAGCACCGGCCAGCCCAGCCGCCAAGACTACGGCTGAGCAGGAGCTTACGAATCTGCTGGATGCGAAAATCAAGGCAGAGTGGCAGGCGATCAAGGACAAAGACCAGAAAGCGCTTGGCGAACTGTTGACGGAGGAATACGTAGGAGTGGAGGCGGACGGCGGAGGCGAACGATACAAGTGGAAGGCGTTGAGCGAGCTGCAGCAGAGCAGCGTCGCCGACTTCACGCTTTCGTTCCTGAAAGTGACGCCGATGTGCAAGGACGCGGCGTTTGCGCGTTACGAAGTTTTCATCAAGTTTCCGCCCAAATCGGCGGTTCGGTTTGAAAAAGTGATCGTGGGCGAGATCTGGGTGAAGCGTGAAGGCCAGTGGAAAGCGCTGCACTACCAGGAAACCCGTGTGAAATAGTCAATCCGCGAATCATGTCGCCGCCGCCGGCCGCAAAGCAAATTGATTTGTTCGAATGCGGCCGAAAGCGACGCTGATGCTTGGGGTCAGGATGTCGCGCGTTCATTGCGCGAAAAGCCTACTCACAATCCGGCGGCATGGAAGCGATGGCATCCTCGGAACCGCACGGACGCTTCTTCTTTGCGGGCGTTAAGCCCTGCCTGGGGTGAGTGAGAATCCAGAGGCCGTCGTTGTTGGTTAAATAGATCAGGCCGCGGCTGGAATCCTGAAGAATGCTGGTGACGCCGGTGAAAGTCTGGAGCACTTTGGGGTGGGCCGGATCGCTGAGGTCGAGCACCTTTACGGTTTCGGTGGGATTGTCCGAATTTCGAATGACTCCTTTGGAATTTTTGTCGGGAACTTCAGCGAGGCCGACGTCGGGCCCGACAATTTCGAGTTTGCCGGCGGTGGCGTCGCTGGACTGAGCACCGAGATTCACAAGGGCAGGCCGCACTGGTTTGGTGACATCGATCACAGTGAACCCCTGTTTGGAAGCCTTCTGGACGTATAAATATTGTTTGTCGCCCTTATTTTGGAGAAGCATCTCGTTTCCCGGCGCGTCCTTCAGGGCCAGGTGAGCGATCACTTTTGCGGGAACTTCGGTGGGCTTGGTGTTTGCGGAGACACCCGGCGTGGACGTCAGAACCACGGCGGCCGCAAAGGCGATCGTCACAGGGCTCAGCTGGCTCCGAAAAAATCTCTGTTGAATGATACTCATCACTTCCTCCTTGCACCGCACTAAGCGTGCCCCTTATCACTTTCAGGCAGTTCCTTCATTGTGATTCTCTACGTCTATTAGATGAGTCGATCGAAAGGACCAAAACGAAATATATTTTTTGAACTGAAACGATGGGGCTAAACCGCGGGAGGCGGACGAGTAAAGAGCCGATTGTCCAGCGAATTGGAGAAAATGGGGCGCTCTTCGCGCAATTCGACCGGTGACGGAGACGAGTGAAGCAACTTGACGGCGCCGCACGCCGGCGGCAGCACAAAAAGACCCTTGGAAATTACTTTAGCCGTGATGTGGGAAGGAGTGGACGGAACCCAGGAAGCGACTTGGCAGACGGGAATCCGTGGAAACCGATTGGCCAGGACGACGATGAGGGCAAACACGCATATCCAGACTACGATGCACTGCGCGCGAGTCAGGCGGCGCGGACGCGCCATTAGAAGCGACAGCATCAGAACCCCACCAAGCGAAGAGTCCACATCAGTTTCATTCTACACCCGTGGGGCAAAACGCGAGTTGGGGCTGAACTACACCCCGGAATGGGGGCCTCCGCTGCTTCACTCGCGTTTCAATGTTGCTGCAAATTGCGTTTCGCTAGCCTATTGCCTGCCGTAGACGGCGATGCATCCATTGGCGCTCTGCGTACCGCAGAGAGGGCCGGCTTGCGTGGGGACAAAAATCTGATTGGTGAACTGGTTCACGGTGACGCTATGAGAATTCGAGCCGGTAGTGACATTCACGAGCCACTGGCGCGTTCCGGCATCAACCACTCCCAGCACCGGCCCGCTGGGCATGTCGCGTCCCGCGGTGTAGTAGCGGTTGTCGCCGGGGTTGTACCAGACTTCGTCGGTGCCGCCGCTTTGATCGATGTTGATTTCGCTGGCGATGCAAGCGGCGCTCGTCGTACAGGTGCCGTCAAAGATGATCAGCAAGGGGGGGAATTGGACGCCATCATGGCCGCCGCAGCCGACAAAGAAATCGTGGCCCGGGCCCTGGGTGATGCCAGCAGGCATGCAGTTAAGAGTAGGGACGACGTTAATTACCACGGGCCCCGCCGGATTTCCGATTCGCGGATCGATTTCGTCAATGCAGCCCACGGCGACGCTCGACTGAGTGGGAAGAGTGGAAACCGTGCAGTTGAGATTTTCCACATAGAAAGTGCCATGAAGGGGATTGAAGCCCACGGCACCGGTCCCGGCCACGGCAATTTCACCGCCCTGTCCAGCCACAGCCGGTCCGTTGCTGGTGATGAATGCTCCCGTGTTCTGGTCAACTATCGCGGAGTGATGGCACGGTATGGTTAACGTTCCTCCAGTCTCTACCAAAGGAAATGGCCCGCCGGAAGCGCCTGAGGGCACGGAGGTGGATTGATCCGGACAAGCGGCGGCAGCGTTATCTATGGGCTTTGTTGAATCGAGCGGGGCAGCCGCATCGTAATAAATTTGGCCGAGGATGCAGGCCGCGGGATTCGTGGGGGTGTAGTTGTTAACCGCTGCCCCATTGGTTGGGTGCTTGGGGTAATTTACGGGCAAGCAATGTCCCTGTCCTGGGGTTGTGAAGGGAGGAGTAAAGGTACGGTTAACGAGGTCCGTCACGTCAATCAGGGTAACGAACGGAAGGCCGGGGTCACCATTCGCGATGGTGAGTATGTCGTGTCCTCCCACGGTTCCATAAGCCATTTCATCGCCGCGATCATCGGCGCATTCGGGAGCGCTGCCGGCGCCGCCGTTCCAAGAAGCGATGCAGGGGCCGACGCCACTCGGGCCGTCAAAATCGGGGGACGAGCCCGTGGGGAAATCGGCGATCACGGTCGGTGGGTTCTTCGTGAGATCGAACACAACGACGGAGGAACTGCCGCTTCCGACAAACAACGTGTTCCCATCTGGCGTCACGAGAAGTCCATTGGGGCCGGAAAGAGGATTTACGCCATTCGCGCGCGACGCACAGCATTGCGCTCCAGGCAATCCACCAAAGGAGCCGTTCGGGCCAAAGCCGGGAAACGCATTACCGAAATTTGCGAAGAACGGAGCGTTTCTGCACCCGAATCGGGTAAGTCCGTTGCCAGGCCTCGTGGAATTTACACTTCCGAGGCCTGTGACGATGGATGGAATCCCCTGTGGTTCGTTAACGGGGTCAAGCTGCGGGCCCCAGCAGGGGCTGAAATTATTTCCAGCGTTTGCCACCTGATTGATTCCACCGATGGTGTTCACGGCGAAGTTGTTTTTGGCATCTGTAACCACGACGTCCAGGCCAATGCGGTCGGACGTGTACACCTTCTGCTGAATGGGATCGAACCAACTGATGTCGAAGGAGTTGAAGGGGCCGCCAGGTTCGCCGGTGGGATTGTGCTCTGGCACCGGGATGACGTTGAGGACGCCGTACGCGCCGTTCACCGTTGTACCGCAGGTCGGACAGAACGGCTGAGAGCCACAACTGTTCAAAAGAAATCCAATGGCGAGGACTGCAGCCATTTCGATTATCTTCATGAGTCTAGACCTCATCGAAAAACCTCCTCCAGAAATTCCACACGAATCTTCCACGCCGTGGCGCTGATCTCGATCTTGTGAAGGCCTGCTTGACTTCCAGGCATATTGGCCAATTTCGGATTCAATCGGTTGCATGTCTGATCTCCCGCGCTTAGAAGCGGTACTGCAACCGCTGCTCAAAGACGTAGTAGTTCTGCGGTGTCGCACCGATCGTGCTTGGATCCTTCAAGCGATCGATGCTGAGGTTGGACTGGAAGCGCACCCAATAGTTCAAATACCAGTTCACGCCGAAACTGAATTCGTCGGTGTGGCGGTTAAACGCGGGAACGTTTTGGGGCGTTTGGAGATTGTTGAAGAAAATACCGGGCTCGTTGCCTTGAATCCCGGAATAGCGGAACGCCAGTTCCCAGGCTCCCCAACCGCGTCCGCCGCCGCCGGGGGTTTCCGGACCGAACACAGGATGCTTGATGCGGGGAGTGCCGTTTTCTGGCCGCTTTTCGCCGGTGAGCAAGTAGGTGGCAGCGGAGTTCCAGGCTTTGAAACGAACGACGGGCAGATCGGCGAATCCAAGTCCGCCAAGAGTCAAAGTGCCCACGCCGGTGCGATCGAACATCGCTTGAACATATTCATCGCGGAATCCCCAGGGGCCCTTCAGATACGTAAACTCACCCTCATACCGCCAGACATTTCCATTGGCTTGGAACTGTGGCAAGAAGGTAAACGCCGCGTCGGGCGAAGCGGTTGTGGGCGTGAGTTCGCCGGAAAGGCCGCGAGCCTGGCTGTAAGCGATCGAGCCGCCGAATGCCAAGCCTTGCAGGACGCTGTCTTTCTTGCTGCGCCATGGATAGAAGCGTACCCTGCCGACGGCTTCGGGCACGCTGGTAGTGTTATTCGTGGCGTAGCCTTTGCCGTTGAATGCGCCCGCCCAGTACTGAAACGCGCCGCCGTTGATGTCGCCATGAAGCGCGACGCCCGGGCTGCGAAAAGCGGAGGCAGCCGAGGGATACAGCAGGGATTGCAGGCCGCGTTCAACAAAATCGATGTTGGTCACACCGGCAGCCAATTCCTGAGCAAACGGTTCCTTGAATTGGCCAGCTTGGAGCTGCAGGGCGTTGTTGTATTTCGCGTTGAGGTAGATATCGCGAATGATCGCGCCCGAGGAAGCGGCGGCATCCACGAGAAGGCCGAACTGGTAGTGGTCGCCGTAATTCCCCTGGAAGCCAAAACGACCACGGCGCACGGAAAAAGTGTCGGCAGGAGTGCCGTCGCCGATGTAGTTGCGGTAATCGGTCTGCACGTAACCGTAAGGCTGAATCTGGAACTGGCCGTCGTTGGATTTGATGAAGAAATGCTCGCCGTTCCACCCCGCATTCACGGGAGCACCGCTGTCTTTCTTTTCGGCAGGTTTCTGATAAATCACGATCGGCTCCGGGGGCGCCGCGGCTTCTGCATCGACTGCCGGCGCGGGTGCGGGCACTGGATAGCTGGTATTAATTATCCGAGCGTTGCCATCGTTTGCGGGCGAGGGTGGGCGCGACTTGACTTCGACAAGTTGCTCGACCAGGTTTCGTAATTGCTCGATGGTTCGACGCTGCGCGGCGAGTTCCTGGCGGAGTTGCTCCACCTCCGCCTTGCTCGCTGTCGCGGAAGGGGTCTGTGCGCTGTCGCCAGCAGGTTTCTCGCTCTGGGCCTGAGCACTCGGGCCCATGCACACAAGACCCAAGGTCAACGCGAAAAGCACAATCCACGTCCTTAGTGAATTCATATTCCCCCCAAGTGAATGGTCGGATGACCGGACCAGTGGCGGTCAGCCTTTAGCGCATTTCATGGATTCATGTCAAGCAAATAATCATAAAACCGATTGAGGGGAGAAAAATTTACGTTCCAAGAAGCGTGAAAAATGCGGCTGCAATAACTGATACAAATCGCTTTCTGGAGGAGGGCATCTGGTATGCGCGCCGAATTCCCGCGGCAAGAGAATCGCTTCGCAGATGTTCCCGATTTCTGATAAACAGGAGTTTGCACTTTACCCATACCATCCTGCTGTTTTTCGCCGCCGCGATCGCCGGGATACTGAATGCGGTGGCCGGCGGCGGCAGCTTTGTGTCCTTTCCCGCGCTGTTGTTTACGGGAGTGCCCGCGGTCGAAGCCAATGCCACGAACACGGTCGCACTTTGGCCGGGATTGGCGGCGAGCACGTTCGTTTACCTGAAGCGATTGGATGCGCCACTGCGGCTGCTGATCCCACTGCTTGTGACGAGCCTGGCCGGGGGTTGGGCCGGCGCGTTGCTGCTGCTGAAAACTCCACAACACACATTTCTGCATCTGGTGCCGTGGCTGCTTTTAAGCGGCACGTCGCTGTTTGCGTTTGGCAATCAGATTCGGGCGATTGCGGGCCGGACATCCGTGGTCGAGGATCTGCACCAGTTGTCATGGCAGGCGATTCTGGTGAGCTCCGTTTTACAGTTGGTGCTGGCGGTGTACGGCGGATATTTCGGCGCGGGTATTGGGTTCGTGATCCTCGGCATGTTGGCGGCGCTCGGGATGCGGGATGTTCTGGCGATGGGCGCCATCCGAACCTTGCTGGCCGCGGCGTGCAACGTGGCCGCTGTGGTGACGTTCATCTGGGCCGGAGCGGTGCTATGGCCGCAGTGCCTGGTGATGCTCGCCGGAGCGCTGACGGGCGGATGGTTTGGGGCGCGCTTTGCGCAGACGGCCGACCCAAAAAAGATGCGTTACGCGGTGATTGGGATCGGCCTGGCGATGAGCGGATATTTTTTTCTAAGCGGACGTTGAAGCGTTCCACGGCTGGCAAAAGCGGCTTTTTAGTGCGCAGGTAAGCAATCCAAATAATATTGCGGGTGCTTGACAAGCGGTGTATACTCGCGCTGGTCCACTTACCGGACCACTTGGAGCCTAGCTTGACACTCAACCTGAAAACCGATTTCGAGACGGTGCGCAGAGATAAAGTTTACGAAGGCGTGGCCAAGCAGATCGAACGACTGATCCTGAAAAAACTGCAGCCCGGCGACAAACTGCCTTCGGAGCGCGATCTGGCGGAATCGCTTGGTGTGAGCCGCAGCTCGATCCGCGATGCGATTCGCAGCCTGGAACTGATGGGCATGGTGGAACCGCGGCAGGGCGCGGGCACGATCGTGCTCCAAATTTCGTCGGACTCGCTGGTGAATCCGCTGGCCAACGCGCGAAAGCGCAAGGAAGAGCTGGTTGGCGAGCTGCTGGATTTTCGCAAAATGCTGGAGCCGTCGCTTGCCGCGCGCGCCGCAGTACGCGCTTCGCCCGAGGAACTTGCCGAGATGGAGGAAATCCTCGCACGGCAGGATCAGAAACTGGCCAAGGGGGAAACCACCATCGCCGAGGATACGGAATTTCACTACGCGATTGCGCTGGCTTCCGGCAACAGCGTGGTGCGCAAGGTGCTGGACACGCTGATGGATTTGCTGCGCGATTCGCGGGAACGCAGCCTGCAGGTTGAGGGACGTCCACAAAAATCGCTGGCGGGCCACCGGAAAATCATGGCTGCGCTGAACCGGCATGACGCCGAAGCCGCGAAGCTGGCGATGAAACGGCACATCGAAGACGTCGAAAAAATGCTGCTCAAGAAGTGAGGAGTTGGCCGCCGGAAATTTTTCACCACGGGTAGACGACGCGCGTTCGCAAGGATACAAGTAAACGGGACGCGGAGCGGCAGTTGGGATCGAACGGAACGAAGAACCGAATTTCGATTTGAGGACAAGTAGATTGCCTGACTTGCGGGATGACATGACCGGCGGGTCTTTCGCACCTTCCGAGGCGCAAGCCGAGAGTCTTTCTAACCAGCAAAATTCCGCACCAGGTGCAGCGGCGGCCGTAACGCTTCGCGTTGCGGAGGCGCGCGTCGAGGACGTCGGCCACGCGATTGCGCGGCTTGCGCCGGTGGACCTGCTGCGCACCGGCGCCAAGCCGGGCGACATTTTGAAAATCACCGGCGGGACGGTGGCTGTCGGGCGGGCTGAGATTTCGGACGAATCGCACGAGGGGGCAATCCAGATTGACGGAACGTGCCGCAGCAACTGCAGCGCGGGTTTGCAGGAGCAAGTGACAGTGACCCCCGTTGAAACGCAGGCGGCGGTGGCGGTGCGCTTGACGCCGATGTGGATTGGCGCCGCGCCGGCGACGATTGCACCACAGCGGATGCTGGAGGATTTGGAGGGCGTTCCGGTTGTTACGGGTTCCGCCGTCCGGGTGCCGACATTTGCGAAAGCCGTGAACTTCCAGGTGGTGCGTACGATTCCCTCGGGACCCGTGGTGATCGGGAAACGCACCGACATTCGAGTGGTCGAAGGCGAGCAGAGCCCGTCGCGCGCGCCGGCGGTTTCCTACGAAGACATTGGCGGGCTTGAGCGCGAAGTGGCGCGGGTGCGCGAGATTGTTGAGCTGCCGCTGAAGTATTCACACGTTTTTGAGCGGCTGGGAATTCTGGCCCCGAAGGGAGTGCTTTTGTACGGAGCGCCGGGCACCGGGAAGACTTTGCTTGCACGCGCAGTCGCGGCGGAAAGCCGCGTGCATTTCATTCACCTGAACGGCCCGGAAATCATGCGCAAGTTCTACGGCGAGAGCGAGGCCAAACTGCGCGAGGTGTTTGAAGAAGCGGCGCGACACGCGCCGGCAATTCTGTTCATTGACGAAATTGACGCGGTAGCGCCAAAACGCGCGGAAGTGACCGGCGAAGTGGAAAAGCGTGTGGTGGCGCAATTGCTCAGCCTGATGGATGGATTCGTGGCACGCGGCCATGTGATCGTGATTGGCGCGACGAACATCCCGGAGATGCTGGATCCGGCGCTGCGGCGGCCGGGTCGTTTCGATCGCGAAATCGAAATCGGTGTCCCGAATACGCAGGCGCGACTGCAGATTCTGCGGATTCATACGCGGGCGATGCCGCTGACGCCGGATGTTGACTTGCAGGAGATTGCTGAGCTTTCACACGGTTTCGTCGGCGCGGACCTGGAAGCGCTATGCCAGGAAGTGGGCATGATTGCCTTGCGCGGATTCCTGGCGAACCTTCCACTGGGCGTTGATAGCGCGGCGTCCGCCGAAATTGGAACTCTGCAGGTGACACGCGAAAATTTCCTGGCCGGGCTGAAGGATGTGGAGCCGAGCGCGACACGCGAATTCTTCATCGAGAAAAGCGAGAGTACGTTTGCATGTCTCGGCGGACTGGACGAGGTGAAACGAATGCTCGACGCGGTTGTTGAGCACTCTCACCTTCACGCGGAGATTTACGAGAAGTTTGGACTGGCGCCGCCGCGCGGCATTCTGCTGGTCGGCCCGTCCGGAACGGGAAAGACCGCGATTGCTCGCGCTCTCTCGGGAGAGAAGCAATTACCGCTCATCGCGATTGACGGGCCGCAGCTTTATTCGAAGTGGCTGGGAGATTCCGAGCGCGCGCTGCGCGAAGTTTTCAAAAAGGCTCGGCGTGCGGCGCCGTGCATTCTGTTCTTCGATTCGATTGACGCGCTGGCTCCGCGATTTGGCGCCGAGCAATCCACCTCCGATGTGTACCGGAGAATTCTGAGCCAGTTGTTGCGCGAAATCGACAACCTGCGTGACGTCAAGGGAGTGATTTTGCTGGCGGCAACGGATCGGCCGGAGCGCATCGAGCCCGCTTTGTTGCGGAGCGGCCGCTTCGACTATGTTCTTCCGTTCGCAAAACCGGGCGTTGCCGACCGTGTGGCAATTATTCAACTCTGCTGCCGGCACGTGCCGCTCTCGCCCGATATTGATTTCCAGGAACTGGCCGGGCGGATGGATGGGTTGACCGGCGCGGACATCGAAAGCTTGTGCAAGAAAGCGACGCTCTCCGCAATCGTGGAAATTCAGCGCGGCACGCGGCTTGCACCGTTCGTGGTGACGCGCGGCGATTTCCTGGCGGTTCTCGAAGCCGATCGAGGCAGTCCCAAGCAATTGAATGCAACGAACGAACCGGGCAGCACCACCGGGGATTTGTACCGGGATGCGTTTACTTCAACCAAGTACTGACGAGGTGGGAGCATGAGCTATACGGAACTTTCAGTCTGGACGCGCGGTATCATCATGGACAAAGAAGGCCGCGACATCGTGAACTCCATCTCCGTGTCTGCCCGCAAAGAGGGCAAGCACGCGCAGGCAATGGAGAACTATGTGGACAATCCCGATCGCACCAATTGCCCGACGCGAAAGTATTGCCGCGTGAGCGACACGGTGCTGGAGAACGAGCTCACTTACGAAAACGATCACCCGAACATCGTGGTGCTGGTTGAGGGCACGATGGTGAAGGGCTGGGATTACATGCGTGGGATGCCGCCGGGCGGAACGCTGGTGATCAATACGCACTACACGCCGGAGTACATGATGCGATTTGTGCCGGGGGCCGACCGGCTGGCGCAACTGGTGTGCGTGGACGCGGCGAAGCTCGCCGACCACAAATGGCTTTACTACCGGCTGGGGCAGTTGGGGCTGGACCGGCTTTCGACCGAGGGCGCGGCCGAACGCAGCAAGGCGATCGCGCCGGACATCGCGGCTCCGCTGATTGCGGCGGTGGTGAAAACGACGGGAATCGTCAAGATGGAGACGATTCAACCGATGATTGCGAATCAAAAGGCTTTCGAGTTGGCGCTTCACGAATTGCACATCCTGCCGCTGAATCCAGTGGCGGCCTAGGAAGGAACCCATGTCAACAAAAGGCACACGCATTCCCGAATGGCTGACCGTACCCTTCGCAGGCATCACGCCGGCGCCAACACAGGAAAAGGGGCAGGACTTGTTCCCCACCGGCAACTGGCGTTCGATCCGGCCGGTGTACCGCGACAAATTGCCGCCCTGCAACAACGCCTGCGGAACGAACGAAAAAATTCAAGGCTATCTGGACCTGGTGAAGCGCGGCAAATATCTGGACGCGTACGCGCTCATCAAGGAAGACATGCCGTTCCCCTCGGTCACCGGGCGCGTGTGCTATCACCCGTGCGA
>Ga0210399_10000495_pt1 | contig 31726 bp, 22 predicted proteins | sample IncBWC14MmetaG_FD_150865 | JGI IMG/M metagenome (GOLD analysis project Ga0210399, IMG submission 150865) | Forest soil microbial communities from Barre Woods Harvard Forest LTER site, Petersham, Massachusetts, United States - Inc-BW-C-14-M | ecosystem: Environmental > Terrestrial > Soil >... | reverse complement strand
GGGTTTTTCCCTTGGGATTGAATTTGATCTTTCAAAGAATTCTTCTCTGTGTCTCTGTGCCTCTGTGGTGGGCGCTCTTTTTGCGGGGAACTCTCGCCGCAGCGCACCCACAGCAGCCGTTCCAACTTCACCCCGGCGGCGGCCGCAGACTGGGGATCGAGCGCGTCACTGGCATCGACCACCGCGCAGAATTCTCCGCGGCGCGTGGCGGCGGCCACCGCAGCCAGAAGCAAGGTTGTGCGACCCGAGGAGGCGGGGCCGCAGATTTCAGTCAGACATCCGCGCGGCAGACCCCCGGTCAGGGTATCGAGGGCCGAGACGCCGCTCGAAACCATTTCCGGCGCGGGACGAATGTCGAGCTGCGAAGCCGGGGTTACGCGGGCGAGGATTGCTGATTTTTGATTGTTAATTTTTGATTGAAAAACACTTATGTGGGGACAGCCGCCCTCGGCAGTCCGGTCGAGCGAAGCTCGACTGGCAGTCATGAGCGAGCCCACTTCAGGCTCAGTGTCGTCATCAAAGACAAAAGGGCGGCCCAGGGCCGCCGAAGTGGAAATCACTGCGGAAGACATAACATTCCTCGGAAGAATTTCAGGGAGCGCCGGGGCTGGGATGCGACTGGAGCCGCGGAGGCGTTTTCGCTTTTTATTCGCCTTTAAGGATTCTGCACTTGGGGGAAGGGTTTGTCAAGAGTGATGGCTTGGCGCTAGTTATGAAGTGAAATCGCGATGTTTCGCCAGTTATCTTAGCGGGGGCAGATCATCGCAGCCACCGGCTGAGATCCCCGATTCGCGCATTTTCTTCAGTTCCTCTTCAGTTGGCCGTCGTGCCTTGTCGTGGTTGCGAGTTAACCGTACCTGTAGCTTCAACTGATCTGACGCGTGAACTCGCAGGGCATCATCCCCGTCATCGCTTTTGTAAACCCACGGCTCGTAACCCCATGCCCAGATCATCAGAGTGACGTCTGTATCTGCTGGAACCAGCAAATAGAACTTGGATTTCAGGAGTCCGTACCCACTCCAGTAGATAGACGGCACGTTTTTCCAATGGAGCCGAGCGCATGGTTCAACAGGCTTGCCAGTTTCAGCGTCGGCAACCGTGCCAGAGATGCTGCCAGCTTTCTGTCCAAGATGCACAGTGACAAACCGCTCCGGTTTATCTGCGTCCAAATCAACAGTCACCGGGGCGGAACCGAACCCACTGTAAAACGCATTGCTTTCGTCTGGATAGCCGTCCTGCTCCTTCGACGCTGTGACGTACCACTCACCCCACACTAGACGGTGTATGACGAAGTGGCCGGACCTATCCGTGCTTGCACTCGGAACTATTCCACTGAAACCGCCTGTGAAATTTGCTTTGACCGTCGCGTCCTCGACCGGTTGATCAGTTGCGTCTAGGACGATGCCCCGAATAATCCCAGCGCACTTTGAATCCTGTGCCAGCAAAGAAGCACATATCAGCACAAGGAATGCCGCGAGGCCGAACATCTTGGCAAGGGGTCTCACACTCACATTAGACACCAATCATCGGTCGGTTGGCGAAATCAGCGATTTCACTCATCACCTGCCGCTCTCGCTCACCTCCCTTCCTCCCGTCCGTCCAACTCCAACAACATTGCGATACTGTTGTGCTCAATCCCAATTTCCAGTTTCAGGTTCTGACTCGTCGACTGCCCAGCCAGGCGGAAAATAAGGAGCTTCCTATGCCCAGAGTTCGTTTGCTTGCCTTGCTCTCAGGCGCTTTCTTGATTGCAAGTTTCAGCCACGCTCAGACTGCCACGAGCGAAACCTTGATGCTCGATCTTCCGCGGCAGAGCCAGCACGCCCGCGTGATGCAACGCATCGGCATCACCGACATTACCGTGAACTATCACCGGCCGCTGGCCAACGGCCGCCCGATCTGGGGCAAGCTTGTTCCTTACGGGGAAGTGTGGCGCGCCGGGGCGAATGAAAATACGACCATCACGTTCAGCGATCCGGTCACGATTGAAGGCCAGCCGCTCGACAAGGGAACCTATGGCCTGCACATGATTCCCGGCGAGACGCAGTGGACCGTGATCTTCTCCAAGAACTCGACCTCGTGGGGAAGTTTCTCTTATGAGCAAGGAGAGGATGCTTTGCGCGTCAACGTGAAGCCCCAAGCGACCGATGCCCACGACGCGCTGGCCTACGATTTCGACGATGTGAAGCCGGACTCGACCGTCGTTACCATGCGGTGGGATAAAGTTGCGGTCCCGTTCAAAGTTCAGATCAAAGTGAACGACATTGTTACCGCCAGCATCCACCGGCATTTGTACGGGCTTAATCAATATTATTGGGAGGGTTGGGACGATGCGGCCGGATACTTTCTGGCGAACAAAATCAATCTCGACGAAGCGCTGAAAGATGAAGACCAGTCGATTCAGGCGGAAGAGCGATTTGACAACCTGATCGGCAAATCGCGGATCCTTGAGGCGATGGGACGCAAGGAAGACGCTACGACGTTTCACGCCAAAGCGCTGGAGAAAGCCAGTGCCGTGCAACTCTACTCCTATGCGCGTCAGTTGCAGGTGGAGAAGAAACAGGATGAGGCTCTGGCGCTCTACCGTTCCAGCGCGAAGAAGTTTCCCGAGGACTGGACCTCGCATCTGGGCCTGGCCCGGGTGCACAGCGCGCAGGGAGATTTTGATGGCGCGGTGAAGGAAATGCAAATTTCTCTCACCGGCGCACCGGACGCCAACAAGAAAGCTTTGGAAGGCTATATCAAGCGGTTGCAGGCGAAGGACGATATCAACCGGTAGCGCATTGTCATGCTGAGCGGAGTCGAGAGGATCGCGCAGCGATCCTCTCGGCGGAGCCGAAGCATCCCTACCTGTTCCGATTCCCTTCGGGCGGAATCGCAGTGCGGAGTCTTGCTCGCGAATGGCGTCATTTCTTTAGCTGGAGATGAGCTGGGTATAGGGATGCTTCGACTGCGAACGAGTTGCGCTTTCGCGCAGCTCGTTCTTCGCTCAGCATGACAAAGGGTCGTGCGATCTGAAGTCGAGTCTTCCGAGCCCGTGTTCTGGAGGCCGGCCGGGTGCCCCATTTCTCGCGCGTTCTTTGCGCGGGAATTGGGGGGATCTTCGACAGAGTTTGCCCAAGGACGGCGCGTGAGCAGGAATACGGGCGGCGCGATCTGTGACATGATAGAGGGATGAAGAAACAAGCGTCCGACCAACAATCTCATGATCGCCGGTATCAGGAGCGGAAGCGGGCTGAAGCAGCCCGGCAGCCGGTGAAGAAGAAAACCGCAAGCGAAGTCTCGAAACCAGCGCCTGCCGGCGATGCGCCGAAGCAATAGCCGCTCTGCGGAGGCGATGTAGCTTTCAGATTTCAGATTGCGACTCGCTGATGGGCTCGCGGACGCAGGTGTTTAATCTGCAATCTGCAATCAACAATCAGAAATCATCAATCGTCAATCGTCAATCGTCAATCATCAATCCGTTCCTACCCCGTGTTGTGCAGGCCGGCGGCGATTCCGTTGATGGTTGCGCCCAGAGGATATTCCAGGTCCGCGCTCTGTTGTCCCTGCTGTTTTCGCCGCAACAGTTCCACCTGAATCAGGCTCATGGGGTCGACGTAAGGATTGCGCAGGCGAATCGACCGGGCCAGCACGCGATTACGGCTCAATAGTTCGCGCTGGCCGGTCACGCGCAGAATCATGCGGCGGGAGCGCAGGAATTCCTCTTCCAGCATGGAGAACACACGCTTGCGGAGCGCCGCGTTCCCGACCAGACCGGAATAGTCTCGCGCAATGCCGAGATCGGCCTTGGCCATGCCCAGTTCCACGTTGCGCAGCAGTTCCGAGAACGCCGGAAATCCGCGCGCAATCTGGCGCAGAAGCTGCTCATGCGCGGGCCCGTTGTTGGCGAATTGTTCCAGCGCATAGCCCACACCGAACCACGCGGGCACGGCGTGCCGGCTCTGCATCCAGCCGAAGACCCAGGGGATGGCGCGCAGATCTTCGAGCCGTCTGCCTTTTGTTCTGCGAGATGGGCGCGACCCGATGCGCGCCGTGTCCAGTTCGTTGACCGGAGTGGCCTGCTCGAAATATTCCAGCACGTCGGGATTGTCAGCAATTTCGCGGCGGTAGAGGCGGTACGCCTCCTGCGACATTTCTTCGATGGCTTCTTCCCAGCGCGCGGGATGCTGCGACTGCTGCTCTCCATGGAGCGTGAGAGTTTCGAGACTCGCAGCGATCATCAGTTCCAGATTCCATTCGGCGAGCACCGGGTCGGCATATTTCCAGTTGAGAACTTCGCCTTGCTCGGTGATGCGAATCTGGCCGGAAAAACATCCCGGCGGCTGCGCGAGAATGGCGGCATGCGTGGGACCGCCGCCGCGACCCACCGTGCCACCGCGGCCGTGGAAGAGGCGCAGCTTCACTCCAGAGTCTTTAGCAGCCTGATGCAACTCGCGGTGAGCTTTATAAAGCTCCCATGTGCTGGTGAGCATGCCGCCGTCTTTGTTGGAGTCGGAGTAGCCGAGCATGACTTCCTGCCATCGTCCCCAGGAATCAAGCAGAGGCTGATATTCGGGATCGCTCCACAGGCGGCGCATGACGGCGCCAGCCGCGCGCAAAGACTCGATGGACTCAAAGAGAGGGACCGGCATCAACCCAGGGTCGTTTGTTGATCCTGCCACTTGAACGTCGGCCACTTTCGCCAGCCGGACCACGGCCAGTACATCGTCTTCCGACTCCGCGCCGCTGATGATGTAGCGGCAAATTGACTGTGCGGGATACATGCGTTTCAGTTTGGCGATGGTGCGAAAAGTTTCCAGCAGCTCACGGCTCTCAGCGGAGTTCGTGCTGCGCTCGGGCGTAGGCCCAAGTTCCTCGATCACCCGCGCGTGCACGCGGGCGTGCTGCCGGATGTCGAGCGTGTGCAGGTGAAAGCCGAACGTGCGCACCTTGCGCAACAGGGAACTGACGTAGGTTCGCGCCAGGCGTTCTCCACGATGGGTCTGGAGGCTGCTTTGCACTATAAGAAGATCGCTCTCAAACTCTGCGGCGTCGCGGTAGGCGGCAGGCGCGTCCACGGCCTCACGGCTCTGTTGCAGCTTGTGGAACATATAAGAGAGGAAGCGGCGATAACTTTCGGTCGTGTTGTGCGGTCCCCAGGCCAGGTGCACGCCGGCAATCGTGCGTTCGTACTGCTTCAATCGCGAAAGCAATTCTTCCGACACTCCGGTTTGCCGGCGCGATGAACTGAGGCGGTCGCTCAACGCCTCGACGTCGTTCAGGTACTCACGCAGGATCAGCGCGCGGGCCATCTCCAGCGCGCCGCGAATGCAATCTGCTGTGACCAGAGGGTTGCCGTCGCGGTCTCCGCCAATCCACGAGCCGAAGTGCACCAGGTTGGGCAAGTTGTTTTCGTCGAGGTCGAGGCCGTAGACGCCGCGAAAGGATTCCGCGATCTCGGCATAGATTTTCGGCAGCGCATCGAACAGGGAAAGCCGGAAGTAGCGCAGGCCCATGCGGATCTCGTCGTCGACCGTGGGCTTCGCCAGGCGGACTTCGTCGGTCTGCCACAGCGACGTGACTTCGGCGCGGATGTTATTTTCGCAGTCTTCCGCTTCTTCCGTCGTGAGCGGAAGGCGATCGAGACGTTCCAGTTCCTGCGCGATGCGGCGGCGCTTCAGCAGCACGGTCTGCCGCGCGACTTCGGTGGGATGTGCCGTGAACACGGGAGTAATCGCGATCTGGCCGAGCGCGGCGACAGCATCCTCCGCCGAAATTCCAGCTTCTTTCATGCGTAGCAGCGTCCCCTGAAACGATCCGAGCAGCGGCGGATGTTCGCGGTCCAGTTGCCCGGCGCGGCGGCGACGCCGGCGGTGGTTGGTCTCGGCCAGATTGGTGAGTTCGAAATAAGTCGCGAAGGCCTTGGTGACCTGGTAGGCGCGCGTCAAGTCCATCCCGGCAACGATCTCTTGCGCCTTGACCATGAGTTCCGGCGAAGACAGCTGCTCCGGACTGCGGCGCACCGTCTCGCGATGCTCGATCAGCAGCCGCCGCAACTCTTCCACCGAGTCGTACAAGTCCTGACCGGACTGTTCGACCAGCACTTGCCCCAGGATCGCGCCCAGCGAGCGAACGTCGCGGCGCAGCGGATTATCTTTCGCGGGCTCGTCCGAATGCGCAATCACTTCAGCCAGGCGGGCGTGCTGGTCGTCGGCTTTCCAAAGCGGCTTGGGCGGGTTCGAAGGCATTGAAGGATGTAGGCAGAATAAACGACGGGGCCGGAGCGTGGCATGAAAAGAGTAAATGATAGGAATTACCTTGCCCTGTCATCCTGAGCGGAGTCGAAGGATCCCTACTCGCCACGGTGGCATGGGTGTGGAAGGGAGTTCCTCTCTTGATGCCCGAACTGGGGGAGAACTCCCTGCAGCGGCAAAGTTGAATCCAGAATGCAGGGGTCCTTCGACTGCGTGTTCGTCCGCTTTGCGGACGAACACTTCGCTCAGGATGACATGTAGCTTGGGGTTGGCGTGTGTACGATACTTTTATTTTGGCACTTCAAAGCGGTAGCCGATGCCGCGGAGGGTTTTCAGGTATTGCGGGTGGCGAGGGTCGCCCTCGATCTTTTCGCGGAGGCGCCGGATGTAGACGTCGATGGATCGCGGCGTCACGAAAGGAGTCTCTTTCCACACCGCATCAAGAAGTTGATCGCGGGTCAAGACGCGGCCGCGGTGCGTGGCCAAGTATTCCAGCAGGCGGAATTCGCGCACCGTTGTGAGCACGTTCCGGCCCTGCACCTGCACAGTCATCGACGAGACATCGATTTCCAGTTCGCCCAAGCGCATGACCTCGCCGGCCGCGGGAATCTGCCCCAATCCGCGCAGCACGCTTCGAATGCGGGCCACCAGTTCGCGCGGGCTGAACGGCTTGGTGATGTAATCGTCGCCGCCCAGTTCCAATCCCTTAACTCGGTCGGCCTCCGAGGTCTTAGCCGTAAGAAAAATGATCGGCGTGGCGGAAAGGATCGGGGTCTGGCGGATGTGGCGGCAGAGTTCGAAGCCGTCGGTCCCCGGCAGCATCACATCCAGCAGAAACAGCGCCGGCATTTCCCGCACAGCTTCCGAGAGCACGGACGCGCCGCTGACGAAGCTCTGCACCTCAAACCCGGCCGCCTGCAGATTGTGAGAAATAAGGCGGGCGATGTCCTCGTCGTCCTCGACTACAAAGATCACCGGACGAAACGAGGCTGGGCTGCTGGAGTTCCCGTTCCGTTCGTGGAATTCGACAGGCTGCTGCATTTTTGGCGTCAGGGCCCACGAAGTCACAGGACTTCCTCAAGGGGAGGGCACGCATCCAAGACTGTATTGGGCAAATGTTGCGCGAATGTTTCGGGCAGGTTAACGAACGATGAATTTGTGGGGGAAGGAAGTTCTCAGTTCTCAGTGGTTTCGTCTTTTTCCGAGAGCCGAGAGCCAAGAACCGGAAGCCGAGACCCTAATTCGCCGCCTTCTTCTTCGGCACATGGCGCAGGCTGCGGCCTTCGATCAGGCTGTAGAGATCTTCGGCGAGATTCGTGGTGTGATCGCCGGCGCGCTCCAGGGCCTGGGCCATGAGCAGCACATCGAAACCCGTGGTATCGCCCTGCGCCACGGTTTCCGCCAGATGCTTCTGGAACAGGGCATGACAGACGCGGTCGATCTCCTTATCCATCTGCAAGACCTTGCGGGCACACTCCAGGTCGAGTGTGGAGAATCCCTGATGCACCAAGTCGAGCATATCGCGCAGCACCACCGACATTTCGACCAACTGGCGAACATCGGCCGCCGCCATCTTTGAGGTCCGGGCCTGCACCCGCATGGCGACGCTCATCACCAGATCCCCAATGCGCTCCAGGTCGGTGGTCGACTTCAGGCTGGAAAGCAACTGCCGGGCGCGCGCCTCATTCACCCGCGTGATGGCCTCCGGGAGACGCTCGTCGATCTGCCGCTCGATCAGGTCGAGTTCCTTTTCGCAATCTTTGATGGCGAGAAACGCCATGCGCGAAGAACTGGTGAGCAGGTCGCGCACGTTGAACGCGGCATCGCGGGCGATAAGGCAAGCCTTCAGAGCGAGCCGCGCCAGGTCGTCCGGCCCACGCAGTTTCGCCTCGGCTGCGGTCTTTGCCGGACGCGGGCTCGCCTCAACTTCCTCGGCGGTATTTCGGGACGTTGGCGCTTTGCGTGGCATCGGAGATACGGGCGCCCCATGTCTCGCGTCTTTTGCGAGACGTGGGGATGTGTGTCGTAGCCGCGCCTGATGCGGCCGGGCGCAACTCAACTCTGCAGTCTAATCCTGAATTGTGAAAGGATGGTTACAACCGCCGCCGGATTCGCATTCGCTTGTTCCTATTTCTTTGTCCCTTCCACTATGTAGCCATTGAGGTCGGAAACTTTAACTCGTTCCCATGCATAGTCCGGATATTCGCGCTCGGCTCGGCTCATTACTTCGTTCGCTGCGTTCGCGCGGATTTCAACGGCCTCTTGCCGGGCAAAAACAATGTGGAATCGACGCGGGCTCTTGGGTTCGCGCCAATTGGGTTTCTCGATATGCAGCCAAGCCTTCAAGGCAAGGCAATTCTCTCTCCCCTCGCTTTCTCCAGCAAGTCAAATTCGGCCACGGCCATTGCCTGTCGGCCACGCTACGGGCTACATTGGATGAGTCGCCACCACTCGCGCGACGGAGCCCGCTTCGTGAATCTTGCCGATTATCTGCGCCGCCAGTTTGCCTACGATGAATGGGCGAACCGCGAGGTGTTGGCCGCGATCCGAGCCGCGGGCGGTGACAACCCCGGCCCCGCGAATCACCGATCTTTGCAGCTGATGTCCCACATTCTGGCGGCTGAGCGGGTGTGGCTGGAGCGGCTGAAACAGCAACCCCAGAGCGTCCCGGTATGGCCCGAACCCGATCTCGCGCAGTGTGAGGCGGAAGCGGCCACGCTGGGCGGTCTGTGGCTCGAATTTCTCGACCTGATTACCGCGGGCGACGTTTCTCAAACCATCTCTTACAGGAACAGCAAGGGCGAGCAGTGGACCAGCACCATTGTGGACGTCCTGACCCACGTCGTGCTGCACTCGGCCTATCATCGTGGCCAGATTGCCAGCCACATGCGCGCCAACGGCCAGACTCCCGCCTACACCGACTTCATTCACGGAGTCCGCCAGGGACTGATCAAGGAGGCGAGGGTTTAGTCAAAAGCGTTTAGTCAAACGGGTTTAGTCAAATCATCACCCGCCACCCGCTTTGCCGCCGCGGGCCTGAAGACGTAATATCTCACCAATGAAGAAACTCCCTGTCTTCCTTCTCCCACTCCTGTGCGTGGCCCTGTGCGCCGCATTCCTGTTGGCGGCCGAGAATGCGAAGGTTCCGCCCATGCCCGTCGCGGTTTCCAACAACGCGGTCGCGGCGCTCAAGAGTGGCATCGAGCTCTATTCGCTGATGGGCGTCGGCAGCAAGAAAACCTGGGACGACATCACCAATAAGATGTATGTCCTGCGCTTTAAGACAGGCAAGTGGGTCGAAGGCCGCCCGGTGCCGGGAGTCGCCGGACGCCTGGCCGCGTCCGCCGTGGGCGCCCGGGGACAAGTTTTTGTTTTCGGCGGATATACGGTCGACGGCCAGGGCAATGAAACCACCATCGGGGACGTAAATTCCTTCCTGGCCGACGGGCACCGCTGGTACCGCGCGAAAGATATCCCTGTGCCGGTCGACAGCGCGGTCATCGGCGTCAATCACGACCGCTACATTTATCTGGTGGGCGGAAAATCGAAAAACGGGCCGGTCAACAACGTCCAGGTCTACGACGCCGAGAGAGATACCTGGAGCGATGGCACTCCCTTTCCCGGGACCCCGGTGTTCGGTCATGCCGGGGGCCTGTCGGACGATACGATCGTGTACGTCGATGGCGCTATGAAGAACCCCGCGGCCGGCGCTCCCTACGTCGCGTCCGACCAGTGCTGGATGGGCAAGATCGACAAGAAAGATCCGGACAAAATCACCTGGAGCAAGTTGCCTCCGCATCCCGGGCCCGGGCGCTTCGGCATCATCGCCGGGGCGGGCGAACACCAGCACAAGATTCTGTTCTCCGGAGGCACCACCGCCCCCCATAACTACAAAGGCCTCGATTCCGACGGCAAACTCGCCGAGATCTCCCCAGTTACTTTCGCCTTTGAATTGCACGGCGCTCACTGGGAGATGGTCACGGAGGACACCTTTGACGTGCGCGCCGACGGCCGCGGAATTCTCTCCACGCCGCTGGGGCCAGTGATTCTCGGCGGCATGCTGAAAAACGGTGCGGTCTCGGCGCGTGTGTTAAACCTGGCGCAGAAGCAGGAATAGCGACTGGGGAGTTGCCCCGAAAGCGCTAAATTCGACGCAATGATGCCCGAGCGTGGCTCGACAGATCCGCGCGCTGTTTTTCTTTGCCGTTCAGTTGACCGGTGGCAGGCCAATTTTAGTGAGCAGTTGCTGGAATGCCGGATTCCCGTGAAGGCTGGCGAAGTCCTGGTCATCGCGAAGATTGAGCACGACCTGGTCATGCGATTGGACGCAGATGGTCAGATACTTGAGCGCGTCGCGCGTGTTGCCGAGCCGGGCGTCGGTCTGCGCGACAAAATAGGGTGACAGCTTCCGCTGTTCGTAGAGCTTCCTCTGTTCCGAAAGTTGCGCTTCGAACAAGCCGTGTTCGCCGCCCTTGGCGAAGCCATCCGCCGCGGCCTCAGCCACGGACGATTGTGCCGCATCGTGGGTCAGCAGGGCGTCTTTTTTCAACTCCACGATGTAGTTGGGATAATCGCCAGTTTCGAAGTAGGCGAATCTCAAGTAAAGGTGGGGCGAAATGAAATCTGGTTCGGCCGCCTCAAGTTGTTTCAGCAATTGCAGCGCTTGTTCGTGATGTCCCGCACCCCATTGTAATTCTCCCTTGTCGGCGAGGATGGAGGAGGAATCCGGGGCAAGTTCGCGCGCCAAGCCAATCTCGGTAAGAGCTTCATCGTAGCGGCCAAGGGTATGCAGAAACGTCGCGTACCAGTGGTGGGCCTTGGCGTTGTTGGGATCGAGTTCGATGGCGCGGCGAAATTCCTTTTCGGCGTCGGCAGCGTCCCAAATTCCAAAGAAAGTCACAAACGCCAGCGAGGCATGCGCCTCGGAAGACTGCGGATTCAGGTCAACCGCCTTCTTCGCAGCCGCAAACGCTTTGAAATAGGCCTCATTCCCCGGCATGGCGGAGAACTCACGCAGCAAGTTGTAGCAGTCGGCGAGGCCAACGTAGGCGTCGGAATAGTTGGGATCGCGCGCAATAGCCTGGGTGAAGTTTTCCAAAGCCTGATTCAGGCTCTCGGGAGTGCGCTTGTTCAAGTAGAAGCGGCCTTTCAGGTAAAGGTCTTCGGCCTCGCGATTGGCGGGTGGATGCAGGCTCTGGCTGTGCGGCTGACTGAGTTTCGCGCTCGCTCTGGTTTCGCGATAGAAGGGACGGAAAATCCACACCGCGAAAAGAATCGCCAGCGCAGGGAGGACAAAAACCAATTTCCGCCACGAAGAGACTCCTGAAGAGACTCCCAACGTTAGCGGCGCTGCCTTTGGAGACGGTTGTTCGTCCGCCGATTCTTTTTCCAGTTCCGGTGCTTCGCCCCCGACAGGTTCGGGGGGATGGATGGGTGCGATCCAGCGGTAGCCGCGGCGTTCGATGGTCTCAATAAAGATTGGATTGTCGGCCGAGTCCTGCAAGGCGTCGCGCAGGCGCATAACGGCGCTGCTGATCCCCTGCTCAAAATCCACAAAGATGTCTGAGGGCCAAAGCGCCTGACGGAACTCCTCGCGCGTGACCACCTCCCCGGGACGGGCGAGCAACAGCGTCAGCGCCCGAAACGGCAGATCTTGAAGACGGATCCTGACGCCGTTCCGCCGCAGTTCGCCCGCGCGCAGATCGGCCTCAAACATACCGAAGCGAACGAGGATCCGAGCTGCCTGTGGAGAGCCCATAGGATGGTCGCAGGGAGGGACGGTTAGTCTAGCACCGAACGTAATTCTGGGGAAACCAGGCACTTTTGGGCGGATCCAAACCTTGTTTTTCCAGGCAATAAGTTCACGTAAGTATTTGCAAATAGATATTTTATCTCGCCAGACACGTACCAGCCACCCGCTATCCCCAGAGCATTGACCGAACGCTTCTTTTCGGGCGACAGTCGCCGCAGCGTGAAGGCGGATTCCCCGGAAAGCAGGCCTGAGCGCGACTCACTCTCAGGAGACAAACAATGAAGTCGAATCATCATCAAGGTAGGCGCTCGGGCGTGGCTGCAATGGTGCTCACCTGGCTCGCGGTTGTGGTCCTATTCGCCGGGGCCGTTCCGGCGCAGGCGCAAACTCCCACTGTGCTTTACAGGTTCGCAGGCTTTAATGGAGATGGCTGCGTTCCTCGAGGCAACATCGTGCAAGGCCGCGACGGCAATATGTACGGAGGTAGCAGTACGATCTGCGGAGGCCCCGGCAGCGCCGCGATCTACAAGATATCTCCGACTGGAGCGGAAAGTCTCCTTTTCATCTTCCCGTTCAATTGGACCAATTGTGGTGCCGCTGGGCTGACGCTGGGCAACGATGGAAATTTCTACGGCGCATGCGAAAGTGGGAATCCAGCGACCGGCATGGGCAGCATTTTCCAGCTGACGCCAGCCGGAGTGTTTACCGATCTGTATGACTTCACGGGTGCGAACGGCGACTCTCTACCCGTATACCCGCCGATCCAGGGCGTCGATGGCAATTTCTATGGCGTAACTGGCAACGAGAGTCAGGTCTGCGGGAACATTTACAAGTTGACTCCGGCGGGCGTGTACAAGAATCTGCACACTTTTGTTTTTAACAACTCCGAATGCCACTCTTCAAATTTGGTTCAGGCCAGCGATGGCAATCTCTATGGCACGCTTGCGGACTGTCCAGGCGTCTCGGTCTTGGGCTGCGTGTATAAGATCAGCACGGCAGGTGTGTACAAAATAATTCACAATTTCGCGCTCACAACCGGCAACGTTCCCTGTACCGGGTTGATTCAGGGCAAGGATGGAAAGCTGTATGGAGCCACGCAACAGGGAGCGGCGAATGGCAACGGAGATATCTACAAGATGACCACGGCGGGAGTCGCGACTGACATCCACGATTTCAACAATCCGACCGATGCGTCCTGCGTCAACAATTCTGGTGCGCCGGTGAATCTGCTGCAAGTGACCGACGGAAGCTTCTACGGGGTTAACCCGGCTTACGGGCCTAATGGAACCGGCAGCATTTACAAATTGACTTCGACCAACGTGTTCACGGCATTCCTGTTCCCGAATCCGACTGTTGACGGGGACTTGCCCAGCTCTACGCTGATTCAGAATACGAACGGGCTGGTGTATGGAACAACCCCCAGTGGCGGGGGCAGCTCCTGCGCTGCTGGAGGCGCCTGCTTCGGCACGTTCTTCGGCGTGGCTACGGGCGATAAGCCGTTTGTGAATCTGGAGCCGACGCAGAGGACGGGCTTTGTGGGCGCGAGTGTGGGCATGTTTGGGCAGGGCTTTACGAGCGCGTCGGCGGTGAAGTTTGGTGGCGTGGAGGCGACGAAGGTGACCCTGTCTGGCACGACTTACCTCACGGCCGTCGTTCCCGCAGGAGCGCACACCGGCCCGGTTACGGTGACGACGGGCGCGACGATACTGACCAGTCCGCAGACGTTCAAAGTGAAGCCCAAGATCACGAGCTTTTCGCCGCCGAGCGGTTCAACCGGAACGCCGGTGACGATCAACGGCTCAGGGTTGACTCAGGCCACTGCGGTGAAATTTGGCACTGTGAAGGCGACTACCTTTACTGTGGTTTCAGACTCTGAGGTGACGGCGGATGTGCCCGTGGGACTCGCGCCGGGAGCGGTGACGATATCCATCACCACACCGGGCGGGGCCGCCAACAGCCCGACCAAGTTCACCGTGGACTAGAGTTGCGGATAAGGGTTGCGGATCAATGTTGGGAAAGCCCCGCCCGGTCGCTGAGGAGCGACCAGGACGGGGCGTCCGCTGCCGTATTGGGACTGCTCCCGAAAGGAGACTGCTGGCACGAAAATCAGCCCGTAAAGCACCTTCGTGCTCTCATCTCCTGCCGTCCCAGGGAATAGCATGGCCTTGTAGCGAACTTCACTCACCCCTGAGTAGGCGGCGGATGGACCTCCGACCCATCCGCCGCTTTCCTGTTTTTGCTGGCAAAAAGCCGGGAACTTGAGATAAAATCTCGCCTGTTCGGTTCTATGGGGCTCCGCGATTTCGACCGATCCAAACGAACCGATCTCAAGCTGAGGAACGCCATGTCCAACCCTCGCTAACTCGCCATCCTGTTCGGCCCGCTGCCACGCGGGCTTCCTGACTATCTTTCATTGTCTGTTGTGGAATGTCTGTTGTGGAATGGTCCATCTTGAAAAAATGGTCGGTTCGAAATGCGCCTGCTTCCGTGGATTTTCCCGGACGCGGCCGCGGAAAGCCAAAGGTTGGTTATGGAAGCGAGTTCTGTTGCTGCGCAGCCGCAGCGTTCCCTGTGGTCGTCGCTCGTGGAGGCTGTCCGAGGTTCTCATCAGGACTACACCGCTGGCAGTTTGAACCGGGCCATTCTCCTGCTGGCCGTGCCCATGGTGCTGGAGATGGTGCTGGAGTCCTTGTTTGCCGTGGTGGACGTGTTCTGGGTGAGCCGCCTTGGGGCCAACGCCGTTGCGACGGTGGGGCTCACCGAGTCCATGCTGAGCCTGGTGTTCGCGGTAGGCATGGGACTTAGTCTGTCTACCACCGCGATGGTCGCGCGCCGAATCGGAGAGAAAGATCCCGAGGGCGCGGCCGTGGCGGGGGTGCAGGCGATCGCTCTGGGCTTCATTGTTTCTCTGGCCATCGGGCTGCCGTGCCTGCTGCTGGCCCCGCGGCTTCTGCAGTTGATGGGGGCTACTCCCGAGATCGTTGCGGTGGGCAGCGGCTATACCCGAATCTGCCTGGGCGGCAGTTGCGCCGTGCTGCTGCTGTTTCTGAACAACGCCATTTTTCGCGGCGCCGGAGATGCTGCCATCGCCATGCGCCTGCTCTGGGTGTCGAACATCATCAACTTGATTCTCGATCCCTGCCTCATCTTCGGGTGGGGGCCGTTCCCGCGGATGGGCGTGACCGGCGCTGCACTCGCGACATTCACCGGGCGCAGTATTGGCGTGATCTACCAGTTTTACCGCCTGCTGAAAGGCACGGAGCGGATTCACATCCTAGCCCGGCAGCTTCGCTTGCGTTTCGACGTGCTGTGGCGGCTGGTGCGGGTCTCGCTCACCGGAATACTTCAATTCGCTATCGCGCACACCAGTTGGATCGGGCTGGTGCGCATCATCAGCATCTTCGGCGCGGCGGCGCTGGCGGGATACACGATCGCGATCCGCATCGTTATCTTCGTGATCTTGCCTTCGTGGGGATTGAGTAACGCGGCAGCCACGCTGGTGGGGCAGAATCTGGGGGCGGGCAAGCCGGAGCGCGCCGAGACGGCAGTCTGGCGCACCGGCCTCTACAACATGATTTTCCTGGGAACGGTGGGAGTGCTCTTCGTCATATTCGCGGAGCCGGTCGTCCGGTTATTCACCAATGATCCTGCCGTTGTGCCACTGGCCGCATCCTGCCTGCGCATTGTCAGCTACGGCAACATTGGCTACGCCTACGGCATGGTCATGCTGCAGGCGTTCAATGGCGCGGGCGACACGATTACGCCGACCATCGTGAATTTCTTCGGTTTCTGGATGCTGGAGATTCCCCTGGCTTATTGGCTGGCGATTCGCGTGAACTTGCAGTCGAAGGGGGCGTTCTGGGCGATTGTGATCGCCGAGGGGGCGATTGCCGGTGCCAGCGCCATCCTGTTCAAGCAGGGACGCTGGAAAAGGCAGAAAATCTGAGGCCGAGGGTGCCTCTCTTGAAGGAAAAACTGGGGCGGGAGGAACGGTTTCGAACCGTCATCTCCGGGATGGAGCCCCGGCGCATTGCCGTGGTTATGCTACTCCCGCGCGAGTACCAAGGCACCAAAGGTATTGCATGACGGTTCTGATGTCAACCCGCAGAGGCGTGCGGATCGCGGCTATCCGGCGAAAGGCATGAACCACGAAGAGCACGAAGGTTCACGAAGGAAAAAAGGCCTTCGTGAACCTTCGTGTCCTTGGTGGTTGATGCCTTTGATCTTCAGCGCGCCCGGGCCAGAACCAGGGTCACATCGTCGGGCTGTTCGTTGTCGCCGATCCAGTTATCCACGGCCAACGTTACGATCTGGCTGATTTCGGGCAGGGGCAGGCCGCGGTTCTCACGAACCAGATCAATCAGCCGCTGCTCGCCGAATTCGCCAAAATCATTTTCCGGCTCGGTCACGCCGTCACTGTAGGCCAGGAAAATTTCGCCGGGATGCATTTCGACTGCGCCCTCGTCGTAAGTCATGTTGTCGAACAGGCCCACCACGGTTCCGCCGGCCTCCAGCCGCCGGATGGTGCCATCTTTCCCGATCAGGATGGGAGGCAGGTGGCCGCCGTTGCTGTAGGTCAGGTGGTGCGAGCGGCCGTCATAGATTCCCAGGAACAGCGTGGCGTACTTCTCAGGCGGAGTGCTTTCGTAGAGCTGATGGTTGAGCAGGCTGAGCAGGGCTCCGGGAGACACTTCTACGCCTTCGGGCCAAGCTGCCAACACCCTGCCTGAGCCTGCGACCGCGCCCACTGCGACCGGTTCCCGCATCTGCGGCAGATTCTCCACGCTGTAGGCGCGAACCGCCGAGTGGATGGTCGCCATCAGCAACGCGGCGGAAATTCCTTTTCCGCTGATGTCGCCGACCGCCAGAATCAGCTTGTGCGAGCTGGCCGTCAGAAAGTCGTAGTAATCTCCGCTGACCGTGCGCGCCGGACGGCAGAAGCCATGCACCTCGAGCGATTCGAGTTCCGAAACCTGCCGCGGAAATAGCTGGGCCTGCACTTCCTGGGCGATGGCCAGTTCGTTCTCCAGGCGCTGCTTTTCCTTCTGCTCCAGGATCAGCTTTTCGATGGAGGCGGTCATCGAGTTGAACGAGTGCGCTAAGTCGGCCAGCTGGTCGCTCGATTTCACCGGGATGCGGTGGCTGAAGTCGCCGCGGTCCACGTGCCGAGTGGCATCGTGCAGCTGCGCTACGGCCGCCGTCACAGTGCGGGTCATGCGGGTGCCGATAATCAGGGCGATCAGCTCGATGATTCCGAAGAAAATCCCGACCCCGATGAGGATGTACGCCACGCCCTGCACGAATTCCCCGAGCGCCGCGAACAGATGGCCGTACAGCACCGACGGACGGGTGCGGACTCTTACCAGCGCCCTCTGCCTGCGTTCGCCGGTGTCCCAATCCACTACCGTGAGCGAAGTGCCGGCGAGCGGGATCTCAAGATCGAGCCGATCGGCCGGGCCAGGCAGAGTACCGACCGTGAAGGTGGGTTGCAGCACTTGCTGGTCGACTTCCACCGGAGTCCCCTGCTGGTTTGTATTAATGGAGGTTCGATCGTCACTTTTTGGGGGACTGCTTGAAGCGGAAGCGCGAGTCACGGCCGTCCGATCCGCCGCTGCCGCAGGGTTCAGCATGATTCCCGACGCAAAAAGCGTGATTTCGCCAAGATCGGTAGCGATGTTTCCCACCAGCTCTTTGTCAAAAGGCTCGCTGGTAACCACGGTCAGAGTGCTTGATTTGATCGCCATCGAAGTGGCCACACGCAGATGCAGTTCATTGTGATCGCGGACGATCTCGCGAAATCGATCCTTCACGAACTGTGGACGGGTGAGCGCCGCGCCTTTGAATTCGGTGCATAGGGGCAGCGGTTTGTCACCGTACCAGGCGCAAACCTGGCGCCGTGCCCATGCAGGATCGCGCTTCCTCAAACCTGACAGAGATTCAGCGGCCGGATTATCCCCGCGCTCCAGTCGCGCCGCCAGTTCGTTGCTGACCGCGGCGTTGGCGGCTTCGAGACTTCTCAACTGAGAATGAATTTCTGAGGTTACGAGAAAAACCGCAAACTGCCCCGCCAGCCCGTAGAGCGTGACGAACGCCATCGTAACCAGCAGCACGGCAGGGATCACGCCAATGAAAACGTAGGTGACGATCAGCCGGTTCCGCAGACGCCACAGCACTCTGCGCTTCAGCCAGCGGAAGGCGAGAACAAAAAACAACACCGCGGCGAGAAACGCAAGGAATTCTACCCATCCGCCCAGGTGATCGCCCCAGGAAGGCGCCAACAGTGCCAGCAATTTCTCCACGGCATAGAGCAGACCGGCCATGGCCGCCAAATAGCAGGCCAGGCGGGCCATGCGGCCTTCGGGCCACAAGTCGGCCTTAATCAACCGGAGCCGCAATTCTGGATAGGACCATGGCATGCTGTTTGTAGGCTTACTACTTTCTCAGATTTATCGCGCTGCGCGAAGCGAAATCCAGAGCGGTGCGCAGCTTGGCAGGTCTGTCATCCTGACCAATCCGATTTGTTATCCTGAGCGAAGCGAAGGACCTATGTAATTTGACGGCGCGGGTCCATGGGTCCCTTCGACAGGCTCAGGGCAGGCTCTTCGCTTTCCTCAGGATGACGCGCCATTCTGATTTCGCGCATTGTCAGGCCCGCCGCTAGATCTCCGGGTCTAGATTTCCGGATAAAGATCGAAGAACGCTTCCAGACTCGTGCGCAACTGCTTTTCGATATCTTCCTTGCTGCCTTCGAGCACGTGCATGGTGACGTGGGCTTCCCGTCCACTTGTGAGCTTCACGGGAGCCTGACCCACCTCGGCCACATCCTCGGACGGCAACAGCCTCATGCCATAAACCAGCGTCAGATTTGCCATAGTTCGATTTTACGACGTTCCCGGCGGCTCCCGCGAATTCCAGGTCTTTAGCACGAAGGACACGAAGTTACACGAAGGAAGCCAAACAAACGAAGTCCTTCGTGATACTTCGTGACCTTCGTGGTTGAGGCTTTCTCTCGCTTGAACGAACCCACTCCATCTTTTGGGATTTAGGATTCGGGCGTTCTCGTTTAGAATTCTCCAGTGCCTAGAACGCTGCTTACGGTTTCCACACTCTTGAGTGGTCTTTTCGCTTTGGCGCTGGCGCATGCGGTTTCCGCACAGGAGCCACCCGCGAATCCGCAGACGACCCAAACTCAGTCGACCCAGCCGCAGGTGAAGGTCAACATGCTGAACGTGTGTACGCCGTCCGCCGCGGAGCAGAAGGAAATTGCCGCCGCGCTGGAGCGCGTTCCCAAAGCGCCTTTGTTCGGCGCGGATTTCGAAGTGTCCCGTGGACGTTCGACACTGAGCGACATGCCGAACCTGCTACAGCCCGGATCGAGCACGCACTTCTCCGACGAAAAATCGGTGGCGAGTTATGTCCGCATTCGCCGTGAGTTCTCGGTGCAGGCGCTTTTTTCCAGCGTGCAGTATTCCTTCAGCAACGACGGCCAGACCATGGTCGAGACGCTGGTGCTGCACGTGCGCGATCCCAAGGACCTGATTCAGGTCTCGCTCGAAGACAGCGCGTCGTCGGTCACCAGTTCCGAGGCCATGCTCACGTCGAACACTCCCGCCAGCCGGGTGCGCCTGGAGCGCTTTGGCAAACCTTCGATCGCGCTGGCTCGCTGTTTAGCGACCGAAGGCGGTCCCGCGCCCGATCAGAGCGCCTACGAACCGCTGTTCCGCAACGCGTCGGGAGTGCTGGCAAACTATCGCGCCCTGCTGGGCATCAAGAAAATTGTGCCCGAGGAACTGGCGAACATCAGCGTGGAGTCGAAGCCGAAGCCCGCGCCGACGAACAAAATGAAAAGGCCCATCGAAGAAAAGAAATGAGCCGTTTTTGCACGAGAACAGAACCATCAACCACGAAGGACACGAAGGTTCACGAAGGAATTCATCTGTAATGTTTCCTGCGTGAACGTTCGTGTCCTTCGTGGTTGAGGCCGTAAAACCTGAGCGTGCATCAAAATCGAAACTCGGCCATCTAATCTGCAACGACTAAACTCATGAGCGAAACTCGCGACGTAGTCATCATCGGGTCGGGATGTTCCGGACACACTGCCGCGCTTTACACGGCGCGCGCCAACCTGAAGCCGCTGGTCGTCGAAGGCCACGAGCCCGGCGGACAGCTCTCCATGACGACGATGGTCGAGAACTTTCCCGGATTTCCGGAAGGCATTCTGGGCCCGCAACTGGTCGAGAACATGCGCAAGCAGGCCGAACGCTTCGGCGCGGAATATCGCATGGCGCACCTCACCAGCGCCGACCTCAGTAAACGGCCGTTTCTGCTGCATTTGGGCGTGCATCAAGTTCACGCTCAGACTCTCATCATTGCCAGCGGCGCCTCCGCCCGGTGGTTAGGCCTGCCGCATGAGCAGCAGTTGATCGGCCACGGCGTGTCTTCGTGTGCAACATGCGACGGCTTCTTTTTTTCCGGTAAAGAAATCGCTGTGGTCGGCGGCGGCGATTCCGCCATGGAGGAAGCGCTTTTCCTGACGCGCTTCGCGAGCAAGGTGACCATCATTCATCGCCGCGACGCCTTCCGCGCCTCGAAGATCATGCTCGATCGCGCCCAGCATCACGAGAAGATAAAGTTTCTGCTCAACACGGTGGTGGAAGATGTTTACGACATCAACCACAAAGAGGTCACCGGCCTGAAATTGCGCGATGTCAAGACGGGCAAAGTCTGGGATTTCCCCACCAACGCGCTGTTTCTCGGCATCGGCCACGAGCCCAACGCGAAAATGTTTGCCGGCCAGCTCGACACCGACGCCGACGGCTACCTCAAGACCCACAACTACGTGTTCACCCGCGTGCACGGCGTCTACGCCTGCGGCGATGTGCAGGACCGCCGCTACCGCCAGGCCATTACGGCGGCCGGAACCGGCTGCATGGCCGCGATGGAAGTGGAGAAGTTTCTGGAAGGGCACGGCAAGTAATCCCGGAATGCACACGATGCGGGCGACACCCGCCCCGCAAGAATCACTCCCGCCAACGTTCTATAGAAGGTAGGCTGAAGCCGGGTGGCTCATCACAGCCGCTTCCTGCTTCAAAGCCATCGAGAGCCAGGCTCCCCGGCTTTCGCGGAGGATTACCTTCATGAACGCTCGCTTCGTCTGTTTTCTCGCTCTCGCCCTCGTCCTTTGTGGCAGCCTTTATGCGCAGCAGGCCACGCAACCGTCCCTCACCATCTATAACCAGGATTTCGCTGTGGTCCGCGAGGAACTCCCTCTCGATCTGAAGTCTGGCGAAAATATGGTGAATGTGAACAGCATCACGATGCACCTCGAGCCCGATTCGGTGATCCTGCGCGATCCTTCGGGCAAACACGCGGTGAACGTGCTGGAGCAGAATTATCGCGCCGATCCGGTCTCGCAATTTTCTTTGCTCTCGCTCTACGAGGGCCGGACCATTGATTTCGAACTGCCCGGCGGCTCCACCGTGAAGGGCAAGGTGGTGCGCAGCGGATTCGTGCGCCCCGATACTTTCAATATGAACGGTTACGCGCAGAACTATTCGGGCCAGGAAGAGCCGATCATTGAGGTCGCAGGCCAGTTACGCTTTGGCCTTCCCGGCACGCCCATCTTTCCGGACCTGACGGCCGAGACCATCCTGAAGCCCCGCCTGGAGTGGCTGCTCGCCACTGACAAGCCGGGCAAATTTCCCGCCGAGCTTTCTTACGTCAGCGGCGGAATGACCTGGCAAGCCGACTACAACATCGTGGCGCCCGAAAAAGGAGATCTAGTCGACATCGTCGGCTGGATCACCATGGACAATCGCAGCGGCCGTACTTTCGAGAACGCCCGCATCAAGCTTATGGCTGGCGATGTGAATAAGATTCAGCCTGGTGCCATGCGCGGCCGCCAGGTCTCCCAGATGGTTGCGGTTACCGCAGGGGACGCGTTTGCACCGCCCGTGACCGAGAAGGCCTTCGACGAGTACCACCTCTACACGCTCGAACGCAGCACCACTCTGCGCGACCGCGAAACCAAGCAGGTGGAATTCATCCATGCGGCCGGGGTGGCCGCCAAGCAGGTCTACATCTACGACGGCGCCAAGATCGACGCCAACCGCTACAACGGCTGGAACTGGGAAAACATCCGCAACGACCACAACTACGGCACCGAAAGCAACACGAAGATCTGGGTGATGCGCGAGTTCGCGAACTCGCAGGCCAATCATCTCGGCATGCCGCTGCCCAAGGGCCGGGTGCGCTTCTACCGGCACGGCGACGACGGCCAGGTCGAGTTCACCGGCGAGAACACGATTGACCACACTCCGCGCGACGAAACCATCCGCGTGTATACCGGCAATGCCTTCGACGTCGCCGGAGAACGCCGCCGCACCAACTACACCGTCGATGTCAACCGTCGCGAAGCCACCGAGTCGTTCGAGATCCAGATTCGCAACCACAAGAAGGAGCCGGTGGAGGTGCGCGTGGTCGAGCACCTGTATCGCGGGGCGAACTGGGAAGTCTCCGCCAAGTCCGACGAGTTCAAGAAAAAAGACAGCCAGACCATCGAGTTCCCCGCGACCATCGCTCCCGACGGGGAGAAGAAGATTACCTACACGGCTCACTACACCTGGTAAAGGCTGGGTTTTGAGTGTAATGGCCTGTTTTCGTCAGTTGAGGCCACTTCTCCTCAGATTTCGCCCCTGTTAACAGCAGTTGAGTTTCGGCAGTCTCCGGGCGCTATTGCGGTAGCCTTAGATACCGACTCTGCACGAACGCAACAACCGTGCCGTATTCAGACTGCGGACCGTCTCGGCGCAGCGCGGCATACCATATCGCATCGCCTGAGAAATCCCGGATTGTATCGGTCCATGCGGTTGTAATAAGCCAGCCGGTGTACGACACGAAAAAGTAGGGTTTCCCAGCTTCGTCTACAAGGCGGCATCCACCACCTACCCCGAGTTCGCTATCGGTGACTAGCCGATGGTCAGCAGTGAATAGGTACGTAACCACCTTCGTCTGTTCGTCCCACGCAACGGTAAACAACACACCGCGTATCCTGACTGAGGCGCAGGGATCATGGTGGTTGACGTCGGTAAGGCACTGCCGACCGCGAGTTCGTGCCGCTATGACCTGCTTCGGCACCGGAGAGCCAAGCGACGGGACCTTCGCGTCTTGTGCGTCAGCTCGGCCGGCGAGTAGCAATATAGCGACGATGGAGAACAGCCGCAGAGCGGCTGCTCTTCCTGCATCAGTGGGAACGCACATGAGTTCAATTCTATGTTGAGCATCGCCGGGAAGCGCCTAACGAAAGTCACCGTGTCCGCAGCTGTTGAAACATCCCCATAGCACTCATTAACCTTGGGGGCGGTGCTAGGATTTGCACATGGTAGCGACCACGGCGACCGCACAGCACGGTATCTGGTTCGTAATTGCAGCCGTGGCTTACTTCGCCTATAGGCTCCTGAGTAGTTCTCGAACCGAGGAGCGCAGACGGCGTGAACAGGGCCAACCGCACACAATTAGAGATACTGCGTTGCTGCTCTTAGCTGCCTTGTCTGTCGTCGGAGTGCTTCTTTGCGCTATTTTTCTCAAGCCTCTGAACGTGCTGGTTCATTCTCGATTAGGGTTCGCCGCGATTATCGTCCTAGTTGGCGGCGGCCTAACGTACCTTTTCAACCGCAGACGCGCCCCTCATTCGTGATCGTTGGCGTAACATCCCCATTTCACTTATTGACCCCGGATGGACGCTCCCCGCCTCCGCGCATACCCGTCCATGTCCCGCAAATCTCCAGTTGTGATACAAATTTCAGTGGTCTCATAATGCGCGTGGCGGCTATTCCTCTTTTCATCTTTCCACAGACTGCAGGTACTTCATGCTGAGGGCGTTCTTCGTCCATCTTTCTGAAAATCGTTCTCTGCGCGGCTTTGCCGAGCGATCCTCGATCGGACGCCGCGTTTCTGGCCGGTTCGTGGCGGGCACGGAAATCGCCGACGCGGTGCGCGTCACCCAGACCGTGAACCGCGCCGGCATGAGCGTCAGCATCGACAACCTCGGCGAGAACGTCACCAATCCCGACGAAGCCCGCCACAGCGCCGAGCTCTATCAGCAGATTCTCGATGCCATCGCGGCCAACCAGCTCAACGCCAACATCAGCCTGAAGCTGACGCACATGGGCCTCGACGTGGATGAGCAACTGGCCCGCGACATTGTTGAAGGCCTGGTCGCCAAAGCGGGAGCGATGAAGCCGCCCGGTTTTGTGCGCGTCGACATGGAAGGCTCCCCCTACACGCAGCGCACCCTGGACTTCGTTCACGAGTTGCACCGCATGGCGGGAAACCAGTCGAGCGTCGGCACCGTGATTCAGTCTTACTTGAAGCGCTCCGAAAGCGACGTTGAAAAACTGCTGGCGGAGGGCATCCGTATTCGACTGTGCAAGGGAGCCTACAAGGAACCAGCGAGCATCGCGTTTGAAAACAAAGCCGACGTGGACGCCAACTACGTGAAGCTGATGAAGATTCTGATGAAGAGCGGCGTCTATCACGGCCTGGCCACGCACGACGAGAGAATCATCAAAGAAGCGCAGGCCTTCGCCATGCGGGAAAAGATCGCGCGCGATTCTTTCGAGTTTCAAATGCTGTACGGCATTCGCCGCGACCTGCAGCAGAAGCTGGTGCGCGACGGCTGGGGCATGCGCGTCTACATTCCATTCGGCACCGAGTGGTATCCCTACTTCATGCGGCGGCTGGGCGAGCGTCCGGCGAACGTGTTCTTCATTGCGCGGAATATGCTGCGGAGGTAGGTCGGCTTCCGGCTCTCGGCTTCCGGATCACGATGCATTCTCACTGCACGAGGATTCTCGATCCGAAAGCCGAGAGCCGCGTATCTTATTGCGCTCTCGTGTAAGTCGTTACGTCTTGGTGTAAGTCGTTGGAGCCAGGAGAGAAGAAGCCGAGAGCGACAGCCGCGAGCTGAGAACTGAGAACTGAGAACTGAGAACTGAGAACTGAGAACTGCCCCTACTCCTGCGGTCCCTCGCCGCCTTCGGCGGGTGCCAGAGGCAGGCGGGTGGCCCCGCGCATCATTTCGCGTTCCTGGGGCGAGAACATGCCCTTGAATCGCTCGGAGTCGATGATTCTTTCCCGCTGGTCCGGCGGCATCGCACGCAAATTGCGAACCTCCGTTGTCACCATCCGCTGGCGCACCGGTGGGAGCTGCCGCATCTGCCCGTAGATCTGGCGCGCCTGCTGTTTCTGCGCGGGAGTCAGGTGCTCCCAGGTCTCCATGCGGTTCAGCACGCGCAGTTGCTGTTGCGGCGGGAGGTTCGAGAAATGCTGCAAGCGTTGCCGGAGGATTTGCTGTTGCTGCGGCGGTAGATGGCGGAATCCGGGATCCCGCTGTAATTCGCGTTCCTGCTCGGCCGGGGGCATGTCTTTGTAGCGCCGCAACCAGTCTCCCGCATGGCCCTGGGGCCGCGGGCGTCCCTGCATTTGCGGCCGCCCCTGAAATTGCGGGTGCCCCTGCGGTGGCCGGGCTGCCGGCGGCCGAGGCGCCTGTTGGTGTGGTGCCGGAGGAGGCGCGGCCACATGTCTCTGCTGAGGCGGATGGAATGCGCCACTGAGCGCGAGACCGGGCAGAGGAATAGTCATAGCGACCGCCAATCCGGCAGCCGCCAGCCAACCCGCCCTGTATTTTCCCCGGCTCATCTTTCCCGCCTTGCCTTGCACTTCGCCGTTCAATCCTGCATCTTCGACAAAATAGCGCGCGAATCTTCTATTGGATCCGCTACGGATTGGATCCGCTACGGATTCGCTACGACATCCTGCTGCACATCCAGGTCATCCAGCATTTCGAAATCGGAATACATGTCGTGATTATTTTCCAGCGCCTGCAGATCGCTGACCGCGGTGCCCGGTTGTTCAACAATCGTGGCTTCCTGCCCATGATTGCCGATCTTGCCCCGCGCGAAGAACAGGCCCACGCCAACTCCCAGAATCACCGTGAGCGCGGCCGCCAGCACGGGCCGGCGAAACCAATGCAGCCATCCCGCCTGTGGTTTGGCCATTTCTTCCCGCAAGCGGGCCTGCAGGCGCACGTCAAAATACGGCGTCGGCTCCGGAACCTGCCATTCATCGAGTACTGTCATGGTCGAGCGCATGGCCTTTAACTGCTCGGCGCACGCGCCACAACTTTCGAGATGATTGCCTTCGTCCACGGTGAGTTCGCTGAACCCAGCCGCCACGTCGGGCATCCGTTCACGAATTTCATTGCAATTCATAACCGCTTCCCCTTTACCACTCTCTTCTCTCTTCTCTCTTCGCCACTGTCTCTTCCTCTGCTCACAGATACATCAGTCGCGCTACACAAATTCTTTTAACTGTTCCCGCAAAGTCTCATACGCCCGGAAGAGCAACGACTTGGTTGCCGACTCGCTCTTCTTCAGTACTTCGGCAATCTGCTTGTAGTCCATCTGCTGGTACTTGTGCATCACCACCGCCAGCCGCTGCTGCTCGGGCAAAGCCTCGACTTTACTGCGGATAGCCAGCATACGCTCGCGCCGCACCATGGCCTGCTCGGCGGTCAAGTTGCCGTCGGGCAACTCGAGCGTGGCGCCGCTTTCCTCGTCCGGCTCGTCGAGGCTGACCTGCACCTCGGGCCGCTCGTGGCGCGTATCGCGCGCATGATTCACCGCCAGATTGGTCGCGATGCGGTACAGCCACGTCGTAAACTTTGCGCTGGCCTCGTAGCTGGCTCGCGACCGATACACGCGCAGAAAAACTTCCTGCGCCAGATCTTCCGCCGCGGCCGCGTTGCGCACCATGCGATACATAAAACTGATCATCGGACGGCGATACTTCTGCACCAGGTAATCGAACGCCGACGAGTCGCCGACCTTGGCGCGCAGCATGATCTCGGCGTCGGACGACTCTACGCCCACCACAGCCGGTGAGAAAGCAGACGAAGGTTGCGGCGTCGCAGCCATCAGCATGCCCCGATCCAGTGCAGCCGTGCTCACATTAGTTTTAACCCCATCGGGGCCCGAAAGTTGCATGTCTAGCTGGCCGTCAGGAGCCGCGGAAGTCCCTCTGGATGAAGGAGATACAGGTGTTCGCGGGGGTTTCGGCTCGAGCGCCATGGGAAAGATGATGTAGCCAGGACGCAACCGGACCCCGAGCCCGCTCTTTGCGCCACCGCCGATAGGCTACCATGCGCGGGCATGGGGCCGAAACCCGGCAATTTTACCGGTAACGGGGACGACCTGCATGTGAGGTGGATCGCGGCGAATCTTTCCGAGGCCGGAAAAAACGACCTGCGTGGAGAATTGTAGTCACCAGATACGCGATATGCATGCGGTGACGTCTGCAAAGCCGGGTGGTGATTGGTGGGCGCTATAGGATTCGAACCTATGACTTCCACCGTGTGAAGATGGCACTCTACCGCTGAGTTAAGCGCCCACTGTAGTGCGGTAAGTTCATCATTATACACAAGTTCGCGGTCCATGGGACGGTCCTGAGCACACGCGATGCCGACAGTACTTTTTGCGCAATTGTCCTTGGCGTGCGATTGCTTTTCTTAGACGGGGCGATCCGGGTAGATCGCTTTCGGAAAGCGAAGATAGATGACCGCCGAGCAGAGCAGCAGAAGAACGATGCGCGAGTTTGGGATCACTCCAACTGCGGGTAAAATGAAGTCTGCGGTTCGCGCGGGCGCGTAGCTCAAACGGATAGAGCATCGGATTTCTAATCCGACGGTTGCAGGTTCGATTCCTGCCGCGCCTACCATTTCAAATTCAAATCAATTCGTAAGCCAAGTGTCCACGTGAGCGCTGTGGGGGTATTGCCGTGAACAGGGCAGGATTGCGTCGCCGCCCAGGGTCAGGCTATCTTCAATGCGTTCATCATTGCCTTCGTCAATGCTTTCATTCCGCGTTGATGTCGACAGGGAGTCGCGCATGTCGAAGCTGATTCTGTCGCTTGTTCTCAGCCTGATGGTCGCCGCGCAGGCTGGCGCGCAGGTCAAAGTAGAAAAAATCGAATATAAGGGGTGGCGCAATTCCTACCGGGTGAGCAACGGGGAAGTGGAACTGGTGGTCACCGGCGATGTTGGACCGAGAGTCATGCGCTTTGGATTTGTGGGTGGGCAGAATCTTTTCAAAGAGTTTGCCGATCAACTGGGAGGAACTCGAGAAGAAAAGCCCCAGCTGCGCGGAGGGGACCGGGTTTGGAAAGCTCCCGAAGATCCGGTTGCGACCTGGGCTCCAGACAACGTGCCGGTAGAAATCAGGACGACCCCAAATGGGCTGATTGCGAGAGCTCCGGTGGAGCCACTGACCAGTCTTCAGAAAGAGATTGAAGTGCGGATGGCGCCTTCGGGAACCGAGGTAACGGTGCTGCATCGCATCACGAACCGTTCTCTTTTCTCGCTGGAGTATTCGGTTTGGGCGCTGACCATGATGGCGCCGGGAGGGACTGCAATTGCGGGCTTTCCACCGCGCGGACATCATCCGGCGAACCTGGAAGCCACCAATCCTCTCGTGATGTGGGCGTACACGAATCTGTCGGATAAACGCTGGGTGTTCACGAAGAAATATCTGGCATTGAGGCAGGACCCGAATAACTCCGAAGCGCAGAAGCTGGGAATGTTCAATCCGAATACCTGGGGCGCGTACATCTTGAATGGTGAGGTGTTCATCAAACGCGCGAGTGCGATTTCGGGAGAGACGTATCCCGATTTCGGGTGCTCGTTTGAGACTTTTACCAACAACGAGTTTCTGGAGATGGAAACACTCGGACCGCTGACCAGGCTGCCGCCGGGAAAGACGGCGGAGCAGGTCGAGCATTGGAGCCTGCACCGTAACGTGAAGCTTGCAGATCTTACGGATGATGCCATTGACGCCGCCATCCTGCCACTGTTGCGCGGAAGCGCGAGTGGAAATTAATACGGTCGGAAATTACAGAGGGCCCGGATGAAGCTCTATCGCACATCGAGCGGCGTGTTTGTCGAAGAAAGCGAAAAGTACTTTCCTGTCGCCGAAGCAGATTGGGACGATCTGATCAGCAGTTCTGATCTGTATGCACGAGTTCGCGCCGCCACCAGCAAGGCGGCCGCGTCGAGCTTCGATCGGGCCAGTGTTCTCGCACCGGTGGTCAGCCAGGAGGTCTGGGCGGCCGGGGTAACCTACTATCGCAGCCGCAATGCACGCATCGACGAGAGCAAAGATGCGGGCGGGGGCACCTTCTACGACCGAGTCTACGCCGCCGAACGGCCGGAACTCTTTTTCAAGGCGACGGGAAGGCGCGTCGTGGGACCGGGAGCAGCGGTGCGCATTCGATCCGATGCGAAGTGGTCGGTCCCTGAGCCGGAGCTGACTCTGCTGATGAATCCCGCCGGCGCAATTGTGGGGTACACCATAGGCAACGACATGAGCTCTCGCGACATCGAGGGCGAGAACCCGCTTTATCTGCCGCAGGCGAAGGTCTACGACGGCAGTTGCGCGCTTGGTCCGTGCGTTCTGTTGTCGACCGAACCGCTGGACAAGACGACCACCATTCGGTTGGAGATCGCACGGCAGGGTAGGACCATGTTCACGGGAAGCACCACGCTGGCAGAACTCAAACGTGAGCCAAAGGAGTTAGCCAAGTTCCTGTTCCGCGACAACACTTTTCCTCAAGGAGCATTTTTGATGACCGGGACCGGCATCGTTCCGGGAAATGACTTCACGCTGGCGCACGGCGACGCCATTCGGATCGGCATCGAAGGGATTGGCACGCTTGAAAACCATGTGGCGTAAATGAGAACCGCCGCCCTGGTCGCGCCCCGGTGCATGCGCCGACGTCTATTCTCCAGGAGCTCTGATTCCTGAAGCAGGTGGCGCTGGTTGCCGCTTTAATTTACCGTCTGCGTTAACGATCCTGAGCTGGTGCTAAAGTTCGCGGTGCCGTTGTAGGTTGCGGTGATGTTGTGCGTTCCTGAACTCAGCGGCTTGGTGGTAAATTTGGCCGCACCTCCGCCGACATTTACTGTTCCCAGAGTTGTGGCGCCGTCCTGAAAAGTTACCGTCCCGGTCACGGTGCCACCGAACTGCGGGACGATCGTGGCGGTGAAAGTTACCGGCTGTCCGGCGCTCGAAGGATTCAGCGATGAGACCAGCGTGGTCGTGGTGCTCGCCTGGTTCACTACCTGGCTTAGCGGGGCGGAGGTGCTTTTGAGGAACGGACCCGCGGGGCTGTAGACCGCTGTAATGGACGCAGTGCCGGCCGCCAACTTGGTCGTGGTAAAGCTCGCCATGCCGCCGACCAGGGGCGTCCATTTTATGGAGACCGTGCCGTTGTAAAACGTGACCGAGCCGGCGGGAGTGCCGCTGAACTGCGGAGCTACGATTGCCGTGAAGGTCACCGACTGTCCGAAGCTGGATGGATTCTGCGCAGAGAGCACAGTGGTCGTGGTGGTCGCCTTGCTGGTGACCTGACTTAACGCTTTTGATGTGCTGGTGGCGAACTTGGCGTCGCCTGTGTAAACCGCGCGGATGTACCTGGCGCCCACGGGAAGCGTCGGGTCGGAGAATGTGGCAATTCCGCCTCTCAACGGCGCGGTTCCGAGGACGGTCGAGCCTTGCATGAAGTTAACGATCTCTCCATCTGGTACTGCGCCAATGCTGGAAGTAACCGTGGCATTGAAGGTCACTGTCTGCCCGTAGGTGGACGGATTGGATGACGAGGTTAGCGTGGTGGTGGTCGTGGCCAGCACGAGTTGATTGACCGGCGCGGACGTGCTGCCGCTGAAGCCGGAACCGCCTCCGTACACCGCGGTGATGCTGTTTGAGCCCAGGGGCAAGGTGCTGGTTGCGTAGGTCGCACTGCCGCCGCTGAGGATTTGTGTCGCCAGGGTTGTCGTGCCGTTCTTGAAGGTCACGTTACCCGTCGGCGTGCCGGTTCCAGACTGAAGCGAGACCGTCGCCGTGAAGGTCACCAACTTACCTTGTACGGATGGATTCAACGACGAACTCAACGTCGTGTTTGTCGCACCCGAGTTTCCCCCGATGAGTCCGAAGATCTGTAATTGCTTGTTGCTGGCCACGAAGACCAGGCCGTTGGCCACGACTGGAACCAGGTTCGCGTTGCCACCCATATTTGGCCATCCGCCCGCCGTCGCCTGGAACAACGTCGTCATTACGCTTCCGCCCGATTCCGGGTTAAACGCGTAAAGAGAAATAGGGGCTCCGTTATTGCTGGTGGTGGGGCGCGAGAGTGCCCAGATAATTGGACTGGCAGTGCCGTTGGATGAAATCGAGGTAAAGAATCCCGGGTCCTGACCGTTATTCAGCCCCGGAGAGTTGGTCAGGTTCGTCAGCGTCGCCTGGGGCGAGGTCGCGAGTTTCCAAACGCCTACGGAAGAGCCGCCGCTGCTGACCACGCGCGCCGCGCCGTCCGAGGGATCCACGAAATACGATTGGCCGCACCAGCAACCGCCGATCGAGTACGTGCCCAGCACATTATTGGTGGTGGGAGAGTAGCCGCCGAGGTGGTCTTCATTCATGAAATACATGTTGCCGTCTTTGCCCGCGGCTACCGCCAGATGCGGCGTGGAACCTGCCTGATCGGGCAGGACGAGCACTCCGCCCGAACCGAAATCGGTGTCCCCCTGATCCAACGCTGCCTGATTTTGTGGGGTGAAGAGATCGAGCACGCTGGTCAATGTCGACGAGACTTTGACCACACTTTCCTGAATGTTGGTCACTCCATCGTA
>Ga0210399_10000494_pt1 | contig 31777 bp, 33 predicted proteins | sample IncBWC14MmetaG_FD_150865 | JGI IMG/M metagenome (GOLD analysis project Ga0210399, IMG submission 150865) | Forest soil microbial communities from Barre Woods Harvard Forest LTER site, Petersham, Massachusetts, United States - Inc-BW-C-14-M | ecosystem: Environmental > Terrestrial > Soil >... | reverse complement strand
CACCGAAGGAAGCGGAAGAAAAAACTCTTTTATGTGAATGGAGAAGTGTGCCCAAAAAGTGTTTGACAGGGCCGACATTGTTAGAGATGTCCGGTAACGACTTATCGGGAGTTGGAACGTTCTAGTGGCCCGGGCTTCCGCACTTCGTAGCGAAGCGCGACCATGCCGCTCTTGTACGCCGTCGCCTCTAGAAGGTGCAGGGCGACGTCCCGGTCGAGGCCCTGGAAAAACGAGAGGCCGTCACCAATCACGATGGGGAGGATCGAATAGCGCACCTCATCGGCTAGTCCGAGGCGCAGGCAGGAGGCGGATACGTCACCACCGCCCACAAACCAGATGCTGCGGAAGTGCGGCTTCAATCTCTCGTCCACCAGGCGCCCGAGATCGCCCGCGTAGAACTCGACTGTGCTCCTGGTCTTTCGTAGCGTGCGATGGGTGAGGACGTAGGTCGGCTTGTCGCCGTAAGACCAGCCCAGCCCCTTCGCCTCGAAATCGAGCGCCGTCTCATAAGTTCGCGAACCCATGACGTAACAGTCGATCGTCTTGATGAACTCCTCGACAAATTGCGGGGTCATGGTGTCCCCGCGCTCAAAGGTGTCCGAGGTCTCGAGCCAGTCGACACGTCCGTCTCGTCTCGCTATGAAGCCGTCGAGACTCGCGGCCATGTGGATCGTGACTCGCGGCAGTCCGTTCTGCATCGTCACTCCTCTCTGTTGCGACAAAACTAAACCCGTGTTTAGATATTGTAACGCGATGAGTCCACGACGGCGAAAGGCAGAAGACCTCGATGTGTTCGCGGCGCTGGTACGGGTCATGCTGCGCCGCGCTCCCGCGGACCTGACGCTCCGCGAGGTCGCCGCCGAGGCGGGCGTCACCGCGGGCGCGCTGGTGCAGCGGTTCGGATCCAAGCGCGCGATGCTGCTGGCGCATGCCCGCCATGTCGCCGCCACGGGCGACGCGGGTCTGGCGTTTCCGCAGCGGACGTCGTCGCCTCTGGACACATTGCGGTCCATCACTGCGATGTACGCGGAACTGGCCGACTCGCCACGCGCCGCTGTCAGAAATCTTGCCTATCTGCTCAACGATCTGGCGGATCCGGCGCTTCGTCGTCACTTGTTGCGGATGTCGCGAATCGCACGGGCGTGGTACGAACAGTTGCTCGTCGAAGCGATCGCCGCGGGTGAGTTACGCGGCGTGACCGACGTCCAGTTGCTGGGCCGGTTGATCGAGGCCATGCTTCGTGGGTCATTTCTGGGCTGGACTCTATATCGAGAAGGGGCAGCGGCCGACTGGCTGCGCGAAGACCTCGATGCGATGCTTCGGCCATATCTGGCACGTGGCGACGTCCATCGCAGGCGACGACGGACATGACGTCCACACCGTGCGTTATCAGCGCGGCCGATCATGCAGGTTGGGCCCACTTCGTGTGTGTGGCCGCGCCGCGCGACGTGCCCGCCGTCATTGAACGACGGAGGGTGACGACCATCAATGCCGGGTTGCCGACGATGCCCTATCACCACGAGTCGCTTGGCATGCCGGTGGCCGCGGCGAACGCGCTGATCACTCGCGTGCGGCGGTCCGTCGCGGAGTGCACGTCCCGTGCCTTGCGCGATGTGGTCGCCGACCTGTCACCCTCGTATCACATCGTCGCCCTGGCGATTCGCAAACCGCCATTTCCAGAGCTTCCTGACACGGTTGCGACGGTTCGGCAGTCGTACCAGCTGCAATGCGCGGCCGACGGAATGATGTATCAGGTCGCTCTGTGTGCCGCGGCGCGTGACCTTGGCCTCGATGTGCATCTGTGCGGCCGCGGCGAAGAAAACGCGCACGCGGCCGCTCGGCTCGACGTCGATTCCAACGACATCGAATCGTTCGTCAGCGTCACGGGCCGCCCATTAGGTCCGCCCTGGACTGAAGAGCACCGTCGGGCGTATGCCGCAGGCATTGCGGTGCTAGCGTCGGGCGCGCGCCACCGCATCACGCTTCATCGGTAAAGGCATCGCTCGTGCCGGACGCATAAAAATAGCCACTCCTTGATGACCTTCTCGCCAAGTTGGGCGCAGCTAAACACCTCGACGCCACGCATGATCGGCGCGTGCACACAGCACGTGCTAGGAGGCGATTTTCCGTTGGGGTGGGGTGTTACCCCTTGGGTTGGGCGCGTTCGCGGCGCGGCGGGTGGGGTTTGGGTTCCGGCACTGGCAGTACAGATGTGCCTCCCATTTTTCGCTTGAAGTTGAGCCCGCAGGTTTTGGGGTCGAAGTTTGCCGGCGTGAGGTTGAGGATTTCGCCGCGGCGCTGCCCAGGCCCCGCGCGAAATAGATCACAGCTAGCGGCGAGGCGTGGTGACCGCCTGTTTTGATGGATTTTATGGATACCGGACGGCGACACGTCCTAACGCAGCAGGTCGAGCAAAAGGTCGATGGTAGCTACATTGTTCGGGATGTCGAAACTGTGCCCAGACAACATCGGATCGAACGGCGTGCTGTAACGCCGTGCCGCTTCCAGTTTCCACTGCTCGTCCTTGATCTGTTGAAGCTCCAGGGCGCGAGCTTTTTCCAGTCCGCCAGCGCGAATGAACTCAACGGTGCGCCGCAATTCGTCCTTGTCGAACCAGGTCCCATGCGCCTTACAAACATCTACGATGACGTGGGAGCAGTGGGCGAAGTTCACACGGTTCATCAGCTCGTGGCAGACTGGGCAGGGGAGATACCGGATCTGCTTCTCGAGCTCCAAGGGTTGATCCGGAGGCGCAGGCATGCCCAGCACAGCTGCCTGCTTTTCGCGCTCGGCGCAAATCTGCCGCAACGACTCAACGTCGACCCAGATGCCTTCGCAGTGGCTGCATTCCAGCAGGCTGGTGGTCCCGATGGTCACAGCCTTCATGTCGACCTGGCATCGCGGACAGCGCCGCGCGTCACCGCCCACGACTTCGCTGCGATCTCCTTTCGCGCCACAATGAGAGCAAAACTTCGCCCCGGCGAACATCATCCCGAAGCAGAATGGGCAAGCCACCGTGGCCAGAGCCACTCCGCAGAAGCTGCAGCGCGTCGCCTCAGACGAAACCGAGGCGCCGCACGCAGGACAATGAAGTGTTTCAGCGGGCATTGATGTTCCAACCGATAATAGCCCGATGATAAGAATTGTGGCCGCTCAAGTACATAGGAATAGAGGTCAGGTGTTCCTATGTTTGTGACCTCGCAACCGCATAAAAGCGCGAGAACTATATACTCGCGGATTGCGGCTGCCCTCTCGTTTGAAGGAATCAAGTGCCTGATCAACGAGTTAACCGGAAGCACTTGTCCAGGGGAATTGTCCGACGACTTATCAGTGCAGTAAGAATAGTTATCTAGCGTCGCTGTCTGTCTTTTTTCGCTACGCCGGCGAAGACCAATCTCCCGCCGCGGCCGACCGGGCCTCAGAGCTCACGGAGGGAATGTACGGGAAGGCCGGCGACGGCTTCAAGGTGACCGAATCCTTGCCAATTCCGAGGCGAACGGGCGTGTTCGCGGCTATGGAGAACATGACGTCTGGCGCGTTGTCTATGAGGGAGCGGCCGTTCCACTCGGCGAAGCCGAATGCCGCCGGTGTCCCAACCTCGTAGGGGAGGATGTTCGGAAAAAACCGGTGGGCAACTTTCTCCCCATAGGCTTTCGGATCTTGTGCAGTTCCGTTTGCCGACACGACACCAGCGATCGCCTTGGTGACGGCCTCTCCGTAGGTCGCGAAGTCATCCGAAGGGCGCCCCGCATTGAGACGGTTACCGAGATCCTCGTTGAACTGGGTGAAGAGTGGGTGGATCATTGGAAGGCCTACCCGGTTGATCGAGCGCCATCCCCCAGCGTCGGTAGCCAGCGTTGACACAGCCCACGCTCCGATATGGCGTTTATTGCCTGCGCCTGCCAGCAATTCGCTATCGGGTACCTCTAGCACAATCGAATACACCGTGTGTCCAGCGAACGGGTTTTTCGCGCGACTCGGATCCCAGCCGGATAGATTCACGACCGTGCCGCCCTGAAAGGCATGGCCAACCGCGTGGAGCACATCGGGCTCAATCCAAAACGGGTCGCCTGCCTTACCAGCCCACGCACGCAGACCGGATGCCGTGGTGAGCGTCTCGCCAGTTATGCCTTGTGCGACGACGGTGCCAGGCGCATGAGGATCGGTCGCGTCTGCACCCCGGATAGACCGCACGACGTAGCTCTGTTTTCCGTTCTTGTCTCGTTCGTTGAAGGTAAGGCGGTAAGTGATATCTTCGATCGCATCGCCGTTCAGATCGACCTTGAATTCATACATTCCCTCGGGATGGTAGCCCGGCACAGGGATGGCACCGAAAATGGAGTGACAGACGTTGATTACGAACGCCGTGCCTGTTTCACCGCGGAATACGTACAGGTCCGTAATGTCAAGACGGATGTCTTGCCGAGCGATTGGTGAATCGAGGTGATGCGACATGCTGCTCCTTTCCTTTTTGGCGATCAGATCGTTTGATCGCGTTCAACTGCACTCGATAGATGCTCTACTCAATCCAGAGGGTTAGATTTATTTTTGCTGCGCCAGGCAGAGCCTGGTGTCTGCATAGTTCGGCGAGTGCGGCGGCGAATTGCGCCTGCGTTCTCTCGATGGCTTCGGCTTCCTTCGTTTCCGAAACGCTCCATCGTGCGAAACCCAGTGAGACCTTGAATGTCTGCTCGCAATGTGCGCCGGACGGAAGTCCGGGCGGGATTTGGGTATCATAGAACGCTCTACACACGCCGCGAGGAGGAGAGTTGGCCCTGCCCTATCAATGGCAATACCGCGTGGAGCGATGGAAGAACTCGCTGCGCGGGCTTTTCGGTGGTGGCAATCAACAGCCGCGCCCCAAGATTTGCCCGAACTGCGGCTCGCTGGTGGGAATTAGCGCGACGCGTTGCCATCAGTGCGGAACGAATTTGAAATTTTCCATGGCGGCGGTAAGCAAGGGACTTTCCGAGCTTTTCGGCGGGCACGCTCCGGTAACCACCGGACTGCTCATCGTGAATCTGCTGATGTTCGGCGTGGAGTTCATGGCCGTGGCAGCCGCCGGTCAAGGTGGCGGGCTAGCGATTTTGTGGGGTATGGGCGGTGAGGCGGCCTACCGGCTCGGCGCAAGTAATCCCTATTCCATTTTTATTATGCACGAGTGGTATCGCCTGGTGACCGCCATGTACCTGCACGGCGGCTTGATTCACATCGGCTTCAACATGATGGTGCTGATGGACATTGGCCCGGTCGTGGAAGAGGTGTACGGCTCGGCGCGATATCTTTTCCTCTACACCGCCACTGGTATCGCTGGGTTTGTGGCAAGCGCGTTCAGCGGACACAACTCACTCGGGGCCTCCGCTCCCATTTTGGGCCTGATCGGTTTGATGATCGCGATTACCACGAAACGCGGTGGCTCGCACATGCAGCAACTGCGTTCGCGGCTGATTTCCTGGGTGGTATCGATCTTCGTTTTTGGTCTTCTTATGTCCGGCGTCGACAACTGGGCTCACGGCGGCGGTTTGGCGGCAGGTTTTCTGCTGGGACGATTGTTCGCGGACCGCGAGCCGATGAATCCGGGCGAGCGGCGCACGGCGTACGCTCTCGGATGGATCGCAGCAGTGGTCGTAGTCTCTTCGTTCGTTCTGATGATTCTGCACTACCGAGACCCGCTGCCGGGATCGTAGCGGGCACCGTGGTAGTGGCGGGTCTTTAGACCCGTCAGGATTCCGACGCTGGGGTCAACTCTTTCCGCACGACCTCCCACGTCACGCGTGTTGAGGCTTTGGAATGCGGTACTCTGGTCTTCAAGGAAAATAGACCGTGGAACCACACTCGATCATTGTTGTCAGCCTGCACACCCCCAAGGAGAAAATCTGGGGCGAGCTGCTGGCAATCAATACGGCGGGCATCACCATGCGTGGCATCGATCTGAATTCGTTCGATCATTTCATACGGCAGATTAACGAGCCGGACACCGAACGCATTGGCGTGCCAACGCTGTTTTTTCCCATGACCCGCATCGAGCGCATCACACTCGATGAACCTTCGGGCTCCATCCCCTCGATGGATGAACTCTTCAGTCGCAAAATTGGACGCCGATTGATCGACTATCTGGCTCAGTTCGCCTGAACTGCGCTATCCTCGATTCCCCATGCAAGGGCGCATTTTCACAGTACCCAATCAAATTACGCTGCTGCGCCTCGGCTTTCTGCCGGTGTTTCTGACGCTGATTTCCTACGAGCGGTACCAGTGGGCCCTGCTGGTGCTGGTGGCTGCGGGCCTCAGCGACGGAATCGACGGCCTGCTGGCGCGCAGACTCAATCAGAAATCGTCGCTGGGCGCGTATCTGGATCCCATTGCCGATAAACTACTGCTCTCTTCCTCGTTCGTGATTCTTGCCTTCAAGCACAAGATTGGTTGGTGGCTCGCCATTATCGTTCTCAGCCGCGACACACTGATTCTGATCGTAGCAGTGGTGATCCTGCTGATCTCGGGCTATCGGCCATTCCCGCCAAGCATTTTCGGCAAGCTCACGACTTTTTTCGAGATCACTCTGGTTTTCACGGTAGTCCTGACCGCGGCATATCCGGCATTCCATTCGCGACTGCTGCATAACGCGTTGGATGATATCGTGACCGTGTTCGCAATCGGCTCAGCAGTGCACTATTCGTTCCTGATCACTCGCCACACACCCGCTGCGTAGCGAAAAGTAGCACAGACACTCTTGGCCAAGGCGGATGGCGCAGCCGACGAATATGGGTGCCGCACCCCTTCGGTTTAAGGGTGCGGGTTTAGATTCAACAGATTCTTGCCCTGAGCTCCGAAGGTCTGTGCCCTGGCAAGCCACCCACGAAGCACCAAATCCTATGTCGCGAGCTCGTAAGCTTCCCCCAACCAAGACAGCGCATCTCGAAGATCCTCCGACGAATTGATCTCAAACGAAATCCACCCCTTAGCCCGCATCTTGGTCCCAATCGACAAGCGGCAATCGCGGTCCACGCGCTGCGGCAAGTCCGGCGGCATGGACTTGAATTTGAAAATGATGGAATTCGGAGCGCCTATCGCGCGGGTCACCGGCAGCGCCGCGAAGATTGCCTTCTTGCGATAGAAACCGAGGAGGCCGAACATCGGACGCGTCGTGACGTTGGGCCAGCTGAGCAGCTCATGTCCGAGCATTGCCGACCATTGCTTCATCTCGTCGGTGATTCGGGGAAGACTTGGCCGTCGCGGTTTCTTTGTTTCGGCTCTCATCAGGACCCATTTGCGCTTTGCCACACCAGCTCGGACAAAAGTGTCGGCGCTACTGCGGCATCTTAGCTGGACCGCCGGGTAGCAGAAGCAACTTGGGCTCCGTCAGCGACTGCACCTGCTCGAGCGTGGCGTCCGCCGCGAGTTCCCGGAGGACCAGTCCTTCGGGGGTCACGTCAATCCAGGCGAGTTCGGTGACGATGTGATCGACGATTTCAACGCCGGTCAGTGGCAGCGAGCATTTCTTGAGGATCTTCTGCTTGCTGTTGCGTGTGGCATGCTCCATGGTTACGAAGACACGCTTGGCGCCGGCGACCAGATCCATGGCGCCGCCCATGCCTTTCAGCATTTTTCCGGGGATGGCCCAATTCGCCAGTGTCCCCTTTTCATCGACTTGCAGCGCCCCGAGGACAGTGAGATCCACGTGGCCGCCACGAATCATCGCGAAGGATTCAGCGGAGGAGAAATAGCAGCTGCCCTGCAGTTCGCTGACGGTTTCTTTACCGGCGTTGATCAAGTCGGAATCGACTTCAGATTCCAGCGGATACGGGCCGACACCGAGCATGCCGTTTTCTGACTGCAAGATGACTTCCATACCGTGCGGAACATAGTTGGCAACGAGTGTAGGCATGCCGATGCCGAGATTCACGTAGTAGCCGTCGCGGAGTTCTAGAGAGATGCGCCGGGCGATGCGTTCGCGTTTTTGTTCGTCGGTCAGCGGCATGGCTAACTCCATTAGGACAGCTCACACGAAACTCAAGTCCGATCAGATCGCTGGATGTTGTTGGTGGGTCCTTGAAAAAATGAACTTCGCTGCAACCATTCCGATAAACACACAGAACACCATATCGAGCACCAGAATCATCGCGTTCACGGCGTCCTGATGTCGAACGACAACAAACCCGACCGCCCAAGGGGCCAAACTCAGTCCAGCCAATAATCCTGGCTGACGCTTGGCCAATACACCTACGCAGGTTCCAATGACGAGCGCAATGATAGGGTTGCCGACGTATCGTGCCAGCGCGGGTAGTTCGTCAGGCGATCGGCTGGAAAACTGAGATAGGACGTACCCCACTACGGCGGTGAACAGGAAGCTCAGAACGACACCGACAGCTACGGCCAAAATTTGTCTTAACATCGCTGGGCTCTCCGAAAGTTGCCACTCATTTCTTGCGGATAGTGCGGCGTTCGATACGTTTCTCATAGTTTTGCCCCTGGAAGATGGCGTCGATGTAGATTCCCGGAGTGTGCACATTGTCGGGATCAAGTTCCCCCAGGTCCACCAACTGCTCAACCTCGGCAATTACGTAGTCGGCGGCGGTCGCCATCATCGGGTTGAAGTTGCGCGCGGTCTTGCGATAGATGAGATTGCCCCAGCGGTCGCCCTTCCGGGCTTTGACAAAGGCGAAATGGCCGCGGATGCCGCGCTCCAGTACATATTGGCGCCCGTCGAATTCGCGGGTTTCTTTTCCTTCGGCAACCATGGTGCCGTAGCCTGTCGGAGTGTAGAACGCGGGAATACCCGCGCCGCCGGCGCGGATTCGCTCGGCGAAAGTACCTTGCGGATTCAACTCCAGCTGCAATTCGCCGCTGGTGACCAACTGCTCGAAAAGTTTGTTTTCGCCGACATAGGTGGAAACCATTTTTTTTACCTGACGGTTTTGCAGCAGCAGTCCGATGCCGAAGTCGTCGACTCCGGCGTTATTGCTGACAATGGTCAGGTCCTTGGTGCCTTTGCGGCGGACCGCGGCGATCAGATTTTCCGGAATGCCGCACAAGCCGAAGCCGCCCATGAGTATGGTCGCGCCATCAGCAAGTTTTGCGATGGCGGCGTCGGCTGAAGAGATGCGTTTGTCCACAAAAGGCTCCGGGGTGCGGGAGGAAGTTTACTCCAAGTAGAGTCCACCGGGCTTCCCTTCTAGCGGGAATGGTGGATAATCCTTCGGCATTGGTAGGTCGGGTTCCACACAGGCGCGTCTGGTTGTAGAAGGTCTTAAACGCTGAAGAGTTTTGGAGGCACCGTGAGTTCGTATCGACTTAGGACTTTGGCGAAATGGATCTCCGAATTCATGGTAGTAGCTTTCGTAGCAATGCTCACGGCACGCGGTTCAGCGGCGCAAACGACGCCACCCACGCATCCTCTGGAAGGACTCAAGTCGCAGGAATATTGGGCAGTGTACGACGTATTGCGCGCTACCGGGAAAATGGATGCGGATACGTACTGCGTCAGCGTGTTGTTGCACGAGCCGGCCAAGGAGAAGGTGTTGGCGTGGAAGGTCGGTGACCCGTTCTCGCGGGAGGCTGACGTTATTTTGTTGCGGAAGGGCGTGACGATCGAAGCGCGCGTGGATATCGCCGGTCGCAAGGTGGAATCGTGGAAGGAAAGAAAGGATGTGCAGGCCCCGACCTTCGATAACGAGTTTTTCCCGCTGGGCGAGGAGGCCAAGAACGACCCGCAGCTGCACGAAGCATTGGTCAAGCACGGAGTGAAGGATTTTACGACCGTCGTTTGCGTGCCCATACCCATCGGGTATTTCGCGCTCCCGGAGCAACAAGGCCGGCGGCTTTTCTATGGAGATTGTTTTGATTATCACGGCGCTTTCCTGACCTGGGGTCGTCCGATCGACGGATTGTACTTTTTGATGGATACGGTCGAGAGGAAAGTGGTGAAGGTGATCGATGAGGGAGCGACGCCGGTTCCGATGAGCGCGATCAACTTCGAAGAAGCGCCCGCGATCACCAGGCATGACACGACGCCAATTTCGATCGCACAGCCGCTGGGGCCCAGTTTTCAAATCAAGGATGGCGAAGTGAACTGGCAGGGATGGCACTTCCGCGTGCGGCTCGATCCGCGGGTTGGGGCGGTGCTGAATCTGGTACGGCTGGATGATGCAGGAAGGCAACGTTCCGTGATGTACGAAGGGTCGATGTCGGAACTCTTCGTGCCCTATATGGACCCGGCTGAGAGTTGGGCGACCCGTGTGTTCATTGACGCAGGAGAATTTTATCCGGGCGGGATCTTGAGGGTCCTGCAAGACGGCGTCGATTGTCCGCCAAACGCGGAGTACATCGACGGGCTGGCATCCACCGAGCGTGGAATTCCGGTGCTGCGGCCCCGCGTAGCGTGTCTTTACGAGACGTATGCCGGAAATCCGGCGTGGCGGCATTGGGAAAACGAAATCGTCTGGGGACGCCCGACGCGGGAACTGGTACTGCGAACCGCAGCGGTCATCGGGAACTACGATTACATGCTGGATTGGAGATTCGAGCAGGATGGGTCGATTCGCGTAGCAGTCGGCGCAACCGGAATCATCGAGACCAAGGCTGCCAAAACGAAAACGAACGAGCATGGCATGGGCGGCTCGTCTGGAACGCCGGACGAATTTGGCCGCTTCGTGGGCGAGAGCACCATCGGGGTCAATCACGACCACTTTTTCTCTTACCGGCTCGATTTGGACGTGGACGGGCAGAACAACACCTTTATGGCCGACAAGTTAAAGCAACGGCAACTTCCGGCATCGACGCACCGCAAGAGCATCTGGGTGGCGGAGCCGTCCGTCGCTCGCACCGAGCGCGAGGCTATGATGGACGTGCAACTGGACAAGCCGGCGATGTGGATGTTCGTCAACACCAATGTGCGCGGGCCGCTCGGATACCCGACAGGATATGAAATCATGCCAGGCGTGACCGCGGCATCGCTGCTCGATTCGGATGATGGCGTCCAGAAAGTCGGCGCGTTTTCGACGCACCAGCTTTGGGTGACGCCTTATCGAGCCGATGAGCTGTACGCCTCCGGCGTTTATCCGACGTCAAGCAAAGGCGAAGATGGCTTGGCCGTGTGGACCCAGGCAAACCGGCCGATCGAGAACACTGATATCGTGGCCTGGTACACCGTGGGCTTCCATCATGTGCCTCGAGCCGAGGATTGGCCGGTGATGCCGGTGATGTGGCATGACTTCGTGATCCGGCCATTCGATTTTTTTGCCACAAACCCAGCATTGAATCTGCCTGGGAAACCGTAAGTAGGGTGACAGACTCCTGGATCCGTTTTCGTACCAGCGCAAGCCAGCGGTCTCAGTCTGTTGTAGGTGCGCGCTTCAGCGCGTCTCTCTTCGATGATGTCCGCACCTGAATATCGACCTGAGAGGAGGCATTCGTTTGACGATTAGGGATTCGTTCAACTTTCCGAGGATGGTCAAAAATGAAAATGATTGAGCTGTCGCGGGTGCGGCACAGTGTTTCCGCCGTGCTTGTTGTTCTTGTGCTTGCCGGAGCTGCAGCCGGGATCATCGGATCTGGCGCCCTGGTTCTTGCGCAGCATCGTATGCATGGGCAACAGGAGAAGGTGGATCGGAACCATCCGTCGATGAATGCGAGCCTTTCGCCGGATCAGCGGGCGGAAATGGTCCTGAAGGAGATGACCCTGGACGAGAAGATTGGGCTGCTCCACGGCATGGGCATGCCCGGCTGGCCGCGGGACGTGCAGGATCCGCAGCCGGAGTTGGGGAATGGCGGTGCGGGCTTTGTATTGGGAGTGCCGCGGCTGGGGATTCCGCTCATTCAGATGAGCGATGCGGCGTACGGCGTGCGCAGCAGCGCGGAGAATGGAAGGTATTCGACGGCGCTTCCCGCCGCCGTCGGTGCGGCCGCCAGTTGGGATACGGAAGCGGCGTGTGCCTATGGCGCTCTGATCGGGAAGGAATTGCGCGCTCAGGGATACAACATGACGCTTGGCGGTGGCGCGAACATCACGCGCGAACCGCGAAACGGAAGAACATTCGAATATTTGGGAGAGGATCCGATTTTGGCCGGAACGCTCGTCGGCCATTTGATGAAGTGCGAACAGGCGCAGAACGTGATCGGGGACATCAAGCACTATGCGGTAAACGATCAGGAAAGCGGGCGGAACGAAGTGGATGTGATCATCACGAAGCGCGCGCTCCGCGAAAGCGATCTGTTGGCGTTTGAGATCGGCGTGGGAATCGCGCAGCCAGGCGCGGTGATGTGCTCGTATAACGCCGTGAACGGAGTTTTTGCTTGCGAGAATAAATATTTGCTGACGGATGTGCTGAAGAAGGAGTGGGGATTCAAGGGATTTGTAGTGTCGGACTGGGGCGGGACGCACAGCACAGTGAAAGCCTCGGCAGCAGGCTTGGACAACGAAGAACCGCTGGATGAATTTTTTGGTGCGAAGTTGAAGGCGGCGGTGGAGGCGGGCAAGGTCTCGACGGCGGAACTCGATGAGCACGTTCGTCGCGTGCTGCGGTCGGAATTTGCGAGTGGAATTGTCGATCATCCGACACAGAAGAGCGTCGTCGATGTGCTGGGCGGACTGGAGACGGCGCGGAAAATCGAGGAGCAGAGTGCGGTGCTGCTGAAGAATGAGCACGGAATTCTGCCGCTGGACCGCGCCGCGGTAAAGTCGATTGCCATCATCGGTCCGCACGCCGATGCGGGGATGATTTCGGGCGGCGGGTCGGCGCAGGTGGATGCGCCGGGGCGCCCGTCAGCGGGTTGGCAAGCGCATGTGTGGTTCCCGACGTCCCCGATGAAGGCAGTGAAGGCACGGGCTCCCGGAGCGGACGTGCAATTTGATTCCGGCGCGAATCCCGCAAGTGCCGCGGCTCTGGCGAAAAAATCGAACGTGGCGGTTGTGTTTGCGTATCAGTGGATGAGCGAGGGAATGGATTTGCCAAGTTTGTCGCTGCCGGAAAATCAGGATGAGTTGATCGCGACGGTAGCGGCGGCCAATCCGAAGACGATCGTTGTGCTGGAGACCGGAACCGCGGCGACCATGCCCTGGGTCGATAAGGTGAGCGGCGTCCTGGAGGCGTGGTACGCGGGCAGCGACGGCGCCAACGCCGTAGCGAACATCTTGTTCGGCGACGTGAATCCGAGCGCCAAGTTGCCGATGACCTTTCCCAAGGGCGATGCGGACTTGCCCCATCCGAAATTGATTCAGCCGGGGCCGGGCCAGACTGGTGAAGCCGCGGTCATGAAGACGGGCGAAGCGAAGGCTACCTTTAGCGTGAAGTACGATGAGGGGTTGAAGGTTGGGTACAAGTGGTATGACGCGGAGAAGAAGGCGGTGCTGTTTCCGTTTGGCCATGGTCTCTCGTATACGACGTTTGCGTATTCGGGATTGAAGGTGACGGCCGGGAAAGAAACCACCGTGAGTTTTACGGTGAGCAATACGGGGCATCGCAACGGAGCCGAGATTGCCCAAGTGTACGCCGCGCTGCCGGCCAGCGCGGGTGAGCCTCCGAAACGTTTCATCGGATGGAGCAAGGAGTGGCTGAAAGCGGGCGAGAGTAAGGACGTGAACATCAGCGTGGATCCGAAATATCTATCGATCTACGACGAAGCGAGCGGCTGGAAGCTCTTGCCGGGAGCATACGTGATCATGGTGGGCGGTTCCTCGCAAGAATTGCCGTTAACGCAAAAGATCGAACTGAAGTGAAGATCGAATCGGCAATGTCTGACGTCTTCGATGCCGCCGTCTTCGATGCGACCGTCTTCGATGTCACCCTTGTAGGGGCGGGGCTTGCCCCGCCCGGCTGTTGCGTCTTGGCTCCATCCCCCGGTGCCTAGGCTAGGGCTGAACTTCGACGAAACGTCACAGACTGCGAAGCAGCCTGTAGAGTTCGTTGGCGGCGTCAAAGTCGGCTTCGAGTTCGCGCGAGTTGAGCCGCTCCCGAACATCGTCGAGCCGTCGCGCCAGGAGATCGAGCGACGCAGAAATGACTTCGCGATTGGTCAGGACGATGTCCCGCCAGGTGGAATAAGGGCTCCCGGCCAGACGCAGCGTGTCGCGGAGTCCGGGGCCCGCTACCGTGATGGGCAGCCCATTTTCATCCAGACGATCGTAGAGGAACGAGGCGAGCGCGACCGCCACCAGTTGCGGCAGATGTGACGCGAGCCCCACCGCGTAGTCATGTTGTTGGGCGCCAAGCCACAAGGGGCGAGCACCGATTTTTTCGACCAGCTTCAGGAAAGCAGAGACCCGTGGATCGCGTTCGGATCGAACTGCGGCATCCGCGCTGGCCGGCGCTGGTTTGGCGATTAGTGCGTAAGGGGCGTTGCGGAAGAGGTCAGCGTCCGCGTGGCCAAAGCCGGCTAGTTCCCGGCCGGCCATGGGATGACCGGGAAGGAAGAGTGCTGCGGCGGGATCGGCGAAGAGTTCTTCGGCCGCTTGGGTGATGCGCAGTTTTGTGCTGCAGGCGTCGGTGATAAGCGCTCGGCGGGACGCAAAACGCGCGAGATCAGGCAGCAGATCCAGTGTCACACCGATCGGGAGCGCGATAAAAATCAGGTCGGCAGTGCGCATCGCCGGGGTCAGGTCACCAGAGAACGCTTCGTCGAAGGCGCCACTGGATTGAGCCGCCCGGGCTACGTCGGGACGATCCCAGCCGGAGATGTGGAGGTCGGTGGCGTATTTGCGGAGGGCCAAGGCGAACGAACCCCCGATTAGGCCGGTGCCTAAGATCGCGACGCGGCTAATGAGGTGTGTAGTCATCGGCAAGAAGGATCAGGCGATGCGGCGGCCAATGGCTGGTGCGATGATACGGAGTTCATTCATCAGCTGAGCGAATTGGCCGGGTTCGAGGGACTGAGCGCCGTCGGATAGCGCGTGGTCGGGATCGTTATGGACTTCGATGAGCAGGCCGTCCGCGCCAGCAGCCACTGCGGCGCGGGCCATGGGCGCAACTTTGTCGCGCCGGCCAGTGCCGTGCGAGGGATCGCCGAACATGGGGAGATGCGAAAGTTTTTTGATCGAGGGGATAGCGGCGATGTCGAACGTGTTGCGCGTGTAGGTTTCGAATGTGCGAATGCCGCGCTCGCAGAGGATCACGTCCCAGTTGCCGCCGGCCAGGATGTACTCGGCGCTCAGCAGGAGTTCCTCCATGGTGGCGGACATGCCGCGCTTCAGCAGCACCGGCTTGCGGACTTCGCCGAGGGCCCGGAGCAAGTGGTAGTTCTGCATGTTGCGCGCGCCCACCTGGAAGATGTCAACGTAGCCGCCCATCATTTGGACTTGCGAAGGATCCATGACTTCGCTGACGGTGAAGAGCTGAAATTTTTCGGCGGCTTCCTTCATCAGTTTCAAGCCTTCTTCCCCCATGCCCTGGAAGGCATACGGTGAAGTGCGCGGTTTGAAGGCGCCCGCACGGAGAATTTTTGCGCCGGCTTTAGCGACGCTTTCGGCTATGGAGTGGATTTGGTCGCGCGATTCGACCGAGCACGGGCCCGCAGCGATCACCACATCGTTGCCGCCAATGGAAACCCCTCTGCCAAGTTGGACGATCGTGCCTTCAGGTTTAAATTGGCGACTGGCGAGTTTGAACGGCTGCGTGATGCGCATGACTTCGCGCACGCCGTCGAGGAGTTCGAAGTCGCGGTGATCGAAGTCGCGGTGAACGCCCACGGCGCCCAGGACCGTGTGGGATTCGCCCGTGGAGCGGTGAACGTTGAAGCCGCTGCCAATCAGGCGATCGATTACGTGTTGGATTTGCGCGTCTGTGGCGCCCTCTTGCATCACGATGACCATTTGCGTTCCCTGAATTCCTTCCCTGTTATTTTCGTGGGTAACTTGGCGAAAAGCGCCCGCCACGGTCGGCGGCCGCTACAACACCTTCATCTATCCTTACCCGAAACGTCGCGTGGCGAATGATCGCTGGGGTGCATGGCTTCGCGCTCCGCCGAGCGCGCTTCGTCGATGATGCGCTCGAAGAGGCGGCGGATCGCGGCATCGGACAGCGGTCCGGGATTGGAGTGCTCGGCGTTCTCCAGGACTTCGCGCTCGCGGTCGGGTTGATAAAGCGGAAGATTCTGCGCCTGCTTGAGCTTGCCGATTTCGAGCGCGCAGCGGGAGCGTTCGTTGAGAAGCTCGACGAGTTTGCGGTCGATGTCATCGATGCGGCGGCGCCAATCACTGAGCAGGCTCATAGCGCAACCTCGCGGCGCGACAGGCCGTGGCGTGCAGCTTCTTTCAGCGACCGGATGCGCCCGGCCAGCGCGATTGCGGCGGCATCGACCGATTTTGCATTTTCGATTTCGCTGACCAGCGCCGAGCCGATCACCGCCGCGTCGGCCAAGCCCCCCAGGACCGAGACGTGCCCGGGCAGAGAAATACCGAAGCCAACAGCGATGGGCACGTTCGTGACCGCGCGCGCACGGCGCAACAGGGCCGGCAGGTCGTCCGGAAGAGCATCTTTCGCGCCGGTGACGCCGGTGCGCGAGATCAGATACAGAAAGCCGGACGTCACTGCCGCGATGGTCGAGAGCCGCTCGTCGGTCGAGGTAGGAGCTCCCAGAAAAACAGTGTCCAGATGATGAGCAGCCAAGATGTGCCGGTAATCCACGGATTCTTCAGGCGTGAGATCGGTAACCAGGACGCCGTCAGCTCCGGCAGAAGATGCCGCGGCCGCGAATTTTTCCACGCCCATCTGAAAAATCGGATTGTAGTAGCCAAAGAGAATGAGCGGAACCTGCGAAGATTGCCGAATGCGACAAACCAGATCGAGAACGCCCGCCAGCGTAGTGCCCGCTCGCAAGGCCCGTTCGGAGGCCCGCTGAATGGTAGGGCCGTCCGCAAGAGGATCGCTGAACGGGATACCCAGCTCGACGACGTCGGCGCCTGCTTCAGCTAATGCGAGAACGAACTTGTGCGTCGCGTCCAGCGAGGGATCCCCAGCCGTAATGTACGCGATGATGCCCAGCTCCCCGGAAGCGCGCAGTTCGGCGAAACGTTGGGAGATGCGAGTCGAGTTGGCGGGTGGCGCGTTCATTTTCAGGTTTTGGGAAACCTAAAGATTAGAGCAGGCGCGAGTAGGTGTCCATGTCCTTGTCGCCGCGGCCGGAGAGATTGAGGATGACGAGGTCGTCTTTGGTCATTTGCGGGGCGCGCTCGATCAGGCCGGCGACGGCGTGGGCGGACTCGAGAGCAGGAATGATCCCTTCCGTGCGCGCAAGCAACCGCGCAGCCGCGAGCGCGGCATCATCAGAGATGGCGGCGTATTGCGCCCGTCGTTCATCAGCGAGCCAGGCGTGTTCGGGGCCAATGGCGGGGTAGTCGAGCCCCGCAGAGATAGAGTGCGTCGTGGCGATCTGGCCGTCGGCGTTCTGCAGAACGTAGGTGTAGGTGCCTTGAAGCACTCCTGGGCGTGCGCCCGTGTAGCCTTGCGAGGCGCCGAGCCGCGCAGCGTGTTCGCCGAGTTCCGTGCCGCGGCCGCCCGCTTCGATGCCGACCATTTTTACGGACGTATCGCGCAGAAAAGCGTGGAACAGGCCGATGGCGTTCGAACCGCCGCCAACGCACGCGTAGAGATGCGTGGGAAGACGCCGCTCGGCGGCGAGGATTTGCTCGCGAGCCTCACGGCCGATGACCGACTGGAAATCGCGGACCATCGTCGGGTACGGATGCGCGCCGAGAACGGAGCCCAAAAGATAGTGCGTCGTGCGAATATTGGTGACCCAATCGCGCATCGCTTCGTTGATGGCATCCTTAAGAGTGCGGGTGCCCGCATCCACGCCGACAACTTGCGCCCCCAGCATGCGCATGCGCGATACGTTGAGCGCCTGGCGGGCCATGTCTTCGGTGCCCATGTATACGACGCATTCGAGGCCCAGATGCGCAGCGATGGTCGCGGACGCGACACCGTGCTGCCCCGCCCCGGTTTCGGCGACGATGCGCGGCTTTCCCATTTTCACGGCCAGCAAGCCCTGCCCGATGGCGTTGTTGATTTTGTGCGCGCCGGTGTGTAGCAAATCCTCACGCTTGAGGTAAATGCGCGGTCGGCCAAGATGCGAAGTGAGACGCGAGGCGAACTGCAGCGGTGTAGGACGCCCGGCAAAATTCTTGAGCAGATTGTGAAACTCAGCTTGATAGGCAGCATCGGACTTAGCAAGTTCGTAGGCGCGCTCAAGCTCGAACAGCGGCACCATGAGCGTTTCGGGCACATAGCGTCCGCCGTAAGGACCGAAGCGCCCAGGAACAGGCGCCGGATTGACGATTTGTGAGCTCATGGATCTATGAATGGCCCCTACGAGTTTTTCTTATATGGCGTGCCCGATCAGCCCGCTCCACTTCCGCGAAAAACACCCGAAGCTTGCCATGATCCTTCTTCCCAGGCCGAGACTCCACGCCGCTAGCAACATCCACAGCATAAGGGCGCACAAAACGAATCGCGTCGCCCACGTTTTCCGGCGTAAGCCCGCCTGCGAGAATGATACGGTGCGATTTTGCCGCACGGCGCGCAAGCACCCAATCAGCGCGTTTTCCTGTACCGCCATATTGGCCTGTTCCCGCTGCGTCGAGCAAAAAAGTGGAAGCGGCTCCGTACGCGCGAAGGTTTTTGAGCTGAAAGCGAGCGCCAGCCTGGAAGGCCTTGGTAACCTGGAAATGTTTCGCGCATTCTCGCACTACACCCGGAGCCTCATCGCCGTGCAGTTGGACCGAGTCGAGAGATAACGCCCCAGCCAAAGCAACGATGGCCTCAGGGGACCAATTTACAAACACGCCCACAGACTCCACATCGTCGCGCACACGAGAAATAATCTTCCACGCAGCAGCAGGAGAAATGACGCGTTTACTTTTCTCGTAAAAATTGAAACCGAGCGCGTCAGCTCCCAAATCGCGTGCAGCCTTAGCGTCCTGCCAGTTGGTGATGCCGCAGATTTTTACGCGGACCATCGAGCCTATTCCGCCGCCGGAGAACCGCCGAGCAACTCAGTCAGCGCATCCGCGGGATCGTCGGCACGCATCAGATGCTCACCGATAAGAAAGGCGTCGAAGCCGGCGTCGCGCAGGCGGACGAGATCGTCGTGGGTAGAGAGGCCGGATTCCGCGACGGCGAGACGATCCTCGGGAATCAGGTCAATCAGTTCGAGAGACGTTTCGACGCGGACGTTGAGCGTTTTGAGGTCGCGATTGTTTACCCCGATGATCTGGGCTTCGGCGGCGAGCGCTCGATCGAGTTCGCCTTTGGTGTGAACTTCGACGAGGGGCTCCATTCCGAGATCGCGGCCGAGCGCGATCAACTCGCGAAGCTGAAGATCGGCTAACGCAGCGACGATCAGGAGAAAACTATCGGCGTCGTTGGCCCGTGACTCCCAGACTTGCCAGGAATCGAAGATGAAATCCTTGCGCAGGACCGGTGCGGCGATTTCCTTGCGCGCGTCGCGCATATTTTTGAGCGAACCGCCGAAAAATTCTGGCTCCGTGAGCACCGAGAGCGCCGCGGCGCCTGCCGATGCCAGCGACTTACCCAGCGCGACGGGATCGAAAGGATCACGGATAATGCCTTGGGAGGGCGACGCAGGCTTTAGTTCCGCGATGACGTTGAGGCCGTCGCGTCCGAGAGCTGCGGCGAAATTGCGGAGTGGCGAGGCGGCTTTGGCGCCGTATTTGAGTGCGGTTTCCGGAAGCACGCTTTTGCGATGATCGACCGCGGCGCGGCGTGACTCCAGGATGCGGTCGAGCACGGTTCCGGTGTTGGCGTGAGCAGCCATTCGCGTAAGTTTGTATGCTAGGGGTCGCGCGCGAGAGTGTCAAATAGCAGAGAGTAAGCCGCGAGTTGTAAGTAGTTGGCGGCGCGCAGCGGAGTGAATTTGAGGTTCGATGCAGCAGCGGCAAGTGATTTCAAACGACCTGGGGAGACGATGAGCTACCGAGAACAGTACGGAGCGTTGCTGGAAGCCATTGCCGATGAGGCCGATGCGATGGCGATGGGATATTTTCGCGCCGTGGGGATGCGCGTCGCGAGGAAGCTGGATGGCACCGCTCTGACTGAAGCGGACGTAGCGATTGAGGCCATGGCGCGCGCGAGAGTTGCCGCCAGCGGTATGGCGCTGGATGTACTCGGCGAAGAGATGGGCGGTGGCGACGGAAACGCGGCATCGAAATCGGCAGGAAGAGCGAGATTGATCATCGATCCCATCGACGGCACGGAAGAATTTTCGCGCGGAATTCCCACCTTCGGGACGCTGCTGGGAATCGAGCGCGATGGAGAAATCGTTGCGGGAATGGCCAGCGCCCCGGCGCTCGCAGCGCGCTGGTGGGCGTGCCGCGGCGAAGGCGCCTATCGCAACGGACAGAAGATACATGTCTCGACCGTGGAACAACTCAGCGAAGCCATGGTCTTCACGACCGGCACCGGGCCAAGCAAAGGAAAAGAGGCCCGAGAGAAAATCCGCCGGTTGGCCGACGCGGCGCGAAATGGTCGCGCGATCGGCGGATTCTGGCAGCACATGCTCGTCGCGGAGGGCGCGATCGATGCAGCCCTGGACTGGACCTCCAAGCCGTGGGACTTGGCGCCGCTAGGCATCATCGTCGAGGAAGCCGGCGGACGATCCACCAACGTGCGCGGAGAACGCACCATTTACACCGGGGATTTTCTGAGCACAAACGGGTTGCTTCACGAAGAAGCGATGGCCTTACTGCAGTGAAATCGATGCACCACCCCGAAAATGCTAGAGCAGCGGGAAGACTCGCCAAATTGGCCGTTTTCGCAGTGCAACGCAGCTCTTAACCTGCAAAGGAACGATCAGCAAACGAGGAGGCCAGCATGAATGTGCAGGCACAGGCGCTAAAGGCAGAGCAGTTGAGGAAGTTGCATCGCGGACCGCGGATGCTGGTGCTGCCGAACGCATGGGACGTTGCCAGCGCGCGTATCGTCGAAGATCTGGGGTTTCCGGCCATTGCTACGACCAGCGCAGGAATCGCCGCAACTTTGGGCTATCCGGATGGCCAAAAGATTTCGCGCGACGAAATGCTCAGCGTTGTGGCACGCATCGCGAAAGCAGCGCATCTTCCTGTGACCGCAGACGTGGAAGCCGGCTATGGCGTGACCCCCGACGACATGACGCAAATGGTGAAGGCCGTTGTCGCCGCGGGCGTAGTGGGAATTAATCTGGAAGATGTGACTGGGAGCAACGAAGGCTCGCTGGTGGATTGCGCATTGCAAGTCGAGAAGATTCGCGCGATCCGCAAGGCGACCGAATCGCTGGGTGTGCCACTGGTATTGAATGCCCGCACAGACATTTATCTGATGCCGATTGGACCGGCGGAAACGCATTTCCAGCGGACCGTAGAGCGCCTTCGCGCGTATCGCGATGCCGGGGCAGATTGCCTGTTTGCGCCGGGCTTGAAGGACGCGGACACCATCGCAAAGCTGGTGCGGGCGCTGAATGGCCCCTTGAACATTCTCGTGACCAACGGGGCGCCGACGCTTCGCGAACTCGAAAAAATGGGTGTGGCCCGTGCCAGCACAGGTTCGGGAGTTATGCGGGCGACCTTGGGACTGACACGACGCATTGCCAAAGAGATGATGGAAGCAGGAACGTATAATTCGATGCTGGACGGGGCTGTGCCGTTTGCAGAAATGAGCGAGATGCTGGCTCGCGAGAAGTCTTAGCGCGATGCCGGACGCCGCGGAGCTGCTGCAAATCCTCGATGAAGAAATCGTCGCTTGTCGAAAGTGCCCGCGGTTGGTGGCCTATCGCGAGCAGGTAGCGCGCGAAAAGCGCCGTGCCTATCGTGACTGGGTTTATTGGGGTAAGCCGGTTCCTGGATTCGGTGATCCAAGAGCGCAACTGGTGCTGGTGGGACTTGCACCCGGAGCCCACGGGTCGAACCGCACCGGCCGCCCGTTTACGGGCGACGCGTCGGGAGTGTTCTTGTACAAGGCGCTGTTCGATGCGGGATTCGCGAATCAGCCGGTGGCCCTGCAACGCGATGACGGCTTGCAGCTGCACCAGGTGTACATCACGGCGGCAGCGCGGTGCGCGCCTCCCGACAACAAGCCGCTGCCCGGCGAACTCCTCAATTGCCGCCCCTACCTCGAACGCGAACTGGAAATCCTGAAACCACGCGCCGTGCTGGCTCTCGGGAAAATCGGCTGGGATGTTTACCTCGGCATCCTGAAACACCAGGGCCTGATCAATTCGCGCGCAGCGTATCCCTTCGCCCACGGAGCAGAATTCGACATTCCAGCGGCGGGCGCCCGGCTATTTAGCGTCTATCATCCCAGCCAGCAAAACACAGCCACCGGCAAAGTAACGCCGGCAATGTACGCCAAAGTCCTGCGACGAATTAAGCGCTTCCTCGAAAAATAAGCGTATCCCATCCCATCGAAATCTCTCTCCTCTCCGGAAACGTTAGTCCCCCGACCTTAATCCCCCCACGTTGATTCCCTGACGCTAATCTCCCGACGTTAATCTCCCGACGTTAATCTCCCGACGTTAATCTCCCGACGTTAATCTCCCGACGTTAATCCCCTCGTAGGGCCGGGGCTTGCCCCGCCCGGCGTCAACCAGGCACGCTTTACGCTCCGGAGCGTGACCACTCAGGGCTGCAACATAGATCTCCTGAAGTGTCGGGAATGGCAGTCGATCGACGGAAACAAGCGACAGAGCGCGACCCGCCAACATAAACAGACTCGACGATCAACTTTGCAAACCCCTGAATCAACGATCTTTGCTCAACGCAAGAAAAAACCGACACTGGAGGCCCGTGTGCTTCCTCAGCAGAGTGATCCGGAAAACCGCGAGGAGATTCCCATGAGCCGCAACGCGATACGATCCATTGGAGCCAACTGCGCATTAGCAGCTTTGTGGCCTTGGGTGGCCTCCGCGGCAGCACAAGAACCACCCCCGCCGCCCCAGGAACCCCCCACCCAAGAATCCCCGGCACCGCCAACCGATACCAATCCGCCGACACCGAAAATCGCCGACGGCCGCCGCAGCTCCAACCTCCCCGTCGAAGCGTACGCCGTGGTGCCGGGAACGAAGTTCCTGGTGCGACTCGAAGACCAGCTCGATACCGGGGAAACGCGGCAGAACCACAGATTCAAGGTTCGCACTCTGGAACCGCTGGAAGCGGGCAGCGGGATTTATTTGCCAGCGGGAGCAGAGATTGCCGGTCATGTGAGTCGCATAGAATCCGCGGGAATCGCGGGACGCGCCCGCATCTGGCTGACTTTCGACGACATTCGTACGAAATTCGGGCCACTGCCAATCGTGGCCGAGGTTGTGGGTGTCCCTGGCGATCACAGCGTTAAAACAGGCCCGACGGCGCAAGAGGGCCTGATCGAAGGGCGGATGAGCACCCAGCAAGCCGCCGCGGAAGCCGCGGCCGCCGCCGCCGCCCTCGGCGCCGTCAAAGGCGTCAAGGACAAAGACAAGAAGGAAATCGCCGAAGGGGCAGCGGCGGCCGCGATCGCAGCGTATCTGGTCGAATCCGGCCGCGGGCACGAAGTGGACTTGCCCAAGGGTGCGAAACTCGAAGTGGAGTTAGAGCGAGCTCTCTATCTGGTAAAGGAATGAGCAAACAACGATCTTCACCCGGGATTCCTGACGTCACGCCATCGTTCTGAGCCTCAAACTACGACGACAACCTGTCGTCCTGAGGCCCGCGCTTCTTTGCGAGCCGAAGGATCTCAACTTTCCAAGCGCTGCTTCAGTGCTCGGCCGCGTGATCGAGCCGCGCTTGGCAAGTGGGTGTGGGCTTGTTAGAGTCGAATATTCAGCCTGCGCAAAGCTTGAATCGTGCAGACCAATGATGTGGGGAGAGGCTAAGCCGCATGGGCGAAGATACAAAAACGGCGGTGCGCGCGGTCGAAACTGGCGAGCGGAAGGACCGCGTCTTGATTGTGGAGGACGAAGACAACGCCCGGAAGGGTTACGAGCAGTTGCTGCAAAAGTGGGGCTACGAAGTGCTCGGCGTGGCCGCTGCCGAGGAAGCGCTGGCGAAATTCGGCAACTTCCAGCCGGACACACTGATCGCCGACGTCGAATTGCCCGGCATGAACGGCCTGGACTTGCTGAAGCAGCTGGGTTCGGACCTTAACAACGTCCCCGCGATCATCATCACCGGCAAAGGAAGCGACGAACGCGCAGTGGCGGCCATCGAGGCTGGAGCATTCTGGTACATCGAAAAGCCGATGAAGGCGCCGGTGCTCCGCGCGCTGCTGGATCGCTGCCTGGAGAAGGCGCGCGACACCCGGCAACTGGCCGTTCTCCAGCGCCAACTACGCGAAACCGGGCGACTCGGTGATCTGGTCGGCGGGTCCAAGGAGATGCAGGAAGTAATGCGCATCGTGGAGATGGCCGCGCCGAGTTCCGCCTCGGTGCTGATCACCGGTGAGACCGGATCGGGAAAAGAAATCGTCGCGCGCAGCATTCACAAGCTCTCGCCGCGTGCTTCCGGCCCATTTGTAGCCATCAATTGCTCGGCGATTCCCGAAACGCTGATGGAAAGCGAGATTTTCGGGCACGAGCGCGGGGCCTTTACGGGCGCGGCGGAGCGGCGCATCGGGTGTTTTGAGCTGGCGGATGGAGGCACGTTGTTGCTGGACGAAATCGGTGAGATGCCCGCGCCGACCCAAGCAAAGCTGTTGCGCGTTCTGGAGGACCGCAAAGTCCGTCGGCTAGGCAGCAAGAGCGAGACGCCGGTCGATGTGCGTGTATTGGCAGCGACCAATAAAGATCCGGAACAAGCCGTGGGCAATGGGCAGTTGCGGCAGGATCTCTTCTTCCGGCTGAACGTGTTCCACATCCATTTGCCGCCCCTGCGCGATCACAAAGACGATATTCCTCTGCTGGTGGAATACATCCTGCGCGACGTCAACGCCAAGCACGGCAAAAATGTGCGCGGTGTCGGCACCGAGGTCATGGACATTTTTAAGAGCCACACCTGGCCCGGGAATGTCCGCGAGTTGCGAAACGTCCTGGAACGCTCGACGATCATGTGCGAAAAGGATTTGATCACACGCAGTTGCCTGCCGGATGAGTTCGGCAAATCGCAGGCCAAGGGCCCCAGCGATCTCTCGACCATAAAGTTTCCGGTCGGCACCACCGTGGACGCCATGGAACGCGAGCTGATCCTGCAGACTCTGAACGCCACCGGTAACAATAAGACACGGGCGGCCGACTTGCTGGGAATCAGCCTGAAAACACTGCACAATAAGCTGAAAGAATACGGCGGAGCGAACGCCGAGGCGGAGTAGAGATCCACAATGCAGCTGCGGCTGCGCACAAAACTTACGCTGGTGATGACCGGGCTGGTGCTGCTGGTCGTCATCGTGATTTCCGGCGTGTTCGTTGCACAGCTTCTCGAGCAGGTTCTCCAGCAAACCGACAAGCGCGCCCATGAAATTGCGCATCAGGTCTTTGACCAGGCGCATCGCGCGCTAACCGATGCAGCCAACGAAGGACTCCGGCCAATCTCCAACAGCCCGGAAGACATCCACGAATACGTCTGGCAGGCTTTCAAGATCGACGAGGGACTTCGCGCACAATTGAAGGCGGCCAAAGATATACCTTCGATTTATGAAGTTGCGATTACCGATCGGGATGGCACGGTGCTGATTTCGACGGACGAGTCTCTACAGGGAAAATTTCTTCCCCGGAGAATGCCCCTGTCGCAATTGACACAGCGGGGTTCCTTGCATCAAGTGAGGGCGCTGGCCGGGCCGCCGAAAATTTACGAATTGGATTTTCCGTTTACCAAGAGCGGCCAACCATTTGGCGAGGTCCGCGTAGCGGTGTCATCCGCGCTCTTGCTCGAAGAGATTTCGCCGAACGTCAGGAAGTTCGGGACCATCGTACTGCTCGCGTTGGTGATTTCGACCGGGCTAGCTGCGGTAGTAAGCGGGGCAACGCTTGCGCCCCTGCGCGGCATCTCCGACCAATTGGACCGCATCTCCGCCGGTCAATTTGATATGCCTGCGCCGGAAGTGAAGGGCTTCGTCGGAGGAACCGATGAGCTCGGGCAGGTGAGTCGCAAGATCACGCAAGTCGGCCAGCAATTGCGCGGCGTACACGAAATTTTCAGCACCATGCGCGAAAACATGAATTCCGTCATGGCCGGCATGGAGGATGGCTTGCTCCTATTCACGCGAGAAGCGCGGGCGGTGATGGTAAGCCCAGCGGCAGAGAAGTTCCTGGGAGCGCCCGCTGGAGCCTTTTTGGGGCGGCGCGTGAACGAGATTTTTCCCCTGGGTCACCCGTTACACGATGTGCTGCACGTGCAAGGTGACGAGTTGAGTGAGATCGCGGCGGAGACCGACTTGCAGACGATCGAGGGACCTAGACGCGTCAGCGTCAGCGTGCAGGCCATCCAGGAAGATGGAGAGCGTATGGGAGCGCTGGTGACCTTGCGCGACCTGGACTCCATCGAAAGCATCAATACTCAGTTGCAAGTCAGCGAGCGCCTCGCTGCACTTGGCCGTATTACCGCCGGCGTCGCGCACGAAGTTAAAAATCCGTTGAATTCCATGCGTCTGTGGTTGGAAAACTTGAAGGAATCTTTGCCCGCGGAGATGGACAGCAATGCCATGCAGGCGGTGCAGGTGCTCGATAAGGAGATCGACCGCTTGGACGCCGTCGTGAAAAGATTCCTCGATTTCACTCGCCCCATGGAGGTGCGGCTCGAGGCGACGCAGCTCGCCGACATTTTGCGCGAAGTGGTTGAGGTGGCTCAGCCGCAATTGCGCAAATCGAAAGTGGAAGTGGCTCAGCTGTTGCCGATTGACGTGCCCGAAGTTTATGTGGACCGCGCGCTGCTGAAGCAGGCGGTACTGAATCTGGTGTTGAACGCGCTGGAGGCCATGCCGAGCGGCGGAAAATTGCAGTTGATGTTAACCCGGCGCGGTGAAATGGCGGAAATTAGTGTGGGCGATACGGGAAGAGGAATTCCACCGGAGAATAAACAAAAAATCTTTCAGCTTTTCTTCACCACGCGGCCCGGCGGGAGCGGAATTGGATTGGCCAGCACCTTCCGAATTGTACAGCTTCACAACGGTTCGATAGACTTTACGTCGGAGGTCGGCCGCGGAACAACGTTCCGGATCGAGTTACCCCTCGCGGCTTGATCATTGATGACGCAGAGATCGACCCAGTCCCGTGCCGTCTCGCGTTGCGCTGCCTTGCGCTTCGGCGTCCTTGGTCTAGGCCTGGCGGTAGCGCTTCTCGGTGGCTGCGCCGCCCAAAAGAAAACCAAAGCACAATCATTTCCGTGGGCCACGGTGAAATCGGTACGGCCCGTGCTGCCGGGTATTGTCACGCCCTCGCCAGATTCTACCGTGTCTGATTTCCTACCGGAATTTGAGCTCGAAGCGCCTCCACCGCCTTCTCCGCTGGCAGAGATTCAGAGTGTGCCGCAGCGCCCGCGTGTTGCGGCCGTTGCTCCCGGACCGAGCAACCCCTCGCGGCCTGAAGCTCCGCAGATTGCGCCGCAGTTGACCGCGCAAGAGGCGGCAGCGGCGGAGCAGCAAACCAATTTAAGTTTGAGCATTGCGGAGCGCAACATCGCGGCCTCTCGAGGCAAGACGCTGAATCCCACACAATCCGACCTTGCCTCAAAGGTGCGCAGCTTCGTCACCGAGGCGCGTGAGGCAGCCCACTCGGGCGATTGGACACGCGCAAGCAACGCCGCCAAGAAAGCGCAAGTTCTTTCCGAAGAGCTTGCTCGATCGCTGTGAAGTTGTAGCGGCCGCTTTCCGAAGCGGGCGCCTTTTGCATCCCCTTAATCGCTCCACACATAACCGATAATATCCCCGTCTTTATCCTCGCCCGGTTCGGCCGGAGGAGATCGGAAGGCCGGATGCGCTAGAATGGTGCGATGAAATCATTTGACGTCACGGTAGCCGGCGGCGGGTTGATCGGTGCCGCGATCGCTCTGGAACTCGCGCAAGCTGGCCTGAGTGTGAGCGTATTTGAAAAAGGCGAGCCCGGACGCGAGGCTTCCTGGGCGAGCGCGGGAATTTTATCTCCGGCGCCGGAAACGCCGGGAATGATTCCGATCGTGCCGCTGGCCAAGGCAAGCATCGGCCTCTATCCGGATTTTGTTGCGAACGTCGAAGAAATCTCAGGGCAAAATGTTGGGTTTCGGCCATTCGGAACGATGGACGCGCTGTTCTCGCGAGATGCTACGCGCGATCTGAGTACATTAATCGCGCTGCATCACGGTCTGGGGTTGAAAGCCGAGCCACTGCGGCCGGAAGAAGCGCGCGAACTCGAACCGGCACTTAGCCCGGAGGTGGAGGCGGCGGCAGTGCGGCCGGAAGAGGCATCCATCGACAATCGCGCCCTCACCCATGCGGTTTTGCAAGCGGCCAGGAAAAGCGGCGCAGAGATTTTCCCAGGTCATCGCGTGGAGGCCATCTGGCGCGAACGAGGGCGGTGCGCTGGCTTGAAACTTCACGACGAGAATGTGTCCGCGAAATGGACCGTCATTGCGGCAGGCTGCTTTTCGGCGAACATTGAAGGTGTGGCGGCGTATGCTCCTGTGCGCCCTGCAAAAGGCCAGATCGTTTCGTTGCGTGCGGATGAATTGAAAATTGAGCGCGTCCTCTGGTCCGAGAAAGTTTACCTGGTTCCAAGAAATGATGGCCGCATCCTGGCGGGCGCCACGGTTGAGTACGTGGGTTTCGACAAGCGCGTCACCGCCGGTGCCGTGGAAAGAATCCTCTCCAACGCAATCGAATTGGCTCCCGGATTGGCCGATGCCCGAATCGAGGAAACCTGGGCCGGGTTGCGGCCGGACTCACCAGACCATTTGCCGATTCTGGGCCCCACGGATCTCGATGGCCTGTTGGTGGCAACCGGGCACTTTCGCAGTGGCGTGCTGCTCACGCCGATTACGGCACGGCTGATGCGCGAGTGGATTACGCAACAGTGGGTAAGCGTCGATTGGGAACGTTTGAGACCCATGCGTTTTGCTACCGCGCAAAAGCGAACCACCGCCTAGCCGTGGGCGCAACGGCAGAAAAATTCATATTTGTCCTGGTCCGAATCATCCTACCTGTTCGATAACACGGAAGCGCAACGCGAATTCTACTGGTGCGCTGGTGGAGGCGTAATGGGCGACGCTTGGCCCACGTTGGTGTACTGAATCTGACTGCCGTCCAAGGATAGATCGTGCTCGAGCACCACGTCGAGCGTCGATCCGCGCGGCAGTTCCGCTTCTGGACCGCGTGTGAGCAAGATGGCGCCGAGCCCGGCAAGGCCTCCGACGCCTGCGCCGATGCCTGCACCCTTGCCTCCCCCCGCGATCGCGCCGATTCCCGCGCCGGTGGCTGTCGTGGTGGCAACGGTGCCTACGTCTTTGCCCTTACCGCCCGGGCCGGTGACCTTCCCTTCGGAATCCATGGTCTCTTTGCCGCCGCTGTCTGCGCTGCGCGGAGCGGCGGTCAAGTCAACCGTATACCCATTCGGGAAGATCAATGTGTTGAGCTTCATGCGAAACTCGCCGCGGCCCTTGATGTGCCCCGGGCGCTTGGATTCAAGGATTTCTCCACGCAGGTAGGAGCCGACGGGCACAACGATGCGGTTGTTTTGCGTTATGGGAAAAGACGTTCGGAAATAGACGGAATCGCCGGGTTTCGCGCCGCGTGTCGAGATGCCGTTTTCCAGCACGACCGCGAAACGGGTCCCAGCGGGAACATGGACGGATTGTTCCAATCCGTTCGCGCGCGCTGCGGGCTGCGCGGGTCGTAGTGCTGGAGCGGGCGCTGACGTCTGAGGCCCATCCGGCTCCTGCGCGAACGCAACATCGCTAGAGGCGCAGAAAACCAATAATCCGGTGGCTACAAGATAGAGTGTCCGCGTACCGTGCATGGCGATTCTCCGTGCTGTGTGTGCGATGCCCGCTGGAGAATTACGGATGCCCGTAGTATAGCTGGTCGCGTTGGCATCGGTAGGTTCGAGAAAAGCGCTGGAGTAGCCCCCCACCCCACCCCCCCGGTTTTTGTGCAATGACCTGAAAATAAAGGAGATACGCTTTCAAATGGCTCAGTGATTTGATTCTAAAGGCTTTACGTTGCGAAAGCAGGAAGTCACCTGCCTTCCGACAGTCAGCCTCGGGACAACCGGAATAACCTAGTTTTGATATACCATATCGGTTAATTCGCATCAACAGAAATTGGATGGCACTGGTCTGTGCGGTTGCCGGAAACGCGGAGCTGGGACTGTTTTGAGCCGCAGCGCAGCCCGGAGTTTGACCGTCGAATATCTCGGAGATAGGCTGGTACCGAACGACGGGGAGGGACGCATGGCGAAGCTGGCGCTGATCTATGGAATGCGGCTGCTGCCGGAAGAGGACCTTGGCGAGGGCCGGGACGCTAGTGTGGTGTTGAAAAACGGCCGGACGGCGCGCGTGACCATGCACCTGATCGAAGGAACCAAGGAAGAGATCGAGGCGACCTTCCGGCAGTCGATGGAAGCGTTTTTTGAGATGTACCCGGAGATTTAGTTTGGCAGCGATGATTGTGGGGCGATTTTGCGGGCGGGGTCGCGTTTCACGGTGTCGCGGTAGGGCCAAGGCGTGCCTACGTTGACGCCGGGCGGGGCAAGCCCCGCCCCTACAGGGGATTACGGCGTCTAGCGATTGCCGAAGTTTTCTGGGTCGGCGTTGGGGTCGCCCAGAGTGTCGGAGATGAGCACCGTCGATTGGCCTGTTAGCTCGAAGCGTTTGCGGCACTTGTAGCAGGCGACCAGATCGTCCAAGCGCACCATGTAGGAAGCCGCTTTGGCGAATTTCCTGCGGTCTTCTTCGCCTGCGCCGCGGGGTAGTTCCTTTTTTTTCCTGCAGACCTTCCAGCGTACGGGAAATTCAAACTCGCCGCGGCAGCTTGGGCACAGGAGCTTGATCTTTCTTGTCTCTTCGCGCTCGGTGTAAAAGGCTCGCTCGTCCATAGTCAGGTTGCGGGAGTATGCACCGCTTGGTCGATTGTAGCAAATTCGAGGCCGAGGTCGCGCCATCGCGGCAGCCAATATTCGAGAGCGGCGAGGGTGCGGGTGCGGTCCGCATTCTGGCTGCGGTGGCCGCCGTCGTGGAGGCACAGGATGTCGCCTGTGCCGGTGGCGGCCGACTGGAGTCGAGCCGCGCGGTCTGCGATCGGCTTCATCCGGGGGATCAGCCACTCGGTTGTGGGGGCGTGCCAGTCGCCCGGTATCAGCGTCCACATGACGGTGCGCAGATCAAGTTCGCGGGCAGCGCTTGCGAGCCATGGATTGCGGAGACCGAAGGGCGGGCGAAACCATTTGGGAGCTGCATTAAGCGCAGTGGCAATCGCGTCCTGGCAACGCCGCAATTCTTCCCTGATTTGCGATGGGCCACGCAAGAAAAGGTTCGGATGCGTCTCGGTGTGATTGCCGATCACGTGACCTCTGGCGACAATTTCCCGCATCAGGTCAGGGCATTGCCGCGCATAGCGCCCGATCAAGAAAAATGTCGAGCGCGCATCGTACCGGTCAAGGAGATCGAGAAGCTTTGGTGTAATCACAGGATTGGGCCCGTCGTCGAAGGTGATCGCGAGCGTGCGAGACGAGGCGGTGCGGTAGGTGGTGGGCCCGAAGAGTTGTGCACGCGGGTACACAGCGCCATAGGCGGTAAGCGCCGAGATGCCTGCCAGCGTGATGGGCGTCGCGATCATCCATGGATTCACGCGGCTATTCTCGCATGACCTGTTGTGACGGCAGGGGTGTGAATTGCGCGGTTCTTGAAGGTGGTTCGTTGAAAAGCGTG
>Ga0210399_10000493_pt1 | contig 31784 bp, 30 predicted proteins | sample IncBWC14MmetaG_FD_150865 | JGI IMG/M metagenome (GOLD analysis project Ga0210399, IMG submission 150865) | Forest soil microbial communities from Barre Woods Harvard Forest LTER site, Petersham, Massachusetts, United States - Inc-BW-C-14-M | ecosystem: Environmental > Terrestrial > Soil >... | reverse complement strand
ACCCACGCTCCCGGTGCCACGAAGGCCTCCGCTGCCGCGACCTGCTTCGCGTCATCCCGCGTGGCCAACCGAACGAGCAGGTTCGTATCAACGGCCCGCATGGCGTCGCCTGATGTACCGCCTCACACCCTCCTTCAACTCCCCCAGGGTCCGAGGCCGCGGAGGCTTCTTGAACAGGGCCCGGTGGAGGTCCTCAGAGGTGTAGCCTCCAACCCGACGAACTACGATCTTGGAACCTTCCTCGTCCCATTCCAGAAGGGAACCAGGCCCGACACCGAGCCTCCGCCGGATCTCCGCGGGAACGGAGATTTGTCCTTGGGCGGTGAGTTTCGATTGAGCAAGCGCCATAGTGAGGATAGCGTACCACGGTAATGCGACGAAGTCCAGGTCGCTCGCGAATGCAAGACTCGGGGTTCCAACGCACCGGACGGCGCCCTCAGTTGCGCGTCGTTGCACAGGGGTTTTGAGGGAGGAACTCAGGCGATGCTGCGAGCTGGGAACCTTGGGGCTTGCCTGTCGCTGGCCCTCCTCGGCGCCTGCGGCAGCCAGCCCCCGCAGCGGTCAAGATGGGAGCAAGCTCTAATCCGGCCCGGCGCTGTTCGGCCGCTCGGCATGCCCCTGCAGATCCAGGTCGCGCTGGGCCTCGATGCGCTGCCAGTGGGCTGAGATGGCCGCGCCGAGGCGTGCCTGGGGCGATGAAGGCTGGACGTGCTGGCGGCGCTCCCACGCTGCGAGCTGTTCCTTCGCCTGCTCGAATGCCGCTTCTAGGGAAGTCGCGCGTGGCAACGCGTCGCGGATGAAGGCGGCTCCGAACTCCGTGATGTCGCGGTCGTCGTCGCAGCCGAAGGACGCGCGGTCCGCCGCTGCCGAAGTGAAGATCGCGGTGCTCTCGTCGGCGAGGGCGGGGATGAAGGCGCCCGAGTGGCAAGCCGAGATCACGATCACGCGCCACTTGATGCCCGAGTCGTCGAGGCCCTTGCGGAGGGTCGCCGCGTCGAGCTGCTCGAGTGGCCAGGTCCGGTTCGACACCGAGAGTTGCCGCTCCGAGCCGTGCGAGGTGAGCACGAGGAACAGCACGTCCCTCGAGCTGTCCATCCGTTCCCCTATCCGACGCAGCGCCCGACACAGGCCGTGGACGGTCGCGAGCGGCAGGCTCTCCAGATCGCGCTGATCGTTGACGAGCAAGAGGCTCCGGCCGGCCGCCCCGTAGCGTTCCGAGATCACGCGCTCTGCCAGCTTCGCCTCTTCGCCGAAGACCTTCTGCTCCCCGACGCCCGCGAATCCGAGAAAAAAGACGTTTGGCTTGCCGGGTTCGCCAGCACGCAGCCGGCTCGCCGCCGCGTCGATCCGGTCAGGCTGTTCGAACAGCAGGCGCTCCGTGTTCCTCCAGCCGTGCGAGTCGTCATCTTCCGTGTGGGCGTACCAGAAATGGCCGCCGACGTACGTGTGCTCCGTCGCCCACGCGAACGCCGCGACAAAGCCGACTCCTACGAGGATGGCCCTCCCCCATCGAACAGCACCGAGAGCGGCCAGAAAGCGCGCGCCCTTGGCGAAGGCAGCACACGCCAGCATGACGTAGCCATAGCGCGCCATCCTCTCGGGCACGAATCTGGAGATAGCCAGCGCCAACGCGAGCGTGAGCGGGACCATGCCTACGAGCGCCGCCAGAAGCGGGCGGAAATCGGACGTCCCGCCGATGCGGTGCATCAGCCACCCTAGTGCGAGCAGGCCGGCGGCGTACCACGTCCATCCGGTGAGACCCATCCAGGTCCACTCGGCGGTGGGGCCAGCCGCGTACCTGTCGAGTGCGAGCCACATCACAAGGGTCACAGCGGCGCACGTCGCGATCATGCCGTCGCTCGAGGCCACGCCTTCGGGTGGCAGAAGCCGACCGGTCAGCCGTCCTGCGAGCGCTGCGAGGAAGTCACGCCGCGGGCCCGTCGCGCTCGAGGCCGGTGAAACGGCTTCGTCCCACACGGCCTGCACGGCGCTGTCAGGACGCCGGAGGACGACCCGCAGAGGGGCGCCCTCGGCCTCAGCCATGGTGGTTGCTGCACGGGCGAGCCGGATCGCCTCAGCGCGTTCGTAGCGGCCGATGCAACTGCTGCCCTGGCGATGGACGGCCAGCATCGTCCGGTATGCCCTCGGGCGATCGAAGGCGAGCACCGTCCCAAGGATCCGGACGACTGTTTCCATCGTCGTGTAGTCGTCGTTCAGCATCACGAGCTCGAGGGAATCGCCTTCGGGAGCCGCATCCGGGACGTCAGCTTGCCGGCCGCCACAGAGCCATCGCAAGACCCTGGATCGCGGGAGGCCGGCTCGCTTGAGCACGGCGTGCAGATCGCGGTCACCAGCGTCGAACCCCGCAGCGAAGACGTCCGCTGGGCCGATCTGTCGTCTCCCACGCGTCCGTCTCTTCGCGATCACGATCGGCCGCCGGAACGCCGCAGGCGGTGCGAACCACCATCGCGCCAGAGGGCCCATCTTCGGGCGCAGGTCCGCAGCACTCTGCAGGTCCGACGCGAGGGCCTGCGCGTCGCCCCCGGCCTCGCCTACCAGGGCGCGCACGTCGGGAGTGTCAAGCAGCGCGGCGAACAGGTCGAACACGGATGCGCGCCGCCCCGCGTCCCTCGCCCGGTTCAACGCACGGGCGATCGCGCCGTCAAGCTCGGGGTCGCGCTCCGTGTTCGTCATGGGCGGCCAGTCCTCCTTCGTCGCGCTGCTGTGCACTCATGGTACTGCGCACGCTTCCGGCCCATTCCCCGGCGATCCGCCCCGAGCCTGTCCGTTTGCCAGAGGTCCGTCAGATCACGCAGTTCGAGGAGTGGCAACACCCAAACCTCTTGCATGATGGAGCGGCTCAGGGGTTGGGACACGTTTCGGTAGCTTTGCGGACATGGTCGCCATTCGGGTCCTCGCCCGGCATTGTCCCGCGGCATCACCCAACACTCACTGCTGCACCGCGGAAGCGGCTCGCGATCTCGATCTGAAGTCAACCATTCTTTTCGCGCGCCAGAGGGGTTACGAAGTCGTCCCCTGCCGCAACGCATGCCAGAGTGTAGCGCCGCTGTGCGGTAACTGATCGGTTCCGACTTCGGACGTCGAATCCCGCCACCACTAAGTGGCCGCCCTCCCCGCCCGCGAGGCTCGGTTAGCTCGCGGAGCTTTCCTTCCAGCGTCTGCGGCGAACCGCTCGGGTAGCGCCTTCAGGGACAGTAGCAGCAGCGGAAGCAGCAGCAGCAAGTTGGGTGAGCGCCTACGCGCTCACGAACGACTACGCGGGCGGCCTGGCTCACTTCGTTCGCCGCTGCCAGCCGGTTGCTCCAGGACGTCCCACGGCGTTCCAGAGCGTTCCAAGACGTTCTTTCTTCAGGACTTCCACACGAAACGGTCCTCGCTCGCCGGGGTTGGAGTATCTCTGGACCATGTCGCGAACGCTGTTCGACGTTGACGACGCGCCCGAGACGGGAACAAATGCACCCACTCCCTCGCGGGCTCGTCGCAGCGTCGTCGTTCCCGTCCGTCTGACCGAGGGCGAGCGCGACCATCTCGCCGAGGTTGCCCGCGACCTGGGAATCAGCCTGTCGACGTATATGCGCCAGGTCGTGCTCGCGCGACCGCTGCCGCCAAGGCGAGCGGTGCGGCCGATACCCGAGGTCAACCGTGAGACCTACCACGCTCTCGGCAAGGTGGGCGCCGACCTCAACGCGATCGCCCGACGCTGGGCCGAGAGCCGGCGCGGGGCCGGCACCGCTGAGATCCTCGAAGCCGTCGAGCTCCTGACCCGTTTGCTGGGGACCCTCCGGGCCGAGGTCTTGGGGACGACGTTGACACCCGAAGGAGGCGAATCGTGATTGCCAAGATCATCCGAGGCGGCAACTTCAGAGGTGCCGCTCGCTACTCGCTGGACGAACGACGTGGCCTCGACGCCGATCGCCAGCCCGAGATCATCGGCGGCAACATGGCCGGCCGAACGAGCGCAGAGCTGACGCGAGAGTTCGAGGCGGTCCGCCAACAGCGGCCCGATATCCGGAAGCCTGTCGAGCACGTCGCCGTGAGCTTCCCTCGTGACGAGCGGACCTTCTCGAATGACGAGATGGCACGCCTCGCCGACGAGTACCTGAAGCGGCGGGATCTTCATCTCGACCGGCTCCAGTACGTGGTCGTTCGACACCGCGATACGGAGCATCAGCACTACCACATCCTGCTCAACCGCGTCAGGACCGACCGGACCCTGGTCCCTCAGCCCTATCGCGAGTACCTCCGCAACAAGGAGACCTGTCGAGCCATCGAGCGCGACTTCAATCTTCGGCCCGTGAGGAACGAACGCCCGCGCTCCCAAGAGCGGGCGCCCACGAGGGGCGAGGACCGGATGGCGCGAGATCGCGGCTTGGTCTCCGAGAAGGAGCAGCTCAAGGCCCTGATCCGCGACGCGGCGAAGGACGAGCCTACGATGAGCGCGTTCGTCCGACGACTGCAGGCCAAGGGAGTTCAGGTCCGGCCGAACATCGCCCACACGGGCCATGTCAGCGGCATCAGCTACCGCCTGGATCGGGTCGCGGTCAAAGGCAGTGGCCTCGGCCGAGCCTACAGCTTCGAGGGCTTGCAGAAAGAGCAGAGAGTCAGCTACGACCGCGGGCGAGACTTGCCGGCCCTCGAGCACGCCGCTCGCGCCACAAAGGGTCTTGAGCCGGAGCGCCGGCGCCGCCGTCCGGTCCGGCCACCCTCGCCGGGCCGTCTACTCGGCCGCGTTCCGGGTTATCAGGAGGCCCGCACGGCGCTCTGGCTGGCACACAACCTCGAGCTGGCAGGCCGCGTTCCCGGTCGGGCGGCACTGAACATCGCGGAGCGGCTGCTCCCAGCTGACGCCAGGACGGCCATTCGGGCCATCCGCAAGGCCATCGATCTTTCACGAGGCAGGTGATCCATGAGCGAGGACGAGAAGGCTTCCGCCATGACGATTCACATTCCCGCCCCTCGGGTGCTCGCCGAGGCCGCCGCAAGGAGGCCGGACGCCCGCACTGCTGAGGTGCTCCGGGCTCTCCATCGAGCCAAGGGGACGATCGGCGGGCCCGACGTGCCGACGAGTTCACCGTCAACCGACACATTGGCTTGGGAGCTGCGCGGGCTGCGCGAGTGGTTTTCGAAGACGTCGCCGGCCTTCGAGGAGGCAGCGCGGCGCCTTGCCTCGTGCGCTACAGTCCTCGAGGGAGTGGTGGTCGTGCCCAGCGAAAAGCTCGCCGATTTCCAACGGAACCAAGACGCCGCCGTCGGGGAGTTTCGTGAGGCGGCATACGCCCCTGAAGCGTCAGGCGGATGTTCTGGCGGCGTGGCGAACCGCGTGGACTAGACAGGCGAGCGCCTGGGCTCTTGTTCTCGTGATTCTCTTCGGTGGGGGTATCGCGCTGGCGTGGCGGGCACACGGACTCGCCAAGAGCACACGCGACATCCTGCAGCAAATCCTTGAAAACCAGACCAAGGCACACGCCACCAAGGCCGGGAAGCGGTGATGATTGCGCAACGGCCGTCGCGGCATCGGCGTATGGAATCTGCGGGAGTGCTCGGTCGCCTCAAGGCGGAGCCTTCTCCATCGGACGTCAGTGGCGGCCTTTACTCGCCCTGCGCCCTCCCGCCTTGTCGCTCTTGCCGATGCCGTGACGTCAGGAGCCATTCCGTGCTTGAGGAGCCATGAGCCGATCGAACCTCAGGAGCCTAGTCGAGGAAACGCCTGCGCCCGAGCTGCCGGAACTCATTGGCGAGTTGGAGGCTGCGAGGGCCGCAGCGTGGGCCCGCCTCACGGCTCCGACCGGAGAGAAGCCATCCGTTGTGCCGGGCCAGGAGGCTCGGAACCTGGACGTCGCCGAGGCAGCGAAGCGCCTGGGCATGTCGAGAGATTGGCTCTACCGGCATGCTTCCGAGCTGCCGTTCGCGCTGAGGATCGGCCGGCGCGTGGTGTTCGACTCGGTGGCTCTCGAGCGATGGAATCGGAGGCACGCGGAACGATGACCCTTGACGGCCTGCGCCGGCAGGGCGCACCCTGTAGCGTCGTGGGCAGCCGAGGGGACGGTCGCATCTACAAGCGCAAGGGTTCCTCGCGCTACTGGATCCAGTACAGCATCCGTGGCCGCCAGTACCGCGAGCCCGGCGGCCGGACCCCGGCTGCCGCAAGAAGGAAGCTCCAGCAACGCCTCCGCGAGGCAGGTACCGAGCGGTTCGGCGGGCCCGTGGCCGAGCGCGTGACCGTGGACCAGCTCGCAGACGCCCTGCTAGTCCACATGAAGAACCAGGGACGGGCGTCCATCGACAAGGTCCGGTCCCACCTGAAGCCGGTGCGTGACTTCTTCGCCTGTCGGCCCGCGATGGACGTGACGACGGCCGCGCTCGAGCGCTACCAGCGGCAGCGGCTTGACGCGGCGAAGGCGCCCGCCACGGTCAACCGCGAGGTACACGCTCTGCGGCGGGCGTTCAACCTTGCGGCGCACCAGACTCCCCCGCTGTTCCCGAAGCACCTGGTCCCGTACTTCCCCTCGCTCCCAGTGGACAACGTCCGCAGCGGCTTCTTCGAGCGTGCCGAGGTCGAGGCGCTGCTCGAGCACGTCCAGGACGACGGAATCCGGGACTTCATCGCCTGGGGCTTCCGCACGGGCATGCGGAAGGGCGAGATCGCGCGGCTAACCTGGGAGATGCTTGACCGCTCGGGCACCCCGTGGGTTCTGAAGATCCCCGCTGCGATCACGAAGAACCGCACCGGCCGCACGCTGGGACTCGAGGGCGAAGTGCGCACGATCATCGAGCGCCGCCTCCGTGTCCGCCGCTTCGACTGCCTGCTGATCTTCCACCGCGTGTGCAAGGGCAAGCCCGGCCAGCCCATCGCGGACTTCTGGGACGTCTGGGCGAATGCCCTTCATGCCGCTGCGCTGCCCGCAGGACGGCTTTTCCACGACCTCAGGCGCTCAGCAGTCCGGACGCTGATACGTGCTGGCGTGGACGAAACCACGGCGATGAAAGTCTCGGGCCATAAGAGCCGCTCGATGCTGCTCCGCTACAACATCGTGACCGAGCGCGAGACAGCCGACGCGCTACTTCGCGCGGACGCCTATCTCTCGACGCAGCCGAGCAGCACCGAGATAGAAAAGGGACAGTTGAGGGACATTGGCGGCGACGACGCCGGTAAGCCGTTGACAGGACTGAGTGGGATTGGCTCCTCAGGTAGGATTCGAACCTACAACCCTCCGGTTAACAGCCGGATGCTCTACCCTTGAGCTACTGAGGAACAGTAGGCTCGCGGCAAAAGCGGAGTATAAGAGTCGGGCGGCCGGGGTGTCAATCAGTCGGGGGTGGGACTGCTTCTAGCCCGCTCTCGTCAGCTCCGACAGGACCAGCTTGGCCACCCCTTTGAGGGTCTCGAAGACCCCCACTCCCTTCATGGCCACCGCCTCGATCACGGGCTCTTCCTTCTTCACCAGAAGCCGCTTCATCTCCTCCACGGAGGCCACGTTGGGCAGGTCGCGCTTGTTGAGCTGGAGCACGTAAGGGAGCGTCATGAGGTCGTAGCCCTGGGTCCGCAGGTTGATGACCAGGTTGTCGAGGGACTCGGCGTTGGCGTCCATGCGCTCGACCTGGCAGTCGGCCACGAAGATGACCCCGTCCACCCCCTTCAGGATCAGTTTCCGGCTGGCGTCATAGAAGACCTGGCCGGGAACGGTGTAGAGGTGGAAACGGGTCTTGAAGCCGCGCACAGTGCCGAGCTCCAGGGGCAGAAAGTCGAAAAAGAGCGTGCGGTCGGTCTCGGTGGCGAGGGAGATAAGCTTGCCCTTGGCCCCCGGGTTCGTCTTGTCGTAGATCCACTGGAGGTTGGTGGTCTTCCCGCACAGGCCGGGGCCGTAGTAAACGATCTTGCAGTTGATCTCGCGGGAAGCGTAGTTAATGAAGGTCATCGGTCGTCGCCCCGGGCTCGCTACTCGCTGAAGAGACTGTCGATGTCCTCGTCGGTGATCTCGGCGAAGGGGCTCTCGAAGGCGGTTCCGGCCTGGGCCTTCTCTCTTTCGACCTTGGCCATGATCCGGGCGAACACGTCGTTCAGCTCTTGCGACGCCTTCTTGACCCGCAGGCGGACAAGGCCGAGAGAGGATCGTTCGTCGAAGATCACGACCAGGATGACCCTCTGGGCGACGATTGAGATGTGGATGTTGTCCTTCTCCCCCTCGTGAAAAAGGATCGAGAACTCTTTCTCGCCGATGAGTCGAGCCAGGCCGTCGGTGGCGGCCACGTTGCCGGCCGTTAGGGATGCCAACGAGGTGGTGTCCAGGTTCTCGATCTCGCCATGGGCGGCGATCTGCTGGCCGTTCTTGTCGACCAGGAAGACCACTTTAGCGTTGGCGTCGACGCGGAGCTTCGAGATGATTTGCTTGATCTGGTTGAACTCCTCCTCGTACATGACTATATCTGGCGCCGCCATCCGTGATCCTCCTATAAAGCCTGACGCAAGACTGGCCTGGTGGGACGGGCCTCTCAGGAACGCATAGTTATAGCTTGCGGATCAAGCGTTTTCAAACCGTCGCCGCCCAAACAACTCAATATTCACGCCGGCCTTCCATGGCCTTGGCCATGGTCACCTCGTCCGCCCATTCCAGGTCCGAGCCCACCGGCACCCCCATGGCAATCCGGGTCACGCGCACCCCCAGGGGCTTGAGGATCCGGACCAGGTAGACGGCGGTGGCCTCCCCTTCCACGGTGGGGCTGGTGGCGAGGATGACCTCCTCGACTCCCCCCTTACGGATCCGCTCTAGGAGACCCTCGATCTTGAGCTCGTCCGGCCCTACTCCCTGCAGAGGCGAGAGCGCGCCGTGGAGGACATGGTAGCGGCCGCGGAAGTCGCGGGTCTTTTCCACCGAAAGCAGATCGTGGGGCTCCTCGACTACGCAGACCATGCGGTCGGTCCGCGCGGGGTCGGAGCAGGTGACGCAGACCTCGCGGTCCGTGATCGCGTTACAGAGGGAACAGGTGCGGATGCCGTCGAGCAGGGTCCCCACGGCCGTGCCCAGGCGAACGGCGTCCTCCCGCGGGCTACGGAGCAGATGAAAGGCGATGCGCTGGGCCGACTTGGGGCCGATCCCGGGGAGCTTCTTAAGCTCGTCGATGAGCCGGGCCACCGGGGGCGGATAGTCCACGGCTATGAGTGTACCGCCGTCCTCAGGTCAGGCCGGGGATCTTCAGGCCGCCGGTCAGCACCGCCAGCTTCTCCTGGACCGCCTGGTCGACCTGGCGCGCGGCCTCGTTGACGGCCGCGGTCACTAGGTCCTGGAGCATCTCCACATCGTCCTTGCTCACGACCTCGGGGTCGATCTTGAGGCTCCGGAGCTGCTTTTGACCGTCCATCTCCACTTTGACCATCCCGCCGCCGGAGCTGGCTTCCACCACCAGGGCGGCAATCTCCTGTTGCATCTTCTCCTGCTGCTGCTGGAGCTGCTTCATCAGCTTACGAGGATCACCAAAGGGGTTCACGGTCTCCTCCCGGGGCCGAGGCTACGGCTTCGCCTCCCGCACGTCCACGACCCTGCCGTCAAAGAGGTCCAGGGCCTCCTGGACCGCGGGCTCCCTCTCCGCCTCCTGGCGGAGGCGCTGGCGCGCCAGCTCGGCCGGGGAGGAAGCGGGCGGAGCGGGTATGGCCGCCCCCGCCCCCACGCGCACCTTGAGGGCGCGGCCCGCCGCCTTCGCGGCCAGCTCCCGGTACTCATCCACGTGCGTACCCGCGAGGGCGGCGAAGTCCGGGGCTACCTCCAAGGCGAGCGAGTCGCCCTCCAGACGCGCCTGGGCCCCCCGCAGAGCCGTGGCCAGGGAGGGGCGGGCCTGGCAGAGCGACAACATCCCGGCCAGGATCTCGTCCGCTTCGCTTCCCGCGGACGGGGTCTCCGCCACCGGTTCCAAGGCCTTGGGGGGCGGGTCCACTGCCGCCGCCGAGGGCGGGGGGAGAGCACGCGGCGCCGCAGAGGGCGGGGGGAGGGCACGCGGCGCCGCCGGGGCCGCCGTGCCGGCCGCCAGACGCTCCACCCGCGCCACGAGCTCCGCGAAGGGCCGGAGCCGTGGCATCTGGGCCATCTTCAAGAGAACGAGTTCCAGCGTGACCCGCGGATCCTGGGCGGGGCGGAGCTCCGTCTCCGCCTGGGTCAAAAGATCCAGGATGCGCAGCAGGTCTTCCTCCGAGAAGGCATCGGCCAGGGGCCGAAACTTCTCCCCTTCGCCGGGGACGGTCGCGGCCAGGAGGGGGCTGCCGGGAGCGGCCAGCTTCAAGAGCAGCAGCTCCCGGAAGTGCAGCAGCAGCTCGCGGGCGAAGTTGCGGTAGTCGGCCCCGTAGGTGGAGAGGCTCTCCACGAGGTCGAGCAGGCCCAGGTTGTCCCCCGCCGCCACCGCCCGGGAAGCCCGGAATAGCAGCTCGCGATCGATGAGCCCCAGCAGGGCCCCCAGGTCCTCGTCCTTCACCTCGCTACCGCTGAAGGAGAGGACCTGATCGAACAGGGAAAGGGCGTCGCGGACGCTCCCTTCCGCGGCGTGCGCGATGCGGGCCAGGGCCTCATCCGAGACGCGGACGCCCTCTCCCTCTGCCACCTTCCGCAAGTGGACCTGGAGCTCGCGGGTGGGGATCAGGCGGAAGTCGTACTGCTGGCAGCGCGAAAGGATCGTGTCCGGGAGGCGGTGGTATTCGGTGGTGGCGAAGATGAACTTCACCCGCGGGGGCGGCTCTTCCAGCGTCTTCAGGAGGGCGTTGAAGGCCCCCGTGGAGAGCATGTGGACCTCGTCGATGATCCAGATCTTGAAGCGGTCCCGGGCGGGGTTGTAGCGGGCGCTCTCCCGCAGCTCGCGCACCTGCTCCACGCCGTTGTTGGTGGCGCCGTCGATCTCCTGCACGTCGAGAGAGCCGCCGGCCGCGATCTCCTGGCAGGAGGAGCACTTCCCGCAAGGGTCAGGGGTGGGGCCCTCGCCGCGCGAGCAGTTCAGGGCCTTGGCCAGGATGCGCGCAGTGGTGGTCTTTCCCACCCCCCGCGCTCCCGAGAACAGGAAGGCGTGGCCGATCCGGCCCGAGGTCAGGGCGTTCCGCAGGGTCCGGGTGAGGGTCGGCTGGCCAACGACCTCGTCGAAGGTCTGTGGTCTCCACTTGCGAGCGAGGACTTGGTAGGTCATGAAGGGAAGCGGAGCCGGCCCCACGTGAACCCCGGCTGTCCTGCGGCACACGCGAGGGGCGCCTAACCGTTGCTCCCTTCCGGGCCTGGCGGGGTTCGACGTCTCGCGTTGCGCAGGGCCGGGATCCACGTGCGACCGACCCCGAAAGCTAGGCTACTCCAAAACTCCCTTGGAGGATAGTCGGTCACTCTCGCGCCCGCGGAGAGCGACCTCTTGACCTGTGCCCCTCTGGCCGCGCGTCTTCCGAAGGCGGCTTCAATTCCGCTCCTCGGCGGCGAGGACGAGCTGCTTCTGAGCGGAGCAGCCCTGCGCTAAGCTTGCAGCTGTTCGATGTCGCGAACCGCAATGCCGTCGCCAGGCTCACTTCTTCCCCGCCCCGGAGATGGGAGGGCCCAGTCGGCTCTCCTCGTCAGCCTAACCGTTAGGGCCAGCGCGACGGGAGGTCGTCATTGATCCCTCAACGCCGCTTCGGAGCCGGTGGCGCCACGATATCGGAGATCGGCTTTGGGTGCGGCGGCTACTGGGGATTGCCCATTTTCTCCGAAAGGAAGGCTGAGGCCCTACTACGCCATGGCCTGGAGCGGGGAATCACGTTTCTCGACACCGGTCCCAACTACTCCCGCGGCAACGCCGAAGAGAGGCTGGGGAAGCTCACCGGCGGCCACTATCGGGGAGTCCTCCTCGCCACGAAGGTCGGGTCGCGTCTCCTGCCGGGAGGCAGAGTCATCCGTGATTTCACGCCCGAGGGGATGGAGGCGAGCCTCCGGGACAGCCTTCGCCGACTGAGAACCGACCATTTGGACTTGCTGCAGCTTCATGGCCCCCCCCTGGCCGCCCTGGAGGACGACCGGGTGCTGAGGACGCTGGACGCTTTCGTCAGCCGTGGGATGATCAAGTACAAGGGCGTCTCCGCGGACGGGGAGGTCGCCGAGCGTGCGGCCGGCCTCTCCTTCTTCGACGCTCTCATGACGACCTACAACGTTGTGACCCAGGAAAGCGCGGCCACGATACAGAAGGCGGGCCAGAGCGGAATGGCGGCTCTGATCAAATCCCCCCTGTCTCATCATGTGTTCGGCAATGAGCTCTACAAGATCACGAGGCCGAGCAAGCTCTGGTACCTCCTGCGCGTGCTCAAGAACTACCGACACCTGCTCCCACGTGGTCGGCGGCTGGAGCTGACCGTGGGCATGCCGGGATGGACGGCGGCCGAGGTCGCTCTGAAGTTCGTGCTGAGTAATCCGTCGGTCTCAAGCGCGGTGATCGGAACGACCAGCCTCGATCATCTGCAGCGGGACTTGGAGGTCTGTGACAGAGAAGAGCTCGCCGAGCTGGTTGTGTCCCGCATCACGGCGGGAGCGGGCGCGGGTCCCTAGACTCCGAGGCCGGCGACGATGCTCAAGCGACAACGGGCCGCCGCCCTTGACCCGCAGTGGAGGGGAGAGGGACTATGAGCACCTCGTGAAGGCTGACTCGTCACCGGAGCGTCGTCTGTTTGAGTCTAGCTTGAGCGGCTCGGGGCCATGCCGGGGTGGGGTCGGCTCCGAGAGCCAATCGAAGCCCTAGGAGGCAACCCTATGCGAAAGAGTTGCGGTGTAACCAGCGCGCTCGTGATCGCGCTCTGCTCCCTGTCGCCCGCCGTCAAGGCCGGGGACGACGAGGAGCCAGGGTTCCGTTTCCAGTACGCAGCGAAATTCAGTTGTGGGTCGGTTGCCGCGGGCGTACGTGCGCCCGTCGTGCCCGGCCAGTACGCTACGGCTGTCGCCATCCACAACCCGCAAGGGAAGGACGTCACGCTTCGTAAGAAGATCGCGCTCGTCTTCCCTCCGGGCGCCGAGAGCCCGGGTCCGATCTCGGCCTTCATCGTCGAGAAGCTGACCCCCGACCAAGCGCTGGAAGTCACTTGCCAAGAGATTCCGAGTCAGTTCACCTTCCCAGGGACGGTCACCTTCGGGTCATTCGTCCAGGGCTTTCTCGTCGTTGAGACGACACGCAGCGTGGATGTGACCGCTACGTACTCGGCGGGACCGGGTCTGGGGGGAATGGCACCCACACCGGCCGCCGCCACCACGTCAAGCGTCGCCACGCTTGAAGTCGAGCGCATCAAGGAACGGAAGATCTCGCGGGAAGACGACGACAAGGACAAAGATAAGGATAAGGACAAGGATAAGGAAGGGGACAAAGAGGATAAGCGGTAGGGAGCGTTTGGGGTTCCTAGCCTGACCCCAGCCGGGCAAAGATGACGGCCGGGGACAGTGGCCGCCCACGGCCGTACGCGCTCTCTACTGAGCGGGACAAGCGGACTCGCCTGGCGCCGTGCGACGCTACAAGGCCGTTCGTCGGAAATCTTCGCTTGCCGTGGAGTGTGAGATCTAGTCGGCGACCGGAGGCGTCGCCGGGCCGTCTGCACTTAGGGCCAGCCAAGAGATCCGGAGATCGGGTGCTGCTTGCCCCCAACCGTTCCAAAACCGGATCTCCTCTACCCTCGCCCCTTCCGGGAGCCCGCCGAGAAGCAGGGCCTCCAAGTTCGCGGCGTTGTGAGGAAGAGGGCTGATCCACAAACCACTGGCCACTAAGTCCGGAATGAAGCGGCAGTGGATCTCCGGGGCCGTCCATGTCCCGGAGGCCTTGCTCCGAGCGCGGAATCGAATGTCTGCCGACATCTCCTCCTCTCGAAGCAGCAGACCCCGGACCTTTGCCCATAGGGGACGGGAAATGCGGATCTGCGCAAGCACGACGCCGGGCGTATCGGGCACCGAAGCCCAGGCTCCCCAAGGTACGGTCACGGTTCCGACTTGCCTCCTCGACACGAAGCGCGGTTCCGCGCGGGCTTCAAGCACAAACACGCGGCCCGAGCTGACCAGCCGGTAGTGGTTAAGGATCGACACCAGTGTGAGCGGCTCGTCCCAGAAGAGGTGTCGGCCATCGATGCTGGCCACGCTCGTTATGCCCGGCGTCCGGAGGAGGTACTCCGACGTCTTGTGCCATAGCAACCGTTGCGGCCGGCGCGGGGAGTCAAAGAATTCGGCGTTCATGCTGTCCAAGATCGCGCTGTGGGCGCTGTGAGACGCCGGGGAGGGGCGATTGGCCCAATTGAGCTGGTTCGCCGCCACGTAGCCCACCTCCCACGGATACACGTCCACCGATGAGTCAGCGAGAGCCTTTCGTTCGCCCGGGGGCACCACCAGGGGCTCGAGCGCTCTCTTCGAGAGCTGAGCAAGGTCTGCGCGGTACTGTGAGAACTGAGCAAGGGCCCCTATGCCCCGGACACCGGGGAGGCGAAGTGGCTCCGCTAGCGCATTCACGAGAGTGTGCTCGGGGGGGCCATCGGCAACGGAGAGATGAAACCAAGCCACCACCAACGACCCGACGGCCGCGGCAAGGAATGGCGCCGCGCGCCACCTGCGTTCGGCAGCCATTGAGTCCGTGACAAGCACGGCGACGATCAATAGACCGAACAGCACAAGGACTCTCCCGTGGACATCCTGGCGAACCACGGAGTGCTTCCACGCCACAAACAAAGGCCCTGCGCAGCTAAGAAGCGAGAGCTGTGCGCGTCTATGGCCTACGTAGACTGCCCAAGCGGAGAGGAGAAGGAAGAACACAAGAAAGGAGGCGACCGCAACCTGCCACCCCTCGATGGCGAGGCTGGCCGCCGAGGAATACCCTCCGGCCATGGACAAGCTCACAGCCAAGTACGTCGCAAGGCCGGAGGTCGACCCGTAGTAGCCCACCCAGCCGACGATCAAGCCGAAGGTCGCGCAACCACTCGCCACCAGAAGGCGAGGTAGGAACGCGGAGGCCCTCCTCGGGAGCAGACAGCCCACACCCAGCGCGAGGAGCGCAGCGGGGCCGATTGTCAGCTTCATGAGCAGAAAAAAGCCTCCAAGGGCGCTCGCGAGGCCAAGCGCGATGAGTCCGGCGCGGTCGTTGCGGTGCAGGGCCAGGAGGTAAAGAAGGAGGAACAGGCCGAACCACCGCCACTCCTCCCAGTAAGCAACGTGAACGGTGTAGGTCAGAAGTAGCCCCATCAAGACCCTCTTGGCTGTGGAACCGGGGCCGGACCACGCATAAGCGACCGCCACCAGGCCTACCATCACGACAAACAGGGCTTGGACGAGGAACCAAGAGCGGGCGACGTCGCCAACGTTTACTGGATAGAGCAGCCAACCATACGGTCCACGATCGGAAATGAACTCCTGGCCCCAATGCTCGTTATGCACGGCCGCATAGTTGAGGGCGAGCGCGTAGGAAGCGTCCACGCCGGGAGCTGGATAGGAGACGCCCGCCCGGAAGCCCATCAGGACGCTGGCCACGACCGTGAGAAGCAGCGCCACGTGCGTCTTCCGACCCCCGGCCTCGTGCGCAGGAGACGAGTCTGTTGGGGGCACTCCGATTGGCACCATAGGGGAAGGCGGAAGGGTAGCACGGCCGCTGCAGGCGTTGCCCAGAGCCCGGCGATTCGCCCTCCCCACCACCCGAGAGCACGTTCGCGGCAGCGCGCGGCGTTCCTGGGCGGCGGCCGCATAGCCTTCAGAGTGTGGGAGGAGTAAGCGGCTTGCCCCAAGCGAAGGGATGTAACTGACTGTTAGGTCAAGTGCTACAGGATAGTGGTGGCGGAGAGAGAGGGATTCGAACCCTCGGTAGCGGGGTCACCGCTACACGTGATTTCCAGTCCAGAACCGCTGACACCTTACTCGATCCCACCCAGCCTAAGCTGCGGTGACGATGAGGCCGACTTCTGACAGGACATCGGTTGAGGCCGCGTCTCGTCGAGCCTCGTGGTAGCGGGTGGTAGCAGTGAATCGAAAGGAAAACGAACGACTTCCGGTCCGTACCCATTGCCTCGCCCTTTAGACGAACTGGAGCGTCGTCGTCGATCGGTGCCGAGCGAAAGCGAAGGAGGCGCGTTCTGGCGGGCGAGTGACACCAAACACGCACCTCAGGTCGGACCCAGCCTATCCAACGCGCAGGCGAGGCGCGGAACCGATTCCCACGGGATTCTGGAGAGGGTTCTTGATCCCCTCCCCGTTGCCCTAGCCGAAGGGCGAGCCTGTTTGGGGCAACAGTCAAGGCGAGGTAGAATTGGGGTGTCATGCCCACGGCGAAGACGAGCGTCTGCTATCCACACGTGACGAAGACACCCGGCGTGTGCGGCGGCAAGGCCTGTATTGACGGGACGCGGATCCGCGTCAACAACGTGGTCTTCCTCCACAAGGACGGGGCCAACCACGAGAAGATCCGCGAGGCGTATCCCGACCTAACTCCCGCGCAGATCCACGCCGCGCTGGCGTACTACTACGACAACCGCGAAGAGATCGACGCCGAGCTAGCCGCGGATAAGTCCTGGGCTGAGTCGCTCAACCGGTAGTGGCCGGTCGTTTCCCCCTCTATACCGACGCAGACGTCCACGGTCCTCTGATCTTTGCCCTTCGTGGGCGCGGCTGGGACCTCGTTCGCGCGATGGATCTCTACCCCCAAGGAACCGCGGACGCTGTGCACTTCGAGCGCGCCGCGCGAGAGAACCGTGTCCTCATCAGCAACGACCACGACATGGAGGGCATCGCGAACCGCTGGCTCGCCGAGGGACGGCCGTTCCGCGGACTGATCCTCTGGCCGCAGGAGCACTACAAGCTGATAGGCTACGCCGAGCTGGTGGCGAGGATCGAGGTTCTCTCCGAGCCCTTCCCGCACCTGGTCATCCACCTCAGGCCGCCCAGCTAGGTTCGACCCATTCGGCCCTGGATCGTACGAAGCCGATAGACCGATGCTTCTGCAGAGAGCGGTAGACCTTCATAAAGGCGTTGAAGCCTGCTCATCGACTTATTCGGAACGAGGCGCCCTTCTCCAAGGGTGTCGTGAGTGCCACGGGCCTCGGCGACGCGGATTTGCGCTGGGCCCCGCCGTTCATCCCGCGCTAGCAATGACTTCCGAGCGATAGGCCCAAATTGGGCCCGCCCGTAGGTGCACGACTGCCCACGACCGTGTGCCTCCTTTGTCGTCACACGCCCGAGAAAGGGATGCCCCGGCACAGGTAGAGCCGTGGCCGGACCAGCTGCCTGGCGACGCCACGACCTTATCCGACCACTGCCGGCGAACCCGTCAGATTCCGCGGTTGCTCACCGCTGCAACACGCAGCACGGTGTCCCTTCTCGCGAGCGCCGGAGGATAGAATTTGGTTTGAGAATGCAATGAGGAAATGGGTGCTCCGGACGCTCGGTCTCGCGGTCCTTGCCATCCTTCTCTGGCTCGGGGTTGGGAATCTTGTCGCGGCCTATCAGGAAGGTCGCGCGCGCCGCGGGTGGGCGGAGGCGGGACTCTCGATGGAGGAATTCGAGAGGCAACATCCCAGGACCGACGCGAACTCCTTGGCCTTGGCTATCGAAGCCAAGGCGCGCGTCTTGGGCTTCGAGCTTGGTCTTTCATCGGAATCGCGAAAGAAGAACCGTCAGCCCAGAGCTCTCGATTCGTTGTACGAGTCAGATCTCTTGCAATTCGTTTCTTCCCAGATCTCTCGGACGGATGGTGGCCCGATCAAAGAGCTCCCTCCGGAGCTTGACGCCTTCCTGAAGCGCAACTCCACTGCCATCGAGTTGCTCGAAGCGGAGATTCTGGGGAGCGGCGAGATCGTGTGGGCGAGGGAGACACCTGGCGTGCTCGACCCATCCTTCCCTTTTAGCTTGCGCTTCCGGCAGCTTGTGGACGTGCTTCGCCTCGATGCCCTCGACAAGAGCCGAAGGGGAGATGCGGCCGGGGTCGACCGTGCGCTGGAGGCTGGATGGAAGCTCAACTCGGCCTATCGAGATCATCCCCTAGTCATCGGCCAATTCCTCGCGATCGCGATCGACTCAAACCTCCTCGCGGTCCTAAGACGGCTCGCACCTGCGTCGGACGGGTGGGGCGCTCGGCTGGCGGCCCATGACTATGGACGCTCCTTTCTGGCTTCACTCCAGGGCGAGCTCCAGTCCGCGTCGGCACATGTCAAGGGGACGGAAGATGCGGAGGCCGGTCTTTGGTGCCATTTCGCAGGGGCATTTGTGGCCCCATTCTCCAGGATCTGGCTCGCGAGCTATTCGGATCTGATGCGGCGCGCGATCCTCCAGCTTCGGGCCCAGAGGGATCCCTGCACCCTCGACCTGGATTCTGTCGTCGAGACCCTTGGGATTCACCCTTGGAACACCTCGGCGCGGGAGGCGTTACCCTCGCTCATCTTAGGCTACGCAGCCGCTACGGAGGCAGCGCTCAATCGGGAAGTCACGAGCCGAGTCCTCGTCGGGGAAGCCCCCTGGCTCAAAGAGGCCGGTGTCCGCTCCTCCGTCTGCCAGAGCCTCGTGTGGAAGGTCGAACATGACCCGAATGGGGCGGTCATTCTGGCGCCGAGCCGCCCCCTACCGCGGTCTCTTGGGAATCTGGTGGTGCGGTGGCCGAAGCCTGCGCAAAAGTCGTAGAGAAAAGTCGTGAAGACGTGGACTCAGCAGCTCTACGTCAATGCCCACTATTTTAGTACCGGCAGACCCGTCAGATTTCCGCGGTTTCTCACCGCCGCTAACAAACGAGAATGCACGCCGCGTGACGTTGAGGCCTCGTTGAGTACGCCAGAATCTCTGCTACTGCCCTAGCGGCCAAACCGCGTCAAGGTGCGGCCCAACTCGAACGCCTCCCGAAAGGGCTTGGGTAGCGCCTTGGCGGTCAGGTTCAAGACCTTCCGCCGGACGACTCTCTCCGGATCCTGTGCAATCTCCTGCACCGGCCCTCTGCCTACGTACAGGAGCAGCTCGGCCAGGCGAGCATCGAGCTGACGGTTGGGACCTACGGCCGGTGGCTCAGGAAGCGGGCTCCGGAGGCGGTGGATCGCCTCGACGGGAAGGAAGTGGTAGCAAAAAGGCCCAAAATGGTAGCAGCGACCGACTCCGGACCTCGGCGCCCGTCCTCGCAACCTACTGAAATGGCGGAGAGAGAGGGATTCGAACCCTCGGTAGCGGGGTCACCGCTACACGTGATTTCCAGTCACGCCGATTCAACCACTCTCGCATCTCTCCGTCTTTGAGCAAAAGGGGCGGTGCCGGCCCCTCTCGCCCCAGCCCCGGCGCGCCCCCGATGAGTGGGTCGCTCGAGGTTCCCGTACTCAGGGTCCATGGCCTCACTTGCTCTGGCTGGCGGAGAGGGTGGGATTCGAACCCACGGTACCCGGTAGGGCACAGCGGTTTTCGAGACCGCCCGATTCAACCACTCTCGCACCTCTCCTTTTTCGCGCCGAGAGGTCATATCTCGAACCCCCTGACGCCCTTCTTACTCCTGGCGAGTCATTACGCTGCGTTGGCCCCGCCAGACCGAAACGCCGCGGGCCATCGACTCGCTACATCCCCGAGGACACCTATGGATCGCCTCGGTCGGCGCGCGACAGAGTATCTTATCCTTGTTCGCGGCGGAACTTGAAGAAGTCCACGAGGAGTTGCCGGCATTCCGGCTCGAGCACGGCCGCGACGACTCGGAACCGATGGTTCAGGCGCAGCTTCTCGATATCCAGGACAGACCGGATGGCGCCGGCCTTTGGTTCGACTGCGCCGTACACGAGCGTGGACACGCGGGCGTGCACGAGGGCGCCCACGCACATGAGGCAGGGCTCGATCGTCACGTAGAGGGTGGCGCCTGTTAAGCGGTAGTTCCCGACTTTCTTGGCCGCCCTCCGCAGGGCCACTACCTCCGCATGGGCGGTAGGGTCCCGGGCCTGAATCGGCTGGTTGAAGCCATGCGCCACCACCTTCTCGCCCAAGACGAGCACCGCTCCCACCGGAACCTCCCCGAGGTGAAGGGCCTTGCGGGCCTCGGCCAGGGCTTGCTGCATGAAGGATTCGTGGCGGGGACCATCCTTCGGGGCGTGTCCGGCCCGGGTTTCGGGGTGGGGCCTGCTCATGGCATCTGGCCCTCGGCGAGACGATCCCGTGCGGCCGGGGGCAGAATACCCAATCGGGCGTTCGGGCCGCAAACGGAGCGTTGGTGCGGGGCGCCGTGAGCAGGGTTCGGCAGATCGTCTCCGGCGGACAGACCGGCGTGGACCGCGCCGCCCTCGACGTGGCCCTTGGCCTGGGCCTCTCTTGCGGAGGGTGGTGCCCCAAGGGCAGGAAAGCCGAGGACGGCCCTATCCCCCGGCGGTATCCGCTGCTCGAGACGCCGACCCCGGCCTACCGGCAGCGGACAGAGTGGAACGTGAGGGACGCGGACGGAACCCTGGTCCTGTGCTGCGGACGAGCGACGGGGGGGACCGCGCTCACCATTCGCACGGCGCGCCGGCGCCGGCGGCCGCTTCTGGTCCTGGACCTCAGTCTGGACCATTCCCCGTCCCGGGTCGGGGACTGGCTCCGCGGGCGCAGGATCCGCGTGCTGAACGTGGCCGGGCCCCGCGAGAGCAGCTGCCCCGGCATCCATCGCCGAGCCACGCGCTTCCTCAGGGCGGCCCTCACTTCCAATCGAGGGAGAGGTTCTTCCTAAGCCAGCCCAGACTCGCCTCCAGCCGCTTCGTCACCCCGGCCTTGAAGACCCCGGAGATGCGCTCCGTCTTGTCGTTGTCCTCCCACTTCACCTGCACGCGAACCTCGTGGTTCCCCGGGCTCACATCCAGCAGCTCCATGAGGTTCCCCCGGCGGACCTTAAAGACCAGGGCTTCCTTGTGGACGCGGCTGCTCAGCTTTTGATCCACGACCAGTTCATCGTCGACCCAGACCCGCAGCGTGCCCGCCTCGAGGGGATGGTCGAAGTCGATGTGGAGGTGGCCGGGTTCCGCCTGGGGCCGCTTGGGTTTGGAGGGGACGGCCGCGGGCGGGGAGGCGAGGGTCGAGGCGCGCGGGGCGGGCGGGGATGCGGAGTGGGAGGGCTGTAGGGGGGCGGAGGTCGGGGTGGGCGCGCTGGGGGCGGCGGCGCTAGGAGCGGGGGCGGGAACGACGACGGGGGTGGGGACGCTGATGCGGCTCCGGAGACCCAGGTAGGCCCAGGCACCGAGGCCGGCCACGACCAACCCCGCCCAAAGACCCACATGACGGCCGCCCGGGGGGAGCACCGAGCGGGAAACCCTTCCCGTCATGAGACTGCGCGGGGGGTGAGTAGCAGTCGGCGCGCCAACCGTCGGGGGGGGAGCGGCGTCGGGCACGAGAGCGTGCAATTCCTGCTCCAAGGGATCCTCCTCGGCCAGGACGAGCTCGACCTCCGGAGGAGCGGTGCCGGTAAGGTGCCGCGGAATGCGTCCCTCCAACAAATCCTCGAGGTCCTCGGCCAAGGCCCGAGCGTGCGGGTAGCGGTCGTCCGGCTCCTTGGCCATGGCCCGGGCCAGCACCTGATCCAGGTGCGGGGGAAGGCCGGGGATGAGGGAAGAGGGGGGCGCAGCGTCCTCCTTTACCAGCCGGGCGACGATCTGGGGGAGGCTGGCGGCGGCAAAGGCAGGTTGGCCAGCCACGAGCGTATAGACGATGCCGCCCAGGGAGAAAACGTCGGTGCGCCGGTCGACCGTGCCGCTGAGCGCCTGCTCGGGCGCCATGTAGAGCGGTGTGCCCAGAAATTCGCCGGGGGAGGTCAGCTTGAAACGCGCGGTCTCGACCCGCGCGATACCGAAGTCCATGATCTTGGCTTGACCGGAGGAGAGGACCATGATGTTGGCGGGCTTCATGTCGCGGTGGACAACCCCCTGCTCGTGGGCGTGGTGCAGCGCGCGCGCTATCTCCGCGCCCAGGCGCAAGGCTTCCCGCCATTCGAGCGGGTGGCCGCCGTCCGTCATCTCCGCCAGGGTTCGTCCGGTCAGATGCTCGAGTGCGATGTAGAGGATCCCGGTGTCGGGATCTCGGCCCACGTCATGGACGACCACGATGCCGGGGTGGGAGAGGCGCGCGGCGATGCGCGCCTCCGCGAAGAAGCGCTGCTCGAACGCTTCCTTGTCCTTGGGATCGAGGACGGGCTGGATGGTCTTCAAGGCCACGTTGCGACTCAGGGCAGGATCGTGGGCCTCGTAGACGACCCCCATCGAGCCGCGGCCGAGCTCCCTCAGGATCTCGTACCGCCCAACGACAGGGGGGATGGGGTCTTGTCCGGTCGGTTCGGTCACCGCAGGGGATCTCTCCTCGTCCGTGGGCAGGGGCGGAGGGCCGCCGGCGTGATTCTCTCACAGGTGCATGGAAGGGAGGGGGCGCACCCGCGGGGGGCGCTCCCCTCCCTCCCCGGTACGCATTGATAGGAAGCGACTTCCTGGGTTGCGGACAGAGAGGGTTCCCGCGCCCCAGGGATTCAACCCTTTGCCGGGAGGTGCGCTCTAATAACGGAAGGTGTGTCCGGCCGATCCACGCGAGCGACACCGGTCGTGCGCTGGAGGAGCGGCAGGTGTCGGCCGCGGAGGAGAATGCGGAGTCAAAGACTAGCCGGCGCCGTGCGCCTCGTGCTGCTCCTGAGCCTTCCGGTACTGCTCTTCTCTTGCGGGCAGGGACCCACGAGCCCAGCCCCCCCGGCCCCGACCCCGACTCCAGACCCCCCGCCGGGAGCGAGCGATTGGGTCATGTACGGACACGACGTGAGCCGCACCGGCTACAACTCGGGGGAGATCGCGATCACCGCCGCCAGCGTGAGCCGCCTCGCGCCGCGTTGGCAAGCGGACCTCGGCATGGGCGACTTCCCTCCCTCCGGCGCGCCTACCGTGGCGAGAGGGCGCATCTTCGCGGGAAGCAGCCGGCCCGACGGCGACAACTTCTTCGCCTTTGACGCGATCACGGGGGCGGCCCTCTGGACCGCCGATGTGGGTCATCACCCACCCTCCGACTTCGACGTGGGCCTCGGGGCCACTCCCGCCGTCTCCGGCTCCGTGCTCGTGGCGGGCGGGGGCGACGCTGCCTACTACGGGCTCGACGTGGCGACCGGCGCCATCCTCTGGCGGCACGAAATGGGCGTGGGCCCGAGCGGCTTCACGTGGTGCTCCCCCCTCATCGTCAACGGCCGCGTGTACATCGGCTTGTCTTCAGAAGGCGACAACCCCTCCGTGCGGGGAGAGGTGCGGGCCCTGGACCTCACGACGGGAACTCTCCTCGCGAACCAGTACTTCGTCCCCGACGGCCTGAGGGGGGCGGGCATCTGGAACTCGCCGGCTTTGAGCCCGGACGGCCGCCTCCTGGCCGTGGCCACGGGCGAGGACTTCGCCGGCTACGACGGCCCCTACAACCGGGCCATGGTCACGCTCGATCCCCTGACCCTGGATATCCTCCAAGCCGACAAGGAGGGTGCCACGGATCAGGACCTGGACTGGGGCACGACACCCGTCTTCTTCAAGGACCGCGGCGGACGGACCCTTCTCGGGGCCAATCACAAGAACGGCGTCTTCTACGCCTATGTGGCGGACTCCGTCGGGGCGGGGCCCATCTGGCAGCGGAGCATGGGGGTGAGCATCGGCATGATGCCCGCCTACGACCCGAGCCGGGGCGCGGGGGGCACTCTGTTTTTCGTGGGCGACAACGGCCAGCTCTTTGGGGTCGATCCGGCCACGGGAGCCGACCGCTGGCCCCCAGTGGCGGTCGGTTTCATGTTCGGCAACATGGCCCTCGCCAACGGTCTCATCTTCGTCAGCTCAGGAGGCAGCGTGGTCATCCTTGATGCCGCCGCCGGAACCGTGATCCGGACCCTGACCCCCACGGACCCCGGACCCTCGTACTCCGGCGTGGTCGTGGCGGGAGGCTTCGTTTACTGGCTTTCCGGACCAAAGCTGAACGCGTGGAGCCTGTCATGAGAGCCTGGCCCTTGGCCTTCCTGATCGCGGCCAGCGGCTGCGGGGGCGGGGGCGTCACCACCCCCTCTCCGCCCCTGGCCACGCCCACCCCGGCCGCGGCCGGGTTCTCGATCTCGGTCAACCCCAACCCGGTGGTGGCGGCGGACAGCGCGGACGCCGACGCGCCCCTCATCGCGAGTTGGACGGTCAAGGTCAGCTCCACCTCGACGGTGGGCGCGCGCGTCAACTTCGTGAACGCGACGCTGCGCGACGGAACGAGCGGGGCCGAGGCCGAGCCATCGGGGGTTGTCACCCTGGCCGCCGCCGACATCACAGCTCAGGACGGCACCAACCGGGTTGAGCCCAAGAGCAGCCTCAGCGTGAGCCAGTCTCTGCAGTACCGTCTGCCCTCGGGAGGTCGGACGGGGACGCTGACCGTGACCGCGCAGTTCCGGGACGACAACGGCAACCTCTCCAGCCAGTCGGACCAGGCCGCCGTGAACTGAGGGCCGCGCCCTCCCCGTCTCCCCGCGGCGTAGCGCCCTCCCCCTCCCGGTGGCGCCCGGGAGAGTCCCTGTTATAGGATAGTGGGCTCAAGTAGGTGGAATCGGCCACCGCCACGGGCCTCAACCATACGGGAGAGTACATGCGTTCAATTCAGCGTTACGTCGTGTTGCCGCCCTTCACCTTCATTGCCGGGCTGGCACTCGCGGGCTGCGGCTCGAGTCCTTCCACGCCCACTCCTAGCCCGACCCCGACCGTTGCTCCCACGTCCAGCCCGACCCCGCCCCCCACCACGATGCCTTCTCCGTTCGGCCAGTGCGTCCCCACGCCGCCGCCTCTCTACGGCATCAAGGTCACGGTCCATGTCGACAACGGTTTCAAGAAGGTGCTCGACTCGCGAGCGGTGGTGGGGCCGGACCCCGGCTACTGCGGCCAGTACAGCACCGGTGGGACCTACTGCTCGACCGCACCGGAGGGCGACCCCCGGGCCGTTCCCTGCGACATTCTGGTTATCGGAAACGCAAAGGACACGGGCCGCCCCGGTCCCACCTGGACTTTCAACGGCAAGGCCTGCTTTCCCGTCGGGAGCAACATGGGGGGCATAGCGGACTGCGAGAACCATCCCGACAACCAGTTCCTGGTCATCGCCCGCGGGAGTGGGAGTTTCCTGGCCTGCGCCGCCAACGGCCTCTGCGGCGGGCTCGACATCCCTTAGGGGAAGGCCCCTGGCTTCTCGCTGAGGACCCGGTAGGCGCCGATCTCGCGCTTCTTGCCCTTGACCGTCTGCGGTCCCAGCGACTCGCACTCGAAGAAGTCCTTGACCTCCGCGTAGGTGTTCTCCCCGATCACGATCCAGCTGGGGTGCGCCACATGTCCCTCGAGCCGCGAGGCCAGGTTGACGGCGTCCCCGAGCACGCTGTAGTCCTTCCGCTTGGGGGACCCGATGTCCCCCGCCACCACCCGCCCGCTGTTGATGCCCGTGCGTAGCTGGATCTGGGGGAGCCCTGCCCGCTCGGCGTTGAGCTCGTCGACCATGCGGTGCATCTCGAGCGCCGTCCGCACCCCCCTTACCGCGTGGTCGCTCTGGGGCAGCGGCGCCCCGAAGACGGCCATGATGCAGTCCCCAATGTATTTGTCCAGGGTGCCTTCGTACTTGAAGATGCATTCCGTCAGCTCTCCAAAGTACTCGTTGATGGTGCGGCCGACCTCGTGCGGCTCCATGCCCTCCGCCATGGTGGTGAACCCCACAAGATCGGTGAAGCACACCGTGGCGTGGCATTCCTGCATCTCCAGGCGGTCGAGCGCGCCCCCGCCGCCCTTGAGGATCGTCTCGATGACCCCCGGGGAGTGGTAGCGCTCGAGCTTGGCCCGGGTGGCCTGTTCTTCCTGGATCTTTTCCGTGAGGCGCTGGCGCTCGATGGCGACGGCCGCGTAGTTTGCGAAGGCGCCCAGGAGGTCCAGGTCCGTGGTTGTGTAGGTGCCGGGCTTGAACCCATAGTCCACGTAGATGATTCCGATGACCCGCTCCCGGTCCCAGAGGGGCACGCACATCGCGGAGCGGACCCCCAGCCTCACGATGGAGGCGGAAGGGTCGAAGCGCTGGTCGCTCAAGGCGTCCGTCACCAGGACGGAGACCTTCTCCGTCCTCACCCTCTCCGGAATCGACCGCGGGATCTGGATCTTGTCCCCCTCCGGGGCGGTCTCGCGGTACTTCACGACCCGGGGGATGAGCTGCTCTCCCTCGAAAAGCCCGAGCATGCCCCGCGCGCCGGCGATGTTCTCCAGCACGAGGTCCATGACCTTGTGGAGGAGTCCATCCAGGTTGTCTTCGGAGATGAGGGCCTGGGCGACCTGGGTCACCATCCGCAGGATGCGGTTGTTGCGTTCGAGCTCGTCGATGACCGCGGGGGGGGCCTTTTCCGCCGAGGGCACGGGGGCTTGCAGGAGCTGCTCGAGCTCCTGGGGACGCCGGATGAGGGCCCCGCTCGACTCTAGGATGCCCCCCTTCTCCTCGAGGAGGACGCTCTCTATGGCCGACTGGCCCTCCCGGAGCTCGAGCTCGAAGTTCCCGAGCACGACCCGGTCCCCCGGCTGGAGCGGCGCCTCGAGCACGCTCACCTTGTTCACGCAGGTTCCGTTCCGGCTCTTGGCGTCGCGAATCGTGATCTCGTTCCCCTTGAACGAGATGGTGGCGTGAACGCGGGAGACGGAGTGGTCGTTCAACACGATGTCCGCCTGGGGCGACCGGCCCAGGACGATCTCTTCCTTGTGGACGGGGTAGACCTTCTCCTGTCCGCCCTCTTTGTAGACAAGCTCGATCATCGGCGCATCGTTCCTCGGGGACCCCGCCCAGAAGGGGGCGTGGCGGTCACGGGAGCGAGGGAGTCCCGGGAGCACCCCCTCTTCGGCGCAGACTACACGCGAGTGGGCGCCGCGGTCAACGGGTGGGACACGGGTGGGACACGGGTAGCGCGCCCGGAGGTTCCCCGGGCCGGCTAGCCTCAGGGGGCGATCTTCGGGCTCTGCGACGGGGCTTCCGCTTGGCCGACGCCGGCCTTGCGCGAGCGCAGGAAGTTTTGCACGAGGACGCCGATGGATGCCGAGATGACGGAGCCGAAGATCGTCATGAGAACGGAGCCCGCGTAGCGGAACAAGGAAGTGCCTCCGGAGGGCTCGGTTCCGGCCACCGGCGTCCGCCATGCGAGGAGCAGCTCCCGGCCGGAGTCGATGCCGAGAGTGGATTCCGTGCCGCGAGCAAAGTTCGCTTGAATGCTGCGGGTGCGGTCGTAACCCGTGCCCCGTATCCGAACCTGCACCAAGTGCTTGCCCGAACTGACGGGAAGGGTCCGGCTGTAGGTGCCCTCCGTCTTCTCGAGCACTCCCCAGAGCTTCTTGACTGCCCCCGTCATGGTGTCGGTGTGGACGACGCTCCCGTCGATCCAGACCGTGAGTTCGGCGGTGCGAAAGTCATGGCGACAGACTAGCTTCAGGGTGGCGGAGGGGAGGGATAAAAAGACGGAGACAGCAAGCAGGATCGCGGCCAGAAGCCCGAGGGAAAGGGCGAAGCGGCCCTTGGGGGACAAGCGTCGCACGGCATCCCACACCCCGTCTCGAACCTGAGCCGCGGAACGCTTGAGGGCCGCGGAGCCGAGACCCAGGGGTGACCCCCTCGGACTCTCTTCGAGCGTCATCTGGGCATCATTCTAAGACCAGAGCGGTGGGGTCAGAGGCAACGGGTGCACGCCCCTCAGCTTCTCGGGCGCAACCCGTGCCTAGTCGCCACCCTCATTCGGTTCAGAGAGAGGCCAGGGTCTTTTTGTCCCCTAAGAGAGACTCAGCCGGGTATAAGGATCTCCCTTTGAACCTTGCCCTGCCGGTCGGCAATCGCCAGCTTCAAGCCTTCCTGCCGGGCCTCATCTGCGATCTTCAGCAGGGTCACGGCGAGCCGGAAGACCTCGGCGCGTGAGGTCTTGCCCAAGCTCAGTTTGAGCTCGTCCAGCGCTCGATCAAGCCGCTCGTCGATGCTGACGGTAAAGGTCTTCATGTGGGTTCCACGACTCTTGCGGTCGCTCCCCTGGCCTCGGGGAAGAGTCCGCTCTAAAGCTCGCAACGCAAACCTCCACCATTGACCAGCCCGGCCTCAGACCGCCGACCCGAAGATCACCGTATCCCGATGCCCGGCCTGCTGGTATCGAACCCTACGCTTGAAGTGTGCTCAGTCACGAATCCCGCAAAGACTACTCGAAACTAAAATCATTTGTCAAGGAGTTTGGAGTATCTTTCAAGTAGTTGATATGGGTATTACAGATCCATTTAATATATAGTTTCACCTTGACTTCCTTGTATGAATTGAGTAGCCTGGGCTCGAGTGGGGTTCCTGCAGTAGCTCGCGCCTCCAGTTGAACATGAGCCCCTAGAATAGTTTAAGGGGAGGATATGACGACCCTGGCCAAGCGCCGGGTCGATCTTGGCCGAGAGGCTCGCCGTTTCCGCGTTGTCCCGGAGCCTGGCGACCGACCTCCCGCGCTGGGATCGCGCCTCCCCGACCGGGAGCTCTTGTTCGGGCCCTTCGCCGGTCGTCCCGGGCCCGTCGATTTGGAAGCCCTCGCGGAAAGACTGGGGCCGGCCCTTGGACACTGAGACAACCGAGACGCGGCCGGAGCCCGTCAAAGCGAGCGGCCACGACGCAACCGCGGGAGGGGGCGGCCCGCCCACCCGTGAGCGCGTGCTCAGCCTCCGGGTCGGCGAGGCCACCCTGATCCTGAGCGCAGATGCGGACGAGAAGGGCTACATCGCCGAAGAGCTGACCCTCGACCAGCTTCAGCGCCGCAACCTCGCTCAGAACATCGAACTGCGTCGACGGTTTGCCTCCTATCTCCTCTCGATTCACTCTGCGGTCAACGCCGCTGTTCTCGTCCTCGTGTTCCTGATCGCCCTGAACAAGGCCACCCTCTCCGAGAGGGTGATCATCACCCTGATCGCAAGCACGGTGGCTGAGCTGGCTGGCCTCGTCCTGGCCGTAGCCACCTACCTCTTTCCAGCCCCAAAGGTTCGCGCCGCCGCATCGGGCATCCAGAGCGAGAAGCGGACGGGTTGAGGTCGGGCACACCCCTCTCCTGACCAAACAACCCAAGGCGCGAGGCGTTCGGACACTAAAGGGACATTGACGGCGGGCACGAGCGCCCGCGGCCTGCCGAGAGAGTCCACGCGGGCGGGACCCCGCCCCCAGATCTTGGTGTCGAATCCGTCAGCGGTGCGGAAGGCGCCCAGCTCGGCGGGAGAGCCCTCGCACAACTGGGAGAACGACCGCCCGCGGACTTTAGCGTAAAGGGGGAGTCATGTCCTGGCTCGGCCGGAGGGGAGCCCTTGGGCTTTCCGCGTCGATCGTTCTCCACGCCAGCCTCTTGGGCGCGATCGTGATCCTTCCCGTGCTGACCCCGAGTGCCCTGCCAGAGACCGTTACCCCGGCAGTCATCGTCTCGCCTCTTGCCGTGCCCCGCTGCGCGCCCGTACCACCGGGAGGCCCGCTGCACCGCCTCTCGAGGGGTCCGCGCCTGGCGGCTCCGAGCGAAGCGGAGACGCGACCCGAGGCGCCCTCGCCGGCCATCATGGACGTCGGTGAACCGCCCGACGACGCCCAGGCCCCTGGTTGCATCGGCTGCTCCCCGGGTGGCGATCCCGCGGGTGACCCGGTTGGCCTGCTCAGCGCTACCGAGCCCGCGGGGGACGGCGGCGGGCCCATCCGAGTCGGGGGTCTCCTCCTGCCTCCCCTGAAGATCCGCCACGTCGCTCCCGTCTTCCCCGAGATCGCGAAAGCCGCCCGCGTGCCGGGCGTGGTCGTCCTGGACTGCGTCATCGGCCCCGACGGGAGGGTGACCGATGTCCACGTCTTGCATGGGCATCCCCTCTTCGAACGCGCAAGCGGTGGACGCGGTGCGCGAGTGGCTCTACCGCCCGTCGCTTCTCAACGGGCGGCCGGTTGCCGTGGTCATGACCGTCACGGTCACGTTCACGATCCCCCGCTAGCGGCGGGCCCAGAGGGTCCGCTCCCGAGAATCCACCCTTTTGGCGGCGGGGGCAGCATCGCTTTTTTTGAATGCCCACGAGAGCTTGGAGGATCCACCTTCGCCCGAGTACGGAACCGGGTAGCCTTCCCCGTCGTATGGTTCTGCAAGCCGTGGCTTGCCAAGTGGGCCACCCAAATTGGACGAGGGAGCGAGACTCATGAACAAGATCCGTGCCTTATGCGCCGTCGCGGTCGTGACCTTGGTCTTGCCTGCCGTCTATGCCGACACCCCGGCGGGGCGCCGGTTCGAGTGGAGCACCAAGTCGCCGGAAGCAAAGAAGCTTCTGTCCGAGCTACAGCTCCGCATCGAGAACTTCCAGGGCGGCGCCGAAACCATCGAATTGGCGAAGAAGCTCGTGGCCGCCGACCCCAACTTCGCCATAGGTCAGTACTACTTCTCGGCCGTCACGCCCGGGCCCGAGGCGGAGAAGGAATATGAGAAGTCGCGGGTGCTGGCCAAGAACGCCTCCGAGGGGGAGCGCCGCTTCATCGAGGCCATGTCTTACGTGCGCACCAACCAGGGATTGGACTTCAAGAAGTCGATCGAGCCCCTGGAGGCCCTGGCCACGGACTACCCCAACGAGCGGCTAATTCAAGTGATCCTCGGACAGCTCTACGCCGGCGACAACAAGGGTGCCAAGGCGCTCGCCGCTTTCGAAAAGTGCCAGAAGATCGGACCCAAGACGGCCCGGGTCGAGGCCTTCCTGGCCGGGGATGACCTCCTCAAGGGCCGCTACGTCAAGGCTCGCACCACCTATGAGTCCGTCGAGAAGAGCCTGCCCAAAGGCTCGGTGCCCTTCGCGATCCGTTTCGGGGTCACGTTCAGCCATTTGTACGAAGGCAACGTGGACGCGGCCCTCAATTCGCTCCGCACCTACCTGGCCGAGTACAAGAGCGGCGGGCTCGACCAGCAGTTCCCCGAGGTCTTCATCTGGAACGCCATGGCCCGCATCAACCTGGAGAACGATCGGCTCGACGAGGCCATGAAGGACTACGAGAAGGGCTACGAGAGCGTGCCCGGAAGCAAGCTGCCCGAGGACCAGAAGCAGACGTGGCTGGGGCGGCTGCGCCACGGGAAGGCCCGCGTGCTCGCCAGGCAGGGCAAGCATCAGGAAGCGTGGGCCGAAGCGGAGGCGGTCAGGAGCATGATCGAGGCGGGCGGAGAGCCGGCGAAGCAGTATTGGCCCGCCTATCACTACCTGGCCGGTTACGTGAAGCTCCAGGCGGGCGAATACGCCCAGGCCGTCGAGCACCTCAAGCAGGCGGAGCCGGAAAACCCCTTCCACACCCTGCTGCTGGCCCGCGCCTACGAGAAGCTGGGGCAAAAGGAAGACGCGAAGAAGGCATACGAGAAGATCGTCGCATCCGAATGGGTGGGAATCGAGCGACCGCTGTCCTACCCCGAGGCCAAGAAGAAGCTTCAGTCCCTCTAGTAACCCACTGAGTCCGGGGGCGGCTCCGGCCGCCCCCTTTCGGGAGGGTTCGAACCAGACTCCCGCCCTGCATCACGATTGACGCGCCCTCGCGTCTAGGTGATGCTCGCCGCGCGATGGGAGACGACACCTCCGCGCGGACGCCAGCAGAAGCCGACCGCGCGTTGGCGGTCGTGTCCCTCGCCGTGCTCCTGGCGGCGGCGACCTGGTTCTCGGGGACGGCCGCCATTCCCGCCCTCCGACGGGAGTGGGGCCTGGGGGAGGCGGCCAGCGCCTGGTTGACCGTGGCCGTCCAGCTCGGCTTCATTACCGGCACCCTGCTCTACGCCGTCTTCAACGTCGCCGACGTGTTCAACGCGCGCCGGGTGTTCCTCAC
>Ga0210399_10000491_pt1 | contig 31847 bp, 26 predicted proteins | sample IncBWC14MmetaG_FD_150865 | JGI IMG/M metagenome (GOLD analysis project Ga0210399, IMG submission 150865) | Forest soil microbial communities from Barre Woods Harvard Forest LTER site, Petersham, Massachusetts, United States - Inc-BW-C-14-M | ecosystem: Environmental > Terrestrial > Soil >... | reverse complement strand
GGAGAAACGCGTCCAGAGGCGTTTTCGCGTCGACCACAACGTTCTTCCCGCCGGGCAACTTCACCACCAGATCGGGGCGAAAGCGGCCAGCTTCACTGGTGATCGTCTCCTGCTCGGCGAAATCGCAATAGGGCAGCATGCCCGCGATCTCAACCACGCGCCGCAGCTGGATCTCTCCCCAGCGCCCGCGCACGTTCGGAGTACGCAACGCGCGTACCAGGTTGCCAGTCTCCGACTGCAAGTCTTTCTGCGTGGAAATCAGGGTTTGCACCTGCGCTTTCAGGTCGCCGTAAGCCTCTCCGCGGGCGATTTCCATCTTCTGAATCTGCGCGTCCACTTTGCTGAGCGACTCGCGCACCGGGCTGACCAGATCGGCAACAGCTTTCTGCCGCGCGTCGAGATCACCCCTGGCCTCGCTCTGAAACCGCTTCAGCGTTTCCTGCGCGATCTGCAGGAACGAAGAATTATTATTTTTTAGCGCGTCGGCCGCGAGCGCCTTGAACGCATTTTGCAAGTCCGACGCAGCGCGATCCCCGGCTTTGGTCAGCAATTCGATCTTTTCGTTGCTGGTCTTTCGTTCCGATTCCAGCGCGGATTCCAGCCTGGCGCGGCTCTCCACCAGGTTTCGCTGATCCGCCAAAAGCCGCGCCAGATCAGCCTTTACGGCCGCTAATTCCTTTTCCGTCAACGACAAACGAGCCTGCAGCGCAGCCGTGCGCGAACGCAGTGCCAGCCATGCCAGCAGGCCGCCAAACAACAGGCCAATGCCCCCACTGATCCCTAGTTCCATGGTCACAGGTAACTTCTCGACCTCACGCCTAACCCCTAGCCTAGCACCAGCGACAAAATTTGTGCCTGAACCAGCTCGCGCCGGAAATGATTTGACCGGAAATGATTTGACCGGAAATGATTTGACCGAAAACGGTTCGAGTGGAAACCAACTGGATGCATAGAGCTCCCACACTATTAGCGGCGTTCCTCCTGATATCGGGCGCCGCGACCATACAACCCGCAACGCGCTTGATGGCTTCTCCAGTCGCAGCCGCCGGACAATCAGCCCAGAAGGCCACGCTGAAACCCGCGGCCGCGAAAGCTCCGGACATTCCCTTCCATGATTACGAGTTTCAAACCGAAGACCGGCTGCTCGCGCTAGCCAATCAGTCGCGAAAGCAAGCAGGCGCGCCTGCCCTCACGCTCGATGCTGGACTTTCTCAAGCCGCGCGCACCCACGCGCTGGCCATGCTTGAAGCCCGGCAGCTTTCCCATCAATTTAACGGCGAGCCCTCCCTACCCCTGCGCCTTGCAACAACGACTACGCTCCAGCTCGATCAAGAGGCAGAAAACGTGGCCCTCGATTACGACGCCGAGCACGCCAACGAACACCTCATGCTCTCACCTCCGCATCGCGCCAACCTGCTCAACCCGGCCTATAACGTGGTCGGCCTGGGCGTGGTTCGCAGCGGAGACCGGTTGTACATTGTTCAGGACTTCGGTCACGCTCTCCCCAACTATTCTTCAGCCCAGGTCAAAGAGCGCATCGCGGCGGCAGTGAACCAGACGCGCCACCAGAGCTCGGAAGCTGAACTGCAGCGCCACGACCGGCTCACCGCGGACGACGCTGCCTGCTCCATGGCGCAATCCGACAAACTCGGAACCCTTTCCGTTCGCAAGCTCGCGGAGCACGCCACCGTCCTCACCTACACCAGCCTGCATCCTGAAACCTTGCCCACCGCGGCCACCCACGCGATCGACAGCCGCACGCTGCACAGCTTCTCCATCGGCGCCTGTTACAGCCGCACCGGCACCTATCCCACCGGAGTGTATTGGATTGTGCTCTCGCTGGAATGAGCCAGTATCCGCGTCGGACTGTTTTGCAAAGAACTGTAAAACTTGTAGATTTTTTCTCCGGTGTGAGCCAAGCTAGACGCACGTCGCCAGTTCGGTCAGGTTGCCAGTTTTGGCCCGATTGACGCGCGGTCCCTGGTGTTCCTCCCACACTGGCAGTTTCGCTACAATCCCTACACGATTTGTCCGGAGATTTGCGCCATGCTTCGCAGCCGTAGAAGGTTCTCGACGATCAACGCAATGACGATCAACGCGATGATGAAGATCAAACCGATCACGACCAGTGCGCTGATTCTGGCGACGGCCCTGCTGGCGTCTCCCCTGGCCGCGACCGCCCAGCGCCACGGGGGCGGTGGGAGCAACATAGCTGGATCAGGCAGTCTCTCCGGCTACAGCCGGCCCACGGGCGTCGCCGAAGCCGACAGTCTCAGAGACTTTCACCAGGTGTTGGCCCTGCAGGGAACCAGCCAGCAAGTCGCGGAGTTTCAAAGGCTCATCAAAATTACCGAGGCAGCGCAGTCCGCCCTGCAATCTTTTCAGCAACCGTTGCACGAAGAAAAGGGAACAGCTGAGTCTTCTCGTCGAGGTGCCCTCGACCAGGCACTGGAGAATGCCCGCAGCGAGACCAGGAAATTCCAGGAGAGCTTCTCGCCCGCACAAAAGTCGGGGCTGAAAGATCTCGCCAAAAGGCTGGCCAAAGCGGATTCCGACCTCGATCTGCAACAGAAAAGGCTGGATCACAGTTTGGATCAAAGTGTGGACGCGAACGCCGCCAGCCCCGAACTGGCAGCTCTCTCCGAGGCTCTCGAAAAAGCCCTGACCGATTTCTACAACCAGCAACTCGCGATCGGAAGGGAAATGAGCATCACGCTGTCCAGCGGTCAGGATCTGGCTTTCACTCTACCGCGCGTGAAAAGCACCGTCAGCATTGGCCATCGAACGGTCCCGGTCGCGATTTCCGGCGCAGTCTCGCAGATCGCGGCGCAGGGCGGCCAACGCACCTTCAAGCTCGAACTGGTCGCCGATCTGTCGGACCTGCAACAGAACATCAGCGAAATCCTGCGCGCCCAGCTCGACACGGCTCAAACTTGCGGGCAGCGGGTCGCCATTCGGCAAGCGTCGCTCACGCCCGCGACTCCGGCGAGCACACTGAAGATCTGGCTGCACTTTGAGCGCTGGATGTGCACGCGGACGTTGGGTCAGGCGACCTCCAACGAACTGGCGGAAGGGGACGGCACCGTTGAAATCAAGCTGACCGCTGCCGTCGAAAACCCGAACACCTTGAAGCTGACCGCCGCGTTCGGGCACATCGACGCCACTGGAATGCTGGCAGAAGCGCTGCGCTCCGGATCGCTGGGCGAAGAGTTGCGCGATCAGGTTGCCCAATCGGTGCAATCGGCGGCGCGAGCCGCATCCGATTTCAAGGTCACCCTGCCGCCAGCGGTCCAGAACTCTGCCGTAATCCAAAGCGCCAAATTCCAGGACGTAGGCGCGGGTGACTTGACGATGGTGCTCGACGGCCGCATCGAAATCTCCAGCGAACAGGCCGAGCAGTTGGCCAGCCAGCTCAATCAGGCCCTGTCGGCGCACGGCACTCCGCCGGCCGAAACACCGCAGCTGACCAAGCGTCCGGAATAACCCGAGAGCTGAGAACTGAGAACTGAGAACTGAGAACGACCCCTGTGCTACTCTTGCCCCTGCCCCTCGTCTGCGGTTCCACTCATGGGATCCACGGCACAAGCCCGCCTGCCCCAGACTCATCCGAACAGCATCCGCTTCGGCACGGCCGGCTGGTCTTATAAGGACTGGCAGGGTGTTTTCTATCCGCCCGGAATGCAGCACCGCAAGCTGCATCCCCTGGAGTATCTGGCGCGGTTTTTCGATACCACCGAGATCAACACGTCGTTCTATGGGCCGATCAAGCCCGAACTGGCCACGCTCTGGTGCCGCCGGGTCGCGGCCGTGAATCCCAGCTTTCTCTTCACCGCCAAGCTCTACCGGGCCTTCACGCACTCGCCCATCGCAGTCGTCGGCCCTACTTCCGCCGCGACGATCCGGCCCACCGACGAAGACGAAGTCCGCACCCGCGAAGGCCTCGACGTCCTCGCCAACCACGGACGCCTCGGCGCCCTGCTCATTCAGTTCCCCTTATCCTTCAAGAACACTTCGCTGAACCGCGAATATCTCGACCGCCTGCTGCGCCAGTTCATCGAATACCCGCGCGTGGTCGAAGTGCGCGACTCCAGCTGGAACAATGCCGAAACGCTGGCAGCTTTCACCCACCAGAATGTGGGCTTCTGCAACATCGATCAGCCGCTGCTTGGACGTTCGCTCGCTCCCACCGAGCACGTCACCGCGCCCATCGCCTACGTGCGCCTGCATGGACGCAATTACCAGGAGTGGTTCGATTCCGACAACCGCAACGATCGCTACAACTATCTCTACAACGAAACGGAACTCGCCGGCTGGAAGGAACGCATCGAAAACGTCGCCGCGAAGGCTGAGACCACCTACGTCATCACCAACAACCACTTCGAGAGCAAAGCCGGCGTAAATGCTTTGGAATTGAAGACGATGGTGTCGGGCAAACGAACCCTGGCTCCGCCCACGCTTCTGCAGAAATATCCCGAGCTGCGAAGATTCGCCGACCCTGCCGAAGACTCCGACGCCCCGCCCCGATTAGCCTTAACCTGAATCGTAATGGTTATGTCCAAAACCACTTGAGTGGATATTGCTTCCTACCGTTTTCAGGACAAGCCTAGAGGCATCGGGTCGCTGACGTCCCCTGCGGGGCCATCTCCTATGTTGCGTATTCGCCATTGTGTGGAATGTCCGCGGTGTCGCACGCGGTATCTCATTGGCTTCAGTCCTTATCGCAATGGATCCTACCTGGTTGCCACGTTGAATGGCCCTTCGGAGGAATACGCGCTCTACTGTTGCTGCCGAGGATTACCCGTCGTCACCCCGTGGCGGTGGAGAGAAACGAGCGCCTGTGAGGTCTCGCATGAGGCTTACCATCGTGGCTACGGAACACCCGCGGAAATCGTGCCGGTAATCAGCCAGTCCCCTTCGAGAATTGCGTCGCCTCACCCTTGTGGGATACACTCCCCCCGTCCGTAGGAGGCGTTTATGGCGCAGATTTCCTCTAACCTCGTCCGGCGGGCTTCCACGTTGTCCATCTTCTGGGGCGTCTTGCTGATCGGCTTGGGAATGTTAGCCGTGGCATCGCCCATGGTCGCCGCCGTCGCCGTCAATGTGCTCATCGCCTGGCTGATCGTGTTCGCTGGTGTCGTCCACCTCGTGGTGGCATTTCACACTCGCGAAGCGGGCAGCGTCATCTGGAGACTTCTGGTCGGGCTCGCCTACATGTGTTTCGGCGGGTATCTGATTGCCCGTCCTGTGGCGGGAGTGGCGTCGCTCACCTTGTTGCTGGCATCGCTGTTTCTGCTGGAGGGAATCTTTAACATCGTCCTGTTCTTTCGCGCTCCCTCGACTCTGCGATCCAGCTGGATGCTTCTCGACGGGATCGTGACCCTGCTCCTGGGGTTAATGATCTACCTGCAGTGGCCGTCGAGTTCCGCCTGGGCGATCGGCACCCTGGTGGGCGTAAGCCTCATCTTCAGCGGCGTTACGCGCGTGATGGTGTCTTTGGCCGTGCGCAGGGCCACATCGTCGGTGTCGTCGTCGCCGACTTCGTTAGCGGCCTGAGAGGGTCGGCGGGCCTCGCAGATCCTTTTCGCAGGGAGAGTTCTGCGCGGCGGAAAACGACAGGGAAGCGGAGGAGCGAAACATGGGCGGTCTGATTCCGTTGCGTGACGCGTCCCGGCGCCCGGTGCGCACACCGGTGTACACCGCCCTCGTCATCGTCGTAAATGTCATCGTGTTTCTGCTGGAGTTGAGTCGCGGGGATGCGTTTGTCACGCAATGGTCGGCGATTCCCGCGCAGATCACCTCGGGTCACCACTGGATCACCATCCTGACCGCGATGTTTATGCATGGCAGCTGGTCGCACATCATCGGCAACATGGTTTTCCTGTGGGCCTTCGGCCCCGAAATCGAAGATGCCATGGGCCGGGGCCGCTATCTCGCTTTCTATTTGCTGGGAGGACTGGTGGCGATGCTGGCCCAGGTCGCGGCCGATCCTCATTCCACCGTCCCCAACCTGGGAGCCAGTGGGGCCATTGCCGCGGTGATGGGAGCGTTTATCGTGACCTATCCGCGCGACCGCATCAAGTCGCTGCTGATCATTTTCATCTTTGTGAAGGTCACCTTCATCCCGGCAGCGCTTCTGATTGGATTCTGGTTTCTCACTCAACTCGTACATGCCGGCGCAGTGGCGAAGGTGCAGACCGGTGGCGTGGCGTACCTGGCGCACGTCGGAGGCTTTATCTTCGGAGCCGTCACCGCCCGCTGGTTCGAACAGTCGCGTGCCGCTCTGCCGGAAGCAGAGTAGCTGGGATGCGCGATACTCCAACGGTTGGATCCCCTTAACTATTTTTTTTGTTGAGGAGGATAAATTACTGAATCTGCTGTAGTTGTCCTGTTCAGATCTCCTCTGGCGGCCGCAAAATATTGACGGCAAATGACTTATCTGCAAAATATTCCGGAGTAAGGAGTTAGCGGTCCCTTCCGGGCGACCGATCCTTCCGTCCATCACTACCGGGTCGTTGCTGATGCGGCTGCGCACGATTCCATTGTGAGCTTTCTGTAGCCTCGGTCAAGGTTGTTCGTCACACAGGAAGGATTTATTTCTGTGGAAGGCTGTGGAAAAAGATTGGGGAGTTCGTGCCGGAGGGGCCCAGCCTTAGAAAAAACTTGGGCACATCCCGTCTGTCCCCAGGTTTCAACGGTAGAAACGGCTGAAAAGAGATAGAGAGAAGTAGTCGCCATTTGCTGCAACAGCCCTTTCTCCCGCAAGAACCCTCAGTATTGAGTATTTGCGATGGAGTTTAGCATCGTCTGCAAATCGATGTATTTGACCACCGAATCGCCTCCGTTAGGTACAAACCCGGAAGCGCCGCCAGGGCCTTGAGGCCCCTGTGCCCCTTGAGCGCCGGTACTGCCATTTTTGCACCAACCAGCGCCATCGCCGCCCTGACCACCTTGGCCACCTTGGCCTCCCGGTCCTCCGCTTCCCGGAGCGCCAGCAGTTCCAGCGGTTGCGACGAACGTGTAGCTTGTGGTTGGAATGGGAGTAGATCCTATGTTATACAACTCAAGCAGACCACCCGCACCGCCATTGCCCCCAGACCCACCTGTTCCACCAACACCGCCAGTCGCACCTGGAGTGCCGTTGCCGCCGCCCGACTGGCAACCAACCACGGTCGACTGCCCTTGATTACCTTTAAGCCCATCCTGACCCGTGGCTCCGATTCCGCCATTACCACCGTTCCCGCCATTTTGTCCGGATAGATTAACGTGCAGAATTCCGGTGAGGTCATTAATGACATGAATGGATACTGTCCGACCAGGTACGCCAGGGTTTCCTGGTTGCCCTGGTTGCCCTGGTCCACCATCAGCGCCGTTTGTGGCCTTTTGGTTGTCCGGCGTAAATGTGAGTATCCCCCCGTCTTCGGATATCAGGTGGTTCACGAATATCACGACTGTATTTCCGCTCGTAACAATTCGCGCCCCATTTTTTAGCTCAAGCGTATCAAGAGCTAGAAAGAAAACTGTGTTGTGCGCAAAATCAGGCGTTCCTATGATTAGGTCTGGACCGCTAAGAGAAAGTGTGCCTCCAGCGTTGAGTCGAGCAGCAAACTGCTGTGGAGTGAGATTTCCCGATAGCGGAGCTCTCGCCTGGTTTGCAACGGTTGTAAATGGAATTTTGACTCCGTTGGCGGCCTGAATTGTTTGCGGAGGGGGCGTTTGAGCCTGTGCCCTCGCCGGAAGCCAAGAAGAGGCTATGGTGAACAGCGCGACTGCTGGGCAAATCGCTAATCTATTCATGGGTGGGACACTCCTTTTCTTGAGGGGCTGCTAAGTGGCGCAAAGATATAGTTACAAGCCCTACGGTGTCAATAAAGAACGGAGAAATATATGGTGACGGACGGGAAGTTCACCAGTTTTTCTTTCGGCTGAGTGGCGTAGGGAAAACGGCGTACGTCCCGTCTGTCCCCAGGTTTCCTTTCCTGCTCGTGACATTCTGGGTTCATACGTTTATCGCTAGGGCCAGATCCCACAGTCTGTTGACAATACCTTGCACTGCTCGCACGTTCCCATTGGGATCTTTGTCTGCTTGCTCGATGAAGTTATTGAGTTGACAATCGTAGATGCCTGTTCTGGAAAGTAACTCATCTCGGAGGCGCGGCACGGAATCGCGGAATGTTACGCGGTAATTACCGAGGAATTTCGCGTTCCACGGCATGAGTACGTCTCTAGCCCTATTCATGAAGTGCATGTCTGTCTCTCCGGGCAACTTCGTGAGTTCCGGCTCCTGACCATGCGCTCCTAGAAAACCTTGTAATTCTGAAACCATTGCCACGACCTTCAGCCGAAGGTCTGGGATCGGATATTGAGAGTCCGGGAGTAATCTCTTCTTTAGGCCCTCAATCATGCCCTCCAATTGCTTAACCCTGCCAGCGGCAATGGCATATTCCTGCTGAAACTCTGTTCTCTTCCGATTTTCTTCCAGGCATAGTCTCTTTGCTTTCTCCGCTTCCGGGTCTTCCGGCAGCACCAATCGCTCATGCTCAGACCGCTCTGTCGTGATAGACGGATCGCCCCTAAAAGAATACGTGACTCGGAGCCGCTTTACCTTGCCCGAAAAAGGATCTACGGGAACAAAGTTCTGATCGCCAATCACGAAATTGTGGTTCTCAATATCAAAAACAAGGCTGTCGCCAGAGATGATCTTGCGTAAAAACTCGGTAACGTCATACGTGTTACCGCCGCCTTCGATGGCTCGATAATTCGCGGAGTAGATTATTAGTTTGGACGGTTCTTTTGGGTTGGCATCTAGAGGTTGCAACTGTTTCTGCTGAATTACGGACGCGAGAGCAACGACTAGCACCGCCATGCATATGCAACCTATCAACACGACTACACGCACGACGCCCAACGGAGCAATCGCTTGACGGTTAATGATGTCATATCCCATCACCTGACCGATCAAAACTAGAAACATTACTAGTGCCGGCACTTTCGACAGTGTCCGAATCGGGGCGGCTAGGCGGTCTCTTATCAACACGAGGAGACCTCCAAGACCAACGAGCGCACAGATAAATCCCGACCAACGGTACCCCTGCCAATAAATAAACGGAGCGGTTCCAAGTAGCAGGCCAAATATCGTGAGCCACACCCAAAACCATCGATCTTGCGGCAGCTCGTTACGCGGTTCGTCCATACTTTTCGGTCTTCGGCGGACGCAGGTACACTAGCCCTGCCGTAACGGGCGAGGCAAGTATATTCTTGCCCTAAATTAGATGTTGGAAAACTGGGGCTGAAGCCCAAGGGGTTGGCGGGAATATCGCGGCGCTGAAGCGCCGCTCTTCCACCAGCAAGCTGAGAACCAGCAAACTGAGAACCAGCAACTGAGAACCGGCAACTGAGAACTGGCAACTGAGAACTGAGAACTGCCTTTACGCGCCCACCGCCGCATGGTCCGCCAGCCGGCGTTTGTTGTAGCGCAGTGCGACGTTCATGAAGACATGGCCGAGGGAGGTCTCGAAGCTGATCATCAACGCTTCGGTGTCTTCGCTGGTCTTGTCGCCCTCCTGCGCGGTGAGAAGGAGCGGGGGATGTACGCGGAAATGGAAGCCCTGGTCGTTGAGGGCGGAGATGGCGTTGCCCACGACCTGATTGGCGAGCTCGAAGATGGTTTCCTTGATCAGCGCGTCCGACTCGGGCAGTTCCGCGCCCGCGTAGTGGCTGGCCACCTTGACGGCGGTCTGCGGTTCGAGATCGAGTATGATCCGGCCCTCGATGTCGCCGGTGAGGGCGATCATGCCCGCCACCCCTTTGCGGCGGTAGGCTTCTTCTTCCATGGTCAGGGTGCCCACCTTGGTGGTGCCCTGCAAACCCTGCGACAACACGGCATCCGCCGCGTTGATGAAAGGCTGGATCAGTTCCATCTTCATCGCGTTAGGCTCCCGCTCCGGCCGCGCTGGCCACGGCGCCGTCGTCGCCCAATACGTACTTGATTACTTCGTACAGCACTTCCGGCTTCACCGGCTTCTGCACGAAATGGCGTGCGCCCCGTTGTAGCGCCGCGACGATGTTCTCCTGGTATCCGACTGAGGAGACCATGACGATGCGCGCTTCGGGATGCTGTTGGACAATCCGCTCGGCCGCCTCGATGCCTTCCATCTGCGGCATGGTGATGTCCATGAGCACGATGTCAGGATGAGTACGGTCGAACTCGCTGATGGCGGTCAAGCCGTCGCCGGCCTCAGCCGCCACCTGCCCGCCGAACGTTTCGATCATGCGGGCCAGATTCTTGCGGGCAAACACGGAGTCGTCCACGATCAAGTAGCGGACCGGCTGGCCGTCTTTGCTGCGTTTTACGGGTGCAAACTGCTCCATACAGACCTCCCCTGTCTACTGGATATCATGCCCGGGGGTCCCGCACCAGATGACGCTGGTCACAGGTACCTGCTGGGCCCGATCTTTAATCTTTAATCTTTAATCGTTAATCCTAGTTTCCGGCGCGCACTGCCCGGCCGGAGGATCCCATCTCGGACCCGGTGCGGCCGCAAATCGCCTGCAGCGTCGCCCCCATCACATCCAACCCAACCACGCGGATGGCGTATCCGCGTTCGATCGCCGCCTTGGGCATGCCATACACCACGCAGGACTCTTCGCTCTGCGCAATGGTCATGCCGCCTTCTTTCTTCACCGCTCCCAGGCCTTCCGCGCCATCGTCGCCCATGCCGGTCATGAGCACCCCGACGGCCTGGGCCTTGAATTCCTCGGCCACGCTACGCAACAGCACGTCGGCGCTGGGACGGTGCCCGTTGACTCGCGGCTCATCGCTGAGGATGACGATGTCTCCCAGAGGCAGGCGCTTCACCTTCATGTGCCGGCTTCCCGGACAGACCAGTACCCGGCCCGGTTGCAAGATGTCCCCGGACTGCGCTTCTTTCACGCGCAGCGGACAGACTTCATCGAGGCGCCGCGCGAACATGTCGGTGAACCCTTCCGGCATGTGCTGCACCACGGTAATCGCTCCGGGAAAATCTCCCGGCAACTGCGAGAGCACGAATTCCAGAGCCTGCGGGCCTCCGGTGGAGACTCCGATGGCGACGACTTTGTTCGGAGACGCGGACGAGGCTGGTAGTTTTTGCGGCTTCGGCGGAACTCCAGGCAGCATGCGCGGCTTCAGCTTGCACTCGGCGGCCGCCTTTACTTTCGCGATCAGTTCGCGGGCGGTCTCGGCCATGTGCGCTGTGGCGTCTTTGGGCTTGGTGACGAAGTCGAATGCTCCCAGCCCCAGCGCCTTCATGGTGACCGACGCGCCTTCGGTGCTGTGCGAGCTGAACACGATCACCGGCACCGGCTGCCGCCGCATGATCTCTTTCAACGTGTCGATGCCGTTCATGCCGGGCATCTCAAGGTCGAGCGTCACCACGTTGGGCTTCAGCTCTTCGATCTTTTTCAGGGCGAAGTTGCCGTCCATCGCGGTGCCCACCACGTCGATGGATTCGTCGGCCGCCAGCATCTGCGGAATCAGCTTGCGCATCAGCGCCGAATCGTCGACCACCAGCACGCGCACCGGATTCTTCCTCGTGCCCACGTTCATGACGTTCACGCTCATGCCTGGCCTCCCTCAACGGGGGTCAGGGCCATGCGCGCGCGGTCGGTGTGCGACAACAGCAGGCCCGAATTGCAGTGTCCCAGTTCGGTGGGCCGCGAGCGGGCTACGTGCTCCACCACCGCGGGCAGGTTGAGAATCAGCACCACGCGCCCGTCGCCCAGAATCGAAGCTCCGGAAACCAGGTCGGTGTGGAACGTGTGGTCGTCCAGCGCCTTGATTACCAACTCCTCTTCGCCCTCCAGCAAATCGACAATCAAGCCGTATTTCCTCTCTCCTACCGTAATGACCAGCACAAACAGCTTGGCTTTGCGCTCGCCGTCGGCCACTGGACGGCCCAGACGCAGCAGCGGCAGTACCTGGTTGCGCAACTGCAAGACCTCGTAGTTGTCGACCTGATGGACTTCTGTTTCAAAGGTGCTGGCTATCTCCAGCACCGCGTTCAGCGGGATGGCATACAGCCGCTGCTCCACCCAGAACAGCAGGGCCTTGATGATGGCCAGCGTGAGCGGCAGCTTCAGCCGGAAAGTTGTGCCTTGTCCGGGGCGGGTCTCCACGCTGACGGAGGCCTTCAGCCGGTGCAATACACTCTGCACCACATCCATGCCCACGCCGCGACCGGAGACTTCGGTGACCTGCTCGGCCGTCGAGAAGCCGGGGCGGAAGATGAAGTCGAGGATCTCGGCTTCGGTCATGCGCGCGGCTTCTTCGGCATTGGTCATGCCGAGTTCGATGGCCTTGGCGCGAATCTTCTGTGCGTCGATGCCGCGGCCGTCGTCGGTAACTTCGACCACGACCTGGTTGCCATGGTGATATGCGTTCAGCCGGACCGTCCCTTGCGGCTTCTTTCCCAGTTTGCGGCGCTCCTCCGGCGGCTCAATGCCGTGGCTTACGGCGTTGCGCACCAGATGGGTGAGAGGCTCGGCGATGGCATCGAGGATTCCCTTGTCGAGATCAGTGTCCTGTCCGCTGACGTCGAGTTCCACTTCGCGCCCGCATTGCCGCGACACGTCGCGCACCATGCGGGGGAAGCGGCGGAACAGCTGGTCGACGGGCACCATGCGGATCTTCATGACCGAGCGCTGCAGATCGTTCAGCACCCTCGCCTGGAAGGCCATGGCGTCGCCAAACTTGCCGCGCAGCAATTCTTTGGGATAGCGTTTGGCGAACTCGTTGAGCGCCTGCTGCAACATCGACTTGCCGATGATTAATTCGCCCACCAGGTTGAGCACGCTGTCGATGCGGCTGGCTTCGACGCGCAGCACGTTCTCCTGCGTGGCGGCGACCGTTCCAAACGGGGCGGCTGGAGCAGAAGCCTCCGGCGCGCTTGCCTCGGCTTCCTGCTGGTTCGAATCGACAGCGTTTTCAGGAGTAAGGTCGGGTTGCTCCGCGGTTTGCGGAGCGGCCTTCGCCTCCAGCAGCAACTCGATCGTCACTTCTTCGGAGATGGTTGGGATGCGTCCCTTGGCGGTGATCTGAGCGACGGTCTGAGCGCTGGCCAGCACGAACTCGACATGCTTGGTGGCGGCCGGCGACTTCGCATCGGGATACACCGCGATCACCTGGCCCACGGCAGCCAGAGCGTTGTGAATCAGCTGGCGTCCGGCGATGGGCATGGCGCAGTGCGGATCGATCTTTACGACCACGTGGTAGACGGCCAGACCGCTCGCCTGAGCCTTGGTCATGGCCACACTTTCGTACTCGGTCCAGAACGCGACCTCCTTGGCGGAGGCGTGGGTGGCCGAGGTTTTGGCGGCGGAGCTCTTGCTAGTCGACGTCTTGCTGGTGGACGTCTTAGCTGCGGCCTTCCGGGTCCGCCGGGTCTTTCCGGAGGCTGGGGCCGCGGTCAGATCGCTGATTTTCTTGCTCAGATTTTTGGTGGAGGGCAGCTTGGTGCCGTTGCGATACGCCGCAATCATCTCGGTAAACACGTCGGCGGCGGCAAAGGCAATCTCCGCCACGGCGGTTTGGGTCGCGGTGCTCTCCAGCGACAGGGCATCTTCGAACTGATGCGCCAGTTCGCTCAACTCGCGCAGCCCGCAGGCCGCCGAGTCGCCTTTCAAGGTGTGCACCGTGCGCCGGATGACGCGCACGATTTCCTCGTCGCCGGGCTTTTTTTCCAGCTTCAGCGCTTCGTCGTTCAGGGCCTGCAGCAGTTCCTGCGAGGTCTCAAAGAAGAGCTCGCGCAGTTCCAGGCCGCGTTCATCGGGGGTATTCGTCATGCGTTACTCTCTCACCTCAAGCCGCTGGTAGGCCGTGCCGCTGTCTTTATGCAGCATCTGGAATTTCTTGGTCAGGCCCAGCAGGCTTTCCGCGTGTCCTACGAACAGATAGCCGCCAGCGTTCAAGCAGCGGTAGAACTTTTCGATCAGCCGCTTCTGCTCCGCCTCATCGAAGTACATCATCACGTTGCGGCAGAAGATCACATCGTTGCGCTGCGGCAGGTACTCGGTTTTCAGATTGTGAAAGTCGAAGTGCACCATCTCCTTTAGCGCTTTTTTGATGGCATAGCGGTCGCCAACCTTGTCGAAGTAGCGCAGGCGGTAGCTGTAATCGACCATGGACATCTGGTTCTCGCTGTAGGCGCCTTCCTGGCCGTGCCGCAGCACGGAATAGGCGATGTCGCTGGCCAGAATTTCCACCCGCCACGGTGGCGGCACCAGCGGCTTGGGTAAAGGCAAATCCATGGGCAGAGGATTGCGCAGGTAGTAATACGCCAGCGCGTCGGTGACCAGCATGGCCAGGGTGTAGGCTTCCTGTCCGGTGGAACAGCCCGCGCTCCAGATGCGGATCGAGTACTCGCGCCGCGAACTTTTGTGCTTGAATAACTCTTCCAGCACGGTTTTCTGAAATAGGTCGAGCTGCGCCTTGTGGCGGAAGAAACTGGTCTCGTTGACCGTGAGGTTCTCCAGCAGCTTGGCCAGTTCGTCCTTGCCCTGCGGGCTGATCAGCAGCCGGTAGTAGGCATAAAAGGAGTCGGCGCGGCACTCCTTGAGCCGGCGCAGCAGCCGATCCTGGAGAAAGTGCGTGCGGCGTTCGTCGAAGTGCATGCCGCACTCCTGGTACACGAGCGCCTGCAACAGCTTCAATTCCGCTTCCGTCAATAGGGGAGCAGGTGCGGCTCCGGATGTGCTCATGCGTTTTCTCGTTCTTTCACAAATCTGTGGTTAGTGATTGGTGGCTAGTGGTTAGTGACGAAAACTAATGCCACCGCCACTTATTCGCGACTCCCTAACCCCTAACCACCGCCACTAATCACTAATCACTAATCACTAATCGCTAACAACTGATCTCTTATCGCGCGGCGGCGCCTCGCGCCTCAGCCTTGGGCGCCGTTTTCTTTTCGGCGCTTTTCTTTTCAGCCGTCTCACTGCTGACTTGCAGGCTGCCCGGAGCCAGCAGTTTGCTCATATCGAGCAGCACTACCAGGCGTCCCGCGACCTTGCCGAGGCCGGTTACACAGTTCAGGCCGCCTTCCTGAAACACGGCTGGCGGAGGTTCCACGGCGTCCGCGGGAATCTTCAATACTTCAGAGGCCGAATCCACGATCAGGCCCGCCAGCCGGCCCGCATGCTCGACCACCAGGATGCGATTCTGTTTGCGCAGCGTGGCCTGCTTTTCTCCGAAACGCTTGCGCAAATCCATGACCGAAACGATCTTGCCGCGCAGGTTGATCACGCCCTCCAGATAGTCGGGCGCGTCCGGCACGGCGGTGATCTCCGGCACCCGCACGATTTCGTGCAGGGAAGTGATGGGCACGCCGTAGGTCTCGCGGCCTACTTTGAAACCGACGATATGGAGTTCACGGCTCATATTTTGTCAGACCCTAATCTGTCAGACCCTAACCTTCATCGGACCCGAAAATGGTTGAGTCCTGGTTTCTGCTGGCTTCAGGCTCCCCGCACAGCGGGCGTTAATACTAGTACTGCGCTCCCGCCGCGGCCCGGCGCGCGTTGCGGCCGGAGGAGGAATCTCCGCCTGACAGCCCTCGCGAACTTTCGCCCAGCGAAAAGCGGTCGATGAAGTCCTGCAAGCCCCGGGACATCTTCGACATCTGCTCCGAGGAGGCGGCCAGTTCGGTCGAGCCCGAGGTGGATTGCTGTACCAGTTCGCGCATCCGCTCCATGGCCTTGACCACGGCCTGCGCTCCGGAGGCCTGCTCCTCCACCGCCGAGTTGATTTCGTGGGTGATTTCGTTCAGCCGGGTGGTGGCGCGCGCGATCTGCGACGAGCCGTGCGACTGTTCGTTGGTGGCCGCGCCGATTTCCTGCGCGAACTTGTAGACCTCGGTGACGACGTTCGAAATCTTGCGCAGCGCGGCGTTCAGCTCTCCGCCCAGTTCCAGTCCTTCGTTGACGATCGAGGTGGAGCGGTCCATGTTCTCGACTGCTTTGCGGGCTTCCTTCTGAATGCTCTGGATCAGTTCCGAGATTTCCTTGGTGGACTGCGCCGATTTCTCGGCCAGCTTGCGGACTTCATCGGCGACGACCGCAAATCCCAGTCCGTGTTCGCCGGCGCGGGCCGCTTCAATGGCGGCGTTCAGGGCCAGCAGGTTGGTCTGCTCGGCGAGATCGTCGATGACTTCGATGATTTTGCCAATGTCGTCGGCGCGTTGTCCCAGGGCTCCAATGATTTCGCCCGAAGAATTAATGGTGGTGTTGATGCGGTTCAGGCCGTCGGTGGCCTTCTCCATGGTGCCGATGCCGTTGTGCACTTCTTCGCGCGAACGGTTGGAAATGTCGAGCAGCACCTTGGCGGTGTCGGCGACGCGCTGAATCGAGGCCACCATCTGGTCGATGGAGGCGGAGGTTTCGCTGACGCTCGAGGCCTGCACCTGCGTGCTCTTCACCATGTTCTGCACGTTGACGCTCATCTCGTGCATGGTGCTGGTGACTTCGTCGATGGCGGAGGATGCCTGCAATCCGATCTTGGCGGCGTCGTCGGAGGCGCTGGCCACCTGGCTGGAAGCGCTGGCAACCTGGGACGAAGCATCGCGCACACTGCGCACCAGCCCGGCCAGACCTTCGATCATGCGGGAGAAGGCGTTGCCCAGGGTGTCGTGGGATGACCGGGGCTTCACGGCTACAGACAAATCGCCTCCGGCAATCGATTCGGAGATGCCCGCCATCTCCTTGAGGTAAGTCACCATCTTGTGGAAAGTGCGGGCCAGTTCGCCGATCTCGTCGGTGCGGGTGAGATCGATGTTGTGCTCCAGATCGCCCGTGTTGCCGATGCCGCTGGCCACATTCATCAGGTTGGTTAGAGGTTGGGTAATCGACTTGGCGGTGCGGAAGGCGATGGCGCCGCCCAGACCGAGGGCCACCAGGGTGCCGAGCGCCGATAGGATGAGGGTCCAGCGGCCCGCCACGTCATCCGAGGCGCGGCGATCGTCCATCAGTTTGCGGTTTTCGCCTTCGGCGATGTCGAGCGCGTCGGTCGAATTCTTCACCCAGGAAGAAGCGTCTTTCTGGAGATAGTAAATCTGCAGTTCGGCCACGGTGGCGTTGCCGGAGTCGACGTCTTTCCGCTTTTCGATCAGGGGTTGCGCGAACTCCTTGCCCCACGCCTGCTCCAGTTGCTGAACTTTGGTCAGATTGGTTTTGACCTGATCGGAGTTGGCCAGGGTCTTGCCCTGCTCCAGCTTCTCGTTCAGGATGCGCAGACCCTCGTTCATGCGGTCCACCTCGCGGGTGTCGCCGCTCAACAGGTAGTTGCTCAAGAAGAGTCGGTTCTGCATCATCTGGGAGCGGACAGCCTTGGTGGCGTCGTCCAGATCCTTCGACGCGGCGGCCGCGGCTTTGGCGGCGTGCTCGCGCTGCACCGCAGACCAGTTCACCAGGAACAGCACCAACACCATGGCGAGGATGATGCCGAAATTCGTATAAAGCTTTTTCCCGATCGTCATTTCCGTCTCCTCCGCAGTGTGCGGCTACCGCGGCTCAAACTTGAATTCGATGATTCCGGAGGCTTCGCTCGCAGCCGGTTCAAAACGCCATCTCTTGGCAGCGTCCAGCGCGGCCCCAGCCAGAACCGGGTGCCCGCCCACCACCCGGGCATCTTTCACCGAGCCGTTGGGGGCCACCACAACCTCGATCTTGACCACTCCCGAAATGTTCATCTTCCGCGCCAGCGCGGGATACGCGGGTTGCACCTTGAACTTGGCCCGGCGGACAATCTCATCGTTCTGCGCCTGTTGCGCCTGGGGCTGTTGCGCCCGCACGTGAATCGCACCCTCAGTCACTGCCAGGGTCAGAACGGCCAGCAGAGCCGTTGCAGTTCTTTGAGACACAATTCCTCCTTGCTTGCAAGAAGCGGCGACCGTAGCCGTGCAACGCCTGGGCCACCTGTTCCTTGTTGAAAAAACCAAAGTAATCGCAGGTATCTATAAGTAAACAAGATTGTTACGGGAGGGCAAAAAGAGATCAGGGAAGGGTCTGGGGGTTAGGATCGTCTCATTCGAGGCGAATCGTTCTTGGTTTCTCAGGCTGAGACAAAATCTCAACTTTGTCTCGGGATTTCACACCAAGGCACCCCCTTTTCCATTTTCCTTGACTCAAATTGAGATGGCAGGTATTTTCCCAATAGATTCAAGCACTTGTGAATCAACCACACTATTCTTCCATCGTCGCCGCGGCACTCGGCGTTTCTGGTGACAGGCCGATCGCATCCCCGGAAAACAGTTTTGTTCCGGGGTCTGACGACGGCTTCCAGAAGCTTCTGCTGCGGATTGCGTCCAAAGCGGGCGACCGGTCCGGTGCCAAATCCCCGATCCAGCTGTTTTGCCAAGCCGCGCGTGAGTTCTTCCAGGTGTCTGGCGTCTACTTCTGGCGTTGCGACCTTGCCGATGAACTGATCGGAGAGCAGGCGGATGGCAAGCTGGCCGAGCGCTTTGTCGGCATGCGCCTGCGGCACGACCAGAGTGCGGTGACGGCCGACGCGGTGCGGCAACGGCGCACTATTTTCGCCAATCAGGTGACGTCGGCGGTCTTCCCGGCAGCGGCGGAGTTTGAGGCGCATGCGCTGCTGGCCGCGCCGCTGATGGTGTTCAACGAAGTCATTGGCGCGGTTACATTTCTGCACGATTCCAATGACAACTTCTTTAACGAAGATATCGCGGCCAAGGCCACCATTCTGGCTGGCCAACTCGGCAGTCTTCTGGAAGCGGCTCGTCTGGGCGAGGCTTCGCGGGAGGAGCACCGCCGCGCCGAAATCCTGGCGGATGTGGCCCATGCGTTGCACGGAAGTCCGGATGTCTCGTCGGTCATCGAGGCCTTGGCGGACCGCTTGCGCCTGTTGTTGCGCACCAAGCTGGTGTGTGTTTTGCTGCGCCGCGAGGGGCCGTTTGAATTGATGGCGGTCTCGGCCGAGACTCCGCAGCTGGCGAATTCCGCCCGGGCGCGCCACGACCGGCAGACTCTGCGCTTCGCGGCCGATTTGGCGCAGCGCGCAGTGGCGGCGGGAGAGCCGATCACGTTATCGATCGGCGCCGATGTGCACTCGCTGGGGAACCTGGTTTCGCCGGGGATGCTGATTGCCGCTCCGTTCCGCACCTCGCGCACCCAGGGCGCGATCCTGCTCTACCCGCGCGCGGATGGGGTTTTCACGCCAGAAGAAAAGTCGCTGGTGGCGGCGATTGCGGGTTTCGGCGCGGTAGCCGTGGCTCACGCCGAACTCCATGCCACGGCTCATGCCCAGGCGCACGAACTGCACCAACTGCTGGAGATTTCTTCCGAGCTTAATTCCAGCAGCAATCTCGAACACTTTCTGCAGGCTTTTGTGATGCGGGCCTCCGACTTCCTGGGTTTCGGGCGCTGCGTGATTGCGCTGGAGGAAGATGGGCAGTTCCGTGTCCGTTACGGAGTCGAAAACGGAGAACCCCGGCGGATGGACGCGCCGATTCCGGATGGACTGGCCACTCGCGCCCTGCGGGCCAAGGAAGTCTTCTGGACCGACGACGCCATCCGGACTCCGGGAATCAACATCGACGTGGTCACGAAATACAAGGTGCGTCAATTCCTCGCGGTGCCGCTGTTGGGTACGAGTGGGCAGGTCCTGGGAATGTTCGGCGTACTCGACCGTCTGGACGGGACCGGAATTTCGCAGGAGGACATTCGGCGCGCGCGTGCGCTGTCGAATCAGGCCGCGGTGGTGCTCGAAGTGGCGCGCAATCTACATCTTTCGGAACAGCACCGACGCCGCGCCGAGGCCCTGATCGAACTGGCCCGCGAAATGGATGGCGCGCTGCGCCTGCCCGAGTTCGCCAAACGCTTCGTCGGCCGAACGGCGGAACTGACTGGGGCCCGCGCGGGGTTGCTGGCCGTGTTGCAGGAGGGACGATGGCAGGTCCTGGCCCATACCCAAGCTTTATCTTTGCAAACCCAATCTTCATCTTTGCAAACCCAATCTTTGCAAACCCAAGAGAAATCTGCCACGGAAACATCTCACGGGTTCACAAAGGACGCCGAGCAGGGCCCGCCGGAGAGTTCGCCGTCGAAGCATTCTGATCCCACGGTGGAGCACGGCCTGGTCGATCAAGGATTAGAGCGCGGCCTCGGAGCGGCTTTGGGCGATTTCGTGGGGCAGCACACGGAGACTGTAGTCACTGGTTCAGCGGAACAGATCCTGGGCTCGGAGGCTGCGACGAGCCTGCATTGGACCGATTGCACGCTGGTGCGCCTGCTTGGCGCCAATGGGGAATTATCCGGAGTGCTCTGCCTCTCCGGACGCTCGTCTCCGTTGCGGCCGGAAGATCGCATTTTTCTTGAGACCATGGCGGGCCACGCCGCGATGGCGCTGGAGAACGCGCGCCTGTTCACGCGGATCGAGCAGGCCAATCGCCACTGGATGGAAATCTTCGACGCCATCACGGACTTCATCGTGGTGCACGACCATACCGACAAGGTTCTGCGAGTGAATCGCTCGCTGGCCGCGATGATCGGAGTGCCGCCGGCGGAACTGATCGGCGTGAATATGAGGGCCCTGATGGCCCTGACCAGCGACACCGCGTCCTATTCGTGCCCGTTCTGCCGGGCAATGTCGGACGACGATTCCGACGAATTCGCGCATCCAGTCTTCGATCGCACCTATCTGGTTTCCACCTCGCGGGTGCATGGCGCTACCGACGAAGGCCTGCAGACCATTCACGTTTTGAAAGATATTTCGGACCGGCGCGAAGCCGAGCGCAGGTACCGCGAATTGTTCGACAACATTCAGGAAGGCCTGTTCTTCAGCACGCCGGGCGGAAGCTTCATTGAAGTCAACGACGCCATGGTGCGCATGCTGGGCTACAGCAGCCGGGAAGAACTGTTGCAGGTCGATATTCCCACGCAACTCTATTTTTCGCACGAGCAGCGCGACCACCACTCGGAGATCATGAAGGAGAACGGCCACCTCCGCAATCTCGAGGCGACGCTGCGGCGCAAAGACGGATCGCCCATTCATGTTCTGATCAACGCTTTCGGTCTCTACGACAACCTGGGGCGCCTGCTGCAGATGCGCGGGCTCATGCTCGATGTGACCGGCCTGCGCACCTACCAGTCGGAACTGCATCGGGAGCGTGATTTCTCGGGCAAGATTCTCAGCAATACGCAGAGCCTGATTCTGGTGGCCGATACCGCGGGCCTGATCAGCTATGCCAACCGGCGCTGGTATGACGCGGGATTCGAGCAGCGCGAATTGCTGGGGCGTCCTCTGCTCGAACTGGCCGGGCCCGGCTTTGTCCGCCCGCTGTCCGACGCACTGCACAGCACGCTGAACAGCCAGCAAGTCGACAATCTGGAATTAGAGATCGTGCGGGGCAACGGGTCGGTCGGGAAGTTTTCCGCCAATCTCAGCCCTATGCGCGACGAGCAGGGAACGGTCACCAGCATCGTGGTAGTGCTCACCGACATTACCGATTCCGCGGTGCTGCGCGACAAACTGGTGCACGCGGAGAAAATGGCGGCTGTCGGCCAACTGGTTTCCGGCGTCGCCCATGAAGTGAACAATCCGCTCACCGCGATCCTGGGCTTTGCCGACCTGCTGATGGCGAATACCGATGTGCCCGAAAGCGCGCGCAAGGATTTGCGGGTGATTCTGCAGGAGGCCCAGCGCACCAAGCAGATCGTGCAGAACCTGCTGAGCTTTGCCCGCCAGATGCCGCCGGAACGCAACCCGGTGCAGTTGAATACGATCCTGCGCCGGACCATGCAGTTGCGGTCCTATGACTTCAACAGCCATGGCATCGACGTTGTGGAACACCTCGACGAAGAATTGCCCGAGGTGATGGGGGATGCGCACCAATTGCAGCAGGTGTTTCTCAACATCCTGAACAATGCCTATGACGCGGTGCATGAAGTCGGGCGTCCGGCGCGCATTGAGATCATGTCGACCAAAGCCGGCGATGCGGTGGAAGTCTCGTTCTGCGACAACGGCAACGGCATCTCTCATCCCGATAAGATTTTCGACCCGTTCTTCACTACGAAGGAGGTCGGGAAAGGCACCGGCCTCGGCCTGAGCATCTGCTATGGAATTCTGAAGGAGCACGGCGGAGAAATTCTCTGTCACAACAACACCGGCCGGCCGGGCGCGACCTTCATTGTCCGCCTGCCGGCAGCGGCCCACACCGCCTCTTTGAGTGTGGCCGCAGGAGTCATACGACCATGAGCATACCTGCCCTGAAACCTCAACTCTTGCCCGTGCTGCTCATCGAGGATGAGCCCGCCGTCATGGCCTATGTGCAAGCCGCCCTGGAGCGCAGCGGATATCCCGTGGTGTGCTGCGAATCGGGGGTGGATGCGCTCCGCCTGCTCGAGAACGGCAGCTTTCTGGGCGTGGTGTCGGACATGCGCACGCCCGGCGGAGTGGACGGAGGCCAGGTGCACTCGTGGATCGCCCGCCACCGCCCCGATTTGGCTTCACGAATCATTTTTATTACGGGCGACATTGCGAACGAGGAGACGGTCGCCACCCTAAAAGCAACCGGCGCCCCCTGCGTGGAGAAACCGTTCCGCGTGCAGCCGTTTATCGATGTGGTCGCCAGAACGTTTGGGAAGGAACAGTGAACAGCCCGGGGAGTAAAGACGACCTGCGAATTCGCTTGATGATCGTCGACGACGAGCAGAGCATCCGCAAACTCTGCGTGACCGTCGGCGAGGCCCTGGGCTTCGTCTGCCTGGAAGCGGAAAGCGGGGAATCTGCGCTGGCGCTGCTCGAGGAGCAGTCCGTCCACATGGTGCTCTCCGACATGGTGATGCCGCACATGTCGGGACTGGAATTTCTGGAGAAAGTAAAAAAACTTCTGCCGCGCACAGAGATTGCGCTCATGACCGGACACGGGTCGATTGAGACCGCTGTCCAGGCCATGAAACTCGGCGCCTATGACTACATCACCAAGCCGTTCTCTCCGTTGGAAGAACTGCGGCTGTTTTTGCGGCGTATGGCGGAAAAAGTCCGGCTGGTCGAGGAAAACGAATTTCTGCGGCAGCGCATGGATTCGGAAACTGCAGTGCACGGCATCATCGGATCGTCGATCAAGATCCAGGATGTGCTGCGCATGGTCGCGCGCCTCAAAGATACGCGGACGCCGGTGCTCATCTACGGAGAAAGTGGGACAGGCAAGGAGTTGGTGGCCCGCGCCATGCACTTCCGCGGCGCCTTTGCCAACCGCGCTTTTGTCGCCGTCGACTGCGGATCGCTGGTGCCGACGTTGATCGAGAGCGAACTCTTCGGTTATGAAAAGGGAGCGTTTACCGGCGCGCTGAAATCGAAGCAGGGATTGTTTCAAGCCGCCGATGGCGGAACGATTTTCCTGGATGAGGTCGGCGAGCTGCCGCTCGAGTTGCAGGCCAAGCTGTTGCGTGTGTTGCAGGAAAAAGAAGTGCGTCCGGTGGGGAGCAACCAGAAAATTAAGGTGGACGTGCGGGTCATCGCAGCCACCAACCGCGATCTGGAAGCCGCCTACAAGAACGGAACCTTCCGCAAAGATCTTTATTTTCGGCTGAATGTGGTCACGCTGTACGTTCCCGCGCTGCGCGAGCGGCGCAGCGACACTCCCATGCTGGTGCATTGGTTTCTGGAACGCTATGCCCCCGGTTCGGAGCTGCACGTGACCAGCGCCGCGATGAAGGCGCTGATGCAATATGACTGGCCGGGCAATGTGCGCGAGCTGGAGAATTGCGTGGAGCGCGCGGTCGCGCTGGGCAACGGACAGATTATCGACCTCGGCGACCTGCCGCCGGCCATTGCCACGGGCGCGACGGCGGGCGGGGCGTTGCCGTCTCCGGCAGAGCGGCCGACCGTGCTTGATCCCGATCTTGCCGCGGCGCAGGCCGCGCTCGAACCGTCGCGGGTGCCGCTGTCCACGACCGACCTTGAAGATATCGAACGAGCCACCATCCAGCGCGTCTTCGAGCAGGTCAAAGGAGACAAAGCCCTCGCGGGACGCATGCTCGGCATCAGCCGCGCCACGCTCTACCGCAAGCTGAAACGCTACAACATCAGCGGAGGCGGTTCCGCGTCGGGGTCATCGAGCCATACGCTGCAGTGATAATTCCTGAGGGCTGAACGAGCCGTGCAAGCATTCCACTCTGCACGCAAATCGTGAGCGCGGCCATGTCCAGGACGAGTTCCGCAACCGAATTCTTGTGGAACATGTTCTAGGCCTCATTCCTTGCCGCCCTCACCCAAAAGGAACAGGGTTTTCATAGGAAATTAAGCCAATATTAAGACGGCGGCTATTGTCGAAAAACCACCGCTGGATCAATATCGCGGGGAATCGTTTGGCCAATCCAGGCCAGGATTTCCTCGTGCCCCGAAAGCCCGTTTCGCTGGCGCCACTCGGTCGAATGAACCCGCTCCGTCAAGTCAAACGAGTGGTCGAAGCGGGTGATTATCGATCGGGGAGTTCGTCGGAAGATGTCGCCCTGAGATAAATGACCAATGTGTTCTCCGGAACGGTGCACGATTTCTGCGGTTTTGAGGCCAAACAGAGGTTCCCATCAGATGCCAACGTCATGGCTAAAGCGAATCGCAAGCACAGGACAACTGACTGTCTTTAACAAAGTGTGGGTCAGCGTCAAGCGACAAGCGAATACCTCAGGTCTCGGAAGATGTTAGGCCACTCAGATTTTTTCTCAGCTGGATGATCAATTCAAACGCTGCTTTGCGCGGTTAAGAGGTGGAGATCGATTCCACACAGCGGTCTCTGGAGGGGCTCTATGCGGAAGTTTGGGGCATATCCGATCACTGTCAATTTCAACCTTCATACGCAATTGCGTTCCAATTATAAGGAAGACGAGTTGTATCGGTCGGGGCGACGGGAGGAGGAAAGACAGCTTTTCATCACGACCAGTACGACCTCTGATTCAGCGCTAGAAAACAATCTCTGGAAGCAGGAGATCGATCAGTTCGAAACGACTGTCTGCCAAATGCTTCGAAAGATCGAAGGCAATCCGGCAGGGCGAATGGTTCTGGGGCTGATCAGCAAGCAGACGATGGTCTGGATCATTCCAGAGACGGATGAAATGAAGAAATGCAGTTGCGCGCAGACGGGTCCGCTGAAGTATGAGATACAAAAGGGGAGCGTCGCCCGCGGAGTTGGGTCGGGTGATACGGTAATTGAATTTACCCCTGAATTAGGGGACGATACGCTGTTTCACGAACTGGTTCACGCCTACCGGTACTCCCACAAGAAGTTCAATCCGATGTTAATAGACCTCCGCTCCGGGTCCGATGTCCAACAGCAGAGTACCGAGGAATTTCTCGCTCACCAGATGGAGAATATCTACATGTCTCAGGCGAATCGGCCGCTGCAGTTGGACTATAAGTGGCATTCGGTTGTCAACAAGCAAGAGATATACGATTTTCTGCTCCACAACGTCGATGCGCTGGAGACCCTGAAATACTTTTTGCGGCACGAATATCTGGCGATGCTAGCGGCGCATACTCTTACCACCACTGACTACAATCCCTTCCGCGACTACGGTGAGCTTGAGGCGACCTATATAAAGGGCACATCGTGGACCACACTGCCCGAGCTGGGGACTGTGCTGGGGTCCTGAGAAGATTAAACGAGGCAACTGAACCTCAACTGCGGGCTTGGTTTCCAGGTTCCCGAGTTGCGGACGACTCGTCCAGAACGCGTCAGAAGTCAGAACCACAGCAACCGGCATGATTGGGCATATAATCGTGCGCACAAATGGGGCTGACTGCTGGCACGAAGCTCGGGCCGTACGAGATCCACTCGCCGTTGGGCGCCGGAGGCATGGGTGAAGTCTACCGCGCGCGCGACACGCGGCTGGGTCGAGACGTAGCTATCAAAGTTCTGCCCTCACATCTTGGTTCCGATCCTGACCTCAAAGCGCGTTTTGAACGCGAGGCCAAAGCGATTTCAGCTTTGAGCCATCCGCACATCTGCCATCTCTACGACATTGGCTCGCAGGATGGAACCGACTATTTGGTCATGGAGCTGTTGGAGGGCGAGACGCTCGCCGACCGGCTGAAAAAAGGCCCGCTGCCGCTCAGGCAGGCGATGCAATACGGGCTTGAGATTGCCGAGGCGCTGGAGAAGGCGCACAGCAACGGCATTGTGCATCGCGACTTGAAGCCGGGGAACGTCATGCTCACGAAGTCTGGCGCGAAGCTGCTGGATTTTGGATTAGCCAAGCCCGCGCCGAACGCGCCAACATTGGCTTCCGGTTCGATGGCGACCATGAGCACGCCGCTCACGGTGCAAGGCACGATCCTGGGAACATTTCAGTACATGGCTCCCGAGCAGGTGCAAGGGCACGATGCGGACGCACGCTCGGATATTTTTGCTCTGGGCGCGGTGCTCTACGAGATGACGACCGGCAAGCGCGCATTCGCGGGCAAGAGTCAGATCAGCGTGATGAGCGCGATCCTGGAGAAAGAGCCTGAGCCGGTTTCGGCGATACAGCCCCGGGCGCCTCGGGCGCTGGATCATGTGATTCAACGGGCGCTGGCCAAGGATCCCAACGACCGCTGGCAAACGGCTCGCGATCTCATCCAGGAACTGAAGTGGAGCGCCGAAAGCGCCGCGCCTCCGAGCGGTGGGGTTCCGGCGGGGGCAGGAGGCAGGACGCGAGAAACGTTGGCGTGGGCGGTCGTGGGCGCTCTCGCGATTCTTCTGATCTGCGGGGCAATTTTGTGGCGAAATGCGAAGCCGCCAGCGGAAACCATGTATTTTCCCGCGCCGCTGCCGTTTTCGGTGAGGGACATGGCGGTAGCTCCGAACGGCCACACCATCGCGGTCGTCGGGTATCAGGAATCCGCGCGAAAGAATGTGCTCTGGATTTACGAGCTGGGATCGCGCGGTGCCAGAAGTCTGGCCGGCACCGAGGGTGCCAGCTATCCCTTCTGGTCGCCGGACGGACGGTCCCTTGGATTCTTTGCCGATGCCCAGATGAAGAAGGTGGATGTCGCAGGCGGTCCCGTGCAGACCATCTGCGATGCGCCTTCGGGCCGCGGCGGCACCTGGAACAAGGATGGCGTCATCGTTTTTGCGCCTATGGTGACCGAGGGCCTGTTTCGCATACCGGCGTCGGGCGGAACGCCAACGCAGATCAGCGACATCGATAAGAGTCTTGGACAATCCGGTCTGCGCTGGCCCGCGTTTTTGCCCGACGGAAGGCATTTCCTCTATCTGGCGGCCAACTTCACCGGGCAGAAAGGCGGAAATATCATCTATGTAGGTGCGCTGGATTCGAAGGAAAAACATTTCGTCGTGGAATCCACCGCCAATGCGGCCTATGCTGCGCCGGGGTACCTGGTGTTTTACCGGGACAAAACTCTGCTCGCCCAGCCTTTCGATCTCAAGCGCTTCGCCCTGACCGGAGAACCAACCGTGATCCTGCCCGACGTTCAGTTTCTGCCCCAGGTCAAGCGGGCGGTGTTTGCCGTCTCCGATCAAGGGCTGCTGCTCGCCCAGAGTGGCAGCGAGGCTGCCCTTTCTCAGCTGATGTGGTTCGACCGCAAGGGGAATGCTGTGGGTATGGTGGGGAAGCCTGAGGTCTACGGCAACGTCTTCCTGTCGCCGAATGGAAAATCAGTGGCCACTGACAAGACCGACATGGGCAGCCTGAATATCGACGTTTGGACCTACGAGTTGCAGAGCGCCAGCGCCAAGAGGCTTACCTTCGACCCCGCCATTGACTCGGTGCCCGTCTGGAGTCCCGATGCCGCCCGCCTGGTGTTTGCCTCGAATCGCCAAACTTACTTTGGTCTTTATTTGAAGAACTCTGACGGTGCCACCGATGAGAAGGGCATTGTGCAGGATGAGGTCGGAAACTTTCCCAGTGACTGGTCCCGGGACGGAAAGTACATCCTTTTTTGCCGTGGTTCAGACCTGGGGCTCGTGACCTTCCCTGAGCTCAAGAGCAGCCTGTTTCTGAAAGCGCCTTCCGTCCTCAGGAACGGCCAATTCTCGCCCGATGGAAAATGGGTGGCGTACGCTTCCAACGAGAGCGGCAAGTGGGAAATTTACGTGACCTCGTTTCCGGACGCGCGCGGCCGGTGGCAAATCTCGTCGGGCGGAGGCGAGCAGCCGAGGTGGCGTGGCGATGGCAAAGAGTTGTTCTATCTCTCCCTTGACGGGAAAATGATGGCGGCTCCAGTCACGCCTGGGAGCCATTTCGACGTCGGGACACCCGTCCAGCTTTTCCAGGCCACGCCCCGGCAGCCCGTCCTGGTGTATGACTTGTTCGTCTATGACGTGAGCCGGGATGGGCAACGATTTCTGATTAACACGCAAGTGAAGCAGGCGGACGGCGCGCCCATGTCCGTGATTCTGAACTGGCCTGCGAAGCTGGACAAGTGATGCTTTGAGAATCAGTGGCTAGTGGCTAGTGGTTAGTGGTTAGTAAGACCTTCCGGCGCGATTGTCCACAAAAATTGAGAGGTTGGCGGTGATATCTGTCACAGACTTTCCGAGCGGTTCTTCTGGATGATGGACCATGCAGTCTTGCGTGGCAGTTCGGTCCTACCGCGATCTGGTGGCTTGGAAGAAGGCAATCGAGTTGGTGACCGAGATCTACCGCTCGACCGAGAGCTTCCCACGATACGAAACGTACGGACTGACCGGGCAACTCCGGCGGGCTGCTGTTTCGGTCCCCAGCAACATCGCTGAGGGCCAGGGACGATTTTCGCGCGGAGAATTCAAACAATTCCTGGGTCATGCCAGAGGATCACTGTTCGAATTGGATAGCCAAATTCTGATCGCTCGAAACCTTGGCTATCTCGACGATGAATCGGCTAACGTGCTGCTGGGACGAATCCACGAGGTAGGAAGAATCCTGAATGGCCTGCTCACCTCGCTGGAAAAGCCGAGAGATTTTACTATCCACTAGCCACTAATTACTAACCACTGATTTGAGACTCCCGTCTCAGGCTGAGACGGAAGAGCCCCTCCAGTTCGTCCACCAGGTTCGAACCTGCCCCTAACCCGCTGAAAATGCACTCACATCAGTGCTAGACCTTCCGTTCGCCGCGATGGCTGCCGCGTTGCTCCTCTTTTTCTGAACCGCGGAATCTGGCTCCCCACAGCTCTTCCTAACCGGGAAGAGGGGGGAGCCCGCCCGCATTGCAGTAGGGCAGAGCGAGTCTGACTCTAGCGAGTTTGATTTTGGCGAGTCGAGTCTAGGGGGATTTCATCCGTTGGCGCAACCAGCCACAGGAACGGCACGTTACGCGCAGGACGCCAGCACGGTGGCGGGACTCGCGCGTTTTTTCCCCGAAGCCTCGCCCGTCCGCATGCCGGTTCAGCTGGCGCGCGTGCTGCAGGGCAGCGAGCCCGCCGCCGCTCATTTCGCCGAAAGTATCGTCATTGAATTTGGCACTCCCCGCGAAGTCCTTTTTGCCTGCAACACACCCCTGGAGTTTGGCGACGATCTTCGCCTGCGGAACTCCGACTGTTCGTTCGATGTCGCCGCCTCGGTCGTGGCGGTGCAGTATCAGCCCGGCAAAACCGTAGTGGCCGCGCGCTTTCGCGGAGAAGTGCCCAACTGGATCGTGAAACCATGACTCCTACAACACCCGTACAAGATCTCCCTACCCAATGGAAGATCGCCCAGAGCCTGTACCCGATTTACTTCGAACTGGCGCGCGAGTTCGCCATCGACGTTAAACCTAACCACGATCTTGAGGCCTGCATCGACACGCCCGGCAAAGAGACGGTCGAGCAGGCGCAACGCTGGCTGGAGGAAATGGACCAGGTCATCCAGGTGCACCAGTTGCGCCAGTTCCTGCAAACCAGCGCCCTGGTCACGCCGGAAGCGCTGGTCAGCCTGCTGCAGCACTTCCTGGCCAAGACGGTCAAGAGCGATATTATCCGCGACAAGATTGATTTTCTGCTGGTGCAGTATTTCAGCCAGCTGGCGCCCTCGGGCGTGACGGATGCCGAGGTGGATCTCGCCTACGTGGCCCAGGCTCTGGAGCCGGTTGTGGGCGCGGTGGAACTGAAGCCTCCGGTTTGGTTGAACGCGCTTGACCGTGTACTCGAGGCCGCGCGGAAGTGCCGTTCGCTCGACGAACTTCTGCACGGCGGTGTGCTTGAGCAGGGACGCAAGGCCAAGGGTCTGGCCGGGGACCTGTTCTATCTGCCGGTGGCGCTCACGGCGTTCACGCGTTTCGGGTACTTGATGCGGCGGTCGTTTTTCCGCCTCATGCTGGGCGATCTGAACACCATTCTTGACGGGCTGACCGAACTTGAGAACAAAGGCGTGACGACGATCGACTGCCGTCGCGCGCAGTTTTCCGCGCAGGAACCGATCATTCGGCTGCGCGTGATCTGCCAGTCGTGGAAGGTGATGTTTCAGGCGGAGTATTCCTCGGGACAGCCGCTGCGTATGCTGGTCGATCTGCGCGCCTCGGTGGAGTACGCCCTCGGTGGCGGCAAAGCGGCCGAAGCGGGCGCTAAGGCGAAGGCTGCGCTGGCTGCGAAGCCGACTGTGGCAGCCAAAGCCGCTGCACCGGTTGCAGGAAAACCAGTTGCGGCAAAACCAGATGCGGCGAAGCCAGTTGCGCCGGCGGCCGCGAAGGCCGCGCCGGTGGCAGCCAAGCCGGCTGCATCGGCAGCCGCTGCAGGTGCGTCCAAGACTGCACCCAAGCCAGCCGCGGCAGTGCAAGCGAAGGCCAAGCCTGTTGCAGCGGCCCCTGCGGAGTTTGAAGTTTCAGGTACACCGGGATGGGAGCCAGACCCCTCGGAACCGGGAAAGAAATAAGTGGCGAATTGCCGGGTTGCAGGCAAGAGCTAACGGCGAAAGCTGAAAGCAAAAAAGGACGTTTGCAGTGCAGGCACCGACCGTACTGATCATCTCCGACGAAGTCGATTTCTCTCGCCGCATCACCGCGCGCTGGCAGATGGAGCGCAACGTCCCGACGTTCACGCTGCTGAGCGGGGAGTTGTGGCCGCGGTTTGCCGTGGATGTATTTGATGCGGCCATCGTTGGGGAGTTGCGGCGCGATCTTCTCTCGGTCGTGCTCGAGCCCTTGCACTCGACCGGTCAGCCGATTTTTTGCGTTTGCCAGGACGCCGCTACGGCGCAACTGGTGCACGAGCGCTGGCCTCGGATCTCCATTCTGCGGCCGAGTGAACACCATCTCGACAGACACTGGCTCGAAACCTTAGTGCTGGCGGCCGGCGAAGCGGTGCACCGTTCACGAGCCGAATCCCGCGCGCGTGCGGCCGAGACCGCCTGTGCCACGCTCGATCGCCAGGCAACCCTGGGCCGTTACATGCTGGAAATGCGGCACAACCTGAACAACGCGCTGACGTCGGTGCTGGGGAACTCGGACCTGTTGCTGCTGGAGCCGGGCAGCCTCTCCGCTCAGACCCGCGCCCAGATCGAAACCATTCGCAATATGACGCTCCGGATTCACGAGATCATGCAACGCTTTTCATCTCTGGAAAAAGAGATGAACGTGGTGGCCCAGCAGGCGGAACAGGATGCGGGCAAGTCGTACGCGGCCGCCGCCGCCGGGAATTAGAAGCTGGTTTTAGAAGCAGGTTTGTGAGAAGCAGGTTCGTGAGAAGTAGGTTCATGAGAAGCAGGTTCATGAGAAGCAGGTTCATGAGAAGCAAGTTCAGAGAAGTATGACAACTCCTCCCCCAGCACCACGCCGACGTCACCAAGTTCGGCGAAGGAAACTTTGCGCACCCTCCGGGGGAAGGATTTATGCATAGATTGATGGCGGGCGTCACCATACTGGAGCACGAACTCTCGGAATTGCGCCTGCTGGTCGAGCGCCAGACGGGAAT